>Ga0194125_10006819_pt1 | contig 16694 bp, 14 predicted proteins | sample TA2KigC250mmetaG_FD_148626 | JGI IMG/M metagenome (GOLD analysis project Ga0194125, IMG submission 148626) | Freshwater microbial communities from Lake Tanganyika, Tanzania - TA2015034 Kigoma Deep Cast 250m | ecosystem: Environmental > Aquatic > Freshwater > Lake | place: Tanzania: Lake... | reverse complement strand
AGCGTTTTTTCCCAATTCCCCTCCCTTGACGGGAGGGGTTAGGGGAGGGTGAAAAAAGCGAGAGCGCCGATCTCACCCCCACCTAACCTCCCCCGTCAAGGGGGAGGAACAACATCATATCTACGTGATTGCCCTTAACTTGATGCGCATGGGGGGCAAAAGGGCAAGGGGGCAAGAGGGCAAGAATCGTTTAGCCGTCTTGCTGTTTTGCCACTTAGCCATTCTCGTTATAAACAAAGTATTAAATGGTGAGCACCAGGTGTTGGGTGGAGGAATAAAAATATGTCCAAAACAATTTTAGAGTTAGTAACAGCAAAAGCGAAGTCAGCAAAGGCTGCCGCAAGAAATTAGCAAACATATCGTCGGAGGTCAAAAGTTCGGCATTGTTAATGATGGCAGATAACATTTTGAAATCCAGCGATAAACTAAAAGAAGAAAATCAAAAGGACATCAAAGCCGCGCAAGAAAAAAAATTAGCCTCTGCTTTAATTGATAGATTAACTTTGACGGATAAACGCATTGATGAAATGGCGGATGGACTGCGCCAGATAGCCGCCTTGCCTGACCCAGTAGGGGAAGTTATGAGAATGTGGCGACGTCCCAATGGCCTGTTAATCGGAAAAGTACGCGTTCCGTTGGGAGTAGTCGGCATCATCTATGAATCCCGTCCTAACGTTACAGCGGATGCGGCTGGATTGTGCATCAAAGCGGGCAACGCTGTTGTCTTGCGCGGCGGTTCTGAAGCGATTCATTCCAATATCGCCGTTGCCAACATTCTCTTAGAAGCAGCCGCTAACGCCGGATTGCCCGATGGCTGCATTCAATACATTGATGTTGCAGACCGACAAGCCGTCACAGAATTGTTGAAACTCGACGAATACATCGATGTTATCGTGCCGCGCGGCGGCAAAGATTTAATCAGATTCGTGATGGAGAATTCTACAATTCCAGTCGTCAAACATGAAGATGGGATTTGCCATACTTACGTCGATAGCGACGCCAATTTAGAAATGGCGGAGAGCGTCTGTTTCAATGCTAAAGTCCAACGCCCGGGCACATGCAATGCGATGGAAACTCTGCTTGTTCACGAAGCGATAGCGGAGAAATTTTTGCCGTCAATGTGCCGAAAATTCGCAGAAGCCGGCGTCGAACTCAGAGGATGTGAGAAAACACAGAAAATTTGTCCCGATGTTAAACCTGCGACGGAGGAGGATTGGCGAACCGAATATCTTGACCTCATCCTTTCGATTCGAGTTGTCGACAGCCTTGATGAAGCCATTGACCACATCATGACTTACGGTTCGCATCATTCCGATGCGATTATCACGGATAATTATCAAAAATCTCAGTGCTTCTTACAGGAAGTCGATTCCGCGGCTGTTTATGTCAATACCTCGACGCGTTTTACTGATGGTTATCAATTCGGTCTCGGAGCAGAAATCGGCATCAGTACCCAAAAACTCCACGCACGCGGGCCGATGGCTCTTGAAGAACTGACCAGTTATAAATTTATTGTTTATGGGAATGGGCAACTGAGGGGGTAGAGAAAAAGCGTAAAACGTAAAAAATTACGTTTTACGTTTTACGGATAGGAAATCATTTGAGCCCACTTCTATACCAGGAGGAATTATATCATGAGTAAAAAAGATTACTGTCCGCATCCGTTTGAAAAAATGGTCGTAATGGGCGAAAGCACTGTTGCTGGCGGCGCATGGTTGCCGCGAATGGAAGACCGCTGGGCGGATGTATTGGCGTCGCTTATCAACAAATGCCAGAAACAGCCCGTAGAATATCACAACAAAGGCATCGGAGCAAATTCCATCTCGCCGCGCAGCCCCGGCTATGAAGCATCGGCGAAACCAAGCGCGTTGGAACGTTATCATGATGATGTAATTACGTTGAAACCCGACCTTTTCATTCTCTGTTATGGACTCAACGACATGCGCGCGGGGATGAATGTCGAGGATTTCCGCGAGGATATGCAAACGATTATTGATGATGTAAAAAAAGCTTGCGATCCGGTGATTGTGTTGACAACGGTGTATCACATGACAGGTTTCCGCAGCTACGCGCCGTTTGACAAAGGCGGTGTCCAGCAGACGAGAGTTTATAATGAAGTTATCCGCCAACTTGCTGAAGACAAGGAGTGCTTGTTAGCGGATGTCTGGGAAGGGGAAGGACTTGCTGACTGGTTAATTCATCCCGATGGCGTGCATGCAAATGTAGTCGGCAACATCATCATTGCCCAGCGCGTTTTCGAAGTGTTGGCGCAAAATTGCAGTGGCTTGACCTTGAACGCGTATGCGCAAGCTGAACATACCGAGTGGATGCGCCATACAACCGCCGCGCGGAAGGAAGCCGGCGACCCATTTATGCAGAGTTGGTAGGGCATGTTGAAACCTGCCGGAATATTTTCATAAAATTCTCAATGCTTTTGGCAGTAGCGGCGAGAAACCGAGTTTCTCCGAGAAACTCGGTTTCTTTTGCCTTTACTTTTTTCCTCTTATTTCTTTTGATGGAACTTTTCTTCCAACTTTTTCTTCCCAACTTTTCTTTCCAACTTTTTCTTGCTGAAAGAAAAAGTTGACACAAAGAAATAATTGGAAGAGAAAAGTTTGGTTACGCAACGAACCCTTAGCTTTCCAATATTCTACCGTAATACATCAACTCTCGCAAGCGGTTCGGCAACGTGTACTTTTGCTCTAAGTGTTGCAAACTCAACTCCAGTATGTCAATCCCGTAAACTTTTTCAAACTCCGAGTGAATCAGCTTTTCATGTCCGGTAATCTCCACCAGAGGAAGAGTTATCTTCTGACCACTATTTGATGCTGATTCCCTGATAGCCATCAGTAATTCTATGTCCTTCTTGGCGTTTTCACCACCGTAATCGAGTTGTTTTCCGTGAACCACGCCATCATACAAACTGCACCAGGCGTCGGCTACCGCGACATTATCAGCTCCGGGCAGAGCATAATTTTGCAAGTGGCTTTCCCAAACAACCTCTGGTTCTGTCTGCACGTAAGCTCTTTTGACTGTACTCTTGGGACCTTCACCGACAGTTTCAGTTACAATGTTCAGTTTCTTGTCCCCGTCGAATAGATGAAGTTCGTTTCCGCGAAGAGTGCCTTTGCTCCCTATAATTTCCCAGTAGTTTCCCTTAGCCCTATTGTACTCGTACTTTCCTCTGATGCCATTAGACCACTCAATCTCCCCCCGTTCTTTTACGTTCTCTGCATCCGGGAATTCACCGACGACGCTCCGCGCTTCTGTTCCAAGTATTGCCCTTATCGCGCTCACGCCGTGATAGGAACCAGAGGTGTAGGAGAGGTAGAATTCCTTTAAATCACCCATTAGTCCGCTCTCCACTATCTTTCTTTTCAATCTCTCCTGCGGCCATCTGCGGGCGTTCTCGGATACTTCCAACAGCACGCCGTTTTCCTTGGCGGCCTTTATCATCAAGTTTGCGCCTGGAACAGTTACAGCAATTGGCGTCTCCGTTACGATATTGACCTTCCTTTCAGCTAATACGCGGGCGATGACGTGATGGCTTTCGGCTTGAGTGGCAACCAAACAAACGTCCAGTTTTTCTTTGTTGAGCATCTCCTCTAAATCCGTATAAGCATTAGCGCCCATCTCGGTGGCGACGGCTTTTGCCCTCTCTTCATCAATATCGCAAACAGCAACTAACTGATACTTGTCGGAAAGAAGGCGGATAATTGGCAAGTGCGCTCTTGCCCTGCCACCTGGTCCGACGACAGCAGCGTTTAAAATAGTCATAATTTTTACCTCCAAAAATTACACGGTGAAATATGTTTTGACTAATCTCTGTAGTGGCAACTTCAGTCGCTTTCGGCAAGGTGAAAAACGACTGAAGTCGTTACTACAATTACTCATAATTTAGCATAACTTACTAAATCAAAGGCAGCTTAACAGGCTTACCAGTTTCATAGCATTGTAGCGCGGCGAAGGCTATTTCGTGTGAAATTATTGCGTCTTCAAGGTTGCAGTGGGACTCCTTATCCTCAAGGATACACTCAACGAAATGGTCCATCTGCCCCTGGAAGGGATGATGTGTTACATCTGAACTATCTGGCAAGATTGTTGGTATCCCTACCCAACTTTTCTGGCCTGGATATTTGTGTGACCAGACTCTATTGTCCTTTATACTCCCTTTATTGCCAAAAATCTCTATTGGAAACGTATATGGCATAATAGAATCGAAGTTAACTGAAACCTTCCCTAAAACACCATTGTCGAATTTTACCAGGGCAACCTCAAGCCCGTCATATTCAAGCGGTGGCATTCCTTCACTCCAGGTATTCGTATAATAGTTATATTCCACATCACATCCCTTTCTCCAGCCGCCTGAATACGCAAATACTTCAACGGGCTTTGCTGATTTATCTTCTTCTTTTGCTGCGAACCATCTAATTGCGTCAACAGCGTGACATCCACCAACTAAGAGAGCGCTTACACCGGTTTCTTTCTTCCTGGCAGCCTCATAACCTGACCACCAACTCGCTATATTGCTCTGATAGTCAGCCTCAACGAAATATATATCGCCTAAAGCATCATCTGCAGTCATCCGCTTGATTGTCTGAAATAATGGATTCCAGCGAAGGACGAAGCTTACGATGGTTTTTACTTTCGCTTTCCTTACAGCATTGCGCATAGCCTTCATCTCTTCTATGCTGTTCGCAATCGGCTTTTCTATCACAATATGCTTCCCAGCTTCAGCAGCGGCGATTGTATTTTCAGAATGCATCTGTTGAGGGGTACAGACTGAGACGATGTCAACGTCATCACGCTTTAGCGCCTCTGAAAAATCTGTTGTTAGAAAAATATCCTCAAGTCCTGCCTCCTCTGCCCTTTGTTTACAGCTTTCCAACCTGCGGCTTGAAATAGCGACAACCTCTGTGCTAAGGTTTGTTTGGAAAGCTTTTATGTGCTGGGTAGAAACCCAGCCGGCGCCGTGTATTAAAACCCCCATTTTTTTCTGACTCATAATTTATTCCTCCCAAGTAAAGTTTATATAGCTTGCTTCGTGAATGCTGAATATAGCATTAACATTATCAAGATATCTTGTTAATCTCATTAGTATCCTCTTTAGAGAAATTCCACTTGAATAAGCGCCAAGCGCATGTTAACTTGTGCAGGATAGTTCATACCAGGTTCATGCACTGTTGCTCGACCAATTTCTGTTAAACCTTCGATAACCCCGGTTTGGCGCTGTAGGACAAAATGTTCATCCCATTTATCCAGACGAGGATGGAAGAGCCGCACAATTTGTCCTGTTATCGGGTCAACTCCGGTGTTCTTTTTGCTTTTTCTCAAATTACAGTTTGGGCAAGCCAGGGCACGGTTCTCTACTGTATGTTTGCCCCCGTACTGGGGTGGGATTATATGGTCGAGGTGGAGTACCCCATTGGCATCAACTTAACGGAAATTTAATCAATTCCCCTCCCTTGACGGGAGGGGTTAGGGGAGGGTGAAATAAGGCAAGTTAATCGCTTTCACCCCCACCTAGCCTCCCCCGTCAAGGGGGAGGAACAATGGTAATTACACACGAAATGGTCTTAAGTTGATACGTATGATGGTCGAGGTGGAGTACCCCACTATGTATCTTTTCAGGATAATGACAATACTCACAGCGCCCTAAAGTTCTCTGTGTAACTATCTGACGTAAGGTAGGATTCATTTATTAGAAATCTCTATGTCGTATCCCGACGAATTAATTCGTCGGGGTACATCTTCTTTTGGTTCATCAGCAGCATTTTCCAATACAGCAGAAGCGCGCTCTAAAGCGGCAAGAGCTGCCTCTCGATTGGCTTTTGGGAGGCGAAGCCGCTCTATGAGACGTTGTATATTCTCTCTGTCCTTAACTTGTGTCTTTTGTACCATATTTTCCAGTAAACGACGTTCCGCCGGAGACAATTCGCCATTGTTATTCTTGTTCAGCAATTCAGCAATCCGTTTTTGAAAACTTTCATCAAAACGCTCCACATCTAATAAAGGCGCCACTTTGTCAGACATCTCCAAAATTGCCAAAGGTTCTGTCAATATCTCTCCTGTGTCAGCCTTTAGATGCACCTCGCCAACGGGTTCCTGTTTACCACGCTTTAAGTTTGGGAACACCGGCACACGCCACACGAAAGCATTTGCCTCAAAAGTCGGCGTTCCTGTGCGAAACATATATCCTGCATGTTCACGTAACAATTTCAATACACGTCGTCGAGCTTGTCCTTCTGTGCAAACTGCAAGGTCAAAACCTTCCATGAGGCGTTGTGAAACCAGTTCAACAAGCGACACATCTGCTTTAAGTGCCTGCTCGCGCAGTCGAGTAATAATCGGCTCGGGTAATTGGACAATAATTTCACCCATCTCTCCTCGCTCCTTTTTCGACAGGTTATTATAACAGTTATCCAATAATTTTGTCAAATAGAGAAAATGACATAGAAATGCCTTCGGATTCCCAGAGTTTATGTGCTGATTATTGCATTCAAAAGATTTTTCTCCCTCGACATCTCTCACTATAAGGATTTATTATAAAGATAAACCATATCCTCTTTCGAGCATTTTCGTGGGTTTGTCAGGTGACACCTATCCTCCATCGCCTGTTCCGCCAGTTCCGGAATCATATCTGCGCTAACACCGACATCTCGCAGTTTTTCAGGAATTCCAATGTCTTTTTCCAACTGTTTGATTTGAACGATAGCAGCTTGCGCGGCATCATCCAACGACATGCCTGATATGTTTACGCCAAGCGCATCGGCGATATCGCGCAACCTTTCTAAGGAATAATCTCCTTTTCTTTTCTTTATGATGGAACTTTTTCTGTTAGGAAAAGAAAAAGTTTGGTTAGCATGTTCAAAATTGAACTCCATTGTATGCGGCAACACGATAGCATTTGCCAGACCGTGATGAATACCGGCGATTGTAGATAGCGGATGCGCCAGGGAATGCGCCACCCCAAGGTCTTTTTGGAAAGCGATTGCCCCCATCATAGCTGCCATCATCATGTTGGCCCGGGCTTCGATATCTTTACCGTTTTCGACCGCTCGCCTGAGATAAGCGCCGGCTATCTGGACACCTTTGATAGCGATAGCATCGCAAATTGGGTGATACTGTATTGAAAGATATGATTCGAGGTTGTGCGTCAGCGCGTCCATACCTGTATACGCGGTAAGCGTTTTCGGAAGCCCTATCGTCAATTCCGGGTCAACCACTGCTACTGAAGGAATAAGATAGGGCCCGAAAATTAGCGTTTTTCGTCCCGTCGATTTTATTGTGATTACTGCGCCGCGACCGACTTCGCTCCCCGTGCCCGCCGTCGTCGGCACTGCAATCATGCCGGGCATATCAGGTGAGATTTTTTCTGCCCCGCCTTTTTGGGCGTCGTATTCTGCTAACGGTAAATCATGCGTCGCCTTCAGACGGATGGCTTTGGCAGCATCAAGCGAACTACCGCCGCCGAGACCAATAATAAAATCGCATCTTTCAGAACAATATCGCTCAATACCTGCATAAACATTATCTTCTGTGGGATTTGGGCTGATGCCGTCGAACAGAGCGTGTTCTAAGCCTGCTTTTCGTAAATTATCCGTCACCTTATTGACCAGCCCTGACTTGACCATGCCTTTGTCAGTAATGATCAACACTCGCTTGATTGAAAAATCTTTCACAATCTCAGGAATCGAATTGACAGCCCCACAGCCGAATATAATTTTGTTGGGGAAACTAAACGTTGAGAGCATGTTTTTCTCCTGTTGTACTAACACTTGTTTGGCTTCTATAGGTTAAGCTATGTACCCCCCTGTGTACGGGGTTTGGGGGGTTATCTGCGAAATACAACTTCTTTATTCTTCATGACCATTCCTTCAGCGAATTCCATCTGACCTACCAGTTTCCGCACAAAGCGTTTGGATTGTCGTTTTGATTTTGTGTGGAATTACAAAATCAAAACATTGATTTCAGACCACTTTCCCATAATGCCCGTAGCAAACCTGCCCAATAGTAGACTTCCACGCCGGTTTGCTGGTAATAATTGCGTGCTCGCTTATCATTTGTCAGAAAGGCCCAGCCGCGCCCCTGGCAAACGGCGACGCATTCTTTCTCCCCATCGCCGGAAGATTCGGGAAGGGTTGGAATAGCCGCTAATTCTTCAGGCGTCAATGCAACCAGTTGCAATCGGCCGGTCTCCATACCGTGTCATGCGGCTATGGCTTCTGATAAGCGAGATTTACCTGCATTTATTGAACCTTCCGATTTTGCAGTGCTTGTCATTTCAATTCCGCCGTTTTGTACCAGTAGTGCTTTGTTAAATAAATTACATTCTCCACATCACCCTTCGTTCATCCTGTTTTCTGTGTATCTTTCAGATGTTCTGCCCGTAACCCAGGAATATAGCCAATACAATACCCCATCCGGCGGATGTCTTCGCAACAGCAGAGACATTCACATTTGTCCGGTTCATGTCGGAATCGAATTCGAGCCAAAATTGGTCGGATGAATAGAACTGCTCCCATGGCAACATGAATTGTCCAGGGTGATGTTTGAATGAAATTTTGATAGTCGATACCGATTGCTACATAACGCGGATTGAAAATAAGCGTGTAGACGAGTTTTTCAATTCCCAGCGGGGGCAAAACAACATCATCATCCCAAAACATCGCGTAGTGGGCAGTCCCCAATTGTTTGGCTTGGTTACGGGCACGTACGATGGCGTCTCGCTCGCGCTCACCGGGCATCGGTGTCCCATCGACGATATGGTGTTTTAATTCCACATCACCCTGGTTTTCCAAAACAGAGAGCACAGGTTCGCAAATCGTTCTCCCTGGCCCAAGTACAGTTAAAACATCGACCGGAATCATTTTATCCTCCTTTCCACCCAAACTTTTCTTCCAACTTTTTCTTCCCACCCTTTTCTTCCTAAGAAAAGAAAAGATTGGAAGAAAAAGTTGACAAAAAGAAATAATTGGAATGGAAAAGTTCCATCATAACTAACTTTTAAAAATAAAAGGAATTTTGCCTTCCAAAGAGGAGTTCAGTTGTAAAGAGATGAGGACCGAGCAACAAAGCTTGCCCTTCAAGCGGAATGCAAGAACTCAGTTTTCAGCCCTTGTTACTCAGCCCTGGATACCCTGGCCGCATCCTTATTTGACCCCCACTTTATTCGCATACTCTTCAATTGCTGCAGAAAGCTGTTTGGTTCTAATCTCAAGCTCTAACTTACGAATCACCTCCTCAGACGCTTCCCCCGTCTTATCCTGAATCTTTTGCAGCAGCATCTTATTTGCATGGGGAATCGGGACACATGTTGTTGGGCAAACGCAGTAATATGACAGTGGAGCGTAACTTACCCCCGTACGCATCATATATCAAAACTTTCCGAAATCTCTCATCAGTTTAAGGAAAAAAGAGGTGCTTGTCAAGGAAAAATTTAACCTCTCCCAACAGGGAAGTTCCGAGACCGCAACAACTGATTCATGCTTGACTCCTATGGTATAATAATCTTGACAAAAAGCAAGAAGCAGCATTACTTTGGCTTTAAGTTGGGATTGTCTCTTCTACCGCTTGGCTTACCCGACGTTGTTGCGATCTTGCCAGCACGTCCTCACGACGTCAATTATCTTTCGGAACGGGTTGACAGTGGAGGAGTTATCTCCCTTGGCGATAAAGGCTTCATCTGTGAACCAGAGATTCAGCGGCTAGAAAAGCAAGATGGCAAGTTAGTCGTAATACCCAATCGCAATAACCATCGGGGAGCAGGCAATACCGACTTAGAAAATATGTTGCTCTCGGTTTGGCGCAACAAGATTGAAGCGGTGTTTTCTATCCTCACGGCGAGGCGTATCAAGGAGACTGGCACCAAAACGATGACTGGGTTTATTCAACGAGTTTATAGCATTGTTCTAGCCTTCAGTGTTGGAGGCTATATCAACGTTGTCCACGGTCGTTATCCTTTGGCGGTGATACAACTTTTCAGCTAAGTACGCATAATGATGTGATTAATACTATATTCTTTTTCCAACGGTCTCGAAACATGCCATGGAAAATTAGCAGTCACTGAAGGCGAAAATCGTTCTGCACGATTGGATATGTCGTGACCGGTAAACTTGATACCAGAGACTTTCATATCTCGAAACGCCATCAATGCAAAAATATATCCTCTGGCAAATGCCGACCACCAATAGAGACAGTAACCAAACTTTTCTTTAGTAAGTTCCAAAAAATACTTTACATTTTTCCCCGGCAATGTTATCCTTGTTGAAACTATCTTAAAGCAAAGAGAAACATCATGATTTATGCCATTCCCTCAACTGAACAGGCCCAAAGTGAATTACAATTTGCCCTAAAAGGGGCTAAAGATGCCAGGTGGTATCTAAGACTGAAAATCATCCAGCTATCAATCTTAAAAGAGGAATAAAAAAGGTGATAAGTGAAATGTGATAAAATCATCATTGTGTTTTACGTTTCACGCATCACGTTTCATGTATCAGTTATGAATTACCTGCGTACAATAATCATTTGCACATTTTGTGTGATAATGTCATTATTTCAAGTGTATGCGGATATTAAATTCACCGATGTCACGCAGGCGTCAGGCATTCACTTTCAGCATGTCAATGGCGCGTCGGGAAAAAAATTCCTTGTGGAAACCATGTGTGGAGGCGCTGCGTTCTTAGACTACGACAACGATTTCGACCTCGATGTTTATTTAGTAAATGGCGCTGATTTGCCGGGACATACCTCTCCCACTCCGCCAATGAATCGTCTGTACCGCAATAATTCGGACGGTACATTCACGGATGTAACTGAAGAAGCGGGCGTCGGCGATACGGGCTACGGCATGGGATGTTGCGCTGGCGATTATGATAACGACGGCGATGTGGACATCTACGTTACGAATTTTGGCCCGAATGTTTTGTATAGGAACAACTCGGACGGTACATTCACTGACGTGACCAAAGAAGCAGGCGTAGGATATCCGGGATGTTCGGTGGGCTGCGCTTTCGCTGATTATGATAATGATGGCGATTTAGACCTGTTCGTCGCAAACTATATGAAATTGGATTTACAAAACAGTCCAATTTGTATGCAGGGCGGAATTCCCGCCTACTGTCGTCCTGAAGATTACGAAAAAGTCCCGAATGTGCTATATCAAAACAATGGAGATGGTACATTCACAGACGTAACTCAGCAGGCGGGGATGACAGCGCCGGGACGGTTTCTCGGCGCGGTTTGGGGCGACTATGATGATGATGGCTACATCGACCTTTTTGTCGCCAACGATGCGCTCGAAAATTTCCTTTATCATAACAATGGTGACGGGACGTTTACGGAAATGGGGCTATTCTTGGGCGTCGCGCTCAATGAACATGGAGACGCTGAAAATTGCATGGGCGTGGATTTTGGCGACTACGACAACGACGGCGCGCTGGATATCATAGTATGCAACTACCAGGGGCAGACGAATACGATATATCACAACGATGGAAGCGGAGTTTTCTGGGATATGACATCGGAGTGCGGATTAGGTGAAGTGACGTTAATCCCAATGTCATGGGGCACTGGCTTTTCCGATTTCGACAATGACGGCTATTTAGACCTGTTTTTCGCCAATGGACATCTTCACGATAATATCGAGATGTTCGAGGAAGTCGGCAATTACAAGCAAACCAACCAACTGCTGCGTAATAATGGCAATGGTAAATTTTCTGACATATCAACGCAATGTGGCAGCGGACTTACGATAAAAAAAGCCAGCCGCGGCGCTGTATTCGGTGACTATGACAATGACGGAGACATCGATATACTCGTCGCTAATATCGGCGAATCACCCGACCTACTCAGAAGTGATGGTGAAAATAAGAATCACTGGCTTGCCCTCAAGCTCATCGGGACGAAAAGCAATCGGGATGCAATCGGCGCGAAAGTGATTCTCACCGCAGGCAATCTTCGCCAGATGCGTTATGTCAAAAGCGGTTCCAGTTATCTCTCGCAAAATGATATGCGGTTGTTCTTTGGCTTGGGCGATGTGGAAATAGTAGAATCTATCGAAATTCGTTGGCCGAGTGGTTTGGTGCAACGTCTGGAAAAAATACCCGCTGACCAGTATCTCATCATAACCGAGGGGCAAGAGGAATATAAGCGTTACAGCAGAGAGACAAAGTGAGTAGATATAAATTCCCCATCTGTAACACAATCTGTTAGATTGTGAGAGGTGCAGGCGCAAACTAACCGTAAGCCTTTGGCGTCGATGAGCGAAGCGAACAGTTTGCGTTACAGCGAATTTCTGTGAGTGAGTGAAATTTTTCTTTGACATTCGGTTGAATATATGCTAAATTTTGGTGTACTATCACTAAATATTCGTGAAATTTTACAAGGAGGGAAATCAATATGACATATAAAAACGTTTCGAACATTTGGCTTTTGGCAATCATCGTTACGGTTTTTATCTTCTCTTTAGCGATAGAAACTTCTGCCAAAATCGACCCTGAGACTATCGTCGGGATGTGGCTGTTTAATGAAAAAAGCGGCGATATTGCTAAAGATAGTTCAGAAAGAGGCAATGATGGAAAGCTGGAAGGAGGTTACAAGTGGGTGGATGGAAAGTTTCGCGGTGGCTTGGAGTTGGACGGTAGCACCGGACACGTTACCGTCGAATCCAACAAAAGCCTCATCCTTGAAGAATTTACCATTGTCTCCTGGACGAATCTGAAAAACAGCAAAGGCACTCGATGGCAATCTATCATGATGAAGGGACAAGACCCCCGAAATTATCTTCTGTGTGTGGATAGAGATACACAAAGATTGCAATTGAGTATTACAACGGCAAAAGGTGCGTACACCGGGCCGATTGCGGGCCCTGAAATCACAGATGGCGCATGGCATCATCTCACCGGGCTTGCCGGAGCAAAAGAAGGACTCGTCATCTATACAGATGGTATCCAGGTCGGCAAACAAGCTTATCAGAAGCCGAGCTTAGACGCTGACCCAGCTCGCATAAGAATAGGCGATGGTTCTGGTGGTGGACACCAATGCGCGGGTATTCTGGATGAGGTTGGGCTCTTCAACGCGCCGCTCTCTGAAGATGATATTAACAGCATCATGAATAATGGGCTGGAGCAATTTGTCCAGGATGTCGCTCCTGCTGGAAAGCTCGCTACTACGTGGGCTAAGTTGAAGGAGAATAGGTAATGATGATATCCCATGCGCTAAGTTAAGAGCGCGACGTCATACTACAACAGGCTTGGAATAATTAGTTGGAATTCGCAAAATAAAGTAGAAAGGCGAAAAGCAAAAGGCGACAAAAAGTTATAGCCGCTGATAATCAGACCGCACTGATATAGCAAATCAGTATCAGCGTTGTCTGTGAATCAGCGGCTATAAATTCCGCGTTAGTGTAAACTGGAGGATTAAAATTTGTACAAGGAAATCGAATTGAATGTAAATAATCAAGTCTATCAACTTCGTGTGTCTCCACACGAAACATTATTGGATGTATTGCGCGACAGACTGAGGCTTACAGGTGCTAAGCGAGGATGCGACATGGGTGAATGCGGCGCATGTACCGTCATTATGTCTGGAAAAACCGTTTATTCTTGCTTAACTCTGGCGGTGGAGGCTTCGGGCAAACCTATCACCACGATTGAGGGGTTGAGCGAAAATGGCAAACTTCATCCAATTCCGCAAGCCTTCATTGACAACGGCGCGGTTCAATGTGGATTCTGCACGCCTGGAATGATATTATCAACTAAGATGCTTTTGGAGAAAAACCCGAATCCAACCCAAGCAGAAATCCGTGCCGGGCTTTCAGGTAATCTCTGTCGATGTACGGGATATAGCAAAATCGTAGAGGCGATTCGTGACGCCGCCTCACGCTTGGGCAAGTGAGCGCTGTGGCGCAGGCATTCTTGCCTGCGATAGTTGGCAGACAAGAATGTCTGCCCCACGTGTTAGTTACACAATCGAAAGGGAAAATTATGACCGATAAATATGCTGTTGTTGGTAAACGCGTGACCCGGCCTGACGCTGTTTCGCGGGTGACTGGTGAAGCTGTATATGCCGAAGATGTATATCTGCCAGGAATGCTTTATGGGGCGCTTCTGCGGAGTCCACATCCACATGCCCGTATTCTTCGTATTGATACCGCAAAGGCGGAGAAATTGGCCGGAGTCAAAGCGGTGATTACCGCGCGTAGTGATATCCATCCTTCTGCAGGTTCGGTGTTTGCGCGCGATGAAGTGCTTTATTCGGGACAAAAGGTCGCTGCCGTTGCTGCTGTTGATAAATATATAGCGCAACAAGCAGTGAATTTGATTGAGGTGGAATATGAAATTCTGCCCGCGGTGTTTGATGTAATGGAGTCAATAAAAATGGATGCCCCGGTCATCCATGAATCCAGGCATCCTGATATGAACAATATTTGCAGCCATAGTCGTAAAGAGCGCGGGGATATTGAGCAGGGATTCAGTCAAGCAGATATCATCGTTGAGAATCGTTTCGATGTTGCCATAGCACATCAATCCTATCTTGAACCGCATGCCTGTGTCGCCGATGTGGATTCGGCGGGCAAATTGACCGTTTGGACGACTACGCAGGGGCAGTTTGGCGTGCGGTCGGGGTTGGCGAATCTTTTGAAAATGCCAGTGAGTGACGTTCGTGTTGTTGGAACACAAGTCGGCGGCGGTTTTGGCGGCAAAAACGCTTTGCTATTGGAACCCACCGCGGCTATGCTCGCTATGGCGACGGAGTGCCCGGTTAAATTGGTGATGAGTCGGCAGGATGAGTTAGTGGATGCGCGCCCTGGGCCTGGTTGCGTGGTAAATATCCGTACCGGAGCGCTGAAAGATGGTACATTGGTCGCTCTGCAAGCAGAAGTATTTTTCGATACGGGAGCATTTCCCGGCGCGACTATAGGATTTTTCGACCGCACGAGAGGACTATATCGCATTCCACATTTCCAAACAGACCTATATTCTGTTTACACAAACAAGATGCCTCCAGGAGCTTATCGCGCTCCGGGCGCGCCTGAAATTACGTTTGCGTTTGAAAGCCAGATGGATATCATGGCAAACGAGTTGGGCCTGGACCCAATTGATTTCCGCTTGTTCAATGCTGTCGATGAAGGCGATTTGACGATAGACGGAAAACCTTATCCGCCGATTGCGTTGAAAGAATCTTTAATGAAAGCCAAAGCTTACGTCTCCTCTTTGGAGAAAAAAACGGGCATCGGGATTGCGTGCGGTAAGTGGATGAACGGTGTGGGAACATCAGGCGTCACGATGATTCTAAATGAGGATGGCACGTTGAATATGATTAGCGGCGCTATCGACCTCACAGGTCTAAACACGTCAATGGCTCAAATGGCGGCTGAAGAATTGGGATTACCGTTAGAATCTGTAAAGGTCATTACTCCCGATACAGATACCGCGCCGCCAGCCGCGGTAAGTGGCGGAAGTCGTAGCACCTACGGCATGGGTTTAGCAATTCTGGAGGCAGCAAAAGATTTGAGACAACAACTCATCGAATTCGCGGCGGAAATACTTGGTACATCGCCCGAAAGGCTGGAATTAGCAGAAGGATATATCCGGGCAAAGAACAAAACAGAGATGCGAGTTCACATTGCAGAATTAGCTCGACGTGCGATGTGGTCAAACCGAGGGCCTATCACCGCCCGAGGGTCAGCATCTGCCGAAGCCTGGCTTGCCAACGCACACGTATTCATCACCCAGGTCGCTGAAATTACAGTGGATGAGGATACAGGCAGAGTTGACATTCATAAAATCAGTTCATTTCAAGATGTGGGTTTTGCGATTAATCCGATGTCAGTCGAAGGGCAAATCCAAGGCGGTATTTCTCAAGGGCTTGGCTGGGGGATTATGGAAGGGCTTATATTCGATAATGGTATTGTACTCAATGATAGCATACTCGATTATAAAATCCCCACCGCGATGGATGTCCCCGAACTTGTCCCTGTCATTCTCGAAGTGCCTTCTGTCGATGGCCCGTATGGGCTCAAAGGAGCCGGCGAGCCTTCGATGGTAGCTACTCCGGCGGTGCTGGCAAATGCAATCTATAATGCCGTGGGCGTTCGTATCAAGGAGATACCGATTACTCAAAGAAAAATTCTGATAGGATTGCGCCTGCGAAAGTAATAGCAGTACCTCATAATCTACAGGCGTGTGAAATGAATGTCAACTTTCTTCTCCCATTATTCGTTGGCTAAAAAAATACAGTTCATGGAAAAAGTTATGCCCACATTGAGCATGAAAACCGAGATAAATAGAGACGTCCTGCGTCGTTTGGCCGACTCACGCCTTGCAGAGTTTGAGACGCTACGCACAGCAACACCGCCACACTATGCGGCAGCGCTGTATCTGGCCGGTTACGCCGTCGAAGCGTTGCTGAAGTGCGCCATCTGCAAGGCGTTGAACCACGACGAACTGCCGGTTATCTTTCACATCCATGACCTGGATGTGTTGCTGTTTTTCTCCGGGCTATACAAAGAGATTCAGACTGATGCTGCTGTCTGGACATCTTTTAGAAGAATTCAGGCGACCTGGAACGAAAAACTGCGGTACACAGACCCGTTATACTGGTTTAGGCTTGATGCTTCCGGTTTTGGTAAGTGGGTAAGTGGGCATTGGAGCACTGGAGACATGGGGCATTGGGGCACTTCTGCGTTGGAG
>Ga0194125_10006816_pt1 | contig 16698 bp, 15 predicted proteins | sample TA2KigC250mmetaG_FD_148626 | JGI IMG/M metagenome (GOLD analysis project Ga0194125, IMG submission 148626) | Freshwater microbial communities from Lake Tanganyika, Tanzania - TA2015034 Kigoma Deep Cast 250m | ecosystem: Environmental > Aquatic > Freshwater > Lake | place: Tanzania: Lake... | reverse complement strand
TCCTGCAAAAGTTGATACTGCTTTTAAATGGATCTCGGGTATTGTAAGAGAGGTCAAGGCCGATGAAGTCTATCGAGGAATTGTTAAACGTATCCTTCCCTTTGGTGCATTTGTAGAAATTCTTCCAGGTAGAGAGGGAATGGTACATGTATCACAGATGTCTACCAGTTTTGTTTCTGATCCCACCAAATTAGTCTCCGTCGGCCAGCAAGTCACAGTAAGAGTAACGGATATTGATATGCAGGGACGGATTAACCTATCCATGCTTTTTGGAGAAGATGCTAAAAAACGCCCCATGCAGCAGCGACCCCAAAGATTTAATCGGCCTAGAGGAAGATTTTAAAATCTCAACCGATCCTTCCTATCTATCATTTTCTCTAAATACTGATAAATTGAGTTCTTTGAGAATTTCGGATCGTTCTTTAACTACCTTATCGCTATAGTAAAGACGTTTTAGATAGTTATTATCTGTGCCAGTAAGAAGTGCTTCACGGGCGGGTTGTAGATACGAATACTGTTTGGGAAACTTTAAGATTCTCAAAGCAGAGTTAAAACCAATCAGGAAAGTAATCACTAAGAGAAATGAAAATGCCATCTTTCTTTCTCTCTGACTATTATTTTGAATGGACTTTGCTGGAAACCTCTTGTATTTCATCAAAATATATAAGAAAAAGATATCTGAGATCCACAATAAGTTTGAGAATGTCACATATCGAGAACTTATCGCCTGAATACTGCCAAAATATGCCCGTCCTAATCCAGTAAATATGGCACTTCCGATAGAATAAAATCCCAACGCAATATAGGGAATTAAGTAGTGAATTCTAATCTGCCTTTTTTGAAGAAGTAACTTAATTAAATAATAAAAAAGGGAGATACCAACTATTCCACTAAATATTGCTCCCCAAGTATTAAAGCTTATAACAGGTGAACCTAAATAACTTAAGACATAGATAAGATATGAAAATGGATGAGTGATGCTATACCAAAAGGAGTATTGATCATTTATCAATTGATAATTATTAAAATAAAAGCAGACTGTGATGCTCCCGATTATTAACCAAAATAATATTGTAAGCCACTTCTTCATCTTCTTCCGATTTGGTGAAGCAAAAGACAAAATAAGTAGTCCGATCGGCCAAAATAAAATTCCATTCACAAATGAATAACTTGCGATAGTAGTTAAGACTGCAGCGATTAAGATGTTTAACCAAAAAAAATTCTCCTGACTCAAAAACACAATACTAACATTCACCAGAAAAACATTTAGAAATATTTGAATTTGCCAACCCCATAACCAATTCTCCCATTGAGTCAATGAAAAAACCACCAAGGATATAACTGCTGCAAGCCAATCTAATCGACAGCTACCAATACTTTGTAATGTTTTTTTAAACTGATATGTTATTGCAATAAATATTCCAGTTGCCAAAATAATATTTATCATCAATTCCCAGCTGATATTCCATCCGCTGATATGAGCTATAATAAGCATAATTATTCTGGAGATAAATAGTCTATGCTCGTTATGTTGAGCCAAAAGGTCAGAAAATGTAAATCTTCCTTGATATGATTTCTCTAGTAGTAACACAAATTCCCATTGATCCCAGTATGGTACATTGACTCCATAGAGAAAAACGAGAATAACCAGGATAACTAAAGGAGATAAAGTAAAAAATAAATTTATGAGTCTCTGCCCTTTGTTTTGCCAATTCACAGTCATTAGAATTAGTATACATCTATTCTTTTTGATTCTAAAAGAAAAACAGAAAAACTGCTATAATCTAACTAATTATGGACTCATCTGCCCAGACTCTTGAGATTGCCGAGCTTGCGAAACTCAAGAAAAAATTAGAAACAGCATCTGTTCCTGCCGACCTTCATGAAAAAGCTTCTGCCATGATTAACCGCGCAGCTTTAAGTTTTAAATATGGTGGCCAATTTTCTGGTTTTGACCAAGTAGCCAATTATATCGACTGGATTACCAGTCTCCCTTGGAATAATCGTGGCAGTGATAATCTTGATATTCCTCATGCAAAAGAAATACTCGATCACAATCATTATGGCCTGACTGAAATCAAAGAAAGAATTCTTGAATATTTATCTGTAATGAAATTAAACATTCAAAGGGCAAAAAGCGATGCTTCTTTCAATCATAATTTTATGAGGGCTCCTATTCTTTTTTTTGTTGGTTTAGTAGGCACAGGTAAAACTACAATTGCTAAATCAATTGCCAAAGCTATGGGAAGAGTATTTATTCGTATCCCTTTTGGTGGCATGGGCTCTGCTTTGGATCTTCGGGGACAATCCAGGATACACCCCGATGCGGAAGTTGGCTTGGTAGTGAAAGCCTTACGTCGAGCCGGTACTAAAAATCCAGTTATCCTCCTTGATGAACTCGATAGGGTAGCTGAGCATACTAGAGCTGATATCATGGGTGTTCTGGTTGAACTGCTTGATCCGGAACAGAATGTTGCTTTTATCGACCATTTCATTGATTATCCTTTTGATCTATCCGAAGTGCTGTTTATTGCTACTGCGAATAATACAGGCAATATCTCAACTGCAGTCATGGACAGACTCGAACCGATCCAGATGCCCTCATACAGTGATGAGGAAAAGATTATTATTGGCAAATCTTACGTCTTCCCCCAGATTAGACAGGAAGCGGGCTTATCCGAGACACAACTGCAGATAGATGATAACGTCTGGACAATAATTGTCCGACCGCTAGGATTTGACTCCGGTATAAGAACTCTGGAAAGAACAATAAACGGAGTTTGTAGAAAGGTCGCCAGAATGATCGTCGAGGGAAAACAAGCAAGCTTCCATCTTACTACAGAAAATATCAAGCAATACCTACCGACTTGGTAAATGGTAAATAATTTGTACACTCTCCAGCAGAAAATTTATTCCTGTAAACGCTGTCATTTATCTAAAACAGCCAAGTCTGCCGTACCCGGTGAAGGAAATCCAAATAACCAAATTATGTTCATAGGAGAGGCACCTGGAAAAGTTGAGGATGAAACTGGTAGGCCTTTTGTCGGTAGAGCGGGACGATTATTAAACACGCTCATTGATTCAATTAATTTAAAACGGGAATTAGTTTTTATAACAAATGTAGTTAAACATCGGCCTTCGGACGACATAGTCGCCTATGGCCGACGCAGTCGTTCCCCCAAAAATAGACAACCTAAAAAAACAGAGTTAAAAGCATGCAGTTTATGGTTAGATTATCAGCTTTCATTCATCAAACCAAAATTAGTAATAACGCTTGGGCGCTTTGCGCTAGATATTTTTTTCCCAAAGAAAAAATTTCTCTAATTCATGGTACAATAAAAAAGATTGAAAGAAAAAATAAGACAAGTTTAATAATCTTCCCAGTTTATCATCCGGCTGCGGGGCTACGAAACCTGGGTAATAGGCAAAAATTATTTAAAGATTTTCAAAAGTTAAAGCTGATATTACATGATCTTATTTAATCAACCAAAAGTACACAAGTCGGGTTCCCTAAGGCTGATTCCCCTGGGAGGAACTGGTGATGTTACTAAAAATATGTATGTTTATGAGTACAGAACAAATCCCCAAACTATCTCTGATATTTTAATCGTAGACTGTGGTATTGGTTTTCCGGACGAAGCAATGTATGGAATAGATTTGGTAATTCCAGATATTTCATATCTTAAGGATAAAAAAGACAAAATCCGGGCAATAGTCTTAACTCATGGACATGAAGATCACATTGCCGCTCTCCCATATATTCTACCAGAACTTAAAGTGCCTGTTTACGGCACAAGATTAACCTCCGCTCTTGCAGAAGTCAAGCTTCAAGATTTTGGATTACATACCCAGGTGAATACTATAAACAATGAGGATATCCTTCGGATTGGTCCATTTACTGTTGAATTTGTCCATGTCACTCATTCTATTCCTGATGCAGCCAATCTTATTATCAGAACTCCAGTAGGTATCTTTTATCACGGCAGTGACTTTAAGTTTGATTGGACTCCTATAGATGGAATGCAAACCAAGGTAGGAAAGATCGCAGCAGTTTCATCCGAAGGAATATTGTGTCTTTTATCTGACTGCGTCCGGGTTGAATCTCCCGGTTATACGCTTTCCGAACAGGTAATTGAAGATACCTTAGAAAAAGAAATAAGAAGCTGTCGAGGAAAATTTATCTTTACTACCCAATCGTCCAATATATCCAGAATACAACAAGCAATTAATGTGGCCATCCGCAATAACAGGAAAATTTGCTTTTTGGGAAGATCTATCGAGGAGAATGTAAAAGTAGCAAGAAAACTAAAATATTTGGAGTTTCCTGATATGTATGTGATTTCAGAAAAAGAACTGAAACACTACCAACCCCAGGAATTAGCTCTAATTGTTACTGGCAGCCAGGCGCAACCGAACTCCGCACTTTCCAGAATTGCCGAAGGACAACATAAATATGTTTCTATCCACTCAGGAGATGCGGTAGTGTTTTCAGCCGATCCGATCCCCGGATATGAAAATGTCGTCCATAATCTGATCGATATATTGACTATTGCCGGAGCAAAAGTTTCTTATTCAGAGGTTCTTGATGAACTGCATGTTTCTGGACACGGAGCGGCTAACGATCTGGCATTAATGATCGGTCTTGTTTCTCCAAAATATATTATTCCCATAGGAGGAACATATAGACAAATGAAGCACTATTCTCTCCTTGCTCAAAAGATGGGTTACAAAGACAAACAAATAATACTTCCCAATCAGGGAGATATTATCGAATTTGACTGTAACAATAGCGCAAGAATAGCAGGCAGACTGGACTTAAAAAACATCATGGTCGATGGTTTGGGCGTTGGTGATGTCGGCAATGTAGTTTTGCGTGACCGCCAAACCATGGCCAACGAAGGAATTGTCATTGTGGTAGTACCGATAGAACAAGCAACTGGCCGGGTTACGGCTGAACCTGATATTATTTCCCGTGGATTTGTCTACATGAAAGAGTCTGGCAAGCTCATTGATGATGCCAAAAAGGTAGTTATCAATTCCCTTAGGCTGAAAAAAGGCCGGATTTTTGACTGGCAGTATGTTCGAAGACAAATCGAAGGTAACTTGGAAGAATTCCTTTATCGCGAAACCCATAGAAGACCTTTAATCCTTACTGTGGTTATTAAAGTCTAATCAACTTAGATTTAAATTGTTCTTAACCCTTTATAATTAAAGATTGGCTCTCTCAAACGTCTCTCTACTATTTTATCCATTCCTTGTTAATAAACCTTTTTCCTTAACGCTTTTAAACATCTTGTGGAAAAACCAAATAGCCAAAATGCCATAAATAAAATTCAGGCCTAGCGCCCAGAAAAATTTATCCCAAAGAAAAGTTTTAATTAATATCACTCCTCTCATTCCCTCAAAAACATAAGAAACAGGCAGAATAAGGGCAATCATTCTTAATATCCCTGGAAGTATGGAAACTGGATACCAAACAGCAGCAAACGGGGTAAACAACCATGGCATACTCCAAGCAAAGTCTTCAACTTTTGTCCCGTAACGCAATATCAAAGCTGAGGTAATAATCCCTATTGACCAACCAAAAATGACTAAATTGATAAAATTTGCCCATAAAGATATTCCCAAAGTAAATAGATTAAATGAGTAAAATAGAAGCGCGATAAATGAAGTTGTCAAAAGAGTAGCAAAAATCTTAAATAAACTTAGAAACATTGTGGCAGTCAGAAATTCCATCGGATTAAGTGGTGATGCAAATAAATTACTTAGATTCCTAGACCATATATCATCAAGTAGTGATACTGAGATCGATTTACTAGTGTTGTTAAAAATATTCCACAAAATCATTCCTGATAAAAATAGACTGGCAAAAAAATTTAATTGTTGGTTAGTTTTATCTAAATATATGCTTACAAATCCCCAAATTAATACATCCATCACTGGCCAATAAAAAACTTCAGAAAGTTTCCCTAATTCTCTTTTCATTAAATAAATATAACGCCATAAAAGAGCAATAATTCTATACAATTTCATATTTTATTTTCAGCAATTCTTATAAAAACTTCTTCAAGATCTGGTTTTTCTTTTTCCTCGGTAAGAATTTTTTTTGTTACCTCTATTGGATTTCCATTAGCTATAATTTGTCCTCTATGTAAAAATATCAAATAATTACACATAATTTCAATTTCCGGCATATTATGTGAAGTGTATAAAATAGTCAGATTTCTTTCTTTTTTTATTTCTTTTAGAATTCTCCTTGTCTTATCTGCTATATAAGGATCAAGACTTACTGTTGGTTCATCTAAAAACAGAATTTCTGGATCGTTAATCAACGCTTTACATAAATTTAGTCTTGTTGCTTCTCCAGAGGAAAGGCTAGCTATCCTTTGATTCCGTAGATCCCAAATTTCAAATCTCCTTAAAAGTTGTTCAATTTTCTCTTTAGGAAAGGGAATGTTATATAATTTTGCAAATACAATAAGATTTTCCATAACAGAAAGACGCCAATCCATACTGGTATAACTACTGCTGAAATTGATCCTTTGTAATATTTTTTCTCGATGCAAAGATAGATCTGAGTCAAAAATTATAATTTTGCCTGAAGTTGGAGATATTAAATTTAATAACATTCTGATAGTAGTCGTCTTTCCCGCACCATTGGGACCCAAAAGACCAATAATTTCACCTTTTTTTATTTTAAAAGAGATATTATCAACAGCGATAAAGTCACCAAATTTTTTGGTAAGATTTTTTACTTCTACAACAATCTCATTCATATAGATCTTATTCTAGTTTATCTATTTTTTTGAAGCAACACTACGATATTGACAAATCCCTTTATATACTATAGGATATTATGGGCTACCCTTTCTAAGTTGTGCGATTTATTGTTATAATATACTATAGCGAAACAAAATAAAAAAATACGTATTTTTTTTATTCTGAACGCTGTTATGGAGTGCAGATTTGGATGCGCATATTCAAATTTGTTTCTCCATACTGCCTATGGCTAGATATTACAGGAGACGCAAGTTTTTCCGTTTCAAGCTCAAGACGCAAACAGTCTATAACATCTTTGCTATTTTTATTGACGGAATGGCGGCTTTAATAGCACTATCGTTTTTTCAAACCGGAACTACCCTGGGAATTCTAAAAGCAATTGTTGAAGAAAAATTTGGCTGGGGAGCAATACTTCTTCCTCTAGTGATGGTAGTTTTTTCCTTCCTTTTCCTTCGAATTAGAGCCTCCTTTACCAAACCCAATGTTTCTTTTGGACTGCTACTTTCTTATATTTGCCTATTGGCTTTAACGCAAGCCGGATTTGTCGGTGATCAGATCTGGAATAACTTTGCTTTGTTAGTATCTGGTGTCGGTGCTTTTATTATTCTTCTGGGGATGTTTTTTATCGGATTAATTGTCTTATTTAATACTTCGTTTGATGAAATAATTAAGATCTTTGTCATCCTAAATAAAAATATAATGAAAATTGTAAATACTTTAATTACTAGAAAACCAAAACCTGTCTTTGTGGAAAAACTACCCATTAAGCCACCTTCTGACTATAGGAAAGAAATGCAAAAATCAGACGAAAAAGCTATTTCACCAATCACAAACCCCCAGCCTGCGGAAACTCTCCCCGGCAGTCTGGGATCAACGGTTGTATCCAATCTCCCCGCTGCCAATCAGGTTTGGGAATTCCCTTCCCTATCACTTTTTTCTTCATCACCCGGCCAAAAAGCAGATAGAGGCGACATGAAACAAAATGCTGCAACTATCGAAAAAACTCTCGAAAGTTTCGGTATTTCGGCCAGAGTAGTAGAGGTCAATTTAGGACCGGCTGTAACTCAGTATGCCTTAGAGATTAGCCTGGGGACAAAACTGTCGAAAATTACCGCTCTTTCCAACGACTTAGCTTTGGCATTGGCTGCTCCAACTGGTCAAATCAGAATTGAGGCTCCTATTCCCGGCAGAAGCCTGGTTGGAATTGAAATACCCAATAGATCTTTGGAATTTGTTACTTTGCGCCACATGCTTTCCTCGGATGTCACCTTTAAAAATCGAGAAAAACTTCTAGTTGCTTTGGGGTTAGATGTTTCAGGAAGACCAGTGGTAGCTAATATTGCCAAAATGCCTCATGTTCTAATTGCTGGAACAACTGGCAGTGGAAAGTCAGTGTTGATTAATTCCTGGATTTCTTCTTTATTATTTAGAACTACACCGGCAGAAGTGAAATTGATACTTGTTGATCCTAAACGGGTAGAACTTATTGGATACAATGGTATTCCTCATTTGCTTACTCCGGTTATTGTTGAACCAGACAAAATTCTCTCTGCACTTAAATGGTCTTTAAAAGAAATGGATGGGCGATATAAATTATTTTCCGAAGTTGGAGTCCGTCATATAGACGGCTACAATGAGCTGGCAGGATTCCAGGCATTACCGTATATAGTAATCTTTATCGACGAACTGGCCGATTTAATGGCTTACGCTCCTGTAGAGGTTGAAGACTCAATCTGCAGGCTGGCACAAATGGCTAGAGCCACCGGAATACATCTTGTTGTTTCCACACAACGGCCTTCTGTAGATGTCATTACCGGATTAATCAAAGCCAATATCCCCACCCGAATTGCATTCAATGTCTCATCAATGGTGGACTCCAGGGTTATTATTGATATGCCCGGAGCAGAAAAGCTGCTTGGCCGGGGAGACATGTTATATATCCCACCGGATCAAGCCAAACCCACCAGAATACAAGGAACATATGTCTCTGAATCGGAAGTGCAAAAACTGGTTCAGTTTCTCAGAAATAAAAACGTCGCTGTTCAATATACTACCGAGGTAACTTCCATGCCAATTGCGCTTAAAAAGTCAGCTGGCATAAGTCAAGCTGGTGAAGATGGTAGAGATTCCCTCTTTGAAGAATCAGTCAGGGTTGTTTGTCAATATGATCGTGCCTCCGCTTCACTTTTGCAAAGACGGCTTTCCATCGGCTATGCCAGGGCAGCCCGTATTCTTGACCAATTAGAAGCAGAAGGGATCGTCGGGCCAGGAGAAGGAGCAAAACCTCGCGATGTCCTTATTCATAATGCCGAAGAGTATCTGACTAACCGTAATTCAGCTCAAGCAACTTCATAATATTATCTGGAGATAATAATTTTATTAAATATGTTCCTGCTACAAAAGAAGAAATCTTAACTATCCATTTCTATAATCTATTTTTATGCGTACTGTTGGAGAAATACTGAAAAAAGCCCGACTGGAAAAAAAACTCATAATCGAGGATGTAGAGAAACAACTGCGTATTCGAAAAAAATACCTAATCGCACTGGAGGAAAATTCCTGGGACAAACTTCCGGCGCTCCCATATATCAAAGGTTTTCTGCGGAACTATAGCTGTCTTTTAGGACTCAAGCCGGAAGAGATGTTAGCAGTTTTCAGGCGCCAGTTCCAAAATCAAGACAAAACAAGACTTCTGCCTAAAGGTCTTAGTTATCCCCTAAATTCACCAATTATCCGTTTTACCCCCCAAATTACTATCGGAGCAATCATAATTTCGTTCCTGATATTATTTTTTTCTTATCTTGCTTTTCAATACAAAACATATATTAGTCCGCCAAATCTTACTATAGACAAACCTGCTGAGGGAGAAATCGTCAATGCAGACAGGATCCAGATTATTGGCAGGACCGACCCTGATGCTGTAGTATCTGTGAATAATCAAAAAATCGCTCTTTCCGCCGACGGAACATTTACCACTTTGATTTCAATATCTCCGGGAGTAAATACTATTGCAATTGAATCAGTCAGTAAATATGGAAAGAAAAAAACAGTTTCCAGAATAATCCAGTATCAACAAGTCAATGAGTTTTAAAGATTTTTCATCATTGACTGTCTTTCTTGTGTAAGTTAGAATAACTTTAAATCCTGCCTATGATTGAACCTATCAATGTTCTTCTTTTTGCCGTTGTGGTCATCCTCACAATCTTAATGGTAGTCATTGGCTGGCAGATCTATTTAATACTCGGCGAGGTACGCAAGATGATGATGAAGTTTAATACAATTGCTGATGGAGCTGTTTCGTTTACAGGGAATATCAGCAAATCCTTCCACAATCTCACCGGCTTCTCTGATGGATTAAAGACTGTATTGGGACTCTTCAGAGTGTTCAAAAAGGAGCACAAAAAAGATGAATAATGAAAGTAAAGGAAGCCTAAATTTCTGGTTCGGATTTTTCTTGGGTGGCATTGTAGGAGCTTTTGTTATTTTTATCCTGGGCACTAAAGAAGGGAAAAAGCTGGTTGAAAAGCTGGTTGAAAAAACCGAGCTTTATGAGGAAGAACTGGAACAAAAAGTGGCCAAACTTCAGCAACATGGAGAAAACCTTTTGCATGAAGCACAAGAGGTTAAAAATCAAGTTACTCAAGAAGTAGAAAAGGGTAGAAAAACCGTTTCTGAAGCACTAGTATCCAAGATGGATAAGGCTTTAACTAAAATTGAGGATATTCAAAAAAAAGGAGTAGCTCTAACCCAGGAAGTACATCATCATTATTTTAAGAGAAACGGCAAGCCTCTCGTTTCATAACTGAAGATATAATTTTTTCCACCTCTTTCTTATCTGCCCTGCATTTGCCAAAATGTCTTACTTTCCTGTTTTTTAACTCTAAAATGCTTTGAGGAATTGAGGCTTTCGGTACCAAATTACTCATTTTCGACAAAATCTCAAACTCATCAAATCTATTTAATCTGAAGTCGTTATAATTTAATCCTGCTAGTGCCTTATATACATCTTTGGCAAACTTTGCCCAATGAGCTGTCGAACAGATAACAATCGGAGTGTTTTCTTGCTTCTTTTGCCGATACCTATTCACGACTGCTTGTGCAACAGCAGTATGCGGATCTATTAAACAACCAGTCTCCTTATAAGTCTTCTTAATCATAGTCAAACATTTATCATTCGAGACCCAATCGGCATAAAATGTTTTTTGTAAAAATAATTTAGTCTTTTCATCGACAGTAAATTTATTCTTGTCCTTAAGTTGCCTCATCCATTGCGAAACTTTTTCTGAATCTCTTGTAATCTCATAAACTAAACGCTCGATATTGGCAGCAATAATAATATCCATAGAGGGTGATGGCGTTTTTGTTAAAATCCGCTTATTTACATCATATATCCCTGTTTGTAGAAATTCGCTAAGCATATTGTTCTGGTTTGAGGCGCAGATGAGTTTTCTAACCGGCAGACCCATTTTTTGTGCATAAAAAGCGGCCAGTATATTACCGAAATTCCCGGTAGGTACTGCAATATCTATTTCCTCTCCAATATTAATAACTTCTCGACTGACTAAATCCAAGTAACTGCTGACATGATAAACAATCTGCGGTACTAGCCTTCCCCAGTTGATTGAGTTTGCCGAAGAAAGAATTATGTTTCCTTTTTCAAGAAGCATCTTATTAAACTTTTGATCATTAAATATTTCCTTAATAATTCCTTGTACATCATCAAAATTTCCCTCCATTCCATATACTGCTAAGTTCTTTCCTACCTGCGTAGTCATATGTAATTCCTGAAGTCCGGAAACGCCTTTGTCGGGATAAACAACAATAATGGAGATTCCCTCCAGATTTTTATATCCTTCAAGCGCTGCTTTTCCTGTATCTCCAGAGGTAGCTACTAGGATCAAATATTGTAACGGAAGCTTTCCCTTTTTAATTCGTATTTGATTCTCCCATTGTAATGCTTCGCAGAAAAATTTCGGCATAAGCTGAAGAGCAATATCCTTGAAAGCAGATGTTGGCCCATGCCAAAGTTCCAATATATAAAGATTGTTTCGCAGTTTTTTTAGAGGAGCAATTTTAGGATGGCTGAAATTATTTGAGTAAACTTCGTATATGATTTTTTTAAGTAATGATCTGGGGAAATCTGTCTGGAATAAATCTAAAATAAATAAGGCTCTTTCCTGATATGATTTGTTAACTAATAATTTCAATTGATCCAAAGAAAATTGCCGAATTTTTTTTGGCACAAACAATCCACCATCTTCAGCAATGCCTTTAAGAATTACTGCAGAAAAACTATAAAGTTTATCCTCTCCTCTGGTACTTTTATATAGAATCATAAGCTATTCAGAAAAAACTTCTGTCCCTTTATTGTTGACCTCAAGAATATATGTTTTCCCAGCCAATCCTTTTAATTTAGCCCTATTAGACATTTTCTTCGCAATTTGATCAAAATCCTTATCGGCAATTGCTATTATAGATGATCCGCCACCAGATAAAGCAGCTCCATATGCACCTGCAGTTAAAGCTGTGTCTATTATCTGGGGCATTAAAGGAAATATCTTTGTCCTTGTCGGTTGATGAATTTTATCCTCCATGGCAATTCGCAATAAATGATGTTTTCCTGTCTGCAGAGCCGCCAAAAGAAGAGCTACTCTACTGGTATTAAACACCACATCTTCTTTTGGATATATTTTAGGCATTAGTTTTCTAGTCGCTGCTGTATCCATTGCAAATTCAGGTACAAAATAGATAGCTTTAAGATTCTTGGGGAAAGGCAGTTTAACATAGGTAACTTTTCCATTATTGGCGGTAACTATAATTAATCCTCCCATTAAAGCCGGTGTGACATTGTCAGGATGTCTTCCTCGTTCAAGACCAACAGCAAAAGGAAGCAGGTCGTCTTTTGCATACTTATTCTTTAAATAGATATTGGCTGCCATTAAACCTCCTACCACAGCTGTGGCGCTGCTGCCGAAACCACGCCCAAGAGGTATTTGAATATTCATGGTAATTTTTACCTTGGGAATCTTTCTATCCAATCTTTGGAAAAGATAGGCAAAAGACTGATAAAACAGATTATCTTTTGTCTTGGGTAAACTATTGGCTCCATTGGTTTTTATCTCAAACATATTTGCTTCCTCAACAATAAATTCGTTGTATAAGTCTATAGCCAAGCCAAAAACATCAAAACCGGGGCCAAGATTGGCAGATGAAGCGGGAACTTTCACTCTGATTTTCATATTTAGTTTCTGTATAATAAAAATAAAAAGAGAAAGCTTTTTGCATAACTACCATACACTGTAGCATGGTAGTTATGTATTATTTTTACCTTCTATATATCCTTTCCTATAAAGTAACTCTGCTGTCAATATCGCTCCTCCGGCAGCGCCACGGATAGTATTATGCGATAGAGCAATAAATTTCCAGTCAAAATGAGGATTTTCTCGAAACCGACCACAGGTAATTCCCATACCGTTTTCAAAATCACGATCAAGCTTAGTCTGCGGACGGTCTTCTTCGGTAAAATATTTGATAAATCTTTTAGGGGAAGAGGGTAAATCCAAATTATCAAGCGAAGTTATTAAGTTATGTAATGATTTAATAATTTCCGCTAGTGTTGGCTTCCTTTTAAATTTTACAGAAACACTGGCCATATGGCCGTCGGATGCTGCTACTCTAATACATGTGGCTGAAATCTTTGGTTGGTCTGCCAATTTAATGTATCCATCCTTCAAAAAACCCAAAATTTTCATTGGTTCTTTTTCTGTTTTTTCTTCCTCGCCGCCGATGAAGGGAATTACATTATCTACCATCTCTGGCCAATCCGAAAAAGTTTTCCCTGCTCCGGAGATCGCCTGTAGTGTCGTTACTTCAACATATACCGGCCTAAATTTGCTAAGTGCATAAATAATCGGCAGATAAGATTGAAGGGAACAATTGGGTTTAACTACGATCAGTCCTTTCTTCCAGCCGCGTTTTTTTCTTTGGGCATCAATAAGCTTCACATGGTAAGCATTGATCTCAGGTATTATCATTGGCACGTCCAGAGTCCACCTGTGGGCAGAATTATTTGAAACTACAGCCACTCCCGCCTGGGCATATTTTTCTTCTATCCTCTTTGTTGTTTCTTTATCCGCTTCAAAAGCAGAAAAGACAAAATCAACCGGTCGGTAAATTTTGTCTATATCTCTCTCAATTGCTAAAACAGTCATATTTTTCAAGGCCTGTGGAATTTTCTCTTTCAACTTCCACCTGCCACCAATTGCCTCTTGGTAACTTTTGCCAGCAGAATTAGCTGAAGCAGCTAAAACGACCACTTCAAACCATGGATGGCTTTCCAAAAGAGTAACAAATCTCTGACCAACTATGCCTGTTGCTCCAAGTATTCCTACTTTAAGTCTTCTCATAATTCTCATTTCTCCGCCACTTTACAACAACGGTATAGCTCGAGCCATACCTAAGTGGTAAAACTAATCATTTTAACAATGGTAAGAATTTCAGCAAAAACACCGGAAGCCGTGACCTCAATCCCCGCTCCTGGACCTTTAATAACTAGGGGATAATCAAAATAGCGTTTTGTCTTGAAAATAATAATATTATCTGGCCCGGCAAGACTGTCTAAATCGCTTGCTTTATTAACTGCTTCCAAATCAACTGTAGATTTTGCCTGTGCGATAGTAGCTACAAATCGCAAAGTCTTATTCTTCCTTTTTGCTTCTCTAAATTTTTTTGTATACAGACCATCAAGTTGAGTTATTTTTTGTAAAAAATGGTTAATATTATATTTGTCCATTGTCTTCGGATATAAACTCGCAAGGGCAACATCTGCAAGTTCTTTCTTTTGGCCAGTAATTCTTGCTAAAATTAAGGCTTTTCTCGCTACATCAACTCCCGACAGATCATCTCTCGGATCTGGTTCTGTATAACCTTTTTTCATTGCTTGTGCCACTGCTTGGGAAAACATTAAGCCAGTTTCAAGTTGGGAAAATAAAAAACCTAAAGTGCCGCTGAAACAACCTTTTATTTCCATTATGTCATCCCCAGTTGCTATCAGATTTCTTAATGTCGAAATCACAGGAAGTGCCGCTCCGACTGTAGTTTCATACAAGATTTTTCTTCCTCCAAATTTATGCAATAGATCAAATCGTTTTTGTGATCCGCTTATTGGTTTTTTATTGGACAAAACCACCCACTCTCCTTTTTTAAGAGCAGATAATAGTAGAGGATAAGTTTCTTCAGAAGCAGTAGTATCAATCAAAATAAAAGGTGATGGTGTCGCGACTACCGCCTCATATGCGTTATTTACGTTCCATATCTGAGGAAAATGGATAAATTGTTCCAAAGTCAGACCTTTTGGATTTAATAGTCCTTTATCCGAAACAAAAAGACCGCAATAATTTAATCTCACGTCATATTTTTTTTCAACTTCTTCCCTTTGCTTTGTTATTTGTCTAACTAAGGCTTTTCCAACCCTTCCAATACCCAGATGTATTAAATTCAGCTTCTTCATCTTGTTTTTCCTTTCCAGATTTTTGTCCCTAGGATTTTGGGTTTAAAAGTATTTTTTACCCGAACTACTATTTCCTTTTCAGCTACTGGTTTTAGGGCTTGCGGATGCAATACTTTTGCTCCATTTTTGGCAAGCTGTAATGCTTCGCCATAAGAAAGCCTTTTAAAAAGCTTTACCCCTTGTCCTTTTTTCGGATCACCATTAAAAATTCCATCCACTTCTTTCCATAAAATTACCTCCTTGGCAGAAAGGGCATAAGCCAGAGCAGTAGCGCTATAATCAGAACCACCGCGTCCAAGAGTTGCGACTCGACCATCTTTGGTGGCGCCATAAAACCCTGTTATCACAGGAAGCGTTCCAAAGAAAATTAAAGGTAGTAGCATTTTCTGTACCTGTTTCTTTGTCCCGGTAAGTAATACTTTGGCACTGCCGAATTCATCTGTTGTTAAGATCAACTGAGAACTATCAACTTCCTTGGATTTCACTTGGATTTTCTGTAGAGCTTGAGTCAGAAACAAAGCACTGAATCTTTCTCCAAAGGAGATAACAAAGTCATAATTCCAGGCTGTATAATTTCTTTCTAGCGACAGGCAGCAAAGCAGCTGACCAAATAGATACTTCAGAGTATTTTCTGTAAAAATAAATTTTTCTTTCTCCAGCTTCAACTCTTTTAAGGTATCAAAATGAAACTGATACAAAGAATTCATTTCTTCCATTGCTTCGGATAATTGCTTGTTTTTATATTTCTGGAAAATAGCAATTAGTCTATCGGTCACTCCAGACATCGCCGAAACAACCACTACTATCTTTTCCTCTCGGGCATATTTTTTGATAATCTTGGCTACATTGAGAATTCTTTCTCCATTGCCAACTGATGTACCACCGAATTTCATGACTTTCATAAGCTTAAATACCTCTCATTGCTATATAGACTTAAGACACCTTACGAGATATGCGATCAAGACACCTGGAAGGTGACCGCGTCAGACGCGGGACTCCTTCCAGGTGGAGGAATTGGTTAATCCCGTACAATGGATGGATTCGTCGCTTCGCTCCTCACCATTTGTGAGAGTAAGATTCACTCCGTTCACCAACTCTCACAAAAAAACCTCCCTTTCGGGAGGCCCGTAAATAAATCAATCTTACCCTACTACGAAACCTCCCTCCAAGAAGGACTAGTTGTAGTGGTGGTAATTAAATTTCTGTTTGTTGAATCCATAATATCTTGATTTGTCTTATTATATTATATAGCATCAATCTATTATCTTGTCAAGATAATCTTTTCAATATCATCATCCGGACAATAAATAAAAAATTTAAGTTTCATAAAATTACTTATATATTTCTCTCCTGTGTCCTATCCGTAATATTACAATTTTATCTTTTTCCATATCAAATACAATCCTGTA
>Ga0194125_10006813_pt1 | contig 16700 bp, 13 predicted proteins | sample TA2KigC250mmetaG_FD_148626 | JGI IMG/M metagenome (GOLD analysis project Ga0194125, IMG submission 148626) | Freshwater microbial communities from Lake Tanganyika, Tanzania - TA2015034 Kigoma Deep Cast 250m | ecosystem: Environmental > Aquatic > Freshwater > Lake | place: Tanzania: Lake... | reverse complement strand
CAGAGCGGTGGCGATACACTGCTCCAGCGAAAGGGCTTCCGCCGATTCCGCCTGGGCCGCCAGCAGAAGTGCAAATGGGATACAGCGCCACCCGTATAGGCCGGTTCGCATAGTCTACACCTCCTCTGGGAGTTGACTGCTACTGCTAGGGATGAGGAGGGGTCAGGCTGGAGGAGCGCGGCCGGCGTGGGCCGTGCTGAGTCCCAGGGAGAGGCTGATGGGCCGCGGGCAGCTTTCGTGCCAGAGCGTCGGTTCCGGGGGCGGCAGCAAGTGCTGGGTGGCGACCTGGATTCCTGGCGTGTGCTCGAAGGCCGAGAAACCGCATGTCTGGCCGGGGAGCCGGCTGTGCCGGTGCCAGGGGCTGTACACGAAGGCGCTCAACGCCAGCAACACCACCGCCACGCCGAGGCTGACGACCACGGCTGGGCGGCGGCGCATGGATAACGAGAGCCTCACGTTCGGGACTTCGCATTAAAAATAGCAGACCGGCCACTCCCGCGCAATTCCCTTGAAACCTGGCAGGTTTGACAGCCGTCTCACCACCGGGTGATTCTAATGACAGGAGGCGTTATGCCAAAGGCAGTCCGCTGGGGGGTAGTGGTTCTGGCCCTGACCGCTCTCGCCGCCGCAGCCGCGGCGCAGCAGATGATCTCGGCCAAGTCCGGCCTCATCCACTACGTGGAGGGCCGGGTGGTGATGGACAACAAGGCCGTAGAGACCAAGTTCGGCCAGTTTCCCCACCTGAATGAGCAGTCCCAACTGCGCACCGAGGAGGGGCGGGCCGAGGTTCTGCTCGCGCCGGGCGTCTTCATGCGCCTGGGCGAGTCCAGCGCCGTGCGGATGGTCTCCAGCAAGCTCACTGACACCCGGCTGGAGGTGGTCGAGGGCTCGGTCCTGTTCGAGTGCGCCGAGCTGCGCAGGGAGACTCCCATTCTGTTGCTCTTCCAGGACGCCAGAATCTGGCTGCGCGAGGATGGCGTCTACCGGGTGAACACCTCGCCGCCCGAGCTGCGCGTCTATGACGGCGAGGCCGGTGTCGAGCAGGCCGGGCAGCCCGTGACGGTTAAGAAGGGCCGCGTACTCTCGCTGGACGGTTCGCTGGCGGTGGCCAAGTTCGACACCAAGCTGGGCGATTCCCTGCACCGCTGGGCCAGCCGCCGGGCGGAGTACCTGGCCATGGCCAACGTCTCCTCGGCGCGCACGCTGTGGCAGGGCCGGCAGCCCTGGCGCACCGCGGGGTGGATGTGGAACCCCTACTTCGGGATGTTCACCTACATTCCCTACCGCGGGGTCTACCGCAGCTTCTGGGGCTACCAGTATTGGAGCCCGCGCGAGGTCTACGTCGTATTCGAGCCGCCGCGGATGGCCTCGCGCGGCGGGTACGATGCATCAAGCTCCTACAATCCCAATCTAGGCTACCGCACCATGGGGCAGACCTCGGCGGGCACCTCCGGGACGGTGGCCAGCTCGGGCGCGCCCACGGCGGCCTCCAGCTCCGGGACAGCCAACATCCCGCGCGAATCCTCCCAGGCCGGCGGCCGCGGCCGCTAGTGAAACCTGGGGACAGCCCGCATGTTTCCCGGATTTGGGGAACACGCGGGCTGTCCCCTTATTTCTCGGCCTTCAGGTGCTCCTCCAAGAAGGCCACCGTGGCCTCGTAGCGGTGCTTCGAGAGGCTGCCGGTGACCCCGTGGGACTTAACCGGGTAAATGACAAGCTGAAAGTGCTTGCCCGCCTTCTGAAGCTCGGCGGCCATCTGGAAGGTGTTCTGGAAGAGCACGTTGTCGTCCTCCCAGCAATGGATCAGCATTAGCTGCGCTTTGAGATTGGCGGCCATGTGGACGGGCGAGCTGCGCCGGTAGCCTTCCGCGTTGTCCGATGGCAGTCCCATGTAACGCTCGGTGTAGATGGTGTCGTAGTGGCGCCAGTCGGTGACCGGCGCTCCAGCTACACCTGCGGCGAACAGATCGGGCGCATTCAGCAGCGAGTAGAGCGTCATGTAGCCGCCGTAGCTCCAGCCGGTGATGCCGACCCGCGCGGCGTCCACGAAGCCCAGCGAAAGCAGGTGCTTCAGGCCGGTTTTCTGGTCTTCCAGCTCCCAGGCGCCCAGATTGCGGTGGACCACCGCCTCCCAGGCGCGGCCGCGCCCGGCCGAGCCGCGGTTGTCGAGCTGCCAGATGACGAACCCGCGATGCGCCAGGACCTGGTCCAGGCTGAGGCCCGCCCAGGCGTTCCGCACAGTCTGCGAGTGCGGCCCGCCGTAAACCACTACCACCGCCGGGTACTTGCGCCCGGGCTGGAAGCCGGCGGGCTTGATCAGGCGGGCGTAAAGTAGCGCGCCGTCCGGCGCTTTGACTTCGATGATCTCGGTGGGCAGAATCTCGAATTCCTCCTCGGCCTTGCGGTCGGCTTCTACGAATACCGCCCACTCGGCGCCGTCCCGCGTGTGGAGCGTGCGCCGTGAAGGCGAGGTCAGACTGGAATGCGTGGCCAGGTAGTAGGCGCAGCCGTCCGGCATCGAGGCCCCGTGCGTGCCGGCTGAGCGGGCGATTTGTCGCATCCCAGCGCCGTCCAGGCCCACGCGGTAGAGATGCCGCTCGAGCGGGCCGCCCTGGTTGGCCTCGAAGAACACTTCGCCCGCGGCTTCGTCCACGCAGGCCACCCGGGTGACCTCCCAGTCGCCGTGCGTCACTTGCCCCAGCAGCTTGCCGTCCTTCGAATAGCGGTAAAGGTGACGGTAGCCGCTGCGCTCGCTGGACCACAGCAGCTCGGCGCCGTCCTTGAGGAAGCGCAGGTCGTCCGCCAGGTTGACCCAGTGCGGGTCGGTCTCCTGGAGCACCGCACGGGAGGCGCCGCTCGCGGGGTCGGCCTGAAGCAGATCCAGCCGGTTCTGGATTCGGTTCAGCCTCTGGACCGCGATGCCCTTCGAGTCCGGCGCCCAGGCCACGCGGGCCAGCAGCATGTCGCGGGTCTGGCCCAGGTCCATCCACACGGTGCGGCCCCCCGCTGCCGGGACCACGCCCAGGCGCACCTCGGAGTTGGGGTCGCCGGCCTTGGGATAACGCTGCGGCTCGTACACCGGGTTCAGGGGCAGCAGGTCGGCATGCGGGTAGAGCGGCAGCCGGCTGATGTCGAACTGGAGATAGGCGATCCGCGTGGAATCAGGCGACCACCAGTGCGCGGTCTCCAGGTGCAGCTCCTCGGGGTACACCCAGTCGAGCTGGGCATTCCAATGCGTGTCCGAGCCGTCTTCGGTGAGCCGGGTGATCTTCTGCGCGGCGATCTCCAGCACGTACAAGTCGCGCCCGCGGCGAAAGGAGACGCGGCGGCCGTCCGGGGAGAGCTTGGGGTCGCCCTCGGCCTCGGCGGTGGCGGTGAGCTGCGTCCAGCCGCCGGCTTCGAGACGGTGCCAGAACAAGTCGCCGCCCGCGGCCACGAGCAGCTCCTTGCCCGAAGGCCCCCACTGGATGGGGCGCTCCCGAACATTGCGATTCTGCCACTCCTGCCGAACGGGAGGCGGGGGCTTCACCGCCGCCGCTTCCACTGCCTCCAGGCTCAGGATCTGCCGCCTGCTCCGGCTCGGGATATCATACAGCCACACCTGGCGGCCTTCCTGGTACACGAAACGCTTGCCGTCCGGCGCCCAGATTGGGCTGGCCGGGCGCGCCGGCCGCTCCCGCGCCAGCGCCTCGATCGTCACCGGCTTCTTCTGTGCGACCAGCGAGCAGCCGCACAGCAGCAACACCGAAATGCTTCGCCACATAGCCTGTGATTGTACCGCCCTCCTGACTCCTGGCTTCTGGTATCCTGCCCTTTGCCTATGCAACTGACGTTTTGGGGCGCTTGCGGGACGGTGACCGGGTCGATGTTCGCGTTGCAAGCGGATGGTCAGCGTTTCCTGCTGGATTGCGGGCTGTACCAGGGCCGCCGCAAGGAGGCCGAGGAGCGCAACCGCAATCTGCCCTTCGCCGCGGATTCTCTGGCCGGCGTGGTGCTCTCGCATGCCCACATCGACCACAGCGGCAACCTCCCCTCGCTGGTCAAGAACGGCTTCTCCGGCCCCATATACACCACGCCCGCCACGGCGGACCTGTGCGCGGTGATGCTGCGCGACTCCGCCTACCTGCACGAGAAGGACGCGGCCTTCATCAACAAGCGCCGCCACCGCCGCAAGGCGCTTGACCCGCTCCATGAGGAAGCGCAGATCGAGCCGCTCTACAGCATCCAAGACGCGGAAGCCACCATCCCGCTGTTCCGCCCCGTGCCCATGTACAGTCCCACCGAGCTGGGGACTCATCTGCGCTACGAAAGCCACGAGGCGGGTCACATCCTGGGTTCCTCGGCCGTCCTGGTGGTGTATCACAACGGCGGGCAGACTATACGTCTGGCATATTCCGGCGATGTGGGACGCCCCCACCTGCCCATCATCCGCGATCCCGAGCCTCTGCCCGCGGTGGACTACCTGATCCTCGAGACCACTTACGGCGGGCGCCTGCACAAGGACGTAGGCACGGTCCGCGCCAAGCTGGCCAACGTGGTGAACCGCACTTGCCGGCGGGGTGGGAAACTGATCGTGCCGGCCTTCGCCGTGGGCCGCTCGCAGCAACTGATCCTCACGCTGCACGAGCTGAGCGATGCGGGCGAGATCCCCAGCATTCCGATTTTCGTGGACAGCCCGCTGGCTGTCGAGGCCACCGAGGTCTTTCGCAAGCACCCCGAGTGTTTTGACCACGACACGCGGCGCTTCCTGCTGGAGGGCGGTGATCCGTTCGGCTTCGCCCGGCTGCGCTACATCCGGGACGTCAGCGAGTCCAAGGCCCTGAATGACCTGCGCGGGCCGTTCGTCATCATCTCGGCCTCCGGCATGTGTGAGGCCGGCCGCATCCTGCACCACCTGCGCAACAACATCGAGGACCCGCGCAACACCGTGCTCATCACCGGCTTCCAGGCCCAGCACACGCTGGGGCGCAAGCTGGTGGACAAGCTGCCAGAAGTGCCCATCTTCGGTGAGCCGGTGCGCCTGCGGGCCGAGGTGGAAACCCTCAACGAGCTGAGCGGCCACGCCGATCAGCGCGAGCTGCTGGAGTGGCTGAAGCCGTTGGCCAAGGGACTCAAAAAGCTGTTCCTGGTCCACGGCGAGCCGGCCCAGTCCAAGGCCTTCGCTGAGGCGGTCAACGACCGCTTCGGACTGGTGGCGGTTATTCCTGAAAGGGGCCAGAGGTTCGAGCTGGATTGAGCCTCCTGCTCTACGATTCTGTGGGGCGGGCGCCCTCGCCCGCGCACCGGCCCCCTGGCCGGTGCCTGCTCTGGACCGGTCGGCCTGCGGCTCTGGGGAGCCGCCCCCCGGTTCGGCTGCGGCTGTGCCTTTCGCCCGCGGCTCGAGTCCTGCCTGGGCGGCAATGTTATCCCTGTGCAGCGGCAAGCAGTAGACTGTAAATCATGAGCATCAGATTCGCGGCACTGCTATTGCTGGCGCTGGCGGCTCATGCGGCCTCGGGCCGGGAGTTCTTTGTTTCCGTCCAGGGAGACGACAGCAATGACGGCTCCTCGTTGAAGCCGCTCCGGACAATCTCCGCCGCGGCTCGCGCCGCGCAACCCGGCGACGTTATCACCGTGCGCGCGGGTACCTACCGCGAGCGGGTGACGCCTCCGCGCGGCGGCGAGTCGGACGCCAGGCGGATCGTCTACCAGGCGGCCGCCGGAGAGAAGGTGATCATCAAGGGCTCGGAGGTTATCCGCGACTGGAAGCCCTTCAAAGACGGAGTCTGGAAAGTCACCCTTCCGAACTCGTTCTTCGGCAGCTACAATCCTTACCAGGACCGGATCGTTGGGGACTGGTTCAATCCCAGGGGCAGACCGCATTCCACCGGCGAGGTCTATCTCAACGGGAAATCCCTTTGGGAAAGCCACCTGCTGGAACGAGTGCTGAATCCCCAGCCCTTCGCGGGCGCCAGCGACAGCGCCGGCTCGGCCTTCACTTGGTTCGCCGAGGCCGATGACAACTTCACTTACATCTACGCCAACTTCCACGGCCGCAACCCCAACCAGGAGCTGGTGGAAATCAACGTTCGCGACAGTTGCTTCTATCCGGACCAGCCGGGGCGCAACTACATCACGGTTCGCGGCTTCCACATGAGCCATGCGGCCACCCAATGGGCCGCGCCGACCGCCGAGCAGATCGGCCTCATCGGCACCCACTGGAGCATGGGCTGGATCATCGAGAACAACGTGGTCAGCGATTCAAAATGCACCTGCATCAGCCTGGGTAAGGACAGGGCTACCGGGCACAACGTCTGGACCAACGACCCGCGCAAGGACGGCGCCACGCACTACAACGAGACCATCGTGCGCGCCTTGCAGGCCGGCTGGTCGCGCCAGAACGTCGGGTCGCACATCGTCCGGAACAACACCATCTTCAATTGCGAGCAGGCGGGCATCGTGGGAAGCCTCGGCCCGGTCTTCAGCCTGATCGAGAACAACCACATCTACGACATCTGGACCAAGCGGCAGTTCACCGGCGCGGAGATGGCCGGTATGAAGCTGCACGGGGCCATCGACGTGGTGATCAGCAACAACCGGATTCACAACGCGGGCCGCGGCCTGTGGCTGGACTGGATGGCGCAAGGCGCCCGCGTCACCCGTAATCTGCTGTATGACAACAGCACGGACGACCTGTTCGTCGAGGTCAACCACGGGCCGTTCATGGTGGACAACAACCTCTTCCTGTCCGGCCTCAGCCTGCTCGACATGTCGCAGGGCGGGGCCTACGTCCACAATCTGTTCGCCGGGAGGATCCACAGCCGGCCCGAACCGCGGCGCTCTACTCCGTACCATCAGGCCCACTCCACTGCGCTCGCGGGTCTGGACAGCATCGCGGGCGGGGACAGCCGGTTCTTCAACAACATCTTCGTGGGAAGTGGCCGGCCGCCGGGCGCCGGCTCCGAGGCCGATGCGGACCCCTTGCGTTTCGGCGGGTATGGGCTGTGGGTCTACAACCACCGGGAGTATCCGTTGCAGACCGGCGGCAACGTGTACCTGCACGGCGCGCGCCCTTTCTTCAGGGAGCAGGACGCACTCAACCTGCCCGGGGCGGACCCCACGCCCGGGATCGCGCACGAGGGCGCCGGTGTATACCTGCGCCTGCGTCTGCCGCCGGAGGTGCGGAAGGCCCCGGCCAGAGTCGTGGATACCGAGCTGCTGGGGAAAGCCAAAGTCCCCGGTCTTCCCTACGAGAATGCCGACGGCTCGCCCGTGGCCATCGACAGCGACTACTTCGGCAAGAAGCGGAACCCCGTCTCTCCCTTCGCCGGACCTTTCGAGAACCCTGGTCAGGGAGAGCTCAAGTTCAAGGTCTGGTAAGCCCGAGGCGGCCCATTCCCAGTCCCGCCTGCCTGTGGATCACCCCATAAGGATCACCTGGCTTTTCGGCGGCGGGATCCTGGCGCAGGCTCAAGACGAGCCGGTGCGCCTGCGGGCCGAGGTGGAAACCCTCAACGAGCTGAGCGGCCACGCCGATCAGCGCGAGCTGTCGGAAGTGCTGGTCCAGTAGGGTGATGGTCTGGAGCAGCATGGCCCCGTGCGGGGTCAGCAGGCGGTCGCAAACCCCGAAGAACTGGTCGTAGTAGCGGTAGCCCACGGCCTCGAACATCTCGATGCTGACCAGCTTGTCGAAGCGGCCGCGCAAGTTGCGGTAGTCCTCGAACAGCAACTGGATGCGCCCGGGCGCCAGTCCATCCCGTGCGAAGCGTTCCGCGGCGTAGTCGTGCTGCTCGCGGCTGATGGTGGTGGTGGTGACGCGGCACCCGTAATGGCGCGCGGCGTGCACGGCTAAGCCGCCCCAGCCCGTGCCGATCTCGATCACGTGGTCCTCCGGACCGAGTTGAAGCTTCCGGCAAATGCGGTCCAGTACCCGGCTGGCCAGCGACAGCAGCCTGTGGCTCTCCTCCAGGCGGGTCAGGTGGCGGACCGCCAGGCGCATGACGCCCCTCAGCTCGGGCGAAGACCAGTCGCCATCCACGTAGGCCTCGCCGACGCCCATGTTGCCTCCGGCCAGCGCCCGCAGGAAGAAGCGCTCGTTGTGCGCAGCCACGGTAGCGTGCGGCTCGGCCCCGGGCCGGCCGAAGGTGTAAGTGCGGTCCCGACAGACCAGTCCTTACGCTCGGCGTCAGTGGGAGCTTCCAGCACAGGCAGGACCTGGTCACCGTGGCAGGCGAAAACCACTTGATCGAACCTCATCGGCGGACGTCCGTCAAAGTGCAGCGTGACCCCGGCTGGCGTGCGGCTCACCGCACGGCTGGCAGCGCTGGTGAAGATGCGCTCCCGGTACGGTTTGGTAAGGGGCGCCACATAGGTGTGACTGCCTCCGCGGAGCACCTTCCATTGAGGATGCGTGGCTATGCCCAGAATCCCGTGGTTGTCGAAGAAGCGCACCAGGGTCAGCGCGGGAAACGAGCGCATCAGCTCCGGGGCCATCGACCATATGGCGGAGGCCAGAGGACCTCTACATTCAGATTCTGCGCATTTATGGCAGGAAATCGTAGGCCAGATGGCCGCGGGCCAACTGGGGAATGACGACGAGTTCCTTGAGCTTGAGCCCGGCGGCGATGACCTCCTTGCCGAACTGCGTCAGGTAGTACTCGTACGTGCGGCTCACTTTCTTGATGAGGCCATGCAAGCGAAGGCGTTTGAGTAAGCGCGACACCTGGCCGCTGTTTTTGCCGTGGAGGGAGCGGCGGAGCGTCTTGTTTTGCAGGCCGCTGATGTTGAACTCGCCTCGGGCGATGACGCGGAGCAGGGCTTCGTCGTCGCCATCGAAGAGGTTGAAGCCGGGGTAGGACCGGCCTTCCTTGCGGACCGGCTGCGACAGTTTGTCGAGTTTGTCGCGGCCGTTGCGGGAATCTTCGATCGTCGACAGGAACTCCAGGTAGCGGCGGTTGGCGGCTTCCAGCAGTTCGCGCAGCGCGGGCAGACTGTAGATGGTCTTCTGCATCGAGGCCCACTTGGTTTCCCTGGTCCCGTCGCGGTGTTCTACCTCGCGGTAGTGCTTGAAAAAGGCCAGATCGTTGACCGTGGTCTCGATCCGGAGGATGAGGCCGAACTTGTCGTGGAGTTTCAGCGAGACCGGCCCCATCGTGTGCTTGATCCGCGTTCCTTCAATGCGGATGTTGAACCGGTTGCCCATCTCGCCTTCGTACTGGGTGTTGAGCTTGCGACCCAGGAAGGTCGCGATGTTGTCCGGCTTGACCGTGTGGATCGCGGTCCGCGTCAAGGTGCCGTAGATGGCTGCCAAATCGGCCTGCCGCCGGAACACGATGTCAGTGGCGTACTCGCACTGGTCCACGCTCCAGTGATAGGCCACGCCGAACGCGCGGTGAATCGGGCAATAGGTCTGGGCGAATTGGTCCAGCTTGCCGTGCAGCCGCTTGATCGCCCAACCGTCGGCGATCTGCTGGGCGCGTGTCCAATTTGCGATTTCGACAAACGCGTTGTCCACGAGCTGCTAGCTGATCTTCTGCTTGCGCAGCCGCGCGGCCAGCCAGTTGTGGCCGTTGAAGTAGATTTGCAGCCGGCAGGGCAACCACGTCGGCGCCCGCACGTAGCACAGCCCCAGCTCGTCGTCGATGAAATGGAAATAGTAGTGCAGGCACTTGCCGTCGTCGGGCCGCAAGTATGTCTTGCCGGTCTGCTTGTCGTGCCAGGGCCTCTAGGTCGAGCACGGCTCCATCGCCGAGAAGATGCACACCAGGCCGGGCTGCTCCCCGCGCCGGGCCAGAGTCTCCTTGACCCGGTCTTCCTTCCGCGCGTTGCGCTTGCGCAGGAACTCGATTTCCATCCCGTTGGCCGCCGCCAGCCGTTCGGCGTTCTCGCGCAATTGGTCGCGGAACGGTTCGGCGAACCGCGGGTAGTCGAAGATCCGCACCTGTTTGGCGAACAGATACGACGTCATCCCCGCGGCGTAGCAGATCTTCGGGAGAGTGCCGAACACCAGCACTCGGTCCCAACAACCCAGCACCCCGGCGATCTGGTCCTTGTGCCGTTCCGTCAGTAGCTCGATACCCACTCTGGCATCGTACCCCGACCTGTTTGGTTCCGGCTACGCCGGCTTAGGGCGCTGCAATCCGCCGGGCGCCGGGTGCGCTGCCTGGTCCGCCGCCCGGAGTTTCTGAGCCGCGCGAGGTGCCCGCGAACCGACGTAGTCCAGGGTGATGTCCTGAAACCCGAGAGCCTGCCCGCTGCCTTCGAGGGCGTGGCTACGACCTGCTACCTGGTGCACTCGATGGGCGCGGGGCCTGCCTTTGAGGAGGAGGACCGGCGGGCGGCGAGGAACTTCGGCGAGGCGGCGCGGGGCGGCGGGGCGCGCAACATCATCTATCTGGGCGGGCTGGGTGTGCCTGGAGAGGGGCTGTCCGCCCGCCTCAGCAGCAGGCTGGAAGTAGGCGAACTGCTGCGTGCGGGGGGTGTCCCGGTGATCGAATTCCGCGCTTCCGTGATCATCGGTTCCGGCAGCCTGTCGTTTGAGATCATCCGCGCGCTGGTCGAGCGGCTGCCGGTGATGGTGGCGCCGCGCTGGGTGAGCACGCCGCCTCAGCCCATCGCCATCGAGGATGTCATCGCCTGCCTGGTGGCGGCGCTCGAGCTTCCCGGCGGGTAGAACCGCGTTTACGAGATCGGGGGGGTGCGCAATCCGACCCTGGTCCAGGATGCCGCCGCCGCGCGTGACCTGACGGTCCGGCCCATGGGCATCCGCGAGGCTATCGCCCGCGCCTTGCGGCACGAAGACCGCGAGTTTGCCGAGACGCGCTGGTCGGACGCGCTATCCTCGGGCCGCGGCCCGCGCAGTTGGGCTGGAGCGCGTGTGGGTTCCCGAATCGTCGATTCCCGCACAATCGAGCTGCCTTGTCCTCCCGCCCAGGCTTTCCTCCCCGTACGCCGGATCGGCGGCCAGACTGGCTGGTACTACGCCAACTGGCTGTGGCGGATCCGCGGCCTGCTGGACTCGCTGGCCGGGGGTGTGGGCCTGAGGCGGGGCCGCCGCGATCCGGAGACGCCGAGGGTCGGCGACACGCTGGATTTCTGGCGCGTTGAGGCATATGCACCGGATCGCCGCCTGCGGCTGCATGCGGAGATGCGCCTCCCCGGTCGTGCCTGGCTGGAGTTCGAAGTCACCGGCGATGCCAGTGGCTCCATCCTCCGCCAGACGGCGGTCTTTGACCCCAGCGGCCTGGCCGGTCTGATCTACTGGTACGGACTCTACCCCCTGCACCGCCTCATCTTCGCGGGCATGCTCGAACGCATCCGCCAGCCGGCCTGCCAGTGAACCCGCAGCCGCCCAGCCGGGCCGAGGGAGCGGACCCTCGAGCGGGACTGACTTGTGCGCTGGCTGGCTGTCCTAGCCCGGCCAGCCGTCCCAGAGCGGTCCTGGTCATCTGTGCTGGTGCCGATGCAAGGGCGACAGCGGGGTGGTTCTGGGGTAGTATGGTGATTGGATCCCGCACCGCGTACCGGTAGTCTCAGGGAGAAGCCGGGTGACCAGACTTCCGGCAAGGAGGCTCTTGTGATGCCGCTTTTCATCGTGCTCCTGCTGACCGCTTCAGCGGCCGCGACTCCTGTCCCCTTGCCCACCTTGGACCAGGTGCAGCCTGCGCGGACCACCCGGGGCGATCCAGCCGGCTATGTGGTGACGGCGCCGAGCTTCTTCGACGGCGTGGCGCGGCTGGCTATCAGCACGCTCACCGGGGGTGTCAGTTGCTCCGGTGCGCTGTTGAGCAGCGGCTGGGATGTGCTCACGGCGGCCCACTGCCTCACCGATGGTGCGGGGAAGCTGGATGTCACGGCGCTCACCGCCTCGTTCTTCACAGTCGGCGACCAGTTGGATTTCACCGGCGCGGCCTACAGCATTCATCCAGGCTTCATCGGGACCATCGCCGGCGGCAACGACATCGCCGTGATCCGGCTTTCCATGGCGACAGGACTGAGCGGTTACGGCCTCGCCACCTCCGATCCGTTTGGCCCGGTGACACTGGCCGGATACGGGCGCTCCGGAACGGGTGTGCAGGGCCACGTCCTGCCGTGGGGGACCCTGCGCAGCGGACAGAATACCTACGACGCGGTATGGGGCTATCCGGGCTTCCCATACGCCTACGATTTTGACGACGGCACAGCGGCACGTGACACCTTCTGCCTCGCGTTTTCACTGTGCCACACCGGCGTACCCACGGAGGTGCTCGGAGTGCCCGGCGATTCGGGCGGCCCCACCTTCTATGGTGGCTATGTCGTGGGCGTCCATTCCTTCTACGGCCGGTTGTCCGTTGGGGATCTCGATGGCGTGCTGAATGGCACCTTCGGCGAGGTAGGCGGTGACACCCGCGTGGCCGCCTACGCCGACTGGGTCAGGCTTCAGATGGTCCCCGAGCCGGGTGTGGCCGGTCTCGTCGCCCTCGGCCTCCTGGCTTTCGCCCTCTGGCGCCGCCGCCCCAGAGCCTGACGGGCCCAGCCCTGGCGCCGCTTTCCCGCGAGATAAGGATATGATTGTGTCTTCGGCCGGGGCGAACCTATGGTCACCACTCCGCCCTCTTCCACCCAGCCGGGGCGCAGCGCCTACGTGTACTTGATTTCGACAGCGGCGGCCATCTCCGGGCTGCTGTTCGGCTTTCAGATCGCCATCATCAACGCGGCGCTCCTGTCGCTGAGGCGGGAGTTCGCGCTGACGGATTTCCAGACGGAAATCGCGGCCAGCAGCCTGCTGATCGGCTGCGTCGCCGGCACCGCCGGGGTGGGCGTGCTGAGCGACCGCTTCGGGAGGCGGCGGATCTTCATCCTCTCGGCCTGGTTGTTCGCGCTTTCCGCACTGGGAGCGGCGCTGCCCCGGGGGCTGTGGGAATTCACCGCCGCGCGGTTCGTGGGCGGGACGGCCATCGGCTTCGCCTCGGTGCTGGCCCCGCTGTTCATCGCGGAGGTGGCGCCGGCCCGCATACGGGGGCGGCTGGTGTCGATGAACCAGATGGCCATCGTGACGGGCATGTTGCTGGCCTACCTGGCGGGCTGGCTGCTGTCGCTCGTCGGGCCGGAGGCCTGGCGCTGGATGTTCGGCTCAGCGCTGGTTCCGGCGGTGGCGTTCCTCGGGGCGCTGTACTTCCTGCCGGAAAGCCCGCGCTGGCTCATCCAGCGGGGACGGACCGGCGAGGCGCTGGCGGTCATCAGCCGCGTGGCGGGCCGCGAGCAGGCGTTGGTCGAGGTCAGCCACATCCAGCGGGCAGTGGCCGAGGAGTCCGGCTCGATACGGCAACTGTTCCAGCCGGGTCTGCGCCGCCCGCTGTGGATCGCCGTGTTCCTGGCCGTCTTGCAGCAGATCACCGGCATGAACACGGTGTTCTTCTACGGCTCGGTGATCTTCAAGGAACTGATGGGCAGCCAGAGCGAGACCGCCGCGGTGGGCGCCAACGTGATCATCGGGGGCGTGAATTTCCTGGCCACCCTGGTGGCGCTGGGGGTCATCGACAGGCTGGGACGCCGGCCGCTGCTGATGCTCTCGGCGGCCGGCATGGCGCTGGGGCAAGGGTTGATCGGATTGGCGTTTCTGTTCGAGCCCCCGCCCGCCGCGCTGCTAGTAGCCGCCATCTTGTTCTGCGTGGCCTGTTTCGCGGTGGGTCTGGGTCCCGGCGTCTGGCTGCTACTGAGTGAGTTGTTTCCCACCCGCATTCGCGGCCGCGCCATGTCCATCGCCACACTCAGCCTGTGGGTGGCTTGCGTGGCCTTGACCCTCACCTTCCTCTCGCTGGTGAAGGCCGTGACCGCTTCCGGGGCGTTCTGGATCTATTCCACCCTGTGTCTGATCACCCTCGTTTTCGTCTGGCGCGCCGTCCCCGAGACCAAGGGCCGCACCCTCGAGGACATCGAGCGCTCCTGGACGCGGTAGGCGGCCCGGCCTGTCGTCGCACCAGCGCGTGCTAAGCTGGCTCCCATGAGACGTCTGGCAGCCTTCTTCGCTTTCGCCGTTCTGCTTTGCGCCGCGCCCGCTCCCATCACCCACGAGGATGTGTGGCTGATGAAGCGCGTGGGGGCTCCGGCCCTCAGCCCCGACGGCAAGTGGGTGGTGGTTTCGGTGGTCGAACCCGCCTACGAGGCCGACAAGCAGGTCACCGACCTGTGGATCGTCCCCGCGGACGGCAGCGCGCCGCCCCGCCGCCTCACCTCCACCAAAGGGGGCGAGAGCGGCGCGGAGTGGTCGCCCGATTCTTCACGCATAGCCTTCTCGGCGCGGCGCGAGGGCGACGAGGTGTCCCAGATCTACGTCCTGCCGCTTCAGGGCGGGGAAGCGCAACGGGTGACTTCGCTGTCGACTGGCGCCTTCTCCCCCAAGTGGCGGCCCGACGGCAAGGCCCTGCTGTTCCAGAGCACCGTCTATCCGGGCGCCGCCGATGAGGAAGCCAACCAGAAGGTCGCCGCCGAGCGCAAGGCGCGCAAGTACAAGGCCCGCGTCTTCGAGCTGTTCCCCATACAATACTGGGACCGGTGGCTGGACGATCTGCGCCCGCACATCTTCGTCCAGGAGCTTGACCCCGGCGCGAAGGCCCGCGACTTGCTCGCCGGCACGAAGCTGGTGCGGGAGATCGGCTTCGATGCCCCGCGGGGCGGCAGTGGAGAGTCCGACTTACAGGCGGTGTGGGCGCCCGACGGCCAGTCCGTCGTCTTCACGGCCACCGTCACTGGCAACGTGGGCGCATACGCGATAGGCTTCACGAATCTCTACCAGGCGCCCGCTGCCGGAGGCGAGCCGCGCGCCCTGACCTCCGGCCCCGACAGCTTCAGCCGCCCCGCCTTCCGTCCCGACGGTAAGGCGCTTTACGCCATACACTCCCGGCGCAGCGAGACCCGCCTCTACAGCCTGTCGCGCCTGGCCATGCTGGAATGGCCCGCCGCCGGCCAGCCGGTCCTCGTCACCGGGAAGTGGGACCGTTCGGTGGATGGCTTCGAATTCACCCCCGACAGCCGCACCATCTACCTGATCGCCGAAGAACACGGCCTGGATCCCCTCTTCCGCATGCCCGCCGCCGGCGGTGAGGTGCGGCCGGCCCTCGACATGAAGGAGGGCGGCTACTCCGGCCTCGCCATCGGCGGAACCGCTGCCGCTCCGGTGATCGTGGCGAGCTGGGGCTCGATGATCCACCCGCCGGACGTGGTTCGCATCGACCCCGCGGCCGGCAAGCACCGCCTGCTCACCGGCTTCAACGCCGCGCGCATCGCCCAGATCGACTGGCAGCCGCCCCGCCACTTCTGGTTCACCGCCACCAATGGCCGCCGCATACACAGCTTGCTGGTGCTGCCGGCGAACTTCGACCCGTCGAAGAAATACCCGCTGGTGCTGTTCCCGCATGGCGGGCCGAACAACATGAGCAAGGATCAGTTCTTCATCCGCTGGAACTACCATCTGCTGACCGCGCCCGGTTACGTCCTGCTGATGACCAACTACACCGGCTCGACCGGCTTCGGCGAGGATTTCGCCGAAGCCATCCACCGCGACCTGCTGCGCGGGCCGGGGCAGGAGATCCTGGAAGCGGCGGACGGGGCCGCCCGCCAGTTCCCCTTCGTTGATGCCTCACGCATGGCGGCCGCCGGCGCCAGCTACGGCGGTTACCTCATGGCCTGGTTCGCGGGCAACACCGACCGCTTCCGCTGCCTGGTCAACCATGCCGGCCTGTCCGACAACATCTCCATGTGGGGCGCCACCGACGGAGCTTACTACTGGGAGCTGCGCAACGGCGGCCCCATCTGGGATCTCAAAGGCCCGTGGATGGACCAGAACCCCATGAAGTACGCCGCCAGCTTCAAGACCCCCATGCTGATCACCCACGGCGAGCGCGATTTCCGCGTGCCCCTCAGCCAGGGCTTCATGATGTACAAGCTCATGCAGCGGCAGCGCGTTCCCGTACGCCTGGTCATCTTCCCGGACGAGAACCACTGGGTGCTCAGCGGCGAGAACGCCCGCTATCACATGCAGGAAGTCCTGGCCTGGCTGAAGAAATACCTGTAGCGCCCGAGGGGAGGGGGACAGACGGAACGTTCCCCCGCATCGGCGCAACACCCGCAGGCCCTTCGGGGAACGTTCCGTCTGTCCCCGTTGCCGGTGCCTGCTTAGCCTGGCAGGCCGAGCTGGTCGCCAGTACGCCGCTGCCAGGCCTCGATTTTGGACCGCAGGCGGCGGACGGTCGCGGCGTGCTCGTTGCGGTAGTACAGATTGCCCATCTCCAGCGGGTCGCGCTCCCGGTGGAAGAGCAGGGAATTGTCGGTGTCGTAGACCGCCATCTTCCAGCCGTCCGGAGTGACCACTGCCCGCGCGTTGGGGCCACCCCGCGCGTTCCACTGAATGAACACGTCCTCCTCGCGCCGCGGTCCGCCGTCTACCAGCGGCAGCAGGCTCTCTCCAGCCAGACCCTCGGGCGTGTTGCGGCCCATCAACTCCAAGAGCGTCGGAACCAGGTCGATCTGGCTCACCGGCTGCTCCACCTTGATCCGCCCGCGATGCCGCCAGGGGACCGAGATGAGCAGCGGCACGCGCACCGCTTCCTCGTACATCACGCTCTTGGCCACCAGCGTGTGCGCGCCCATCATGTCGCCGTGGTCGGTGGTGAGGAGGACGATGGTGTTGTCGGCCTGCCCCGACGCCTCCAGTGCCCACAGGATGCGTCCCAGCGCCTGGTCCA
>Ga0194125_10006810_pt1 | contig 16703 bp, 20 predicted proteins | sample TA2KigC250mmetaG_FD_148626 | JGI IMG/M metagenome (GOLD analysis project Ga0194125, IMG submission 148626) | Freshwater microbial communities from Lake Tanganyika, Tanzania - TA2015034 Kigoma Deep Cast 250m | ecosystem: Environmental > Aquatic > Freshwater > Lake | place: Tanzania: Lake... | reverse complement strand
CTTAAAGATAAGCCATTTTTCCCAGACGTGATCAAATATCTACAAGGCGAATTCCATGAGAGAAAGAAAGTCATGGCATTGGTTTATTGGGGCGAGGATGCGATAAAAAAATGCCGGGCATTAGCCGGCGCAACTAATCCTGAGGAAGCCGAATCCACGACTATACGCGGTTCATACGGACGTATCACCACAGGCGGGGTGTATGAAAACGTTGTCCACGTTTCCGCCACTCCCGGAGAGGCAGAAAGAGAGATTAAGCTTTGGTTTGAGCCTGGCGAGATAATCGTTGATATCTATCCGACGAAAACCGAAGAAGTAAAAAATGTAAAAAAGAAGGTGTGGGCATGATAAGAGGCATGACAGGTTTTGGCCAAGCTGCGGGCGAGGCATCAGGCGGAAGGTTTGTTTTAGAGATAAAGAGTCTTAATCATAAGTTTCTCGACGTGGTTTTGCATTTGCCCCCTGGGTTTAATATTTTTGAAAGTAGAATCACCAAGCTAGTGCAGAAAAAAGTCAGGAGAGGACGTATAACCGTTGCTTTGAATTTTAGCTCTCCTCCAAAACAAAGCATAGTATTAAATAAATCCTTAGCGCAAGATTATTATAAGAACTTAAAGGTGCTGAGCAGGCAATTGGGCTTAAGCGACTCAATTAAACTAAGCGATATCGTAAGCCTAAGCGGCGTAATTGAAATTCAGAGCGCAAAGATATCCGCGGATATGTGGCCAAAGGTGAACGCGGCTTTTGATGCGGCGTTTCATGCTTTAATCAAAATGCGCGAGCAAGAAGGTTTAAGTATTTATCAAGATGTAAATAGCAAACTACAGCTGCTGCAAGGTTTCCTATCTCAGATCCCTAGCAGGGCCAAATTTATAGCCACCCAAAAAGGTAAGTCCTTGTCGCAAGATGATTTACCGCTTTTTTTAAGAAACTCCGATATCAATGAAGAGGTGAGCCGGCTTAAATACCACATTAATAACTTTCAAAAGAAATTAAAGATGCCGGTTGTCTCTGGCAAAGAATTGGATTTTATTTCCCAGGAACTGCAGCGCGAGATAAATACCGTAGGGGCAAAATTACCCGATACACAAATTACCTCTTATGTAATTAAAATAAAAGATTTAATCGAAAAAATTAGAGAACAACTACAAAACGTTGAGTAGTTTGAAGATAAAAAGAAAAGGAATTGTTTTTATAGTTTCTGGTCCATCGGGAAGCGGCAAGACCACGCTGTGCAGAAAACTGCTATTGACAAGATCGGCCAAGGGCAAGCTGTTCAAGACGGTTTCTCTTACAACTAGGCCCAAGCGTCGCACAGAAAAGACCAATAAAGATTATAGTTTTGTTTCCGAAAAAAACTTCTTAAGGCTAAAAGCCAGAGGCCAATTGCTTGAGAGTCAGAAGGTCTTTGGATTTTTTTATGGAACGCCGAAGAGCTTTGTCGAAGAAAAAATTAAAAGAGGCAAAGACGTTCTTTTATCTATAGATGTAAAGGGAGCCCGAGTAGTTAAAAAACTTTATCCCGAAGCTTGCGGTATTTTTATTATGCCGCCGTCGGGAGGAGCCTTAAAACAGAGGCTTCATAAACGTTCTACCGAGTCAAAACAAAGTATGTTAAGGCGCTTAAAATTGGCAAAATGGGAAATAGGCTTTGCCAAGAAATACGACTATGTAATTATAAACGATAAGCTTGCAAAGGCGGTATCGGAACTGGAAACCATCATGGTACACGAACGTTTAAGGAGGTTAAATGAAGCCCAGACTTACGGAACAAAGTGAGCGTAAGTCTGCTAGCTGAATTTAACCCAGCACCTTTTATGTATTCGGAATGTTTTTATAATTGACTAAAGACAGAAAGTGAATGTTCAAAAGGTGCTGGACTTAATTCGCGCGGATAACTTATGTCGCAATCGGCAAAACTATTGCTCCGTAAGTTATGCGCTCATTAAAGGAGGATGCAGTAATGCCGTATCAACCAATAGAAAGATTATTACCCAGGGCTTACGACAGCTTGTATAAACTGGTTATCTTGGCTTCGCAGAGATCTCTGGAGATTGCCGAAGGCATGCCGCCGATGGTGGAGCATAGGCTTTCGGATAAGCCTACGGTATTGGCATTGGATGAAATAGCCGCAGACAAAGTTGCTCTTAAGCCTCTCGAGATTAAAGAAAAGGCCAAATCTAAAGAGAAAGATAAAAAGAAGTCCAAGTGAAGAATAAGAACATTATATTGGGAGTGACTGCCAGCATCGCAGCCTACAAAGCCTGCGATATAATCCGTCGTCTAAAAGAGAGGGATCTTTCTGTTACGGTCATCATGACCAAGGATGCCGAAGAATTCATTACGCCGCTGACGCTGCAGACGCTCTCCGGCAACAAAGTCCATCGCGGGATGTTTGATTTGGCAAGCGAAGAATATAATGTTGAACACGTATCTTTGGCCGACAAGGCAGATGCGATACTGGTCGCTCCAGCCACCGCCAATATTATAGGAAAGGTCGCCAACGGGCTTTGCGATGACCTTTTAAGCTGTGTCATAATGGCTACAAAGGCTCCTGTTGTGTTTGCCCCGGCGATGAATGATGGAATGTATAGCAATAAAATCTTGCAGGATAATATTGCCAAGCTAAAAAACGCCGGTTATAAATTTATCGGTCCTATAAAAGGCAAGCTTGCAAACGGCAAGATGGGTATCGGCCACTTGGCCGAGGTAGATACAATTGTAAAAGAAACAGCCACGGTAATAAAATAGACTCCGTTAGAAATGGCGGAGTTTCTAACGGAGTAGATTTTGTTCTTTGTTTGATCGGCGGCACGTAAATCCCGACATAAATGTCGGGACACGTGCCAGCCACGTGATAAAGGCAATTTATTTTACGTGGCGACGTAGCCAAGTGGTAAGGCAGAGGTCTGCAAAACCTTTATTCACCGGTTCGAGTCCGGTCGTCGCCTTTGATTTTTTGCCCTCGTATATAATAGGCAAAAAATCATCCCGAAGCCAGCGCGAAAATTTTGCGGCGCGAAGCGCCGGAAATTTTCGCAGCGCTTTGGCGAGGGACAAAATTATTGAGTTTATGGTCCGCCTTCGTCCGCCAATGGAGCAATGGCGGACTTCGGCGAGACCCAATTCGGCTCGCAACTTACGTTCATTTTATTCCGTAAGTTGCGGCCTCATGGGGCAAGTGGTGGAATGGCATACACGATGGACTTAAAATCCATTGGCCGCAAGGCTGTGAGGGTTCGACTCCCTCCTTGCCCATTTACCCCGAGGAGCTCGCCCTAAAGAGCATAGCGACGAGGGGTTTACTTAAGAGCATAGCTATTGAGGATGCCAAATGTGGTATGTTTACATTGTTAGGTGTAAAGATGGTTTTCTATATACAGGCATTACAGACCATTTAGAAAAACGCTTGCACGAACACAATAGCTGCAAAAGAGGTGCCAAATTTATTAAGTATCGTAGGCCTGTAGAGTTAGCATATAAAGAATCAGCCAGCGATAAAATACAGGCAGCAAAACGCGAGAGAGAAATTAAAGGTTGGCGCCGAGAGAAAAAAGAAGAGTTGATACAGGCAGGAAGGGTTTCCCTCGACCTAAAGGTCTCGGGATAAACGACTCCCTCCTTGCCCATTTTGCTCTTGAAATAAAAGTTAGCAAAATGGTCCTGAGGAATGAGCGTTGCGAATGACGAAGGACCTAATAGAGAACTTGGGCTCATAGCTCAGTTGGTTAGAGCGCTTCCTTGACATGGAAGAGGTCGGAGGTTCGAGCCCCCCTGGGCCCACCATATAATTGTTTTATGAATGAAGGTTTCTTAGCCAGAGAACTATTTTTTGTATTAGCCGTTGCCATTGTCGCGATTAGTTTCTTTTTTTCTGCTAGGAAAACAAGAATTGTATTAAGTAAGCTTAATACTTATTTGCCCGGTGCTCTTTCTAAATTTCCTTTCGATCCTTCTTATAAAGGAGCTTATCAAGGATTGAATTTTACAATTACACTTACCCAAAGAGGAAGGAATTCCCCTCCCAGTTTAAGAATATCTTTGATGAAAAAGAGCAGTTTTAGATTAACTTTGTATAGGGAGTCAAATTTAAGCGAGCTAGGCAAAAAGATAGGGGTGGTTCGCGAAGTAAAAATACACGACGAGCTTTTTGATAAGGAATTCCTGATTCTTTCTAACAAACCCGACAGGGCGATAAGTTTTTTTAGCAATAGCGAGATGAAAAGTGCCGCAAGGGAATTGTTGGGCTTGGGGTTTAGGAGTCTAATAATTAATGAGCAAGGTTTGCAAATTCAGAAGGTAAACTATAATGTAAATACTGATATAGAACCGCATAGAGTGATAAGCGCGATTCAAAAATTAAATATTCTTGCAAGAGGATGTAATTAACAAGGAGGTCAAATGAAGCCCAAACTTACAGAGCGAAACGAACGTAAGTTTGTTGGCTGAATTTGACCCCCACACCAATTTTATTGGTGTGGGGTTTGAGAAGGAAAATTGGAGTGGGGGTTCAATTCGCACAGACAATTTATGTTCACTAACGTTCCATAAATTGTGTGCTCATTGAAGGAGGCGCGAAATGTTTTTGCTTAAATTTTTAGTAATTGCGGCAGTCGTAATTTTTATTTTAGGCATCAGAGTTATCTCTCAGTGGGAGCGGGGCGTAATTTTTAGATTTGGTAAACTTCTTAGAGAGATAAAGCCAGGCTTGAATTGGGTAATCCCGATAATCGACAGCATTTATCACGTGGATATGAGAATTCGCACCATGGATGTCGTGCCACAGGAAGTCATGACTAAAGATTCTGTACCCACAAAGATTGACGCTGTGGTATACTATCAGATATTCGAAGCGCAAAAATCCGTTACCGCGGTAGAAAATTTTGCTTATGCCTCAACTCTGATGGCCCAATCAAAACTAAGAGACGTCGTCGGTAAATATGACTTGGATACCCTGCTTTCCAGTAAAGACAGGCTCGGAAATGAGATACTACAGGCATTACAGACACCCACAGACCAATGGGGCGTAAATGTAAAAAGCGTTGAGATAAAAAATATTGAGTTGCCCGACAATATGAAGAGGGCAATGGCCAAGGAATCCGAGGCATCCAGGGAAAAGAGGGCAAGATTAACCAAGGCGTCGGCCGAAGAAGAAGCCAGCAAAATGTTTTTAAATGCAGCAAGGACTATTGCCGAGCATCCTAATGCATTGGTGCTCAGGCAGTTACAAACCTGGCAGGAAATCGGCGCCGAGCAGAATAGTTTAATTATTTTAGTGCCGACAGAGTTTGCCAAGATATTAAAAAAAGAATAAATATGGATCTAGAAACCTTACGACATAGTTGTTCGCATGTGATGGCGCAGGCGGTAAAAGGATGAGGCAATGAAAAAAATCTGGGAAAGGATAGTGCCACTTAAAAAGGCGGATAGAAGTTTCGATATTGAATTCTGGCAGGCGCAGAGCGCCAGCAAGCGTTTTAATGTTGCCTTTGGGATGCTCGAGGATTTTTATAAAATGAGAGGCAAGAAAATAAATGCAAATACCTTCAGATTACAAAGAACTGTTGAGAGGCTTAAACGCGCATAAAGTCCGCTATCTCATCGTCGGTGCTTATGCGGTGATACATTATACCGAACCTCGCTACACAAAAGATATAGATATTTGGGTTGAGCCAGATATGGAAAATGCCAAAAAACTTTATGAGGCATTAAAAGAATTTGGCGCGCCTTTAAAAGGAGTCTCTGTAGAAGATTTTATGAATAAAAATTTAGTTTATCAGATGGGTGTTGTGCCGGTTAGGGTGGATATAATAATGGCGGTAGGCGACTTAGAATTTAAACAGGCTTGGAATAATAGAAAAACCATTGCACTTAATGGCGAGAAGGCTAATCTTATCGGCGTGGAAGAGCTTATAAAATCAAAGAAAAAAGCCAAACGAAAAATAGATTTAATAGATGTTGAAAATTTACAACTAAAATTAAGATTGCAAAAAGGCAGATCTAAATAGTATGGACTTAGAAACCTTACGACATAGTTGTTCGCATGTGATGGCGCAGGCGGTAAAAAAAGGAGAAGAATAGAATGAAAATGACAGGCAAAATAGTTATTGTCTTTTTTGTTTTATCGGTTTTTGCTGCTACTACCTTTGCCGAGGTTATTTATTTGAAATCCGGCAAAAAACATGAAGGTAAAATTGTCGAGCGAACAGATGAATATATCAAGATAGATATGGGGATAGGTATGCCTCTTACGTTTTTTCTGGATGAGATAGAAAAAATTGAAGGTAATACAATAAGCGACAACAATATCGCTTTGTCACCGTCCGCTTCTGCTTCGGAAGGGGAGCTTTATATCGATGAGGATTATGGGTTTGAGATTAAGGGGCCAAAAGGGTGGTTTAAAAAGTTGGTTTATCCCGACAAAATTCATACACAACGAAAATCGGTACGTTATAATAAATATGCTCAAGCAGAAGGAGAGACCGCTTTTCCTACTTTTGTAGCAACCACAGATATTGTTCCTGCAAATATTTCTAACGCTGTAGATTTTTCAAACCTTATTATTCAAGAGTGGATTGAGATCCTTGCAGAAAATAAAAGCGGGATACTTAGAGTAATAGAGGAGCCACATGAGATTGAAGTAAATGGAATAAAAGGGGCGCGAGCTATTTTTGAAATGATTGCCACCGATGGCAAAGGCATGAGAACCTTGGACTATAAATTTATTAATAATAATACTGTATTTTCTGTTATGGGAACAGACTGGCCCGATAAATTTGAAACAAATCGTCAGGATTTTGAAAAAGCTGTTAGCAGCTTCCGTTTTATATCCAAATAGACAATGGACTACCAGATCGATTTAGATAAACTCAGACATAGTTGTTCGCATGTGATGGCGCAGGCGGTAAAGAAGATTTGGCCGAGCGCAAAATTAGCTATCGGCCCGTCTATTGCCGACGGATTCTATTATGATTTTGACAAGGCCGAGCCGTTTGCCCCGGAAGATTTAGAGAAAATCGAGAAAGAAATGGGGCAAATCATCAAAGATGATTTGCCCTTTATCCGCGAAGAGCTGGAGAAAAAAGAGGCGATAAAATTATTCAAGAAATTGAAAGAGGATTACAAGGTCGAGCTTCTTGAAGATCTGCCCGAAGAGAAAGTCACAATTTATAAGACTGGAGACACGTTTATTGACCTTTGCCGCGGACCGCATATAAAATCTACCGGAGAAATCAAAGTTTTTGAATTATTATCCATTGCCGGAGCATATTGGCATGGCATTGAAACCAACCCGATGTTGCAGCGCATTTACGGCACCTGTTTTGAAACTAAAGACGAGCTTGATAACTATCTTAAAGTTCAGGAAGAAGCTAAAAAGCGTGACCACAGAAAATTAGGCCCGCAATTAGGATTGTTTGATATCTATTATGATTTAGCTGGAGCAGGCTTAGTTTTATGGCATCCTAATGGCGCGATGCTGCGCACCATTATCGAGGATTATGAAAAACGCGAACATCTAAAACGCGGATATGAAATCGTTATCACTCCGCACGTCTTAAAAGTAGATTTGTGGAAAAAATCCGGCCATTACGATTATTACAAAGATAATATGTACTTCTTCGAGATAGAGAATAAGGAATATGCGGTAAAGCCGATGAATTGCCCAGGACATATGTTGATTTATAAATCTTCCTTACGTTCCTATCGCGATTTACCGATAAGATTTTTTGAATTAGGCACGGTTTATCGCCATGAAAAAAGCGGAGTCTTGCATGGGCTTTTACGCGTGCGCGGATTTACCCAAGACGATGCCCATATTTTCTGCACCCAAGAGCAGGTAAAAGATGAAATCAAAAAGGTTGTGGATTTTGTCTTTGATGCGATGAAAGATTTTGGGTTTAATGAAGTAGGTATTGAAATCAGCACGCGGCCCAAGAAATTTATCGGCGCTGAATCTGACTGGGATAAGGCAACCCAGGCGCTAGAGGAATCATTAAAAGAAAAGAATCTATCTTATAAGATTAATCCCGGCGACGGCGCGTTTTACGGGCCGAAAATCGATATCAAGTTAAAGGATGCGCTTAACAGAGAATGGCAATGCGCGACTATTCAATGCGATTTTGCCCTGCCGGAAAAATTTGATTTGACCTATGTTGATTCCGACGGTAAAGAGAAACGGCCGATAATGCTGCACCGGGTAATTTTGGGAAGCCTTGAGCGGTTTATCGGCGCATTAATTGAACATTACTCCGGAGCATTTCCTTTGTGGCTGGCGCCGAAACAAATTGTAATCATTCCTGTAAAAGATTCGGCATTAGATTACGCAAAGAAAGTAGAACAAGAATTAAAGGCCGAGGATTTACGCGTTGAGATTGATGGCCGCAACGAAACTTTAAATAAAAAGATTCGCGAAGCGGAAATGCAAAAGATCCCGTATTTGTTTATCGTGGGAGATAAGGAAATTTCCGAAGAAACAATAGCGGTGAGAAAAAGAGGGCTTGGCGATTTGGGCGCCAAGAAACCAAAAGATTTTATTAAGGATTTAAAACTGGAAATTCTGTCTAAAAAATAGGGTTTCTAAAACAGGGAGGTGGACTATCCTAAAGTATATCAGAGTTAACCAGAGAATCAGGGCAAGAGAGATTCGCTTAATCGGTTCAAAGGGTGAGCAGCTAGGGGTCGTGTCTCCGGCTGAGGGGGTACAGTTAGCGGAAAAAGAAGGCCTGGATTTAGTCGAGATAGCAGCTTCGGCGCAGCCGCCGGTCTGCCGCATCATGGATTTCAGTAAATACAAATATGACCAGGAGAGAAAAGAGCGCGAGCTTAAGAAAAAGCAAAGGCAATTTAGGTTAAAAGAAATCCGCGTAAAGCCCAATATTGAAGAACACGATTACCAGGTTAAATTAAGGCATACTTTGGAATTTTTAGGAAAGAAAGATAAGGTTAAGGTAAGTCTTTTCTTCCGCGGCAGAGAGATGGCGCACCAGGAATTCGGAAGAAAGATTCTAGATAAATTTATTCAAGACACACAGACAGTCGGTCAGATCGAGAAAGGGCCTAGCCAGGAAGGCCGTATTATGTCTATGACTATCGCACCCAAATAAGTGCGCACATAAGTTAAGGAGCAGTATATTAAAATGCCGGCGACATAACTTATTTGTGCGAACTTACCCCCACACCAATTTTATGGTGCTGAGGGGTAAGAGAATTGGTGTGGGGGTTTAATTCGCAGACGTCCCGAAAATTCGGGACTACAATTTACGTCGCTTATGCTCCGTAAATTGTCTGCTCATTAAAGCAAGGAGGAAAATGCCAAAATTAAAGACAAGAAAAGCAGTCGCAAAAAGGATTAAATTTTCCAAGACGGGTAAAATGAAAAGAAGGCGCGCTTACAAAAGCCACATCTTGACTAAAAAAACTAGCAAGAGAAAGCGCCGATTAAGACAATCAACTCTTGTAAACAAGGATAATAAATCTTTTATAAGGAGGTTACTACCATATGGTTAGAATCACGCATTCAGTAGCAAGCCATCGACGTAAAAAAAGAGTGCTAAAAGCTGCCAAAGGCCAATGGGGCGATCGCAGCAAGCGTTTTAGGCATGCTAAAGAATCTTTAATGCACAGCATGAAATACGCCTATCGCGACAGAAAGGTGAAAAAAAGAGTATTTCGCAGCCTCTGGATAACGCGTATAAATGCAGCCTGCAGAGCTTGCGGTATCACTTACAGCCGTTTTATGAATGGTTTGAAGAAAGCCAATATATTGCTTGATAGAAAAGCGCTAGCCGAAGTAGCAGTTACAGATAAGGCAGCCTTTAAAAAATTAGTCGAGCTAGCCAAGTAAAAAAGCGAGGCGAAATGCATATTATTATTATTGGTTGTGGTCGTGTGGGCGGGGAGCTTGCCAAGCTACTTTCTTCCGAGGGGCACAACGTCGTTATTATTGACAAAAATCCCCATGCGTTTAACAGGCTAGGTGCAGGATTTAACGGTATCACCTTGGTAGGCAATGGCTTTGATCCCGAGTTGTTAAAGTCAGCAGGAATTGAGAAGGCCGATGCCTTCTGCGCAGTAACAAACGGCGACAACACAAATATAATGTCATCCCAGGTCGCCAAAAAAATGTTTAATGTCCCCAAAGTTGTTGCCAGGGTCTATGATCCCAAGAGAGCAGAGATTTACAAGACCCTGGGCCTAGATGTTATAAGCGGGACCGTCCTTTTTGCTTCCATGTTAAGAGACAAGATTATAGAGAGCCGATTTAGCAGCTATCTCATTGAGACCGGCGAGCTAGGCGTTATAGAAATAGATATCAGTGATAAATTTAAAGGTAGGCCCGTGGAAGACATTAACATGCCGGGAGAATTTATTATCACCGCGGTCATAAATAAGAAAAGACAGACGATTATTCCCGAGCCAAGAACAGTTTTAGAAAAAGGCGATAAGATTATGGCGGTAGTCAAAACCGCAAGCCTTGGGAAGATAAGAAAAATATTCGAGCTGTAAAAAAGCTTGGTTAGTTAAGTCAGTTTAGACAGTTTCGTCAGTTAACCGTAATAACTGAATTAACTGACCTAACTGCCATAACTTATTAAACGAGGTGAATTATGTTTATAGTCATTGTCGGCGGCGGAAAAGTAGGTTTCTTTTTAGCCAAGAGGCTTTTCAAAGACAAACACACGGTTTCTCTGGTCGAAAAAGATAGAAACGCCTGTGAAACTATCGCCAAGCAGCTGGATATTTTAATCATACATGGCGATGGATGTAATGTAGAGAATTTAGAGCAGGCAGGCATAAAAAAAGCAGATGTTTTGGCTGCCGTTACCGGAGATGACGAGGATAATTTGGTGATCTGCCAGCTAGCAAAAGATAAATTCGGGGTAGGCCGTACCGTCGGCAGGGTCAATGACCCGGTAAATACCCATTCCTTTAGCGAGCTAGGCGTGGATGTGCCTGTCGATTCAACTAGCATCATCGCAAAGATTGTCGAAGAAGAAGTTTCTTTTTCTGATTTTGTCAATCTGATGAGTTTTAAACGCGGCAAGCTTGCTATAGTGCGCGTTGATTTGCCCGAAGATTCACCGGTAATAAATAAACGCCTACAAGATATAGCTCTGCCCCCGAGTTCGGTTTTGGTTTCCATTATCCGCGGAGAAGGGGTTATTGTCCCCCGCGGAGACACTGTGCTTTTGGCTAGCGACGATATCATTGCCCTTACCTTAGTTGAGAACGAACAGCAATTACTAAGCAGTCTTATCGGAAAGATTTAATCCGCCTACGTCCGCCACTCTAACAAAGGCGGTCTACGTCGGATGTCGCAAAAATAAAAATTAAGGCTCCAAAATGCAGAAGATCCTCCATGTGGTTCAAGGCATAGTTATCGAGATTATTTACGCTTTAGCTATAATGCTTTGCGCGTTTTTTATCGGCACAGCGGTATTAGTTATCTTTAAATAAATGATTCTTAAGCCCCAAATAGAAGACCTAAAGACTATCGGTTATTATCTTGGTAAAGTTATAATCGGCTTAGGCCTTTTTATGTTTTTACCGATCATCGTCGGGATCATTTTTAGAGAGATAAATCCTATACTAGATTTTTCTTTAGGTATTCTTATTTGCCTTTCTGCGGGCGGCGCGCTTATATTTTTCTGCAAGACCGAGCGCGACCTTAATTGGATGCAGGGCATGATCGTGGTTTCTCTGTCCTGGCTTGTAGCTTCCATTTTAGGCGCGGTTCCGTTTTATCTAAGCCATCATTGGGCGTCTTTTTTGGATGCCTGTTTTGATAGTATGTCTGGTTTTGCTACCACGGGCTTAGTCTTAGTCCAGGATTTGGATCATTTGTCCTATAGCCACAATATCTGGAGACACTTGATTATGTTTATGGGAGGTCAAGGTATTGTGGTTGTAGCCTTAAGTTTCTTGGTAAAAGGAATGTCCGGCGCCTTTAAGATGTATGTGGGAGAAGCTAGGGAAGAGAAAATCCTGCCTAATGTAATAAGCACGGCGCGTTTTATTTGGCTGGTTAGCATTCTCTACTTTATTTTATTTACCTTGGCGCTTGGGGTAGTTGGCTGGTTAAATGGGATGAAACCGGCTAATGCCTTCTTCCACGGCGCCTGTATATTTATGGCTGCTTTTGATACGGGCGGATTTGCCCCGCAATCTCAGAATATCCTTTATTATCATAGTTTTCCTTTTGAAATCATTACGATAACTATTATGATTTTGGGCGCAATGAATTTTAAAATGCATTATCATATTTGGGCGGGAAACCGCAGGGAGATATTAAGGGATATCGAGACTATAACTTTTTTTACCACTGTAATGCTTACCTTTGCCATTACAGCTATCGGCTTAGAAAGAATGGGTATTTATCCCGCGCCGCTGGTGCTATTCCGTAAAGGATTTTTTCAGTTGATTTCGGCGCATACCGGCACCGGATATACCACGATATATTCCAGTCAGTTTATTAACGGCTGGGGTAATCTTGCATTGGTAGGGATAATCTCTGCTATGGCATTGGGTGGCAGCGCCTCTTCTACTACTGGCGGCATAAAGATGTTGCGTATCGGAATTGTATTTAAGGCTTTAAGAGAGGACATAAAAAGGATTGTGTTGCCGGAGAACGCTATTTTAGTCCAGAAATTCCATCACATAAAGGAAATATTTTTAGACGATAAGCAAGTAAGGGCCGCTCTTTTAATCACTTTGTCATATCTTATGCTTTATGGCATAGGTTCGCTCGTGGGCATGTTATTCGGCTATCCATTTTTGAATTCATTATTTGAGTCTACTTCTGCCGCAGCCAATGTTGGTTTATCTTGTGGCATCACAGATGTCGGCATGCCGGCAGCGTTAAAGATTACTTATATGGTCCAGATGTGGGCAGGGCGCCTGGAGTTTATTTCGGTGTTTGCCTTAATCGGATTTATTATCGCCTGGGTAAAAGGAAGATGATGAGCAAGAATCTTAAGTCGGTTTTATTTTTGGTATTGATGGCGATTTGTTTAGCGGCTTCAGTTTGTTTTGCGCAGCCCCTTACAAGCCAGGAATTAATTGAGCGCGCCAAAGAATACGACGGGAAAACTATTTCTTATCTAGGAGAAGCAATCGGAGATGTAATGTACCGAGGGGATTTTGCCTGGGTTAATGTTAATGATGGATCTAACGCTATTGGAATTTGGGTTAAAAAAGATTTAGCAGAAAAAATAACCTTAACCGGCAGTTACAAATTTATCGGTGATACTATTCTTGTTGAGGGGAGATTTAATCGCTCTTGTCTTGAACACGGCGGAGACCTGGATATTCATGCTAACAGTTTGACGATAATAAAAAATGGGAGCAAGGTAGAAGAAAAGATAAATATCTATAAGATTATCGCTGGTTTAGCATTCATGGCGATAGTTTTATTTCTCGGGCTGCTAAGATTCTTAAGGAAAGCGTTTAGAAAAAGGTAAAGAATGTTTAGAAATATTTCCGATATTGAAAAAGATGCCTTTGAAGAAATTCAGAAGGCCCAGGATATTTCCGACCTGGAAAAGGCGCGCATAAAATATCTGGGAAGGCGTGGCATAATCACCGATATTATGTCCCGGCTTCCGGAATTATCCCCCGAACAAAGGCCGCTAGTAGGAAAACAGGCTAATGACTTAAAGGTGAAGCTTATCGCGTTACTTTCAGAAAAACAAAGGCAGCTTAAGGATACAGTCCAGACCGAAACTAAAGAAAAATTAGACTTAAGCCTTCCAGGGATCAAAGAAGAGCCTGGCCATGAACATCCGTTAACTATCACTATTAAGAAGATCTGCGATATCTTTGTAGGTATCGGTTTTAAAGTGGTTGAAGGCCCGGAGATTGAAACAGAATACAATAATTTCACCGGACTAAATATTCCGATAGAACATCCATCAAGAGATGTATTTGATACATTCTATCTAGCTACTCGATCTTCGATGCCTGCCCGTCCGGCAGGCGGGCTCGATACTCGTAAAAACGAGAATCGAGGATCTAGGATCGAGGATCGATTGTTACTACGCAGCCACACATCTCCCGTGCAAATTAGGGCGATGTCAAAATATAAGCCGCCGCTAGCCGTAGTTGTGCCGGGCAAGGTTTACCGGCCCGACGCGGTAGATGCCAGCCACTCATTTATGTTTCACCAGGTGGAAGGATTTCTCGTTGACAGCGATGTAAAATTCTCGCATCTAAAAGGCGTTTTGACTCACTTTTGTAAAGAGATGTTCGGCAAAGACATTAAGATGCGTTTTCGGCCGCATTTTTTCCCGTTTACCGAACCGTCTGCGGAAGTAGATATCTCATGTATTATCTGTAAAGGCAAGGGTTGTTCGGTCTGCGGCAGGAAAGGCTGGCTTGAGATTTTAGGCTCTGGCATGATTCATCCCAATGTTTTTAAACATGTTGGTTATGATAGTAAAAAATACACGGGATTTGCTTTTGGCATGGGCGTTGAAAGAATCGCCATGCTTAAATATGGTATAAACGATATCCGATTATTTTTTGAAAATGATTTAAGGTTCTTAAAACAATTCTAATTTAAAGGGTGTGGGTGAGTTGTGAGTTTTGAGTCGGGCAATGAGTTGTGTGTTGTGGGTAAAAATAAAACCCATAAACCATTCTCATAACTCGACACATAACTCATAACAAATCCTCACAACAAAAGAGCTCAAATTAAAAAAAGGGGCGGAAATGAAAAAACGCGTTTTGTTTTTGATAAGTTTTATTTTTTTATCCTCATCTTTTTGTTTTGCCCAGGAAACCGTCACCATTACCACCTATTATCCCGCGCCGTATGGAGTGTATCAGCAGATGAGGTTATTTCCTGTTAACGGCAATGCTTTTACATGCGATGCAACCCACAGAGGAGAAATGTATTATCATGATGATACGGCCCCTAGAGCAGCAGGCCTTTACTATTGTAACGGCACTAGTTGGATGGCAGCTGGCGGCGGAGGCAATTGGACATTGGATACTGCTTCTACCCCGAACAATCTTTACCTCAGCGCCCCTGATGCTAATACGCAGGTGGGCATAGGTGTGGCAAACCCCGGATTGAATGACGCAAGAATTAAATTGGAAGTGCAAGGTGGAGCAATTCAAGCTACCGGCGGATTGATTATTGAGACCAGAACCAGCGACCCCGGAACGCCTGTTGTCGGCCAAATCTGGCTAAGGACAGATCTTTAATATGTGGACTAAACTCATAATTTTATTTGCCAGTTTTATAATATTTTTTGCTTCTGCCGTTACTGCTCAGGCAGGCAATTGGTTCATAAAAAATATAGATGGCGGCTTCTGGACTTCTATTGCCGTTGATCCAAATGATAATGTTCACATTAGTTACTATTATTATAGTACCGCGGATCTTAGATATGCCACCGATGCCTCGGGCTCTTGGATTACTACCGCCATAGATACCACTGGAAGCACGGGTTTTTATACCTCTATAGCCCTTGATAACACTAACAAGGCTCACATTCTCTATGTTCGAAATCTTGGCGTTGCGTCGTATGGTATCCAATATGCCACCAGCTTAGGCGATGTAAGAATTCCGGTAAGCGGTAACAATATAGTCTGGGGGCAGCCCTCCGTTGCCGTCGATGCAAGTAATAAGGTTCATATAACTTATTTTGATTATACCAATAAATTGCTTAAATATGCCTATTCCGCTACTCCCCTGACAACCCCATGGACTTCGGAGACGACAGGTATTTCTTTTGCTACTATAAGCGAAAGTGCCTGTCAGGCATCCATTGTCGTTGGTTCAGATAACAAGGTTCATATTGTTTATTATGATGCCCCTAATTCGGCTATTAAGCACATTATCAGGCAAACCTCTGGTGTATGGGGAGCTCCAGTCACTGTGGATTCGGGCTCGTCTTTTAGCTACATATCTGTTGTTATCAAAAATAATAATCTATACACAACCTATTCTAAAGGTACAGATATCAAATATGCTGTCTATTCCTCTGCCTCAAGTTCTTGGGGGGCTCCCGAGACGGTAGAATCCGGTAATCTTAGCAGTCCTTCTATTGCCGTGGATTCCAATAATAAGGCGCACATCAGTTATCGTGATGCGGCGAATACTGATATAATATATGCGAATAATATTTCCGGTGCCTGGTCTAGAGAGGTTGTGGATTCAGATTCGCCCGCGGGTGGTTATAATTCTGTTGCCGTTGATTCGGATAACAAGGTTCATATAAGTTATTTTTCTAACAACTTCCTTAGATATGCTACTAATGCCTACGTGGATATTGGCTTAAGAATTCGTGACAGAGCCACTACTACAGTGCGTATTGCCTGCCAGGGGCCGGGCTTTATTACCTCTCCTTTAAGGATAAGAAATGATGATGGGCTAACTTATGGCATTGCTTTGGTAGGTCTCAGTAGCTCCAAAGCCAGCAAGGCAAGGATAAGGACATCTTCCGGAACGAAGGCTTTAAGAAAGTTTTTTCCTTAACTTCACAGAACAGATGGTTTATAATGATTTTTTTAAGTAGAAAAAGCGAGGTGGGAAAATGAAAAAGACTTTTTGCTGTTTATTTTTCGGGCTTCTCTTATCCTCATCTTTTTGTTTTGCCCAGGAAACCGTCACCATTACCACCTATTATCCTTCACCTTATGGCGTGTACAATGTTTTAAGACTATATCCTTTAATAACCGCCCCCGCTTCATGCAGT
>Ga0194125_10006808_pt1 | contig 16706 bp, 13 predicted proteins | sample TA2KigC250mmetaG_FD_148626 | JGI IMG/M metagenome (GOLD analysis project Ga0194125, IMG submission 148626) | Freshwater microbial communities from Lake Tanganyika, Tanzania - TA2015034 Kigoma Deep Cast 250m | ecosystem: Environmental > Aquatic > Freshwater > Lake | place: Tanzania: Lake... | reverse complement strand
AAAAGGTGAGAAGAAATTGCCAATCATCCGCATGTCTTGGAAAAATCAATTTTTTCATCGCCACCTCCTTGGGTGACGATTATAATAGCTTAACCATATTTTGCAAGCGCTTAAGTTAGCGCTTATGGGGTGTGGGGGGAGGGCAGGGGGATCATCCCCCTGGCCCTCCCCCCACCTTCTTCAAATACTCTTCCAGCCGCGCCGCGTCCTCCGGCGTGTCCACTTCGATGGTGTCCTCCGGGGTTTCGGCCACGTGGATGGGGAAGCCGTATTCCAGGGCCCGGAGCTGCTCCAGCTTTTCGGCCTCTTCCCAGCGGCCCGGGAACAGGTTGACGAATTCTTTCAGGAACTTGACCCGATAGGCGTAAATGCCGATGTGCTTGAAGAAATAGGGCTTGCCGCCGTCCCGCCAGTAGGGGAGGGGGCTGCGGGAGAAATACAAAGCCCGGCCCCGCTGGTCGAAAACCACCTTGACCACGTTGGGGTTGGCCGCCTGCTCCGGGTCGCTGAGACGCCGCACGGGCGTCGCCATCACCGCGCCCCAATCCCGCTCCAGAATGGTGGCCAGGTGGCGCGCCACCAGGGGCGGGAACACGGCCTGGTCGCCCTGGATGTTGATGACGATGTCGTTTTCGGCCAGGCCCAAAATCTCGGCGGCTTCGGCCAGGCGGTCGGTCCCCGACGGGTGGTCCGCCCGGGTCATCACCACCCGGCCGCCGAAGCCGGCGACGCACTCCCGGATGCGCTCGTCGTCCGTGGCCACGTACACCCCGGCCAGTCCCGAGACCTGCTGGGCCCTTTCATAGACCCACTGAATCAGAGGCTTCCCCAGGATCAGGGCCAGGGGCTTGCCGGGAAAGCGGCTGGAGCCGTAGCGGGCGGGGATGATTATGGAAAAACCCATCTTAGTGAGAAAACCTCCCCATTGGGTTTTGATTTGAGATCAAATTTTATATATGACCCCGTTTATGAAAAGACGTTTTGGATCGGGACGGCCTGAACCTCCAAGGGAACCATCAGGGCGCTTGTATTGATGAACTCTGGCAACCTCTTGACCTTGGTTGTCAAAATATGCGAGAATTTGACTCAAGGTGCACGGAGGCTGAGCCGATTTTAAAGGCGAAGGATGCTTCTCACTCATCACTTCCACCTTTAATTCACCGGAACTGGCGCGCTCCCAAAAGCCTTTTTCATTGAAAATTTTCTGGAGCTCCTTCGAATTTATTCGTTTTTCAGTGGGTTGCATACTTATGAATCTTGCATTGGATATTGATATTCGGGAACAATTGGCAAGATATCTTGTGGGAGAAATCTCTTTCCAAGAATTTGAAGACTGGTTTGTTCCAGCCTCCTGGAATGTAGTTCAGGGTAAGAACGTGGCTGCCATCAATATTGTCTATGAAATCGAGCTTTGGCTCGCTGAATTTTCGGATGGATTTTGGAGTGAAGCAGAGTTAAAAGAAAAATTATTCCCATTAGTCAATAATTATAAAATAGACATAGCCATGGACCAATGGCAATCAGGGGTTTCTAATCATAATGTGCGCTGGTTTCAGTCGCAATTACTTTTTTCTGGTATTCAATATGCAGTGGAATACGTGTAATCAAATTGTCATCTAAATATAAATCAAACCAATACAAACCAATTTCTTTAAATTGAAGATTCATATTTATAATAACATTAGCCGACTTTCCTTTTTCCTCAAGCACAAGAGGCCCGCTAAATTCAGCCATCTTCTCCCCTGATGGTGTACTCGGTATAAATCTTAATTTAAATTTCCCCCCTCTTTCTCCAGACTTAAACGAAATAAGAGCGTTCAAAATAAATGTTCCTCCGGGAAAATGGTCCGGGACTTCCTTTCCGGCGATGGTATGGACAATTTTATCTATAATCCTAATGGCACTCAAAACGCCATCTTTTTCATTTAATACCTTCTCACAAAGCACCGCCATTGCCAAATAAGGGCCATTTTTCTCTTCCATGGTCATCACCTTGGTGTAATCTCACTCCTCAATAAATTATAAGTTATTTCAGGCAGTTTCTCAGAATTCTCATAAATTTAGCGAACTAGCATTTTCGCTATTATAACCATTCCTGGGATAAAGGCCAGATTTTGTTGGTCTTGACATTTCCTTGGGCATGCTTATATTTTGTAAATATTTCATAAAGTTATATAGAAGCTCAAGGGAGGCACTCTGATAAATGCGTTTGGACAAATTCACCCTCAAAGCCCAGGAGGCCCTGCAGGGGGCCCAGGAGTTAGCCCGGCGGCTGGGGCATCCCCAGATCGAGCCGGCGCACCTGCTGCGCACCCTCCTGGCCCAGGAGGACGGCCTCATCCGGCCCCTCCTGAAAAAAATGGAAGCGGACCCCCAGGCCCTGAGCCGGGGGGTGGAGGATATCATCACCCGCCTGCCCCGGGTGAGCGGCGAGGCCCAGGTGTATCTCTCGCCCGCGCTGGCAAAAATTCTGGACGAGGCCCAGAAGCAGGCCGGGCAGATGCGGGACGAATTCGTCTCCACCGAGCACCTCTTCCTGGCGCTGGCGGCCGACAAAGCCGGCGACACGGGCCAGGTGCTGGCCGGGGCGGGGCTCACCTCCGAGGCCGTGCTCAAGGCCCTGGCGGAGCTGCGCGGTTCCGCCCGGGTGACGGACCAAGCCCCGGAGGACAAGTTCCAGCCCCTGGAGAAATACGGCCGGGATTTCACGGAGTTGGCCCGGGCCGGGAGGCTCGACCCGGTCATCGGCCGGGACAGCGAAATCCGGCGCATCATCCAGGTGCTCTCCCGGCGCACCAAGAACAACCCGGTGCTCATCGGCGAGGCCGGCGTGGGCAAGACCGCCGTCGTGGAGGGCCTGGCCCAGCGCATCGTCAACGGCGACGTGCCCGAGGGGCTGAAAGAGAAGCGCCTGGTGGCCCTGGACATCGGCGCCATGGTGGCGGGCAGCAAGTACCGGGGCGAGTTCGAAGACCGCCTCAAGGCTGTGCTCAAGGAAGTGACCGAATCCGACGGCCGGATCATCATGTTCATCGACGAGCTGCACACCCTGGTGGGCGCAGGCGCGGCGGAAGGCGCGGTGGACGCCAGTAACATGCTCAAACCGGCGCTGGCCCGGGGCGAGCTGCGCTGCGTGGGCGCGACGACGCTCAACGAATACCGCAAGTACGTGGAGAAGGACGCGGCCCTGGAGCGCCGCTTCCAGCCCATCTTCGTGGCCGAGCCCTCGGTGGAGGACACTATCGCCATCCTGCGGGGGCTCAAGGAGCGCTACGAGGTGCACCACGGGGTGCGCATCAAGGATTCGGCCATCGTCGCCGCGGCCACCCTGTCGCACCGCTACATCACCGATCGGCGCCTGCCGGACAAGGCCGTGGACCTCATCGACGAAGCCGCGTCCAAGCTGCGCATGGAGATCGATTCCCGCCCCGGCGAGATCGACGAGGTGGAGCGCAGGATTACGCAGGAGGAGATCGAACGGGAGGCCCTGAAAAAGGAGCAGGACCCGGCCTCCCGGGAGCGGCTGGAAAAAATCGAGAAAAGCCTGGCGGACCTGAAGGAGAAGAGCGCGGGGCTCAAGGCCCGCTGGCAAAAGGAAAAAGAGGTCATCAGCCACATCCAGGCGGTGAAGGAGCAGATCGAGAGGACCAAGACCGAGGCGGCCCGGGCCGAGCGGCAGGGCGACCTGGCCCGGGCGGCGGAGCTCACCTACGGCACGCTCCTCAACCTGCAAAAGGAGCTGGAGGCGGAGAACGCCAAGCTGGCCGCCATGCAGGCCGAAGGCGCCATGCTCAAGGAGGAGGTGGACGCGGAGGACGTGGCCGAAGTGGTGGCCAAGTGGACCGGCATCCCCGTGACGCGGCTCCTGGAAGGCGAAAAGGCCAAACTGCTGCACATGGAGGAGCGCCTGGCCGCCCGGGTGGTGGGCCAGGAGGAGGCGGTGCAGGCCGTCAGTAACGCGGTGCGCCGGGCGCGGTCCGGGCTGCAGGACCCGAACCGCCCCCTGGGCTCCTTCATCTTCCTGGGGCCCACCGGCGTGGGCAAGACCGAGCTGGCTCGGGCCCTGGCGGAGTTCCTGTTCGACTCCGAGCAGGCCATGGTGCGCCTGGACATGAGCGAATACATGGAAAAGCACACGGTCTCCCGCCTCATCGGCGCGCCGCCGGGCTACGTGGGCTATGAGGAGGGGGGTCAGCTCACCGAAGCGGTGCGGCGCCGGCCCTATTCGGTGGTGCTTTTCGACGAAATCGAAAAGGCTCACCCCGAGGTCTTCAACGCCCTGCTGCAGATCCTGGACGACGGGCGCCTCACCGACGGCCACGGCCGCACCGTGGATTTCAAGAACACCATCGTCATCATGACCAGCAACATCGGCAGCCAGTACATCGCCGAGGCCATCAACGAAGCCCAGATGCAGGAGCGGGTGATGGAGGCCCTGCGGCTGCATTTCCGGCCCGAATTCCTGAACCGGGTGGACGACATCCTCATCTTCCATCGGCTCACGCTGGCACAGCTGCGCTCCATCGTGGATCTGCAGACCGTGCGCCTGGCCCGGCTGCTGGAGGAGAGGCACCTGCACCTGGAGCTCACCGACGGGGCCCGGGACTTCCTGGCCGAAGCGGGCTACGACCCGGTGTACGGCGCCCGCCCCCTGCGCCGGGCCATCCAGAAACACCTCCAGGACAAACTGGCCCCCATGCTGCTCGCCGGGGAGTTCAAGGAGGGGGACACCATCGTGGTGGACCGGGACGGCGCGGGGCTGACGTTTGCCAGGAAGGGATAAGGGAAAGGACCACGGTGCGCGGTGCGCACCCTACATCAGAGGTCTGCAACAATAGGCATAGGGGCGGGTTTGCAACCCGCCCCTGCCTTTAGGCGGCAGGCAGGGTCGGCGTCCCCGGCGCGGCGCCCACCGATGGACCGGGGGTATCGCCCGGTGGCGCCGGAGTCCCGCCGGTGCTGGTTAATGACCCTGAGTTTCTCCGGCGAGGGGGCGCAAAGGTTAATCAATAATCTCCCCCGCCGGGGTGATGAGGAAGCCGGAGGTCAGGGGCATCAGGGCGCTCAGCAAGCCGCCGTCGTCGATGGAGGCGATCAGGCGGAGGTCGGCGCCGCCGGGGAAGTCCCAGACGGCCTGGTATTCGATCTGGTAGGCAACGCCGCTGGGCCCCTGCCGTTCGATGCACACGGGATTATGGAGGAAGGCCTGGAGCTCCCGGTAGGTCTGCTGCTTCAGTTCCTCCAGGACTGCCGCCAGCACCTCCCCTGCTTCAATGGCATCCATGGTCACACCTCCTGTCCTGGAACCATCATGGCCGATTTCGACCCTGGGGGGAAAGGAAAATCTTTAACAGTCGCGCATGGGCCTCCGGCCCACCCATATCACATGAAAAGGTCGGTGGGGCGGGCGTCTCTGCCCGCCGTCAGGCCCGGGCAATGGTGCGCGGTGCGCACCCTACGGAACTTAGGTCATTTCATAGGTCATAGGGCGTGCCGTGCACGCCGAGGTCGGCGGCCGCGGGCCGCCCTATGAGCTGTGCCTGGAGAGTCGGGGGCGGGTGCCCTGCATCAACTTTCCGAAGCAGGACTTGGTATTCAGATGGCCCGCAAGGCGTCCAGCACCGGCAGGCGCGCCGCCTTGAGGGCAGGCAGGAAGCCCCCCAACAGGCCCATGCCCAGGCCGAAGCCCAGGCTCTTTAAGACGATGCCCGGAGTGAGGGTGAAGCGGAAGGTGATTTCCGAAAAGCTGGCCCAGTTTACGGTGGACAGGGTGAAGAAGTTGAGCAGCGACGCGGGGATGAGGCCGATGAGCCAGCCCAGCAGGCCCAGCAGGCCCGCCTCCAGCAGGAAGGCGAGGAGGAGGTGCCGCCGTTGGAAGCCCAAGGCCCGCATCGTGCCGATCTCGCCGATGCGGTTGCCCACCTGGGCGTACATGGTGACCATGGCCCCCAACACCGCTCCCACTCCGAAGATGCCGGTGAGCACCAGCCCCAGCAGGCGGATGAAGTCCGCCAGACGGCGGGACTGGGCCTCGTAGAACTCCACCTCCCGCTGCACCTGCACGGGCAGGCGGGGGTCGCTCTCCAGGCGGGTTTTCAGGGCGGTGAAGTCGGCCGGGTCTTTCAGGCGCAGCACCATCCCGGAGAAGACGGTGCGCCGGAAGGCCGACAGGAGCTGCTCCACATCCCCCCAGATTTCCGAACTGAAGCCCGTGTTGCCGGCATCGAAGACCCCCACCACCCGCCAGGTGCGCATGGCGAAGCGCAGGGTCTCCCCCACCCCGGCCCCCTGGAAGCGCCGGGCGATCTGGGCGCCGGCCACCAGCTCGTTGGAGCCGGGCCTAAACCAGCGCCCTTCCTTCAGCTTTACCTCCCGGCGCAGGTCCAGGGACACGGGCTGCACCCCCCGGAGCATGACGTTGCCGGGATAGCCGGTGGCCCGTTTGGGGAGGTTCACCAGGATGATGGCCTCCGCGGCCACCAACAAGCCCTGCGGTCCCAGGGCGATTTCCGGCTGGGAGGCGATGATGCCGGCCTGGGACCGGTCGATGACGCTTTGCACCTCCGTTTCGCTGCCGGCCCGGAGCACCACCGCGTTGTCATAGGAGCCGGTGGCCACCAGGGTCTGGCGCAACCCTTCGGAAAGCATGAGGACCGCGGCGAAGACGAAGACCACCAGGGCCATGCCCGCCGCAGTGAGAAAGGTGGTGAGCCGTCGGGCCAACAGATTGCGGTAGCTGTAGGAAAAGGGAATGGCCATGACCGGGCGTCGGGTTTACTGGAAGATAGGGAGCAACGGTGAGCCGTCAGTCGGGAATAAGGCAGGGTGGGCTCTGCCCGCCATGCCAGCCATAATATCATCGATTATTGCGAATACCATTGCCTGATGAGTTTCTTGCAAAACTTCCGGCGCCGCGTCATTGCCTCCGAACTATCACGGTGCGCGGTGCGCCCCCTACCGGACCGTAGGGCCGTAGGGCGGGAAAGCGCAGCGCATCCCGCCGTTCGCCTGGTCCGGTTTAAAGAGGTTCTTTCAATAAAATCGATGTCATCCGGCCGAACCACCGTTCTCTGAAGCAGCAAAAGCGAGCGGACTGCCGGCCCACCCGTAACACAGCGCCGTAGGGCAGGCTCTGCCCGGCGCCTTTGTCTTTGGTGGCGCAGGCTTCCAGCCTGTGCGCGGCACCGGCAAGATGCCGGCGCCAGCAAGAATTTTTCAAGACAGTTATTCATGAGCCTTGGGCTCACACGCAAAGCATTAAAAGTTTTCCCCCTCACCCCGGCCCTCTCCCCCATCGGGGGAGAGGGGGATAAGGAACTTTTCATAGCAGTCCCTCATGGGCCGCCAGCCCACCCGTAACACATGAAAAAGGCGGTGGGGCGGGCGTCCCTGCCCGCCGTCTTTGTCTTTGGTGGCGCAGGCTTCCAGCCTGTGCGCTGCACCGGCAAGATGCCGGCGCCACCAAGGACTTTTCAAGACAGTTACTCATGAGCCTTCGGTTCACTCGCAAAGCATGAAAAGTGGAGGCTTTCATGCTATTTTTTTAGAACCAACGATGGGCGAAGGTCGGAACTCTGTGGTGCCAAGAGCTCGCAAGACAGTTTGACCTGGACATCGCCCCGTACTCCAAAGTGTTGCCCTTCAAGGAAGAAGGAGCGCGCATAGCAGACTGTTCTGTCTGCGATGTCCGCCGTCGTTGAGTCACTTGGTCGAGAGTGTTGCCATGGAACTGCTCTACCAGCATTGTGGCGGCCTGGATGTGCATAAGCGCACCATCACGGCCTGCGTGCGTCTCCTCCGGGAAGACGGCAGCATCCAGCAGGAAACCAGAACCTTTGGCACCATGACCCGGGACCTCCTGGAGTTGGCCGATTGGTTGACGGCGGCGGACGTCACCCATGTGGCCCTGGAATCTACCGGCTCCTATTGGAAACCGGTCTACAACATCCTGGAGGGGAAGTTCACCCTGGTCTTGGTCAACGCTCGGCACGTCAAGCACGTGCCCGGCCGCAAGACCGATGTCCAGGACTGCCAATGGCTGGCGCAGTTGCTCCAAGCCGGGCTGCTGCGAGGGAGCTTCATCCCGCCCCGCCCCCAGCGGGAACTGCGGGACCTGACGCGGCATCGTTCCCAGTTGGTGGCCGAGAAGAACCGGGTGGCCAACCGCATCCAGAAGATTCTGGAAGACGCCAATATCAAGCTGGCTTCGGTGGCCACCGATATCCTGGGAGCTTCCGGCCGGGACATGCTGCGGGCCTTGATCCGCGGCGAGACCGACTGTGAGAAGATGGCGGACCTGGCGCGGCGGCAACTGCGCACCAAGATACCCCAATTGCGCCCGGCCCTGGAAGGGCAGGTGACGGACCACCACCGGTTTATGCTGGGTGAACTCCTGAACCACCTGGAATACCTGGAGAGCCGTATCGAGGAGTTCAGCCGACGCATTGAGGAGGTGAGCCGCCCTTTCGCCCCAGCCATGGCCAAGGTGGCGACCCTGCCGGGTTTTGATCAGCGGTCTGCCCAAAACGTGGTGGCGGAGATCGGCGCCGACATGGACGTCTTTCCTTCGGCGCCACACCTGGCCTCGTGGGCGGGTGTCTGCCCCGGCAACAATGAAAGCGCCGGCAAACGCAAAAGCGGCAGGACCACCAAAGGCAATCGCTGGTTGCGTGCGGCCCTGTCTCAAGCGGCCTGGTCTGCGGCCCGCAAAAAAGACTCCTATTTTCAGGCCCAGTACCGCCGCCTGACCGGCCGCCGTGGGAAAAAGCGAGCCATCGTGGCCGTGGCCCATTCGCTGTTGACGATCATCTACCATATGCTGACAAATGCCTCCGACTACCGCGAACTGGGAGGCGGCTACCTCGACAAGAGGAATGCTCATCGGCTGCTGCCCAAGCTCCTCAGGCGCATCAGGGACATGGGCTACCAAGTGACCCTTCAGGAGGCTGCCTGAAGGAACTTTTCATAGCAGTTACTCATGAGCCTTCGGCTCACTCGCAAAGCATGAAAAGTTTTCCCCCTCACCCCGGCCCTCTCCCCCGCTTGGGGAGAGGGGGATAAGGAACTTTTCATAGGAGTCCCTCATGGGCCCTTGGCCCGCCCGGAACCCATGAAAAGGCCGGTAGGGCATGCGTCTCTGCCCGCCGCCTTTGGGCACAGGCTTTCAGCCTGTACGCCGCACCGGCAAGATGCCGGCGCCACCAAGAACTTTTCAAGACAGTTACTCATGGGCCTGAGGCCCACTCACAAAGCATGAAAAGTTCTCCCCCTCACCCCAGCCCTCTCCCCCATCGGGGGAGAGGGGGATAAGGAACTTTTCATAGCAGTTCCTCATGAGCCTTTGGCCCACCCATAAATTATGAAAAGTTAAGCATCCTTACGGTGCGCAGTGGGCACCCTACAAAAAACTTTTCGAAGCAGTCTTGAAAGCTTATGTAGGACACTCGCCCCTGGGTGTCTGCACAGCTCTCGGCCTTCACCCAAAATTCGGAACCCAAAACCTGACACCTGGCACCGGGCAGCTGACACCTGGCACCTTATCTCCCCCCGCCCTAAACGCCCCTGGCCAGGATCTCCACCGCCCGGAGGCCCACGTCCAACAGCCGCCCCTCGGCCCGGCGGCGGAGGGCTTTCAGGGAAAAGACCTCCCCACGGGTGGCGAAATTGTCGAACACGGCGCAGGCCCCGCCGGCCCGCAGGTTCAGGGTGGAGACGTGGGCCAGGGCCAGGTAAACGGACATCTCCATTTCCACGCTGAGGACCCCGGCCGCGGCCAGCCGGGCTATCCCGCCCGGATCCGCCACCGGGAAACCCGGCGCCTCCCGCCCCTGGCCGGCGTAGAAGTCGGCGATGGTGCAGGTGAGACCCACATGATGGGGGACGTGCAGCTCCGCCGCGGCCCGGGTGAGGGCCGCCAGCACTCCGGGGTCGGCGGGCGCCTCCGCCGGTTCGGGGGCGTAAAAGCGGCTGGTGTCCTCCTGGCGCAGCGCCCGGGCGGTGATGACCAGGTCCCCCACCTGAATCTGGGGCGCCAGCGCCCCGCAACTGCCCAGCCGGATGAAAGTGGCCCCCTCCACGCAATGGGCCGCCTCCACCACGGCGATGGCGGTGCTGGCCGGGCCGATGCCGGTGGCCAGGACGGTGACGGGAATGCCGCGGTATGCCCCGGTCACCGTCAGGTATTCCCGGTTGCGGCGCCGCAGACGGATATGCTGGAGTCGCCGGGCCAGCCGCCGGGCCCGGGCCGGGTCGCCGCAAGTCAGGATGCAAGGCGCCAATTCCCCGGGCCCGCAGTCCAGGTGATAGAAGCGGCCCCGGTCATTCACCGGCAGGACAATGTCGGCCATGCAGCACCTTGGCAGATTTGTTCGTGGGGGAGGCATTAAGGATCATCGCCTCTGCCCAACAATGTACCTGCTATCTGGTGTGGGACACCAGCCCCCCAGTGTCGCCGCACCGGCTGGAAGCCGGCGCCACCAGAGTTTTTCCCCGATCTCGAGAGCTTCTTGCAAAACTTACGGACAGCATTACGATTTCCGAAAAATCATGGTGCGCGGTGCGCACCCTACAGAATCCTCCGATGTTCTGGTCCCCGCGTAGGGTGCGCACTGCGCACCATGAAAGAGGTTGGCATCTTGCAGAGCGTTTTCAAAACCGCCGCCCTTTCCTAAGACAAAAGGAGAATTTTGCAAGACCCTCTCAAGTTATCTCCGTAGGGTGCGTCTCACGCACCATTCCTTTTGGCTGACGAATGGCGGGGACGCCCATCCCCCCATCATTCCTTCCCGGGCAGGCGGCAGCTGCCGCTGCTGTTGCGTTCATCCTGAATCAGTTGCCCCTTGATGAGCCTGATGAGGCGGGGCGCCCGGGAGGCCGCGTCCGGGTCGTGGGTCACCAGGATGATGGTCTTGCCGAAATCGCCGTTCAGCCGGCACAGGAGTCCCAGGATGTCGTTGGCCGATTCCCGGTCCAGGTCCCCGGTGGGTTCGTCCGCGGAGATCAGGGTGGGATCGGTCACCAGGGCCCGGGCGATGGCCACCCGCTGCTGCTGCCCGCCGGAGAGTTGGCCCGGGTAGTGGTGGCTACGGTCCGCCAGCCCCACCAGCTCCAGGACCAAGTCCACGTGCTCCCGGCGCTCCCGCCGGCCCAAAGAGGTGAGGAGGAGCGGCAACTCCACGTTTTCAAAGGCGGTGAGCACGGGAATGAGATGGTAAAACTGAAAGATGAAGCCCACGTGTCGGGCCCGCCATGCGGCCAATTGCCCCTCGCTCAATTCGGGGAGCTCCACCCCTCCCACGGTGAGACGGCCCCGGTCCGGACGGTCCAGGCCGGCGATAAGGTTGAGGAGCGTGGTCTTGCCCGAGCCGGACGGACCCATCAGGGCCACGAAATCGCCGGCGCCGATGGTGAGGGAGATGTCCTCCAGCACCGGCAGGGACTGGCCGCCCCGGTAGTAAGACTTGTAGAGATGGCTGATTTCCACCAGCGGCGGGGCGGGGGGAGGGGCGTCCATTTATTCTTTGACCTTCACCCGGGAGCCGTCCTTCAGGTGGTCCGGCGGAGCCAACACCACCCTGTCCCCCTCCTGGAGGCCGGCCGAGATTTCCGACTGTTCACCCAAATCCGCGGCCACCGTCACCGGCGCCAGACGCACCTGGTGTCGGTCCAAACGGAAGACAAAGGTCCGCCCGTTTTTGGTGACCACCGCCCTTTTAGGGACGGTGAGGCGAGGCTCCCGTTCGCCGGGGTCCAGGGGGCGGGAGAGGAACGCCACCCTGGCGCTCATTTCCGGGAGGATGCGGTCGTCCCGTTCCATAAACTTCACCTTGGTGAGCACCGTGGCCTTGGTGCGGTCCGCGGTGGGCACGATCATGTGCACCTCGCCGGCAAAGCGCTGGTTGGGAATGGCATCCAGGGAGATCTCGCAGGGCTGGCCCCGGCGGATAATGCCCAGGTTGGACTCGGCCACGTCGGCCTCCACCATGAGCGAGTCCAGGTCGGCCAGGGTGACCACCGCGGCCCGAGCGTTGGCGGCGGCCCCGAAAGGCGCCACGATTTCGCCCACGTCGGCGTATTTCACCGTCACCACGCCGTCAAAGGGGCTGCGGATGTAGGAATATTCCAGAGAGGCGGCGGCGCCGGCCAGGGCCATGCGGTTGGCCCGGATGCGGGCCCGGGCCGAATCCACCCCGGCCAGGGCCTTGCGGTAACGGGCCACCGCGGCGTCGTAGTCCTGCTTGGAGACCAGGTCCTGCCCCACCAGGGTCTTGAAGCGCTGATATTGCAAGCGCGCGTCGGCCAACTCCGCCTGGCCGCCGGCCAACCCGGCTTCGGCTTCCTTTACCTGGGCCGCGGCCTGGTTCTTGGTGGCTATCAGATCGTCGTTCTCCAAACTGGCCAGCACCTGCCCCTTCCTGACCCGGCTCCCTTCCTCCACCCCCAGAAAGATCAAGCGGCCGGTGCTCTTGGAGGACACCGCGGCCTTGCGCTGGGCCACCACGTAGCCCGAGGCGTTGAGCACGGTGTAGGCCTGGTAGGGAAAAATCCGGCTGGCCGACGCCACGGACACCTCCTGCGACGGCTGCAGGGGACCCCAGAAGTAAAGACCGGCCAGAACCAGGAGGAGAACTGCGGCCAGGGCCAGCACCACTTTCAGGCGCCCGCCGGACCGGGGCAGGTCTCCCTCCGGGCGCTGGATGCGCAAGCGGTCGAGATCAGGAGTCAAAGACCGTCACCTCTCCCGTTGGATGAATATCGTCTTAAATGGTTAACATGTATCCGTTCCAATAACAAGCTCGTCCGGGATAACTCCCTGAATTTACACGGCGGCTCGGCGGCGCCCGTCCTGCTGTGTCGGCGCTTCGATACTGGGAACAGGGCGGCGCCGGCATGGGTCAGGCCGGCGGCAGGCCGCTTGCCGCACCGACCCCGGAGTTGTCAGGAGCGATCATAGTTCCAAAAGGGGCAGGGCCGAAGGGAAAGGCGGGCAGAGTGAGTGGGAGGGAGCACGCCGGTCCGGCGGTCCGGGATGATTGTGCGGGCTGCGCCGGGGCGCCCCCCATTATCGCCGCGCAATGTCAGGCGACCGGGCCGGCTTCGGCAAAACCGGAGAAGAACCTCCGTTGGTCATCCTGAGCGCAGAGACAACGGCGCGCCCATGACCTCCGGCCCCTCCCGCACAGCAAACTTTCGTGACTGAGCTTCAGTGATAGCGGCTTGGCTTTTGCGGCGGGTGGGTGATTGTTGCCGGCGACGGTTTGCTGAAGCCGGGGTCCTGCCGGGGCAAAGTCGCCATGGCCTGGGCCAGGTTTGTCTGCAGCTTGGCCAGGGCCTCCTTGAGATTGTTCAGGGCAATGTGGAGGGCGCCCAAGGCAATAACCAGAGCTTTGTCTGCCTGGCCCCGGGCCATCAGTTCCCGGGCCTGTTCCAATTGCCGGGCGGTCTGCACGCTGGAAGGAGAGTTTCTCATGGGTTGACTCCGCACATCCTGAGTTTCCCTCTGCCGGAGCAAGCATCATACCAGTCTCTTCCGGTTAAACTAACTTTTTGTTTTTTCAAAGGTAAACTTAACCTGCCGACCGCGGCGGCCCCCTTGCCGGGTTTAACTTCGTTAACAAACTGTCCAACGAAATGGACGGATTACCCTATCCGCCAGTGCTGTCCGGCGCGAAATTTGCCTGAGAGGCATCTTTTCCGGAAACAGATCCCCGAGGACCCTGCTCCTCGGGCTGACCCGCAGATGCTGCTTCTCTGGAGATGTTCCCCGGACATGGAAGCAAGAGCGCTGTTTATTCCCTCCCCCTGGATGGGGGAGGGTCAGGGAGGGGGTGGCGAAATATCTTAACGAGACGGAGGGTTGCCTTCAACACCCCCCTCCCCCAACCCCCTCCCACCGTGGGGAGGGGGGTTTTAAACCACGTTCATGCAAAATTCTTACCGGACAGGCTTGGCCGCAACGTCAGGGTTTCCGAAATATCGGAATATCATGGTGCGCGGTGCGCACCCTACAGAATCTCTGATGTTCCGGCCCCCGTGTAGGGTGCGCACCGCGCACCATGAAAGAGGTTGGAATCTTGCAGAGCCTTTTCAAAACCGCCGGCCCTTTCCCAGGACAAAGGGAGAATTTTGCAAGAGCCTCCGTTTTCACATTTCCCTGCAACGAATCTCGTAATCGGATCCTAACGTAGGGGCGGTTCGCGAACCGCCCCTACATAAACGTTTGTTGCACATAAAGCGGAAAATGGCATGAGTGGAGGAAGGGCCGGGGGAGTGGCTCCTGTGGCATAGGCGTCTCGCCTGTGATTCCCTCCCCCCATCAGATTTTTAAGACAGTTGCTCATGAGCCTGTAGCTCACCCATAACACATGAAAAGTATTTATGATTATGGTAGCATGGGTATGCCAATGACGGTCTGAGGGCGTGCTTCTGTGATGCTGCGAGCTCGATTAGCAGTCTGCCCCGCATATCGCCTCGCACCCTAACATGTTGCCTCCCCTGCCAGGGAGAGCGCGCAAGACAGACTGAAGATTTCCGAGGACCGCCGTCATTGAGTAAAACCAGCCGAGTCCTGCCATGGAAGCGATTTTTCCCTGTTGTTGTGGCCTGGATGTGCACCGCCGGAGCGTGGCGGCCTGCGTGCGCCGCCTGGAGGCCGGGGGACGACTGCATCAGCAAACCCGGACTTTCGGCACCATGACCCAGGACATCCTGGCCCTGGCCGATTGGCTGGCCGCCCGGGGGGTCAGCCATGTGGCTATGGAAGCCACCGGGGTTTACTGGAAGCCCATCTACAACCTCCTGGAGGACCGCTTCACCCTGCTGTTGGTCAACGCCCGGCATGTGAAGCACGTTCCGGGCCGCAAGACCGATGTCCAGGACTGTCAGTGGCTGCGGTGGCACCCACTTCCCCGGCCTATAAACAAGCAATATGGGATTGGTGGAGGGGGTAAGGGGCGGCGCCCCTTAGCCCCCTCCCCCACCGCAAACTTTTCAAGGCAGAAAGGGTCGCAAGGCCTCCAGACCCCGCTCCACGGGGAGTTCCCCCTGGAAGCGGAAGGGTACCTTAAACCCCAACAGGGCCGGCACCCCTACGCCGCCCGCCACTTCATAGCCCAGGCTCTGTCGGGCCAGAATCGCGGGCAGGACCTGGGGCAGCGCCCCCCACTGCACCAGCACCGGCACCTTGACCACCGTCTGCCCCAGGGCCGGCAGGGTGACCCCTTCCCGGCTCCGGCCCGTGAGCACCTGGCGGCCTTCCAGCCAGACCTCGTAATCATACCCGGAAATGCTGATGGCCTGGGCGTTGGGATTATCCAGGCGCAGGGTAAGGGCGAGCGGCCAGCCGTCCCGGGTGGGCGGCTGCAGGGTCACACCCTGGAGCTCCACTTTAGGCGGGGCCAGTTCGCCCCTCATCAGCGACTGGGCCGCGCAGGCCGCAGTCAGGGAGACCAGGGACAAGAGCAGCAGGTAGCGCCGCAGCGGGCGGCAGAATAAGGCCTGGGGGAACTTCACGGCCTAATATCTCCGCAGCTTGCCAACGTCCTGGGGTTGCACGGGGGCGGCCTGGTTCCCCCAGGCGTTGCGGATATAGCTGAGCAGTGCAGCCATCTGGGCGTCGCTCAGATGCTCCTGCCAGGCCGGCATCAGCCCCATTTTCCCCTTGCGCCCCCGGAGCATCAGTTCGATGAGGGGCTGAGGCGCGCCGGTGACAAAAGGATTTCCTTTCAGAGCCGGGAACTTGACCGCCAGGCCCTCGCCGTTGGACCGGTGGCAGTCGGCGCAGTTGGCTTCGTAGGCTTCCTGGCCCTGATTGATAACTTGAGCGCCGTTGAGATGTGGAGAAAAGCAAAGGTTACAAAATGCCATGATTATGAAAATGGAGAGAAGCGCGCACATTATCTTCATGAAGGCACCTCATTTTCCTTCTTGACTTTAGGTCTCATATGATTAAAATAAAACCAGAAAAGGTGCCCCGGACCGTACCGGGACGATGGCAAAGTTGGAACGCTTTGCGCCTATCTGAGCGGTTTTTTGTGTCTTAGAGCCCAAGGTTCGCGTTGGGCTCGCTTTTTTAGGGAATTTTTAATAAAATCACCTGATCTTTTATAAGGTTATAGGCTTTTTTTAACTTATTTCTATCTTTTTCATCCCGAGAATTGTTTTCCATAAAGTCTACAATATAGGAATAAAAGTCTGCAAGCTGTAATCCTATATAAAAAGATGAGAAGCCAAACCAAGGTTCCTCAACCAAATGAGTTTTTCTGTTATTATTTAACCAGTCGCGGTAAGCATCGAGCAATCGTCTATCTTGGATGGCGGAATGAAGCGTTGATCTTGAGTCAAAAAATAACATGACAAGTTGATTTTCTTGGGATAATATTATATTTATTTGGTTCAGCAATTTCCATAAAACAAGGCGATACATATCGTCAATGCCGTTGACTTAAGGATCGGCACAGGCTATCATCAGGCATAACTAATTGAAGATAGGAGATATTCACATGATCACGCCGTGAAAATATCGTGCCAACTCCCGCAGAAAATGATGCTTCTGCCGATTTTTTCCTCCCCGAATTCATCCAACGCTTTCTTCCAGACAGAAAATCTCTGCAATCATTACTGGATATCCGCTTCTTTTCCAGAGTTCGACGCCTCAGCTTGGAGATCACCCTGGCTCTGATGCTTAACATGGTCCGACCAGGAGAGCG
>Ga0194125_10006806_pt1 | contig 16711 bp, 13 predicted proteins | sample TA2KigC250mmetaG_FD_148626 | JGI IMG/M metagenome (GOLD analysis project Ga0194125, IMG submission 148626) | Freshwater microbial communities from Lake Tanganyika, Tanzania - TA2015034 Kigoma Deep Cast 250m | ecosystem: Environmental > Aquatic > Freshwater > Lake | place: Tanzania: Lake... | reverse complement strand
ACTCTGGGGCGGTGTCTATGCTTTGCGAATCATGAACGAGCGTTTGCCATTGATGAAGGCGTGGGGATGGTTGTGCGGGTTGTGCTTGTGGCTGGTCGGTTGCGTTACGGCGCCGGACCCGGTGGTGCCGCCGGGCGGGGTCGGCGCGGGATCGGGTAACGGCGGCATGGGCATTGACTATGTGCGGATTGGGGACCGGATCAGCGTCAGTTTCGCGGACATCCCCATGACGAGTCCGACGATCGAGCAGCGTGTGCGCGAGGACGGGATGATCACGTTGCCGCTGGGGGTGCAGGTGATGGCGGCGGGCAAGAAGGCGGGCGAGTTGGAGGCGGAGATACGAGCCGAGTACGTGCCCAAGTACTACAACCGGCTGACGGTGGGGGTGAAGCTCGAGGAGCGGGTGATTTACGTGGGTGGGCGGGTGCGCCGGCCGGACCGTTACATGTACGTTGGGGAGATGACGGTGCTTAAGGCGATCAATGTAGCCGGCGGGTTTGACGAATTTGCGGATCGCTCGGACGTGGAGGTCACCCGGGCCGACGGTACCAAGCTGAAGGTCAACTGCAAGAAGGCCCAAAAGAATCCCGTCAAGTACGACCTGCCAATTTATCCCGGCGACAATATCTACGTGAACAAGCGCTGGATCTGATGGTTCTCCTTCAGATTCGGTCCGGAACGCTGGCGGGCCAAGAAGTCGTGGCTCGCCGGTTTCCTTTTCGGATCGGGCGCGCGGCAGGGAACCCACTGCGTTTGGAAGCGCCCGGGGTTTGGGAGCAACATGCTCGGCTCGAGTTGGATCGGGTGGAAGGTTTTGTGGTCGTGGCGGAGGGGGAGGCACTGACGTTGGCCAACGGCGCGCCCGTTCGGCGGACCCGGTTGCGCAGCGGCGATGTGCTCGAGTTGGGGGAAGTGAAGATCCAGTTCTGGCTGAGCCCGGCGCGGCAGGGCGGTTTGCAGGCGCGCGAGTGGTTCACGTGGACTGGGCTAGCGCTGCTGGCGGCGGGCCAGGCGGGGGCGATTTACTGGCTGCTCGAGTGAGGGCGCCGCGAGGCGGCGCGAGGTCGATGACGGCGCTTAGCGGATGAGTGGCAACAACCGGGGTAACAGTTCATCGATCTTCACCCGTTCCTGCTTCATGGTGTCACGGTCTCGCAAGGTGACCGTGTCCTGCAGTTCGGGTCCTTGCTCGCCCAGGGTGTCGAAATCGATGGTGACGCCGAAGGGTGTGCCGGCTTCATCTTGACGCCGGTAGCGTCGGCCGATGGCGCCCGCGTCGTCGTAGAACACCGTCAGGTGCGGCCGCAACAAGTCGCGCACGGCGAGGGCTTTACGGACCAGTTCGGGCCGGTTCTTGAGGAGGGGGAACACGCCCACCTTGATCGGCGCCACGCGCGGGTGGAACCGCATGACGATGCGCGGTTCGAGTTTACCTTTGTCGTCGGGTGCGAGGTCTTCGGTGTAGGCGTTGCAGATGAGGGCTAGGATGAGGCGGTCGACGCCGGCGCTGGGCTCGATAACATGGGGCACGTACTTGGCCTTGGCCTCTTCGTCGAAATACTCCATCGATTTGCCGCTGGTCTTCTGGTGTTGGGTGAGGTCGAAGTCGCCCCGGGCGGCGATCCCTTCGAGTTCCTGGGTGCCGAAGGGGAACTTGTAGAGGATGTCGACGGTGGCTTTGGCGTAGTGGGCGAGTTCCTCAGGTTTTTGCCAGTACTCCTCGAGGCTGGTGCGGGGAAGGCCGATGCTCTCGTACCATCGGATTCGCTCTTCGACCCAGTATTTGTGCCAGACTTCCCAACCCCAATTGGGCTGCGGCTGGGTGAGGTTGGCGGCGCCGTTCAGGTCGGCGAGGCGAGCCACGGCGCCGGCCAATTGAGCCACGACTTCGTCTGGGCGGATAAAGAATTCGAGCTCCATCTGTTCGAACTCGCGGGAGCGGAAGGTGAAGTTGCGTGGGGTGACTTCATTGCGGAAGGCCTTGCCGATCTGGGCGATGCCGAACGGGACCCGCTGCCGCGAGGTCTCGAGCACGTTCTTGAACTGCACGAAGATGGCCTGGGCGGTTTCCGGGCGCAGATAAGCGACGTTGTCGTCGGACTCGACCGGGCCGACGTTGGTTTTGAACATGAGATTGAACCGGCGGGGCGGGGTGAGTTCACCGCCGCAGTGGGGGCAGGGGGTGACCTGGCCAGTGGTGGCGGGGTCGAGGGTGGCGAGCTCGCAGAACAACTGTTCAGGGGTCTGGGGGAGGGTGCCGGGCTGGGCCGCCTTGGCATCCAAACGCGCGAGCACGGCGTCGAGGTTGCAGATGAGGGCCAGGCCGGGGGCCAGGCGGATGCCTTTGCCGCGGGCCCATTGCCAGAGGGGCTGGCGTTGGTATTGGCCGCCGGGGCAGAGTTTGGCGATGGCCTGACCCCACGGCTGTTCGGCCAACAATTCCCAGACCTGGTCGGTGCGCACGAGCTTCTTGCAGTGCCGGCAGGTGCTCATGGGGTCGGTGAACGTGTCCACGTGACCCGAGGCTTTCCAGACGGTGGGATGCATGATGATGGTGGCCTCGAGGCCGGTGACATCGTCGCGATGATGGACTAGGCTGCGCCACCAGAGTTCTTTGACGTTGCGCTTGAGTTCGGCGCCGAGCGGGCCGTAATCCCAAAAGCCATTGATGCCGCCGTAGATCTCGGACGAGGGATAGATCAAGCCGCGGCGTTTGCACAAGGAGACAATTCGCTCCATTAATTCAGTCGCTTTCCGCTCTGCCATAGGAAGGGGGAGTGTTCGCGATGGACGGGGGGGATGTCAATGTCAAGGCCACCGCGCCGAGGAGGTTGGGCGCGCCAGATCCGCTGGTCGGACGTGGCCGCCCGCGCTCCCTCCTCGCTAAAGACGCGGGGCTCGTGCGCCCGCGCGCGGTGAGGCTGGACAATCGCGGCCGCGGGTGGACAATGCCCAGCGTGCGATGGCCGCTGGAACGACGGGTGTGAGTGAGGGTGTGGGTAGGCGATGAAAGCACTGATTCTGGTCGATCTCCAAGTCGATTTCTTGCCTGGGGGGGCGTTGCCCGTGCCCCAGGGCGAGGCGGTCATTCCTTTGGCCAACCAACTCCAAGGGCGGTTCAACCTGGTGGCGGCCACCCTGGATTGGCATCCGACGAACCACGTGAGTTTCGCGGTCAATCACCCCGGCCGCAAGCCGGGGGAGGTGATCGTACTCAAGAAGGTCCGGCAACTCCTGCTGCCGGTGCATTGCGTGCAGAAGACGCGCGGGGCGGAGCTGGCGCCGGGGCTCATGCGCAATCGCATCAACCGCGTGTTTCGGAAAGGGACGGATCCGGACGTTGACGGCTACAGCGGTTTTTTCGATGCCGACCCCCGCCGAACGACCGGGCTCAGCGACTACTTGCACGAGAAGCGAGTCAAGGAGGTCTGGATCCTGGGGCTGGGTACGGAGGATTGCGTCCGCCACACCGCCCTGGATGCGGTGGGCTTGGGGCTCAAGACGCATGTGATCGAGGATGCCTGTCGCGGGCGGGAGGCGAGCCCAACGGCGGTGCCGGAGGCGTTGGCGGAGCTCGAGAATGCTGGGGTGGTCTTAGTCGGGAGCCGGGCGGTGTTGTGAGTTCGTGGCGAGGAGGTACTCCGGGACCACGCGGCCGCCGAGGAGGTGTTCCTGCAAGATCCGCTCGAGCGCCTCGGGGGTACAAGAGTGGTACCAGACGCCCTCGGGGTAAACGACGGCGATCGGGCCTCGGACGCACACGCGCAGGCAGTTAGCTTTCGTGCGCAGCACCACTCGTTGGGGCCCGGCCAAGTCCAGCTCTTTGAGCCTCTGTTTGAGGTAACGCCAGGCGGCTGCGCCCGCCGCCGCAGAACAACACTTGGGCTCGCTCGCTTCGGCACAGAGGAAGATGTGGCGCTCGGCGCGCTCGAGGCCGGGCACGGCGATCGGGTGGGCGGGGTGCGGCGGCATGACCGCGCTTGGATGGGGGAGGGCGGTCAGGCCACGTTACCCATCGAGAGGAGGAACTCGATGTTGCTGCGGGTCTTTTTGAGTTTGCCCAGCAACAGCTCCATGGCCTCGACTGGCGGGACGCCGGTCAGGGCCCGGCGGAGGAGGACGATGCGGCTGTGTTCGTCGGGGTGGTAAAGCAGCTCTTCTTTGCGCGTGCCGGAGCGCTCGATATTGATCGAGGGGAAGATGCGGCGATCGACCAGGGCGCGATCGAGGTGGACCTCCATGTTGCCCGTGCCCTTGAACTCCTCGAAGATGACCTCGTCCATGCGCGAGCCGGTATCGACCAGGGCGGTCGCCATGATGGTGAGGGAACCGCCTTCCTCGATGTTGCGGGCGGCGCCGAAAAACCGCTTGGGCTTGTGCAGCGCGTTGGCGTCCACGCCCCCGGAGAGGATCTTGCCCGAGTGCGGCTGGACGGTGTTGTAAGCGCGGGCCAGGCGCGTGATGGAATCCAGGAGGATGACGACATCCTTCTTGTGTTCGACCATGCGGCGGGCCTTTTCGATGACCATCTCGGCCACCTGGACGTGGCGCTCCGGCGGTTCGTCGAAGGTCGAGCTGATGACTTCCGCGGGTTTGCAGGTCCGCTCCATGTCGGTGACTTCCTCGGGGCGTTCGTCGATGAGGAGGATGATCAGGTACGACTCGGGGTTATTGCGGATGATGGCGTTGGCCAGCTTTTGAAGCAGGACGGTCTTGCCGGTTCGGGGCGGAGCGACGATCAAGCCGCGCGTGCCTTTGCCGATGGGGCAGACCAGGTCGAGGACGCGGGTGGAGAGTTCGTCGGTGGTGGTCTCGAGGAGGAATCGCTTGTTCGGGAAGAGCGGCGTCAGGTTGTCGAAGTGGGTCTTGTCCTTGGCCCGATCCGGATCCTCTTTGTCCACCGCTTCGATCTTGAGCAGGGCAAAGAACTTCTCTTTCTCCTTGGGTGGCCGGATTTGGCCCGCCACCAAGTCGCCGGTTTGCAGGTCGAACCGCCGGATCTGGGACGGCGAGACGTAGACGTCTTCGGGGCAGGGGAGGTAGTTGAAGCTCTGCGAACGCAGAAACCCGAACCCTTCGCCGAGGATTTCGAGGACGCCCTCGGCGAAGAGGATGCCGTTGCGTTCGGCATTCTTCTTGAGGATCTCGAAGATGACCTCGTGCTTCTTCATCGTGCCGAAGTTCTCGATCCCCCATTCCTTGGCCATCTGGGTCAGTTCGATCATCGACATGGCCTGGAGTTGGGCGATGTTGATCGTGACCCCAGGCGGGGTGGGAGCGGCCGGGGCGGGGGCGGAGGCCGGCTCGGACAAATCCTCCGGCAGCCGATCCTCGAGCGGCGGGCGGTCGGTTGGCGTCGCCCCCGGTTCGTCGCTAACCACGGCGCCTCGCGTCGTCAGCGGCAACTCCAGCGTCTCGCCATCTGCATCGGCAGCGCCGGCGGCTTGGTCGGCGCCCCGGGCGGGCGGCGGGCCGGCCGTCTTGGGGCGTCGGCCGGACTCGGGCTTGGCGGCCCTTGGTTTCTTGGCACGTGGCATAAGACAAACAGGTAAAAGGGCAAGTCAGGACTACGGTACGAAATTTGAAATGATCTCCTGCTCTCCGAGTCCTCCACGGAAAGAGTCACCGAACGCGCGGCGCAGTCAGCCGGGAGTTCGGAGAAGCAGCTAGCTCGATTTGCCGGGCTTGCCCTAGTAAGGCAAGGGAAACTTCGCGGTCAATTCGCGCACACGTTCGCGCACCTTCCTAGCCGCGTCAAGGTTTTTGATGTCGAGCAGGACTTCGCTGATCATGTCTGCGATGGCGGCCATTTCCTGGTCCTGCATACCGCGGGTGGTGACGGCCGGTGTGCCCAACCGGATGCCGCTAGCTTGGAAAGGCGAGCGGGTCTCGAAGGGGATGGTGTTCTTGTTGACCGTGATGCCGGCTTCGTCCAGGACCGCTTGGCACTCCTTGCCCGTCCCGCCGCGCGCACCCACGTCCACGAGCATGAGGTGGTTATCGGTGCCGCCGCTAACGAGGCGGTAGCCGTTGCGTTGGAGGCCTTCGGCCAGGGCTTGGGCGTTGCGCAGCACCTGGGTCTGGTAGGTCCGGAAAGCGGGTTGAGCGGCCTCGCGCAGACAGACGGCCTTGGCGGCGATCACATGCATCAGGGGCCCGCCCTGGATCCCGGGGAAGGTTTGCGAGTCCACTTCCTTGGCGTACTGTTCGCGGCAGAGGATCAGACCGCCCCGCGGCCCGCGCAAGGTCTTGTGGGTGGTGGTGGTCACGAAATCGGCGTGGGGCACGGGGCTGGGATGGAGACCGACCGCGACCAACCCGGCGATGTGGGCAATATCGGCCAGCAGCAGAGCGCCGACGGCGCGCGCGATTTCGCCGAGTCGGGCAAAGTCGATCAGGCGGGGATAGGCGCTAGCGCCGACGGTGATCATGCGTGGGCGGTGTTGCTGCGCTAGTTCAGCCAACTGCTCGTAATCGATGCGTTCGTTGTCCCGGCGCACGCCGTAGTGGATGATCTCGAAGAACTTGCCGGAGAAATTGGCCTTGTTGCCGTGCGTCAAGTGGCCGCCGTGGCTCAGGTCCATCGTCAACATCCGGTCCCCCGGCTTAAGGAACGCGAAGTAAACAGCCATGTTGGCGCCGCTGCCCGAGTGCGGCTGAACGTTGGCGTGCTCGGCCCCGAAGAGCTTGCGCGCTCGTTCGATGGCCAACTGCTCGGCCACATCCACGTTCTCGCACCCGCCATACCAGCGGCGCCGGGGATAACCCTCGGCGTACTTGTTGGTTAAGACAGAGCCCTGGGCCTCGAGGACGGCGCGGCTGGTGAAGTTCTCACTGGCGATCAGTTCGATGTTTTCGAGTTGGCGCTGCCGCTCGTGCGCAATCACTTCGTGGATCTCCCGGTCCACCGCCGCCAAGCGGAGGGTGGCGGCATGACGCGCCTCGAGCTTGCCCACGCGGCGTTCGTGTCGGCCCCCCTCGAACTTGGTGTCGAGGAACGTGTCCAGGACCTGGATGGCGGTGCTGGTGGGGACGAACTTGGCGCCTAGGCACAACACGTTGGCGTCGTTATGCTGCCGCACGAGCAGCGCCATGGGGACGTCCCGCGCGACCGCGGCGCGGATGCCGGGCACCTTGTTGGCGGCAATGCTCATGCCCACACCTGAGGCGCACACCAACACCCCGAAATCCGCGCTTCGCTCCGCCACCTTTCCCCCCACCGCCTGTGCGTAGTCGGGATAGTCTGTGGACTCAGCCGAACGCGCCCCTAAGTCCTGGACCAGAAGGCCTCGGCCTTGGAGGTGTTGTTTGAGGGTTTCCTTAAGTTCGTAGCCCGCATGGTCGGCTCCCAGGGCAATGGTCAACACGTGCGGACGCGGCAGTGGGGGTGCGGCGGCGTCGGTGGTTTGGTCGAGAAACTTCAGCATGGCGAGGATCCCTTGCTCGATCTGGTCGCGGCAATTGCGGTAGACGTCGTATCCTTCCCCGATCGGGTCGGCGATGTCCCGGTCGAACGGGTCGAGGGTGTCGTCGAACTCGCGCAATAGGAAGGTTTTCTCGGCCGCCTGTGGATAGAGTAAGGTCACGGCATCGACGTGGCCCTGCGTCATGCCGAAGATGTAGTGGGCCTCTTCCACCAGAGGCGCTGTCAAGGCGCGACTGCGTTGGCCGGAGATGTCCACCCCCAGTTCCTGTAACGCCCGCACGGCGTGCGGACTGGGCGGTTGGCCGTCAATGGCCCCCACGCCCGCCGAACACACCCCATAGTGCCCGCGCTCATGTGTGAGGTGGCGGAACAAGCCTTCAGCCATGGGACTTCGGCAGACGTTGCCCGTGCAGACGAACAGGACGGTCTTCATGCCAGAACGAACGGGCGAACGTTGGGGGCCAACCGCGGAATCGTCAACGGCGAAATCATGGCCGCTGCCCCTTAGCGCTTACCGCAACCCACGTCCACTGGCCGGGGCGGCCCCGGGCCGAAGGCTCGGTCCTACCGACGCCGCGCCGAACCCACCACCGCCAGTCCCTTGAGCAAGTCCAGGGCCCGAGCCAAGGCGGGATCGGTCACCAACGGCACGGCTGCGGCGGGTGGGCGTCGGGGCGTCGCGGGGGTGTCTTGGTTCAGGTCAAAGCCCTCGCGTTTCATCCGGACGAGTTCAGCCTCGTTGATGCGAACGGGGCGGTTGGTGGCCGCCGCGAGGTTCGTGCTGGCACGCAGACCGGCGCTGGCCTGGCCAAGCTCCAAGACCCTGTAAGGATCCGCAACATACTGTCGCTCCGCTTCCGGACTCACGGTCACCGCGATGTCTGGAACCAAACCCGCCGATGGAATCGGCGTTCCGTCTCCCAAGGCTACGGGCGTGGTCGCCACGCGCAGCTTATACCCGCTCTGGAGGGTGAATTCGCGCCAAACGCTAGCCCCGCCCGCGGTGCGAGCACCGATGATCAGGCCCGCGTTCACGTGGCGCAGCACGGCCGCCAAGGCCTCCGCTGCACCCGTGGTCTGTCGGTTGGCAAGAATGACCAGCGGCTGTGTGAACGCGTTCGTCTTATGCGTGGCACGCGCCGACCACTCACCCCACTCGAGCAGGAGACGGTCCTCGTCTAGGAACCGATCCGCTACTCGGCCGGTCTCGGCATAATCGGTCCCGCCCGCAAAGCGCAGGTCGAGCACCAGGCCCTGCAGCGCGGTTCCCCGGCTCAGGCTGGCAACGGCCTCTCCGAACCGGTCCGCTAGGCCGGAAGCCACCTCCCGAACCCGTACGTAGGCGAAATGCTCTTCGAACCGTTTCGATTCGCTGAGCAGGGGGCCTTCCCCCTCGGGAGGCGCGGTTGTGCTCGGGGGCGTGTTGCTGGCGAGGGTGACTCGCGAGGCGAAGCCCTCGATCAGGCCGGCAAGCGCTGCGGCGTCCAATTCAGCCTGGCCGACCCCCGGCAGGTTGGTCCGCAACAGCCCGTAGACTTCATGAAAGTCGGCGCCGTCATTGGCTTGGGCAAGCACGCAGCCTGCCGCGGCGAGACTCACGGCCAGGCCGACCCAGGCCCATCGTCGCTTCATCCCAAAACGCATGGGCGGAGAGCATGGCCTCCTTGCCTACCCGAAACAAGTAAATCAACGAAGCGGACCACCGTCCGGCGATTCCGAGGCGGCGTTTCGCAGGCGCACCCCCTGCAGCGGTGATCGCACTCCGCCTCGATTGCAGGAGAGAGGGCTCCACTCACGCTCGCGCCAACGCCAAGGGTCCGTGTCAAGTTCTATATACCTGTCAAACAAAACCTATGTTGTTCCTTGGCCGTGGGTTGTGTGGGGGGCTCTAGGTAGTCCGGTGGGGGCGATCATCGATCATAGCATTCCGGAGCGGTTTGAACTGGAGCGAGATCCAGGGTCGATCGAGCTAGCCGAGAGCGGCGAGGGATCGTGATGGTGATAGTCAGGTGTCAACTACTAAAATCATGGAAGAAAGAGGAGTAGCAATAGGACGGTCGCCCTCATGGCGGAGGTGCGCGAAGACGAGGGCCAGGCGGAGTTGCGGGGGGTGGGTTGGTCTTCTTGGGGGGGAAGTTGCGTCTGTCCGGCCAGCGGTCAGCGTTCGAGGCGGATTCCGTCCGGCGCTTCGATCTGGGAGGCAATGGCGCTGTTGGGTTTGCGTTCCTGCCGGACACGGATGGGGCCCAAGGGAGTCGGATAAGCGCCCTGAGCCCACTGCAGGTCGCCCAGTTGCGGCGCGACAGGAACGCGGCGACAGCCCGGTTCGATGGGTGAGACGCCGAGGGCATGCTGGCTACGCCAGGCGGTGGGGCCGCTGGCCCAGCCGTGACACAGACTGTGGCGAAACCCTTGGTAGCAGTCAGCGCTGAAGCCGCCATGGATGTCGTTGTTGCCGGGCGGCACCGACTCGTCGATGCGGGCCGTGGTGGGGGGGCCAGTCGAGGTTGAAGTCCTCCCTAAACGTGGTGGCTCCCAGGGCCAGACGATGCGGGTGGGGGCGAACCAGAAGGTGGACAGCGGGGAGAGCTCAGCGCTCGGCAGGGTGCGAGTTGGGCAGTGCGGCCGTTGGTGGAGCGAAGCGTTGGAGGGGGGCGTCGTTGGTTTGGGCTGGGCCAGGGGTGCTGCGCCCGTTTTGGATGAGCTCTTCGAGGAGGGCGGTTAGGGTGGCGACTCGTTGGGGTTGGGCGGCGGCCAGGTTGGTGGTTTCGCCCAGGTCGGTAGCGAGGTTGTAAAGGTGGGCGGCGGTGCCGGTCTGCGCATCGGGTGCGAGGACCAATTTCCACGGGCCTTGACGGAGGCTGGGGACGCCGTTCGCGGCGCAACTGACGGCCTGGGGGCGGGTGGGTTGGTTTTGGCCTAGCAGGAGCGGCAGGAGGCTGAAGCTGTCTTCGCCTGCGGCAGCAGGCAACTGGACGCCGAGGAGGTCGGCGAAGGTGGCGATGAGATCGGCTTGATGCACGAGTTGGGTGCAGACGCTGCCGGGCTTGACGACCTTTGACCAGCGGACCAGGAAGGGGACGCGGTGTCCGCCTTCCCACACATCCGACTTGTAGCCGCGCAACGGGCCGCTGGGGAAATGGCCGCGGGCCTCGAGTTCCCGGGCGCCGACGTACGGGGCGAAGCCGTTGTCGCTGGTGAACAAGACCAAGGTCCGGTCCGCGGCCCCACTCTGGTGGAGGGCGGTGAGCACCTTCCCGACGGCGGCATCGGTTTCCATGATGAGATCGGCGGCGTCGTTGTCGAGCCCGCTGCGGCCTTGCCATTCGCGGTTGACCGCCAGGGGTGTGTGGGGCGTGGTCAGCGGCAGGTAGAGGAGGAACGGTTCGGGGCGGGGGGCGGTGTTGGTGAGGAACGCGCAGGCCCGGTCGCGGAGGGTGGGCAGGATCGGTTCGAGTTGCCAGTCGGGGAGTGCGGGGCCCTGGATACTGGCTTGGTTGCGGCGCAGTTCATCGGCGGGGAGCAAGGCGGTGGGGATCCCGACGCAGCGGTCGTTCTCGATGAAACAGTAGGGTGGCCAGTTCGGGACGTCGGTGCCGAAATAGGTGTCGAAGCCCGCGGCAAGCGGGCCTCCGCCGATGGGCAGAGAGAACACCTCGCGCCAGGCGGCGCGTTGGGCGTCGGTGGCCTGGGTGATGAGGTTTGCGCCGCCGCCTCCGGCTTGGCCACCGAAGCCGGTGAAGTGCGGGCGGTGTGGGGCTGGGATAGGCCAATGCCAACCCAGATGCCATTTGCCGATACAAGCGGTGCGGTAGCCGTGTTGTTTCGCCAAGTCCGCCACGGTGAGTCGCCCGGGCGCGATGAGGGGTTGTTCCCAGAGCTGAACGATGCCGCGTTGGAGTCGGGTGCGCCAGTGGTAGCGGCCGGTGAGCAGGGTGTAGCGGGAGGGCGAACAGACGCCGGAGGAGGAATGCGCGTCGGTGAAGCGCATCCCTTGCGCCGCGAGCGTGTCGAGGTGCGGGGTGGGGATTTTACCACGCTGCGGGTTGTAGCACTGCAGATCGCCGTAGCCGAGGTCATCGGCGAGGATGACCAGGAGGTTCGGTTTGGCGGTCGGCGGGTTGGCGGCGGCCGTGGCGGTGGAGATGACCAACAGTCCGGTGGCGAGATGGGCGAGACCGAAGGGTTTCATCGAGGCCCCAGGTAAACACGGCAGGCAGCGCAAAGGAATCCGGAAAGTGCATGGGCGTCTAGGGGACTGGCGTTCGAAGGTGGGCCAAGCATGTTGGGTTAAGCGCCTAGCTTGGGGGCGAGGGGTGCTGAGGGTGGGCGGGGGGCTCAGGGAGGTGTGGCTGCGTTCGGCTGAACGCGCACGCAGATGATGAGGATGAGATCCAGGCCCAGGCCGGAGGCGTCAGGGTGTTTACCGACCAGTTTGAACATGAGGTTGTTGTGGCCGGCGGCGAGATCGAGTTGGCCGAGGAACAGGCGCCCGCTGGGGGCCATTTCCGGGGCGTAAAGGTCCGCGGAGGGCGCGACGGGGTTTTCGTTCTGGAACAACTGGACGTGGGCTTGGGCGGGGCCTTTCATGGCCTCGATGTAAATGGCGTAAGGCCCGGCCGCGGGCACCTCACAGACGGGGGAGAGGAAGTGGGGGCCGAACCAATCGCTTTCGGTGGCGGTGAGGGACAGGAAGCGCACCTCTTCCTGGCCGATTCGCTCTTTCTTGCGGGTGAGGGTTGCGCGCTCGAAAGACCAGGCATAGATGGGGGTCTGCCAGCCGGCGGGGAAGATGAGCTCGTTCAAGTCGACCACGGCGCGCTCGGACAAGGGCGGCACGGTCAAGCTCGCGGTTGGGCGCGGTTCCGAGTACAGGTAGGTCACGCTGACGTAGTCGGTGGGGAGTAGGTTGTTGGCGGGCGCATGTTCGATGGTTTGGAGCAGGCTTTGGCGGTAGGCATAGGCGTCTCCGAGGAACAAGCGGTAGCCGCCGGTGCGACCGAGGTGTTTGGCGTAGCCGAGGCATCCGCTCAGGGGAAAGGAGAGGCGTTTCTCCCATCGATCGGGCACGTCGTACCAGCCGCCGTTGAAGAAGTCTTCGGAACCGGTGCCGTGAACGACCAACTCGCCGTCGATGGTGGTCTGGTCGTCGCCTTCGAAGAAGTGGGTTTTGCCCGACTCGAAGCCCTGGGACTGGAGGATGACGCCGACGAGGTGGCCGCGGCCGGCGGTGTCGATGAAGGTGAAGGGCTGGCCGCTTCGGGTGGGGTTTTCGCGGTGCCAAAGGGCGTAGAACTTGCCTTCATTGGGCTGGAGGGGTAGCGCGGCCACGCTGATTTGGGCGCCGAGTTCGACCGGCTCGTTCCGCTCGGACACCAACTCGACGGTCACACTCCGCTGGAAGGGCATGGGAAAGTAGCAGTAGTTGGTCTCGCCGGTGGTACCCACCAAGAGGGATTGGACGGCCGGCTGACCCCAGGCGTAGCCGAAGAAATCTCCGAGGGGAGCGAGCACAGCGGGTTCGTCGCCGTCGTAAGAGATCTTTAGTAGCAGGTCGCGCGCTTTGCTGGCGATCTGGCTGGCCGGCCAAAGCTGCAAGCCGACGATCCGCCCGCCGCCCTTGGCCTGGTGAAAGACTTGGGCTGAGCTGTGCGGGGCGAGGCGGACGGTCTGATGGTGGGACTGGATGAGGATTCTCGGATGGGCGGTGAACTGGCTGAGGTCTCTGCCGGTGCGGTGCCACAGGTCGATGGTTTGCTGGCGTTGTTGCTGGGAGAGCGCGTCGGGGGTGGCACTCCAGGAGCGGATGTTCTCGGCGGGGTCGTAGGTGGCATAATTGATCTGGTAAAACTGGACCTTCGGCGCGCGCACGCGCACGACGCACGATCGGGCGTAGGGCAACGGGACATAGCTGTAGTAACCGCCAGCGCCGAAGCCGACCAGCGGTCTTGGAAAGGCGGGGTGTTTGCCCAGAAACAGATCGCGGTACTTGACCGCCACGCGCGGCTCGGTTTCGCCATCGAAGAGGAATTCGATGATGTCCTCGGTGGGGGTGGGGGTCCAGAGGCGGTAGATGACACCAGGCCCTTGGAGGTCCGCCAGGACCACTCCCTGTTCGTCCCGGCGCACGAACGAGTACTTGCCGGAGAAGCCGTCGTCGTTGCCGCCGGAGCGGTCGTAGCTCGAAACGGAACCGATCTTGACGGAGGTTTTGAAGGCGGGCAATCGGTCCAGTCGATACAGGGCCTCGAGACCGATGGGTGCGGCCCAACCTGACCAGAGGACACCGGAGGCGGTCAGCCAACTGAACACCAGGCAAACGCGATGTTTCATGCCCACAAGAGGTACCAAAGCGGCCCGCGCCGGGCCACCACGGAATGACGGGCGGGTCGCAGTTGCCGAATCCTCAGCGACGAGGGAGCTCGGACGGCCACATCCGCCAAGCGGGTTTGGCGACTCGGACCCTACAAGGCGCCCGGCACAACTCCCCCGAGACGGCCGCCGCCAACCCCCCCGCTGAGAATCCGGGTCGCGGTTGCCACTGGCGGCAGGCCCGCCGTAGAGTGGGGGGCGATGAGCGGGTTGAATGCTGAACTCGAGCGGCGACTAGAGGCGTTGCGGCAGGCCGGGCTCGAGCGCGCGCTACGGCGCATCGACTCCCCACAGGGCGCGCGGGTGCAGTGGGGCGGTCGCACGCTATTAAACTTCTCGTCGAACGATTACCTGGGCCTGGCGCATCATCCGGCGTTGCGGGAGGGGGCGCGGAGCGCGCTCGAGCAGTACGGCGCTGGGGCGGGGTCCGCGCGGTTGGTTTGCGGCTCGCTTGCGGTCCACCATGACCTGGATGGCGCTCTGGCAGAGTTCAAGGGTGCGCCGGCCGCGTTGGCGTTTTCCTCGGGGTACGCCATGGCGTTGGGGACCATTCCAGCGCTGGTGGGGCAGGCGGATGTGGTGGTGTTGGACAAGCGGGTGCATGCCTCGATCGTGGACGCCGCGCGGCTCAGTGGCGCCAAACTACGCGTGTTTGGGCACAACGACTTGGATGAACTCGAAGCGATTCTCCGTTGGGCAGATGGCCGCCGAGGTCAGGCTCGTGGACCGCAGGGTGGGCCGGGTCCGGGGGTGCTGGTGGTGACCGAGAGTGTGTTTTCGATGGATGGCGACCAGGCGCCGCTGGTCGAGTTGGTCGAGTTGAAGGACCGTTACGGGGCGTGGCTCATGGTGGACGAAGCCCATGCCACCGGGTTGTACGGCGCGCAGCGGCGCGGTCTGGCGGAGGCCTTGGGTGTGGGGGATCGGATCGAGGTCCAGATGGGCACCTTGGGTAAAGCGCTCGGGGCGGCGGGCGGCTACGTGGCTGGGTCTCGCTGCCTCATCGACTACTTGGTCAATCGGGCCCGCAGTTTCATCTTCAGCACCGCACCGGTGCCCGCGGCGGCGGGAGCGGCCTTGGCGGGAATCGGCTTGGTGCGCTCGATCGAAGGCGCAGGCCGGTGCCAGCAGTTGTGGGCGCGAGTGGCGCAGGTGCGGCAGGCGCTGCGGAGTCGCGGTTGGCCGGTCGAGGATCCCGCGAGCGCGATCGTGCCGCTGCTCGTCGGGGAAGAGGGCGCGGCGGTAGCGGCTGCGGCGGTCTTACACGAATGCGGGGTGTTCATTCCGGCGATCCGGTACCCAGCGGTGGCGCGCGGGGCGGCGCGGTTGCGCCTGACGGTAAGTGCGGCGCATAGCGAGGAGGACGTCCGAGTGTTAAGCGGCGCGCTGGCGGTGTTGAGCGATCGGGTTCAAGGCGGGAGGGTTTTGCATGCATCCGTTGGCTCGGCTTGACCACAAGTACCTGTGGCATCCGTTCACGCAAATGCGCGACTGGCTGCGGCGCGAGCCGATCGTCATTGTGCACGGTCGGGGCGCCGTCTTGTGGGACGTGCACGGCCGGGCCTACCTGGACGCCAACGCGTCGATTTGGACCAATCTTCATGGGCATCGGCACCCGCGGATCGACGCCGCCCTCCGGCGCCAGCTCGGGCGGATTGCGCATTCGTCGGCGTTGGGCTTGGCGAACGAACCGGCCTCTAAGTTGGCTGAGCGGTTGGTGCAGATGGCGGCGTTGCCGGGGCGCGGGGCGCGGGCGCGTCGGCAGCCGCGGCTGACGCGGGTGTTCTTGTCGGATGACGGTTCGACGGCGATGGAAGTGGCGCTGAAGTTGGCGTACGAATTCACCCGCCGCACCGGCCGCTCGCGCGCGCCGCGGTTTCTGTCGTTGGCGGGAGGGTATCATGGAGACACGGTTGGGGCGGTGAGCTTGGGCCACATTGACCTCTTCCACCGCGCTTACGCGGGGCTGCTGTTCAAGTCGGATCGGGTGATGGCGCCCTATTGCTACCGCTGTCGGTTTAACCGGGCTGGCCCTGAACGGATGGATGCGCGGCTGTACCGGCAGTGTCGTTGGGAATGCGTGGGCGAGGTCGAACGGCGCTTAACCGCCCGGCACAAGCGCGGCGAACCGTACGCGGGGATGGTCGTCGAACCGCTCATGCAGGGCGCGGCGGGCATGATCGCGCACCCAGCGGGTTGGCTACGACAAGTGGCGGAGCGGGTGCGGGGTGAGGGCGCCTTGCTGATCGCGGACGAGGTGATGACGGCGTTCGGTCGCGCCACGGATACGCCGGGCTTCCTGGCGTGTCATCAGGAGGGAGTGGAGCCGGACTTTGCGGCGCTGGCGAAAGGGTTGACGGGCGGTTATCTGCCGATGGCGGCGACGCTCACGACCACGGCTGTGTTCGAGGCGTTCCTGGGTGAGTACGAGGAGTGCAGGACCTTTTTCCACGGGCACAGTTACACGGGCAATGCGCTCGGCGCTGCGGCGGCCTTGGCCAGCCTAGAGGAACTCGAGGACGAGGGTTCGCGCCGAGCTCGGGGACGACTGCAGGCAGCATTGGCGAAGGGTTTGCGGGAGTTGTGGGCATTGCCGCAGGTGGGCGATGTCCGGCAGGCGGGGTTGGTCGCGGCAATCGAGTTGGTGCGGGATTGGCGTACGCGGGAACCCTTCGCTTGGGCCGAGCAGGTGGGGACGCGAGTCTGCGAGGCGATGGCGCGGCGGGGCGTCCTGACGCGGCCGATCGGGAACGTGGTTGTGGTGATGCCGCCCTATTGCATGAGTGAGGCGCAACTGCGCGTCGTGCTGGGGGCGCTCGCCGAAGCGGTCGAGGAAGTGCTCGGCGGTGCGCCTTAGGTGGCGAATGGCGAAAGCCGGAGCCGGCGGTCAAAAAGCAAGGCCGCCCTGGGGCG
>Ga0194125_10006805_pt1 | contig 16714 bp, 19 predicted proteins | sample TA2KigC250mmetaG_FD_148626 | JGI IMG/M metagenome (GOLD analysis project Ga0194125, IMG submission 148626) | Freshwater microbial communities from Lake Tanganyika, Tanzania - TA2015034 Kigoma Deep Cast 250m | ecosystem: Environmental > Aquatic > Freshwater > Lake | place: Tanzania: Lake... | reverse complement strand
GTGACGGTGGCTGCCCTGCTGCCCCAGAGCTGGGAGATGAAGCTGGTGGATCGCAATGTGCGCGAGGTCACCGATGCCGAGTGGGACTGGGCAGAGCTGGTGGTGATCTCCGGCATGATCGTGCAGAAGGCCGATATGGCCGTGCAGATCGCCAAGGCCAAAGAGCGCGGCATCCCGGTGGCCGTGGGCGGCCCGTTTGCCAGTTCGACCCCGGATGCGCCAGAGCTCGATCTGGCCGATTTCAAGATCCTCGACGAGGGTGAGATCACCCTGCCGATGTTCATCGAAGCCCTGGAGCGGGGCGAACGGCACGGTCGTTTCAGTTCCGAAGGGGTCAAGCCGGATGTCACCGGCACACCGATCCCCCGCTTCGACCTGCTCGAGCTGAACGCCTATTCGGAAATGTCGGTGCAGTTCTCCCGGGGCTGCCCGTTCCAGTGCGAGTTCTGCGACATCATCGTGCTCTACGGGCGCAAGCCGCGCACGAAAAATCCCGAGCAACTGGTTGCCGAGCTCCAGTACCTCTACGACTTGGGCTGGCGGCGCTCGGTGTTTCTGGTGGATGACAACTTCATCGGCAACAAGCGCAACGTGAAGCTGTTGCTGCCGCTGCTGCGCCAATGGCAGATCGACCACGGCTACCCCTTCAGCTTCGCCACCGAGGCCTCAGTGGATCTGGCCGCCGACGACGATCTAATGCAGATGATGGTGGAATGTCGCTTTGAGAGCGTCTTCCTCGGCATCGAAACCCCCGACGAATCCAGCCTGGAAACCGCCGGCAAACTGCAGAACACCCGCAGCTCCCTGGAGGATTCGGTCAACAAGATCACCTCCTATGGCCTGCGGGTAATGGCGGGGTTCATCATCGGCTTCGATGGTGAGAAAGAAGGGGCTGGGCGCCGGATCGTTGAATTTGTGACCCGCACCGGCATCCCTCACGCGATGATGGGCATGCTGCAGGCCCTCCCCAACACAGCCCTCTGGCATCGCCTTGACAAGGAAGGTCGGCTGATCGAAGGCAAAGCCGCTGCCAAGGGGGTCAACCAGACCAACCTGCTCAATTTCATCCCCACACGGCCGATTCGCGATATCGCCAATGAATATGTGGATGCCTTTGGAGCGCTCTACGAGCCGAATGCCTTCATCGATCGCGTTTATTCCTACTTCCTGAAGTTACCGCCCCAGAAATACAAGGAGCTCATCGTTCCGGGCAGCCGTCCGTCGAAGCCTCCCAGCTGGATCGATCTACGCGCTCTCGGCATCATTCTGTGGCGCCAGGGGGTGAAACGGAATACACGAGTTCGCTTCTGGAAAGCCCTCTACGGCATGGCGAAGCACAACCCCAAGCGCTTCACAGGCTTCCTTTCGATCCTGGCCCACAACGAGCATTTCCTCGAATACCGCGCCATCGTGCGCCGCGAAATCGAGGAGCAACTCGCCACCCTGCCGCCTGATCCGCCCAAGGCCCCGGCTGAACCCAGCCGCGAACTGCAGCCGGTCTGAGCCTCAATCCTGCCCGCGTTCAGTCCTGCACATAGTCGAGGCCCTGCTCCAGGCAAGCTTCGGCGCGCTGCAGCTCCCGGCCGAGATAGAGGGCATGATCCATCCGGCTCAGCGGGTGGGGGCCAGACCCCTCCGTCAGGGCAATTCCCAGCTGTTTGGCGGATCGGCCCCGATACACGGCCAGCGGCCGGCGGGGGCCACCGCCGCGGCAGCTCAACACCTCACCGGTGTCTGGATCGGTGGCCAGCCCCCGCTCATCAATGCCATTGCCGTAGTGCTCAGCCACCAGCTCGGCAGCGTCCCGATCGATGCGGATCAAGAAATAGCCGGCGGGATCGAGCTCGATGAACCGCTGGGAGAGCTGGTCGTCGAGCTGCTGGCGGGAGAAACGGGCATCAGGCATGGGGTGGATCGTAGGAAGCCGTGAACGGCAACTCGGCATTCATGGCCGCCATGGCCTCGGCCATCTCGGCGTTGGCACCCGGCAACCAGCGGCGCAGGATCCCGGCAAAGCGTGGATCACGCCAATGGTGCAGGCTGACCCGAGGCTGGGCCACAAACCCCCGGCGGCGTTTGTGGCTGCCGCCGGCACCGGGATCGAACCCACGGATGCCCTGTTCGATCGCCCAGGCGATCGGCGCGTAGTAGCAGACCTCAAAGTGCAGGCAGTCGATCTCCTCGTTGCTGCCCCAATACCGCCCCCACAGCTGATCGCCAGCATGCACGCACAGCGACATCGCCACGGGTTCCGTGGGTTCCCCGCGGTGGGCACTGAACAACACCAGAGAGCGCCGCAGCTGTGGATCGGTGGCCAGGGCCTCAAAGAACGTCTCACTCAGATATTTGCTGCCCCAGGGGCCCCAGCGGCTGCAGTGCTGGGCGTAAAAGTCGTGCATCCGCCGCACCAGGGCAGGAGGGATGGCGTCCCCCGCCAGCGGGGTGACCGTCAGCCCAGCGGCCACCACCGCCTGGCGCTCCCGCTTGATGTTGCGGCGCTGGTTGGCATTGAAACTGGCCAGGTAGGCCTCAAAATCGCTGTGGCCGGGATTGGTCCACAGGCTCTGCTGGTTGACCCAGGCCGCACAACCGGCCGCCTCAGCCAGGGGCTGCCACTGGGGATCGACGTAGAGAAAGTTGCAGCTGAGGATGTCCTGCTGGCGGCAGAAGTCGTCGATCAGCTCCAGCATCAGGGCCGTGATCGCAGCCGCGTCTTCAGCGGGATCGATCAGGAAGCGATAGCCCTGCACCGGGCTCACCGGGCTCATCCCCACCAACTTCGGGTAGTAGCGCAGGCCCAACTGGCCGGCGAGCTGGGCGAAGCTCTGGTCGAACACAAATTCGCCGTAGCTGTGGCCCTTGAGATACAGGGGGGCCACCGCCAGCAGCTCCCCACCGCGCCAAAGCCCCAGATGGCAGCTCTGCCATCCCTCGCGCGGCACAATGCTGCCGCTGGACTCGAGCTGGTGCAGCCAGCGCCAGCGGTAAAACGGCAAGCCCTCGGGGTGGGCGGCAGCCAGCAGGGCATCCCAGCGCTGCTCCGGGATCTCCGTGAGGCTCTGATGCCAGCGGGCCTGCAACTCAGCCATGGCTGCCACGACGGCCGGCAAGGGATGGAAGGGGCAAAACTAACCACAGCCGTGCCGCCCTGGTGCCCCAGCTGATGCGTGCCCGCTTCGCCCCAGTGCAGCTCTTCACCCCCGTGCTGCTGACGAGCCTGCTGCTGCCGGTGCTGCAGCTGATGCGCCCCCAACTGGAGCAGCGGCTCAAAACCGTGTGCGTGGACACGGCGTCGGCAGGCAATGCCAGCCTGGCCGCCAAGCTCGAGGCGCCCTGCGCCCAGTTGGCCAAGCCCACCAGCCAGTGTCTGGTGCAGGAAACCGCCTCCAGCGGCCGCAGCCTGGCGGTGCTGGGCGAGCTGATCCGCGGCGACTTCGGCCCAGGCAGCGAGCTGGTGGTGAAACGGTGCCTGGCTCGCATGCTGGGCCTGTCCGCCGACAGCCTGCAGCACATCCCCCTCAAGGAGCTGGCTCAGGGCTTCGCCAAAACGCGGCGGTAACGCACCAGCAACTCATCGCCCTCCAGGCGGCGGTGCTCGTCGAGGCGCCAGACGCCTGCCTGGATCGCCGCCTGCAGCGGCACCCAGCTGTGGGGTCCACCCAGCACCTGGGGGCAAAGGGTGAGCTGCAGCTCCTCGATCCAACCTTCCGCCAGCAGGCCCGCCGCCAGGGTGGCGCCGCCGAGCACCACCAGCCGCTCCAATCCGGCGGCTTGGAGGGCCGAAAGGGCCGAAGACCAATCTTCCAGGCCCAGCTGCCGCTGGCATCCCGGCAGGGGAGACGCCCCCGCCGGCGCCAGCAACCAGCGCTGCAACGGCTGCTGCCAGAAGGGCAGCTCGGCGGGAATGCGGGCGGTGCGGGTCACCACCACCGCCACCGGTTGGTCGCTGCGGCCAGCGGCGGCCCGCTGGGCCAGCAGGTTGGGGGCATGGATCAGGCAGGTGCTGCCGTGGCGCCGCAGGGTTTCGGCACCGATCAGGCAGCCGTCGGCCCAAGCCAGGGCCTCCTCCAGCACGCAACGATCCCCCGGGCCCCCAAGCTGCGCAGCCCCACCGCCTGGGGGAGCCAGCCGCCCATCGAGGCTGACGGCCAGCACCAGGCGCAGGCTGGGCACCGGTAGGCCAGGCACCGGCAGCGCTCAGCCGGCCACCAGGGCTTCCAGGGCCGCGGGCACCATCTCCAACTGGGGGGTTTCGGCAAACACCTCAGCGGCGTTGTTGGGACTCTCCTGCAGGCGCACCTTGTGGAGCCGGGCGCCGGTGGCGGCGATCGGCGCGCTCAGCAGATCGGCAATGTGCAGGGCGATGTTCTCGGCCGTGGGCACGGTGGCAGCGAAGTGCTCCACGTCCTTGTTGAGAAAGGTGTGGTCGAAGGGCTCCACCACCAGGTCGTCGACGAGCTGCTGCAGGGCCGCCAGATCGCAAACCATGCCGGTGCGCGCATCGATCGGACCTCGCACGGTGACATCCAGCAGATAGTTGTGGCCGTGGCCGTGGGGCCGGGCGCACTTGCCGTAGATGGCCTCGTTCTCGCCCTGGGAGAGCTCGGGCCGGGCCAGGCGATGGGCGGCGGCGAAGTGGGTGCGGATCGAGAGGAAAGCTTCCATGGGGGTCGGGGTGGAGCCGGGGGCGAGCAGGTCGACCCAGAGCGTGTCGGTTTCGTGCAGACGCAGCCCCACCAGGGGCAGCTTGGGGGCCAGGCGGGTCCAGATGGCCTGGCAGAGGGCTTCGGTGGTGGGCAGCCGACCCTCCGGACGGCTCAGGTCAAACTCCGGCCACGTTTCGTTGAGATAGCGAAAGTCAAGCTGAGCCGTGACCTCGGCGCGAATGGCGTGCTTCACCTCCGAGAGGTTGAGCACCATGCCATCGCCATCCAGGGGCCCACCCATCGCCACGATCAAGGTGTAGTTGTGGCCGTGGCCCGGCGCCAGGCTGCAGGGCCCGAAGCGGGCCTGGTTGTCCTCTGGGCTGAGCTCGGGCAACCAATACCGATGGCTGGCACTGAAGGTGGCCCGGCGCGTGATCACGCAGGGGCGACCGCGACCATGGGCCGGGCCTTGGGTTGGGCCCTGGCCGTGAGCTGGGCCTTGGGCGGTTGCAGTGGCCGTCATCGCCCTGGGCTGGAGACTCTCCATCCTAGAAACGGCAAGGGCCGCGGCGTCTGTGCCAGGAGAACCTCCCCATGACCACCCCCAGCCACCACGCCCTGGCCCAGCGGCTGCAGGGGCTCAACCTGTATCTGGTCGGGATGATGGGCGCCGGCAAGAGTGCGGTTGGCCGCCCCCTGGCCGAAGCATTGGGCTACCGCTTTCTGGATGCCGACGACGCCCTCCAGCAGGTGGCGGGCCGCACCATCCCGGACATCTTCGCCCGCGACGGCGAGGCTGGGTTTCGGGAGCTGGAAACGGCGGTGCTGGGCCAGATCGCCGGCTGGCATTCCCTGGTGGTGGCCACCGGCGGCGGGGTGGTGACCCGTCCGGAAAACTGGGGACACATGCGCCAGGGCGTGGTGGTGTGGCTGGATGCGCCGGCACCGCTGCTGCTGGAGCGCCTGCGGGCTGATCCCACCCCCCGGCCCCTGCTGCAGGCCAACGATCCCAGCGCCCGCCTGGGCGAGCTCCTGGCCCAGCGGCAACCGCTCTACCGCCAGGCCGACCTGCAGGTGCAACAGGGGGGGGAAGAGCCGGCCCAGGTGGCCCAGCAGGTGCTGGCAGCCCTGCCAGCGATTCTCAAGGAGCCGGCCGCCGCCCCCGAAGCCCCGATCCGCCTCCAGAACGGCGACGGTGAGATCACCGCGAGCCTGAACTGAGTTCAGCCGGGGGGCTCCAGTCGCACGGCGAACCACTGGATCGACAAGCCTGGGGCGAGCTCCAGTTCGCAGGCCGTTTCCAACAGCCGCTGAGCCTGCTCCTCAGGCGTGGCCAACGCCGCCAGATCCGCCGGCGCCTGCTCCAGGGCCGTGAGCCGGTCTGCCAGCCAGGCCAGGGTTTCAGCGGCGGTGAGGATCCGTTCCTCGCCGGCAGGCTCCAGCACCACGTAATGATCAAGCTCCCGCAACAGGGGATCGGACATGACTGGCGCCCTACTGGCCCCCATCCTGGCGCTGCTGCTGGCGGTCAGCCCCGGCGTGCTGGCGGAGCGGGCCGCCCAGTGGCCCGACTGGCGCCTGCCCGCGCCCCTGGAGCGCCCCTCGAACCGACCCGGGCACCAGGACCTCACCTACCCCGCCTGGATGGAAGGCGGCTGGCGGGTGCGCAGCGACGACCTCGACTACCAGGTGCAGTTCGAACGCAACGCCAACGGCGCGGTGGTGGGCGACCGAGCCTTCAACGCCACGGCGATCGGCCGGGCCCTGCTGGGCCAAGCGCTGCTGCAGGTGGCCAACGATCCGGCCAATCCCAACCGCCAAATCGCCGTGCTGGCCGGCGATCAGCGGCTGGAATCGACGGTGGTGGGGCGCCGCAGCGAACAGCCGGATGCGACCCACTTCTGGACCGACGAGCTGGCCCTGCAGGTGCTGCATGGCCCCGGCGATCCGCGGGTCAGCCGGGTGGAAACCCTGAGCCGCTACAGCTTCCGCTCCGATGGGAGCGTGGCCACCGAGCAGTGGCAGGCCAGCTACCCCTCACCGGCCCTGGGGCTGGCCGCCGCGGCCAGCAGCAGCGGCCACTACAGCCTGGAGCTGACGCCCGTTAGCCCCGTCCCGCCTCCAGCGCGATCCGATCCCGCCAGCTGAACAGAGGCTCCAGCAAGGGATGGTCGGCGATGCCGCTGACCCCCAGACCCGCCAAGGGAGCCCCGCTGCTGGCTGGAAACTTCAACAACCCCAACTGGGCCGCCACGGCCAGATCGGCCAACGTGAGGCGACCGCCCACCAGGTAGGGCTGGTCGGCCACCAACAGAGCCAGCTGCTCCAGGTTGGTCTGCAGCTGTTGGCATTCGGCCGTCCCCACCACGCTGGCCACCGCCTCCCCCACGCCAGCCATCACCCCCGCCGGCAGGCTGCTCACCAACTGACGCAGGGGGCCCGGGGTGGAGTCGGGCAGCAGGGCGCTGCGCAGCACGGCATCGCTGGCTGCGGCCTGCACCAGGGCCAGCCGGCAGCCCGCGGCCAGGGCCGTATCGGCCCAGTCTTCGATCAGCAGCACCCGAGCCCGCTCCGCCGGGGCCTCCGGCAGCAGACGCGGCTCGGGATGGTGCCGCTCGAGGTAGAGCGCAATCGCGGTGGAATCGGCGATCACCTCGCTGCCATCCACCAGCACCGGCACCTGGCGCTGGCCCGAAAGGCGGAACAGCTCCAGCTGGCCGATCCCAGGGGTGACCTCCACCACGGTGTAGTCGAGGCGCTTGGCGGCAAGCACCAGCCGCACCTTCTCGCAGAAGGCGGAATGCCTGAACTGGTGCAGCTGCATGTGTCAAACCCCGCCTCTGGGCGGCAGAGTAGCGAGCACGCAGCAGGCACCGACCACTCCGGGCAATGAAGGACTTCTTCCTGAATGTGACGCGCTACCCGCGCTATCTGGTGGCCTTTGGCCTGGGGGTGGCCAATTCGGTGTTCGAGCCCCTCGCAGCCCGGGGCCGCAATCCAGTCACGGCGGTGGCCCTGATCGGGGCTGGCGTCAGCGGCATGCTCAGCCTGGTGCTGATCCTGCGTGCGATGGTGAACCCAGCACCGCTGGCATAGCCATGGCACAGAGCCGACGGGTGGAGCGGGTGGCCTCCCTGATCCGCCGCGAAGTGAGTGAGCTGCTGATCGGCGGCATCAAGGACGAGCGCGTCAGCCAGGGCATGGTGAGCGTCACCACCGTGGAGGTGGCCGGCGATCTGCAGCACTGCAAGATCTTCGTCAGCATTTTCGGCAGCGAGGACGACCGCAGCCAGGCCATGGCGGGTCTGCGCTCGGCGAGCGCCTACGTGAAAGGTGAGCTGGGCCGCCGCTTGAAGATGCGCCGCACCCCCGAGGTGGTGTTTGTGCTCGACCGCGGCCTTGAGAAAGGCACCTCGGTGCTGGGCCTGCTCAACCGACTCGAGGAACAGCGGCAGGAGAAAGGTGAACCGGCCGAGGCCAGTGAGCTCTGAGGCCTGGCCAGGCCGCGAACCCGATCCAGACCTGCAGCGGCTGATTCACCAACTGCTGGTGGTGCGCGCCAGCGGCAAGCTCAGCGATCACCAGCGCGGCTACCCCCAGTGGGAACTGCCGAATGCCCAACTCAGGACACTGCTGCAGGCCGGGGTGGGCGGCGTGATTCTGCTGGGCGGCAGCGCAGCGGAGGTGGCCCTGCGCTGCGCCCAGTTGCGGCGCTGGGCCGACCAGCCCCTGCTGCTTTGCGCCGATGTGGAAGAGGGGGTGGGCCAGCGCTTTGACGGGGCCACCTGGTTGGTGCCGCCGCTGGCCCTGGGGCGCCTCTACCGGCAGGAGCCGCAGCGGGCGGTGGCCCTGGCCGAGCGCTACGGCCGCTGCACCGGCCGAGACGCCCGGGCCCTGGGGCTCAACTGGGTGCTGGGTCCGGTGTGCGACGTCAACAACAACCCCGCCAACCCCGTGATCAACGTGCGGGCCTGGGGGGAGGACCCGGTCTCAACGGGTGCGCTCGCAGCGGCCTTCGTGAGGGGCGCCCAGGCCGAAGGGGTGCTCACCTGCGCCAAGCACTTTCCCGGCCACGGCGACACCAGCAGCGATTCCCATCTCACCCTGCCGCTGCTGCCCCACAGCCGCGAACGGCTGGCCGCGATCGAACTGCCGCCCTTTGAGCAGGCGATCGCCGCCGGGGTGGCCTCGGTGATGACGGCCCATCTCATGCTGCCCGCCCTTGATCCGGAGCGGCCGGCCACCCTGTCGAAGCCGGTGCTCACCGGGCTGCTGCGCCAGGAGCTGGGCTTTAGCGGGCTGGTGGTGACCGATGCCCTGGTGATGGACGCCATCGCCGGCCGCTACGGCGCCGGCGAGGCAGCGGTGCTGGCCCTGGAGGCCGGCGCCGACCTGGTGCTGATGCCTGCCGATGCCGCGGCCGCCATTGCGGCCATTGCTGCGGCCGTGGCCAGCGGCCGCCTCAGCCGGGTGCAGCTGGAGGCCAGTGCCGAGCGCCGTCGCCGGGCGCTGGAGTGCTGCGCGGAACTGGCGGTGGGCCCCGACCCCGAAGCCGCGGCCCAGCCCGACCAGGCCCTGGACCTGGAGCTGGTGCGGGCCACCCTGGAGACCGCACCGGTGCGGAACAGGGCAGCGGCAGCCACTGCCCCCACGGCGGGGCCAGCCGGCATCAACCTGATCCGGCTGGATTCGGCCCTGGCCGCCGGCGCTGCTGTGCTGCCCGCCACGGCGCCGGCCCTGGCACGGCCCGAAGCCCGCGGCTGGCGCACGGTGCTGCTCGAGAGCCGCAGCCCCAGCCCCTGGAGCCACGAGGCTGAGGGGCCGCTGGCCTTGGAGCGCCTCGGCCCGGGGCCGGTGCTGCTGCAATTGTTTGTGCGGGGCAATCCCTTCCGGGGCAGCGCCGGCAGCGCCGAACCCTGGCCCGCCGCCCTGCGGCAACTGGTGGCGGCGGGACGACTGGCCGGCTTGGTGGTGTATGGCTCGCCCTACCTCTGGGAGGAGCTGCGGCTGCTGCTGCCAGACGGGGTTCCGGGGGTGTACAGCCCCGGCCAGATGTCCCTGGCCCAGGCGGAGGCCCTCAGCCGGCTGGGCAGGGGGCTGGGGCTGGGGCTGGGGGACACTGACGCCGGCGCCGGCTTCACCGATTGAGCCTGCGCGTTCTTGCATCCGGCGCTCCACCGCTTCCCGCCCATGCTCAGCCTCTCGATGATCGTGCGCAACGAAGCCGAGCGGCTGGAGCGCTGCCTGCGCTCGGTGGCGGGCTTCGTGGACGAGATGGTGCTGCTCGACACCGGCTCCACAGATGCCACCATCGCCATCGCGGAGGCCTGCGGCGCCGTGGTGCACCAGCTGCCCTGGCCGGGTGATTTCGCCCCGGCCCGCAATGCGGCCCTGCAACACGTGCGCGGCGACTGGGTGCTGGTGCTCGATGCCGACGAGTGGCTATTGCCCGAGGCCCGCGAGCCGCTGCGGCAGCTGATGGCCCAGCCGGATCTGCTGCTGATCAACCTGCTGCGGGAGGAGCGGGGGTCGGCCCAGTCGCCATACTCCAATGTCAGCCGCCTGTTTCGCCGCCATCCGGCCATCCACTGGAGCCGGCCCTACCACTCCATGGTGGATGACAGCGTGCTGGCCCTGCTGGAGCAGGAGCCCCACTGGCGCGTGGCCGATTGCGATGTGCCGGCCCTCGCCCACGATGGCTACCGGCCCGAGCTGCTGGCCAGCGGTGCCAAGGCCGAGCGGCTGCGCCAGGCCATGGAGGCCGACCTGGCCGCCCACCCGGGCGACCCCTACGCCTGCGCCAAGCTCGGCAGCCTGGAGGTGAGCGAGGGCAACCGCGAGCGTGGCATCGCCCTGCTGGAGCAGGGCCTGGCCCACTGCCCGCCCTACCGCTATCCCGAGCGCTACGAGCTGCTACTGCACCTGGCCATCGCCCAAACCAGCAGCGCCCCGGCCCGCGCCGAGCAGCTCTACCGCCAGGCCCTCGCCCTGCCGCTGCCGCCACGGCTCACCCTGGCGGCCCGGCTCAACCTGGCCGGCCTGCTGCAGCAGGGGGAGGCCCAGGGGCGTGGTGGCCTGGACGAGGCCTGCAGCCTCTGCCGCGAAGCCACCACGGCTGCCCCGGAGCTGGCCCTGGGCTGGCTGCATCTGGGATTGGTGGAGCGGCGGCGGGGCCGGATCCCAGAGGCGATCGCGGCCTATCGCACAGCCCTGCAGCGCGATCCCAGCCTGGCCGCCGCCCAACAGAATCTGGCGGTGGCGCTGCTGCTGGGCGGCGACATCCCCGGCGCCCGCTTGGCGTTCCGCCAGGCGATCGGGCTGCTCGAGCAGCAGAACCGCCCAGACGAGGCCGAGGCGCTGCGCCGCCAGGCCGGCACGATGGTCAAGCTGGACGACTGACCCCAGGACTGCACCGCCATGACCCTGGCCCCCGAGTTGTCCCTGCGCGGCCGCACCATCGGCGTGACCCGGGCCGAAACCCAGCTGGGGGAAGCGCGACGCCTGTTTGAGGCAGCCGGCGCAACGGTGGTCGACCTACCCGCCCTGGTGGTGACGCCTCCCGATGAATGGGGGCCCCTCGACGACGCCCTGGCCGAACTCGACGACTTCCACTGGCTGGTGTTCTCCAGTGGCAACGGGGTGGAGGCCGTGGAGCAGCGGCTGCGCCGCCTGGGCCGTTCCCTGGCCCGGCGCCCCGCCAGCCTGAAGCTGGCCGCCGTGGGCCGCAAAACGGCAGCCCAATTGGAGGCGCTTGGCGCGCCCGCCGATTTCATCCCGCCCAGCTTCGTGGCCGACAGCCTGCTGGAACACTTCCCTGCCTCGGGATGGGGGCTGCGGCTGCTGCTGCCCCGGGTGCAGAGCGGTGGCCGCACTCTCTTGGCGGAGGCCTTCGCCGAGGCCGGCGCTCGCGTGGTGGAGGTGGCCGCCTACGAAACCCGCTGCCCGGAGGGCTTGCCCAGCGCCGCGTTGGTGGCCCTGGAGCAACGGCGCCTCAACGCCATCACCTTCAGCAGCGGCAAAACCGTGAGCCACACCTGCCAGATGCTGGAGGCGGCCTACGGGCCGGCCTGGCCGCGCCAGCTGGATGGGGTGGCCGTGGTGTCGATCGGCCCGCAAACCAGCGAGCGCTGCCGGCAGCTGCTGGGCCGGGTGGATGGCGAAGCCGATCCCCACGACCTGGCGGGCCTGGTGGAGGCCTGCAGCCGCAGCCTCAGAGCTCAGCCGTAACCGATTGTTTGCCCTGCCGCAGGGTGAGGCGCCCCTGCTGAACATCAATGCTGGCCACGCTCCAACCCGCCGGCAGCAGTGGGGTGGTGCGACCGCCGCGCTGACCGACCCGCAGGGTGCCGGTCTCGCCCCCGAACTGCACCAGGGCCTCAGGTGTGCCGCCGGAGCGGATCACGCCATTGAAAACAAGGCCCGGGGGCAGGCTGAGCCTGGCGGGCGCCGCACCCGCTCCAGCACCCCCCACCGGCGCAAACGGATCCACCCGCCCGGAGGCGACGGAGGCCACCACCTGGTTGGAACTCGGCAGGGGCGTGAGCCCCGCCAGGGGCCCAGGATCAGCCACCGGGGGCGACGCAACCGGTGCCGCAGCAGGGCGAGGCGGCGGCAGCTGGCTGGACATCTCCGGGGGTTGCTCCCCAGCACAGGAGGCCAGCAGCAGCGCAGTGCCTACAGCCGCAGCGGCGAACCTAGGCATAACGGGTTTCAACCAGGTCACGGAAACGGTCCAGGTTGGCCTGGAGCTCCTTGGTGACGATCCCCCCCAGGATGCTGGGTTCCATCAGCGGTGCCAAGACCCCCGGCAACTCATAGCTGACACTCAGCTTCACCGCCGTCAATTGGGGGGCTTGGGGATAGAAGCGCACCGCCCCTTTGGTGGGAAGGCCCCCCACCGACTCCCAATGCAGCTGCTGGGCCTCCACCCGTTGGCTGATCCGGGCCTTCCAGTGGAAGCGAAAGCCCTGGGCCGCCAGGGTCCAGTCGGTGAGATCGGGGTCGTTCGGTTCGGTCACCACCGACTCGATCCAGCGCATCCATTCGGGCATGGACTCCAGGTCACTCCACACCTCCCACACCTGCTCAACCGAGGCCCGGATGTCCGTGGTGACGCTGTGCTCGAGCCAACGGCCCATGGAAGTTCCTACGCAACAGAGGTGTTGGTGGCCAGGGCCACCGGGCGGTCCAGGATCGCCGCAGCGGCCAGACGTCCACTCATGGTGGCGCCTTCCATCGAATCGATGTAGTCCTGCTTGGTGTAGCTACCGGCCAAAAAGAAGTTGCTCACCGGTGTGCGCTGATCCGGCCGGTACGGCTCCATGCCCGGCGCCTCCCGATACAGCGACTGGGCCAACTTCACCACATTGCTCCACACCAGCGTGAGGCCCGCAGCGGAGGGGAACAACCGACGCACCTGGGCATCGGTGGCGGCCACGATCTCCTCGGTTTTCTTGGGGATCCAGGGATCACCGGGGGTGAGCACGCATTGCAGCAGCGAGCCCAGGCCCTGCTTGCGGTAGTCCTCCGGGCTGGCCAGGGCCAGATCGGCGAAGCAGCTGAAGTCGGCGTCGGCGGTGTAGAGCAGGTTGTTGAGGCCGGCAGGATGGCTCAGATCGCCGCGAGCGGCCTGGGCTTCGGGGGTGTCGCCGAGCTCGGTCACCCAACCGTCGTAGCGCAGCTGCACGGTGGCCACCGGCACCGCTTCGAGCTGGTAGAGGTTGTCGAACAGGCTGTGGCAGCGCCAGGCCTCGGGGATCATCCGCTGGATGCCGGGCACATCACAGGCGGCCAGGTAGGCGTCGGCCTGCACCTGAATCTCGCCGTCGGGGGTGCCCAGGGTGAGGCCGGTGACACGGGTGTCGCCGGCCGGGGTGGCGCCTGCCTCCTCGTAGTGGATCTCGGTGACCCGATGGCGCAGGTGCAGCCGGCCGCCGCGCTGCTGGATGTAGTCGAAGATCGGGCCGGTGAGCCAGCGGTGGGGCGAACCCTTGAGCAGGTTGAGCTTGGAGGCCTCGGTTTTGGACGCAAACATCATGAAGATGGTGAGCATGCAGCGGGCCGAGATCGCCTCGCAGTCGATGAAGCCCAGGGCATAGGCGATCGGATTCCACATCCGCTCGATGCTCTGTTGGCTGCCGCCATGGCCCACAAACCACTCCTGGAAGCTGATCCGATCCAGCGCACGGATCGTCTTCATGGCGCCCTCGTAGTCGACCAGGCCACGCACGATCGGGCTGGTGCCCAGGGCTAGGGCGTTGCGCAGCTTGTCGACCCAGTCGAGCTGAGGCGTGGTGAAGAAGGCCTTCAAGCCGTTAAAGGGGGCTCCAAGGGCGAAGCGGAAATCCAGCTCCCGCAGGTCGCCGCCCGTGTTCACAAACAGGTGGGTGTGGTCTTTGGGCAGCAGGTTGTCGATCGCCCCCACCTTGCGCAGCAGCGCGAAGAGGTTGGCGTAGTTGAAGAAGAACACATGCAGCCCCATCTCGATGTGGTTGCCGCCCTCATCCACCCAACTGCCCACCTTGCCGCCCATGAACGGCCGGGCCTCGTAGAGATCCACCTGGTGGCCGGCATCCACCAGATCCACAGCCGCCGCCAAGCCGGCCAGTCCTGAACCCACGATGGCGACGCGCACCCTGCTGCTCCTTGAATGGGAACGACTCTATGGAGCGGGCCAGCCCGGCAGCGGCTGGGCGGGCTCCATACGATGGGGGAATCAGGCCCACGCCCCCGATCACCCCGCCGATGATGAGCAGCGAGATCGCCGAAGCCCAGGCCGCCACCGACGCGGCACCCCAGGCCACCTTCACCGCCAGAGATGGCAAGGGCATCCAGATCACCGAGCCAGCCATGAAGCAGCTCGCCGCCCTGATGCACCAGCAGGGCCCAGCCAAGGTGTTGCGGGTGGGCGTGCGCTCGGGAGGCTGCAGCGGCATGAGCTACACGATGGATTTCATCGATCCGGCCGAGATCCGCAGCGACGACGAGCGGTACACCTATGAGCCCGCTGGGGCGCCCAGCTTCGAGGTGGTGTGCGACCCGAAAAGCCTCCTCTACATCTACGGGATGCAACTGGATTTCTCCAGCGCCCTGATCGGCGGCGGCTTCAATTTCACGAACCCCAACGCCACCCAGACCTGCGGCTGCGGCAGTTCGTTTGCGGTGTAGGCCATGGGCGAGCTTCTGAGCGCAGACCTCCCCGCTGATCTGGATCTGGTGGTGCTGTTTGGCTCCCGGGCCCAGGGAACAGCAACCAGCAGCAGCGACTGGGATCTGGGTGTGCGTTTCAGCCCAGGGCAGGGCGACCCCCTGCGTCTCTATCGCCTCGATGTGGAGCTGGCAACGCGTTTGGGCTGCTCCAGCGATGCGGTGGATGTGGTCGACCTCGACCAAGCCTCCTACCTGCTGCAGCGGGTTGTGGCCGAACACGGCCAGCCGCTTTTCGAGCGGCGCCCAGGCCTCTTTGGCAGCTTTTGCTCCCGGGCCATTCGCCAGTGGGCCGATTGGCAACGGCGCCAGCAGAAGCTCGCCGCGGAGCGCAGCCAGGTGCTGGCATGAGCCCCTTGGAGCGAGCCGTTGTTGCGAGCAAGCTGCAGCACTGACGCGAGCTGGTCAACCTGCTCCGCAACGAAGCTTCCGCCATGGGCATCGCCCTTGTCGACCTGGATGCCCTGATGGTGGAGCTGGCCGACCGGGTGGCAATCTGAGTCCACGACCAGGCCTGCCGCCGCGCCATGACCTCCCCCGACACCACCACTCAGGAAGCACCCTCCCTGTTTGACCAGGCCATGGAGCGCTACCAGCAGGGAACGGCGCCGGCGGAGCTGATCGACAGCTTCCTCGCCATCACCGAACAGGCCCCCGGGCAGTCGGCTGGCTGGACCTGCCTGGCCTGGCTGCAGCTGCTCGACGACCAGCACCAGGCCGCCCTGCGCTCCGCCAAGACGGCCGTTCGCCTCAACCCCCAAGACCCACAGGCCCGCATCAATCTGAGCCTGGCCATGCTCGAAACCGGGGCCAAGGGGGTGCGCGAGCACATCGAAATCGTGCAGCGGGTGATGACGATGGCGCCGGAGATGGCCGCAGAACTGCAGGAGTCGATCGCCGATGGCCTCCAGCGCAAACCGGGCTGGAAGGCGATGGACAAGGTGAAGGCCTGGCTGGCGGGTTGAAACCGGTTCTGCTGCTCAGCAACGGCCACGGGGAGGACCTCAGTGGCGCCCTGGTGGCTGCCCAGCTGATCCGGCGAGGTATCCCCGTGGCAGCCCTGCCCCTGGTGGGCCACGGCAACCCCTATCGCCAGCTGGGGGTGCCGGTGCTGGGCCGCACCCGCAGCTGCAGCACCGGCGGCCTCGGCTACACCAGCCTGGGCGGACGCCTCAGCGAGCTGGTGGAAGGCCAGCTGCTCTACGTGCTGGGCCGGCTGCTGCTGCTGCGCCGCCACCGGCGGCACTACGGCCTGGTGGTCGCCGTGGGCGACGTGCTGGCGGTGCTGGGGGGCTGGCTGTCGGGTCTGCCCGCCGCCGTGTATCTGGTGGCCTACTCCAGCCATTACGAGGGCCGCCTGCGGCTGCCCTGGCCCTGCGGCTGGCTGCTCGCCCAGCCCGGCATCCGGACGATCTGGAGCCGCGATCCCCTCACCGCCACCGACCTCGCACGGCAACTGGCGCGGCCCGTGCAGTTTCTGGGCAATCCCTTCCTCGATGTGGTGAGCGTCGCCAACCCCCACGGGCAGCAGCACCCGCCGGAAGCGGAGGCGGCAGGCTTGGAACTGGCGCTGGTGCCAGGAAGCCGCCTGCCGGAAGCGGCCCGCAACCTAGGCCTGATGCTGCAGGTGCTGGCGCAGTTGCCGGAGCACTGGGTGCAACGCCAGGGGCTGCGACTGCGAGCCGCCCTGGTGCCCGACCTGGACCGCCGCCGCATCGCCGAACTGGGACAGGCCCTCGGCTGGCGGCTGGAGAAGGCAGAGGACGGGGGAGCGGAGGACCAGGAGGCGATGCGCCTGGTGCGCGGCCCCCTGCAGCTGGAGCTGGGCTGGGGGCAGTTCACCGCGATCCTGCGGGGCACGG
>Ga0194125_10006802_pt1 | contig 16716 bp, 14 predicted proteins | sample TA2KigC250mmetaG_FD_148626 | JGI IMG/M metagenome (GOLD analysis project Ga0194125, IMG submission 148626) | Freshwater microbial communities from Lake Tanganyika, Tanzania - TA2015034 Kigoma Deep Cast 250m | ecosystem: Environmental > Aquatic > Freshwater > Lake | place: Tanzania: Lake... | reverse complement strand
GCGCTGAGTTTATCGGGCTGAGTAGGTCTTGGGCGGACGAAACTTTAGATAGGCTCAACGGGAGATCGCATGAGTAAATACTTTGTCAAGTTACTACTGTTATTGATCGCGGTCTATCTGATCTTGATCACCATTTTCACCGGAGTTATGTACCAGCATAACAAGCGCAATCTGCTGAATGACATCCATACTTATCTCGAAAGTGGAGCCCACCTCGTGACCTATCTTATGCCGGAGGGGTATTTTGACCGGGCTTTGAATAAGGATTCCATTCCGGAAGAAGAATACAATGGCTATACAAAGAGGCTCACCAATGTTTGCCAGATCTCCGGTTACAAATTCTTGTATGCCGTTCACAAAAATGATGACATTTTCTACTTCATTGCCGGCAATATCACTCCCGAGCAACTGGAGAAGGGTGAATTTGAACCTTACTGGTTGAAGTATGAGCAGGTTCCCGACGCATTAAAGAGAGCTTATGCTACCAGAACCATTCAATTTGACCAGTACACTGATGAATATGGCTCGTTCTATACTTGTTTTCTTCCCCAAAAGACCGACTCGGGAGTTTTCTATATTACCGGAGCCGATATCGAACAGGAGTATTTTCACCAGATGCTCCGCAAAAACACTCTGGCTTCATTTCTTCAGTTGCTTGCTCTGGCTTTGTTTCTGCTTCCCATCTTTATAATCAACTACAAGATCCGCAACATCTCGCTCAAGAGCTTGCGCTTTAGTGCCGCCCTTCTCTCCAGTGCACCCTTCAAATGCGTTGTAACAGATGACAAAGGCAATATCACATTGATCAATAATGCCATGCTGGCAGAATTGGGGATCGACAAAGACAAGGGTTCCGGTCTCAATATCCATCACCCTGATCTGCGCGCTTACCCATTGTTTGAGCGGATGTCATTCGCCATCGAGAAAAAAAGCAAGTGGGAGGGAGATTTTTTGGTATCCTCACTGGAAGAACAAAGATGGGAATATGCCACCATCAGTTCCGCCAGCGTCCTGAGCGCTGCCAAACCGGTTTATTTTGCATTTAGTCAGGATGTTACAGAGATGAGGAAGCACTCGGAGCAGCTAAGACAAAACAACTTCATTCTCAAGTATCTCACCCTCTCGATGCATAAGCTTCTCTCCCATTCCGATCCCCACCTGATCCTTCAGACCCTTGTTTCTGACATGGGCAATTGCCTTTCCCTGGAAGCGATCGTCCTCATCCGGAAGACAGACATCCACTACAAGAGGATCGCCGCCTGGTACAAGGATACGATCTGCTCCAATGTATCACAGGCACCTCTGGACAACGATGCCATGCCCACGTTGATGGATTGGGAAAGTTCCCTGCATGCCGGTCAATCCGTTCATGGCAGCGCCGGTCAGTTTCCTCACGAGTTTCTCAATATCGCTGATATCCGCTATAATGTACCGCTTTCGGTTTATCCCATCAGGGATGATTCACGCTTCTGGGGCTTTATCACGGTGATCAGGCAGGTCCCGGAAACTGATGATACCTCCCGGATCGTGGAGAATACGCTCAATACCCTCTCCGATAGCATTGCCATGGCGTTCCAACGCTATGTCATGGAAGACGAACTGCGTAAGGCGACCGATGCCAAGTCCTCCTTCCTCAGCTCCGTCAGTCATGAGATCCGCACTCCACTGAACGGCATCCTGGGAATGATCACCCTGCTGAATACCACGCCCCTGAGCGAGGAGCAGAAGGAATACCTGAGCGCCATCAGAACCTCCGGCAAGCAATTACAGAGCCTGATCAACGACGTTCTCGACATCTCCCGCATCGAAGCCGGCAAGTTCACTCTCCATCGCACTCCCGTCAATCTGCGGAGCGTCATCTTCGTCGTCCAGAATATCGTCCAGTTCCAACTCAATGAAAAGGGATTGACCCTTGCCTCTCATCTGGAAGAACGCCTGCCCGATATCATCATCACCGATGAACTGCGGATCAAACAGATCCTGCTCAATCTGGTCAATAATGCCATCAAATTCAGCTCCCGCGGCAGCATTACGATCAACGCCGATCTGCCTCAACCCGGGACACTGAAGATCAGCGTCAGCGATACCGGGATCGGCATGACCCCGGAGCAGCAGGCAAAGATCTTCCAGCCCTTCTATCAGATCGAGACCAGCGGCGCTAAGATGCAGGGTTCCGGACTGGGACTGGTTATCACCCGACGCCTGGTATTGCTGATGCAGGGCGGGATCTCCGTTTCCAGTACGCCAGGCAAGGGCACCACCTTCACCGTCAGTTTGCCGGTTACCGATATCGATAGCCGGATCGGACCGTAGGGGCGCTTTCCCTCAGCGCCCCATCACCTCCGGACAAGCATCGCTTATGAAATGGATCCGTAGGGGCGGGTTCCAATCCACCCGAATAGATCATCCCGGTCGATAATGCTTGACAGATTTACCGCCCATTTCACATCATGCAACCAACAACCTACGAGGTAAAGAACATGATCAGAAAAGCGGTGGTTTTGGTTTTCCTCTTTTCCGTCCTGGTTCTGACGGCACAGGACATGCCATTTTCGGTCAAGTCCGCCACCCGGTTCGGAGTGTCCGCCGAAGTCGGCAAAGTGACAATAGAATCAGTAAGGTACTATCAATTGAGGATCATCCACGAATTCAAGTACAAGAAATTTGGCATGGGTTTCGATCTTGATTTCCTCTTTGACCGTGATTACCATATCCGCAAACGGGACTGGGATCACCTCCGGGACATCCCCACCAAGATCTATTACATGCGCTATGCCAAGATCGGCGATCCCTATTTCTTTCACTTGGGCGGATTTCCCAATTATTCGATCGGAAATGGCTTGCTGATGCTTAATTTCTCCAATATGGCTTATTATCCCGAGCAAAAGAACTATGGCTTGCTGGTCGGCTGCAATCTGGTAAACGTGCCACTCAAACCCAAGGTGGAGCTGTTCACCTCTGACCTGGGCAAAAACCAGATCCTGGCTCTATCCGCCCATGTCACGCCCCTGCCCGATTCTTCGCTGAAATACATCGACCAGACCGTGCTGGGGCTTTCCGTGATCACCGACCTCAATCAGAAAGGCAATCTCCGCCATGTAATGGGCGATTCCCTTTACCATGCCACGGATATCGGACCCAGGGATGCGGTCACCACCCTCAGTTTTGACCTCACCATGCCTATTTCCAAGACCAAACATGCCACTTACGGCGCTTACACCGAAGTCGCTCATATCGTGGACAATGGCACCGGATTCATCCTCCCCGGGCTCTATGCCAATTTTGACGTCGTCCGGTTCAATCTGGAATACCGCCGCAACAACCGCCGCTTCATCCCCGCCTACTTTGATCATTACTATGAGGAAGACCGTGCCATTGTTCTCCATGATCCCACCGGCAATCCCTACATCAAAACCAAGGAGGACTCCCTGCAAAACTGGCCTGCTACTTATGGCTTTCTCGGCAGGGTGCAGGGCAGGATCGGCAAAAAGGTCAATGCCATGGTTGCCTGGCAGAATATGTACGGCGAAAACCACTTCCGCAGCAAGTCACTCTGGTTCAGGATCCGCGTCGATACCCAATACCGACGCCTGGAAAACTTCGTCTATTCCTATAGCAAAGTCAATGTCAAAGAACTCGCCCTCGGCCAGATCGCTGTCCCCCGCGCCCAAATGTCCTTGAGCACCACCTTCAGTTGGAATGAGAAACGCCGCCTCTTCCTAATCGCCAAATACTCCGAGAAATACAAAGACAAGAATGGCGGCATCAACTGGTGGAGAGATACCGATCGGTCGTTCTCAGCAGGAGTGAAGTATGTGTTCTGATCCTTTGTATCAGGGAGAAAGAACGTAAATACTACTTAAGTATCAGCTTACCACCTGACATTGATTCATCTGTAATGATGTCTATTCCTCGCTTTGCTCTGTTATTGGTTTGTTACGGCGGTAAAATTTACCACAAGCATCATCAGGAATAGAATGGAAATTGATGCCAACTGCCTGACAATGGCGCCTGTCAGCATCATATCCATCCTGATGAACTGCCTTGTCTTTCTCTCACCTTCCTCTCGAGATCGCCTCGAGTCTCGAGGCGATCTCGAGGCGAAGGTGAGGTAAAACCGACAGAATCCATCAGGATCAAATCATCCCGGGTTTTCTTTCATAAGCAAGTGACAGCAAAGCCCCGAGACCGGGATCACAGCATTAATGATTGATTGGGGTCCCGGTCGAGTAGTTGAATTCTGGTGTTTTCTGCCGGCGGCTTATCCCTCCACCTCATCGCTTTCCTTGGCAGTGACTTTGATCATAAGATTCTTGTCACAACCCGGACAGATCGACTGGGCGTATTCCCTGATCTCATTTTCGATATCCCTGTGTTTATCGTGGATGTCCTGGCTGAACTCAACCTTGACGAAGATCTTGAATAATGCCTTGCAAATAGTTAGAACCGGTTCTTCGCCATATTTGGCGCTGAGGAAGGCGGGCAGTTCCCGCTCAAGTTTTTTGGCGATCTTCATGCTCTTCACTTGCTTCACCGTGAAGACGACGGTGCCGGCAACAATCCCGGCTTTGAGCAATAATTTGATCAGTTTCTTCATCTCATACCTCATATATTGTCTTTACTATACAAATTAATCGGCGGCAGGTAAAACCAAAACGGAAAGTGTAGGGATAACTGCCACTATCCTTCTGGAATAGTAACTCATGCCGGTACAACTCACTCAGTTAAAAAGTAAATAGGCCAGTTTCCAGGTAGGGAAGACGTAATTTAATCAATCATTCCCAACCCGGGGAAAAAGGGACAACTCCATCGGGTCTTGGAGAATATCTTTGGCGATCCGCCGGGCACAGTACTTGAGCAGAGCGATCGATTCACCTCCAAAGAGTCCAAACTGCCCTTTTCTGACATATCCGACTGGCTGCGGCGCTCCAATTCTGTCGGCAGTGCCCTTACGATCTCCGATACGCCTTCCGGCACGTTATGCCTGACATTCTGATCCGTCAGAACCACCGATAGTTCTTTGAAGGGTTGATTCATCTTAATTCTCCTGTTTGTTTATATATAGCTGGATAAATCGTTCATATCTGCGGGTGGGGTCATAGGTCGGTAGCCAGTTGTCAAACATGCCATAGGAATCCGAACTGATCCTGAACAGGTGCTCCGGAGCTTCAGTGTATTTGAGGAAGCTGCGCCAACCCAACATATCTTCCAGGGAAAAGCAGACCAGCAGGGTATAATAGCCATCCGCCCAGTCATCCGGCAGTTGGGGCTGGAAGGTGAATCGATGTGGGCTGCCCTTTTTGATCCGGTTGTTCCCCTCGTCGGGGGGAAACTTCATGGCAGCTTTGCCATCCGCCCGAAATTCAAAGATGTAAATGTATCCATCTACCGGCGGAGTACAGGTCAGAACGACATTTTCACCCGCTTTGGGCTGGGGATTGGATAGCTCGAGCTTCACAGCCAGATCGGAAGGACGGGCTTTGGCTGCAGGCAAAACCCGAGCCGTGTATTCCATCTTGACACGGAACAGGTTGCCTTTGGGCGTCTGCCGGGTGTCCTTGAGCACCTCTTCCGAGACAATGAAACCTGCCGCACTCGACACCATGAAGATCGAATCTGCCAAGGCATGGGAATAATGCCCACCCCGTATCAACTGGAATCGATCGACCAGATCGGCAAGCGGGATGCCTTGGCTCAATTCCTTCGCCAGAGCTGCTTTACGCAGGATCTCCCTGGTGATGCGATACCCCTCTTTGTAAGTAAGTTGATAAGAAAAAGCAAGCGTGGTGTCAACCTTGACCGCCACTCCCGGCTCAAAGACCGTGGTCGATGAATAGAGTGCTCCCACTCCGAGACAGATAAGTATAGCACAATAAAGGACAAGCGATTTCATCTCGTTTCACCTCGTCGATCAGAATCCGGTTTCCTTATCCTGTCGGCCATAAATTTGTCAATATAATCCTCAGATATCCGCCGCGTTCGACCACTTTGGGGTTGAGCCAGAGATCCCGCTCTGGAACACTATGGATACTGCGCCCAAGCTCTCTGACAGTATCCCGCCAGGTTCCCTCCCAAGCATCACCCTGATGCCGGTTCTCATGTATGATACAGACACCGGTTTCGGATAGGGTGGCAAGTGCTTTATCTACAATTCAATGAGGCGTGGTGAATCGAGTGAGGTCTTCCTCTTCAACGACACCAAAGGCGAACGCTGGTATAAACTGGGCTTCCCAGCCCATAAATATCTCTTGACGTTAACATGGTCACAGGGAGCCTTGCCCCGATTTGAAGGAAAAATATGGAGAAACCATGACTGCACACGAGATCAAACATAGTATGGATTTTGGATGCCTGTCTTTTAACCGGAACGTTATGCGAGACCGCCTTCCTCAGGATGTGTTCTTTGCGCTTCAAAAGACCATTGAGAACCATGAACCACTGGATCCCAAGCTGGCCAATGCGATTGCTCACGGTATGAAGGAATGGGCGATCGAACTGGGCGCCACTCATTATTCTCACTGGTTTCAGCCTTTGACAGGTTTCACTGCGGAAAAGCATGATTCATTTCTCACTCAGGATCCGGACGGCACGGTCTTTGCCCGGTTCAGCGGCAATCAACTGATCATGAGCGAGCCGGATGCCTCATCATTTCCCAGTGGGGGAATGCGCTCCACGTTTGAAGCCCGGGGCTATACTGCCTGGGATCCCAGCAGCCCGGCATTTATCCTCAAACAAAATGGGGCAGCCACATTGTGTATTCCTTCGGTCTATTTCTCCTACAATGGTGAGGCTTTGGATGAGAAAACACCGCTTTTAAGATCATGCGAGGTAATATCACGCGCAGCCGTTCGCTTGCTTCATCTTTTGGGAAAGAAAGATATCACGCATATCCAACCTATGGTCGGTGCTGAACAGGAGTTTTTCCTGATCGATAAAGACCTCTTCCTGCAAAGACCGGATCTCGTGTTTTGCGGCAGAACGCTCTTTGGTTGCGAACCACCCAAAGGTCAGCAGATGGATGACCACTATTTCGGCTCCATCCCCAAGTCCGTTATGTTGTTCTTTACGCAACTGGAGATAAGAGCCCGGCAGTTGGGTATTCCCATCAAGACCAGACACAATGAAGTTGCGCCCCAGCAATATGAAGTCGCCTGCTTGCATGAGCATGTCAATATCGCCTGTGACCACAACCTGCTGCTGATGGAACTCATGCGTCTTAGTGCGGCGGAGACCAATTGCACCCTCATTCTCCATGAAAAGCCCTTCACCGGTGTCAATGGCTCAGGAAAACATAACAATTGGTCACTGATGGATAACCACGGGCACAACCTCCTCGATCCCGGCAAGGAACCTATGGAAAATCTCCAGTTCCTGCTTTTCCTGATCGCTGTCGTTCAAGCCGTCCATGACCATGCCGACCTATTACAGGCATCAGTGGCAGGTGCAGGGAACGACCTCCGTTTGGGCGCCTGTGAAGCACCCCCAGCCCAGATTTCAGTGTTTTTGGGAAAGCAATTGAACAGCATTCTTGATCGTATCGAGAAAGGCGACCGATCCAATCCGGAGAAAATCAAAATACTGGATCTGGGATTGAATCACCTGCCCCAGATCAATATCGATAATACCGATCGCAACCGCACATCTCCATTTGCCTTTACCGGCAATAAGTTTGAATTCCGGGCGGTGTCTTCCTCCATGCCCCTGGGTTTTCCCAATACCGTGTTGAATCTGGCGGTATCTGATGCCCTGGACAAAATATGTGATCATCTACAACATTCTGTCTCTTCGAGTAATTCTCTGGAAGACGCAGTACTGGACACCATCAAACACTTCTGCCTTTCTTCCAGAGCGATCAGATTTGAGGGCGATAATTATGAGATCAACCGGGATAAGCTCCCCTGCGCTACCCGGATCCCCAATGCCTGTTCCACTCCTGACACATTGCACGCACTTATCTCCGACAAGTGTATCCGCCTCTTTTCAAAGGGAAATGTGCTTACCGGCGAGGAACTGATTGCCCGTCACCGGATCAAGCTTGATATTTATGCCAAACAAACCGGGATTGAATTGGAAGCCATGCGTTACATCATGCAGTCCTGCCTTCTGCCACAAGGATTGAAATGCCTCAGGCAATACCGTCAAATAGACTCAGCCACCAAGGAGATCGTGGAATATATCAATGACTTTGAACTGGATTTGGCGGGTATGATCAAACTTATTGCCATCCTCGACCAAGCGGTATTAGATTACAAAAGCATCAGCGATGATCAGCGCAGAGCCATTCTCATGGCTGAATTGCGGAATGGTCTCCTGTCCGAATGCAAACAAAGTTGCGAGGGTATCGAGCGATTTCTTGGCAGAAGTGATTTTCCTCTGCCAAGCTACCATGACCTCCTCTTTTCCTTTGTCCGCTGATCAGATAGCAATTTAATGGTCTTCTCTCTCATCTTGACGTTGGGAGGGAACTCTTTCATCTCCGCGTTGGTATAGAGCATAACGACAAACCATGTTTAAGACATTGCGAGAGCACTGAATAAAGGCGCGTTGGAATCAATGCGCTGAAAAAGGCAGAGGTTTTGGTGGAGATCCTCACCCTCATTCCAGCGCCGGCGCCGTCCAAGTCTTTTGTTAACAGATTGTTGGAATATTTATTACAGAATACTTGGATACCAGCCTGTGCTGATATGACGGTGCGGATATCATCACAATTGCATTTTCAGAATATGGATCCCAAGTCTCGTCTATTCAATGGTTTCATACGTTTAAGTCCAGTTTATGGGCATGGTTTTGGTAGGCTTAACAACCATGTTAGCGTGTGTGGATCAAGCGGTTAGCAAGCCACTTGTGTGGATCAAGCGGTTAGCAAGCCACTACGGAAGCTGACCAGGTAGGCGGGATCGTAGGATTCTTTTGCCCGGCGCAGTCCTTCCAGTCCCATATCCTGTTCACGGTTAATCCAGCGATAGTTTTGATGGATGATCCTGGCGACTTCCCAATTGACGAGTTGGGCAGCGCCTTTCATATCGGGGTTGTATTTCTCGTAGTGGATGGTTGCCATGTCGGGGGTTTGGCGGCTGAAGATGGAGAAGGCGGAGATCTTGTTCTGGTGGCAGATGATGTAGCCCTGAACGGGGAGGATATCCCATTGTTCCATGGTATATTGTAACGCCTGCATTTCACTGTTCAGATGGATTCCATCGGCGTTGCGTTCGCGTTTCCATTTGGTGGCAAAGGACAGGATCACTTCCTTGTGTCCGGCATTGATCGGCAGGACATGGTAATCGGGGTATTGCCGGATATACTGGGAGATGAGGTTCTTTTTCTTTGCCAGTTTCTTGCCTTTGAGCAGGGCAAGATCCTCGCTGGCATAGACATAATCCACCCAGTCACGATCCTCCCAAATGTGAAAATAGCCGCCCAATCCGGGAAAGCTCGTCTCCCAGTCATCGGGAATAAGGATCAACGTGGCATGGTCGAATTGCTCTTGGAAGCTCTTGACCAGCGCAGCCAGATCCGCAGCATGGAAGCTATTGCCCACCGGGAAGCAGATGGCATGGTATTTGGGGTTGTAGATGATAAGGTTGTCTTGCCAGAGCAGGTATTGAATCTGATATAACCTGCCCCAGGTGAGCATATTGGTGACAGTATAATCACAGGACTGCCGGGGAAAGCGTTCCAGGAAGTCCTGCAGCAGCGGTATTTGCTGTGGGGTAAGGAGTTGCAGGTTCAGCTCAGTCATCACGATGGGTGGTTCACTCCTTCAAAAGGAAGGGGGTATAGCCCTCCATCCGGCTGAAGCCGAGATTTTCGTAAAAGCTCTGGTATCCCGGCTCGCTGATCAGACCGATCCAGGTGATGTCATTGCCTTTGAGGTGCTTGACCAGAGTCCTGATGATCTGTTGACCGATCCCCTGCCGACGGTAATCCTGCTGTACGGTGACATCCTGAATGTAAGCATCGCTGACGCCGTCGCTGATGATGCGACCCATACCGATAATCCTCTCACCATCCAGCGCTATGGCAAAGCAGTAAGTATGACTGATGATCCGGCTGATGAAATCAAGCGAATCCGGTGTATCCTGCTCTGTCCACCAGCCCGCCTGGCGATAGAGGTCGAGGATTTTGTCCGGGGCTGCATTTTTAACGATGCGGTATTCTATCTGGTTCATAGTTCCTCATTTATTATGTGTTAGCATGCTCATCTGATAATGTAGCTATTGCCGGATGCCTTGACAATTAGGGATTTGAGTTCCAAGTTGAGCAGGGCGATTGAGAGCTGTCCAAAATTGAATTGGGAGATGAGCATCAGTTCATCGAAGGTGATGTCCCGCTGCTCTTTGCTTAATATCTCATAGATGCTGCGTTCGCCTTCAGAGAGTTCGGGGAAGATACTGAGCTGTTCCTTTACGCAGGGCTTGAGACCATAATAGGTGATCAGGTCATCCTCAGAGGTGATGGGAATGGCGCCGTTGCGGATGAGGTGATTGGGTCCCTGGGCGTTGTGGTTGTTGATGTTTCCCGGCAGGGCAAAAACCTCGCGGTTGTATTCGAGGGCAAATTTGGCGGTCAGCAGCGCTCCGCTGGTGATGGCACCTTCCACGATGAAAACGGCTTGAGAGATCCCTGCGACAATGCGGTTACGGGATGGGAAGTTCCAGCGCTCCATTTTGGTGCCGGGTTCGTGTTCACTGACGATCAGTCCTTTGGCGATCAGATCGGCGTGCAGTTCCTTGTTCTGGGGCGGGTAGCACTGATCCAGACCATGGGCTAAGACGGCGATGGTCTTGCCTTTGGCGTTGAGGGTGGTCAGATGCGCCATGGTATCAATTCCGATCGCCATTCCGCTGATGATACAAACGCCGGCTTCGGCAACGGGACGGATCAGCTTTGCCGTCATCTCTCTGCCATAAGCGGTAGGCCTGCGCGTACCGACCACACCGAGGGAAGGGCTGGCATTGAGCAAGGTCTTGTCACCCCGGCAATACAGGATCGGCGGTGGCGAATAGGTCTGCCTGAGGGCTGCGGGATAGTCGTCATCCAGGATGGTGGTGATAGCGATCCGGTAGTGACGGCAGAGTTCGCTGATCTGCTTGAGGTTGGAAGGCATTTGAGCGGAGAGCAGATGCTTGCCGGCAGCCGGGGAGAGAAAGGTCAAATCGTATAAAGGATGAGCGGAATTACCGACGAACCCTTCCGGAGAACCATACTCACGCACAATCCGGAGCAGGGTCTGAAACCCTACATCCGGAGCGGTTTTCAGACAGAGCCATGCCGCCAGCTTGGAGTCGCTCAATCCGCCAGCGCCTTAATGCTCTTAAAGAGGCGGTATTTAAGTTCGGTGATATTGTGCCCACTGACCGAGGAAAGCGCCATCGGAGTCTCGTTGCATTCATTGCCAAAGCGTTCACTGATCCGGGCGAACAGGGCGAACAGCTCCTCATCGGGAATGCTGTCGGTCTTGCTCAGAGCGATCAGATGGGGCTTGCGATCCATATAGGTGTCATAGGTATGCAGTTCATTGCGGAGAGTGCGATATGCCTCCACCGGATCAGGAGTGCTGATATCGATCAGAAAGAGCAGTACCGATGTCCGTTGGATGTGGCGTAAGAACTGTGTTCCCAGACCTTTGCCGAGATGGGCGCCTTCAATGATACCGGGAATATCCGCCATCACGAAGGACTGGTAGTCACCAACCCGGACAACGCCCAGCATCGGTTCAAGGGTAGTAAACTCATAGTCGGCGATCTTGGGACGGGCAGCGGATAACACACTGAGCAGAGTGGATTTGCCGGCATTGGGGAAGCCGACGAGACCGACGTCTGCCATAAGTTTGAGCACCAGCTCCAGTTCCATCTCCGGGATTTTCCTGCCCGGAGTGGCATGGCGTGGCGCCTGGTTGGTGGGCGTGGCAAAATTGATATTACCTTTGCCACCGTGGCCGCCTTTGCTGAGGATGATCATTTCACCCGGCTCGGTAATATCCGCCAGTTTACGCCTGCCATCCTCGCTGATCTGAAAGATCTCGGTACCCAGGGGAAGGCGCAGAGTAATATCCTCACCGGAGGCGCCGGTCTTGCGGGCTCCGGCACCCGGCTTACCGTTTTCGGCATGGAAAGTGCGATTGTTGCGGTAATCGAGAAGGGTGTTGACATTGGTATCTCCCACCGCCCCGATATCGCCTCCACGTCCGCCGTCTCCTCCGTCCGGACCGCCCTTGGGAATGAATTTCTCACGGCGGAAGCTGACCGCTCCATCACCGCCGTCTCCGGCTTTGATCTTTATCCGTGCGTAATCAATGAACATCAGCGATAGGTCACCTTAAATACATGAATTTGCGGGTCAGATGCCTGCCGTTTTGCGTTACCCGGAGGAAATAGATGCCCGAGGCGGGTCGGATACCGTTTAGAGTGCCATTCCAAGTGATCTCCAGGGTTCCTTTGCCCACTCGGTCCGCGTATAGATCCTGCACTTTCTGACCGCGCAGGTTGTGGATGGATACGCTCAAATTACCGGTTTCGAGGTTGTCCAGATGGAACTTAGCCGCACCGGTCACCGGATTGGAAAAGTGGCAGGTCAGAGCAGCCGGAGCGGTCTCGGGATCGGTTATGGAGGTGGTAATGGGATATTCATAGGTGGTGATATCGGTATCGGAAACGCTGATCACGCCGCTGGTCCAGCCATCGGCGGGCACGATCGCCGTCCATAACGTGGGTTCACTGAAGTCCGGAACCGCAGTCTGCATTTGATATGAATTTCCGTTGGACAGTGCAACTTCAAAGACCAGCGGGAAGTCCTGGTTTGGATCGTAATAGGTGGCTTGAACCATTTTGCTGGCACCCATATCTACCACCGAGACATCCTGCAGGTTGGGAGGAGTGGCATAACTGCGCTGATAGACGTGGTTGTGGCAGACCAGCAAAGCTGGATTGGTATAATCTCCCACAAAGAAAGACGGTTGCATCGTTCCAATGTCAATCGATATGCGCATGGTCATGCCCGATATGATCAAGCTGCTGCTTTGGTTTGGCCAGTCGCCAAAGGCAGGATCGGCGGTCAGGTCGCCGAAGTTGCAGGCGAGGTGCAGCTTGCCTCCGCTGACCACGGACTGGATATTGCCCAGTCGCTCAAAGGTCGGTTCCAGCTCTGATGTCATGCCCACCTTGTATAAGCCCGTTGAGATCACCCCAGTGATATTGAACGTATAAACCATGGCATACATAGTGGAATCACCGGTCACCGATTCGGGATTGATGATGCCCACCATATAGAGATTGTAGTTGGTCAAGGAGACCAATGTGGGAAAGGTACCGGTGGCATTTTCCAGCGTGGCATAGAGTTTACTGTCCGATACCGCGCTATAAGAGCCCGTCAGGTCCAGAGCGGGAATATCGATCATGACGGTATCACCCACGGCATCCTCGGCGACAAAAGCCATGGTGTTTAATGCCAACGGAAATCCATCACTTATCAGGTAGGCAGGATTCAGCGTCACCATCTCTTCACCCATATTATCCTCAACGGTTCTGACCCGATAACGCATATTCTGACCAACTTGATAAGGAACGTATGCCTCTTTAACTCCTACTGACTGATCGGTTAAGGGTTGTTCGATCCAGGCGGTGCCGCTGATGCTGGTATATAACGAGTATTCTGCCAATGAACCGGGCATGGTATCAAAACGGAGATAGACGTTTCCCCCGGCGCAAAGATCGCTGTGCCGCAGGAATTGCCACGGAGTGGTCTCCTGTGCCGGTACCAGCGCTACCAGCAGGATCATAACAGCAAGTAAAACAATGCTTTTCATTTACGTTCCTCCTCTTTAATGGGGACAGGAAACTGCCATCCGGTCAAACAGCCAATTACCATGCCGGTGAAAAGCCGTTGGACTGCTGTCCGGCAGTAAATTCCTTCCCGTATCTGAGAAAGTTCCTGTACATTGAATATGCCAGTTAAAGTAATCTCAACCCATGTTTTTGTCAATCAAAATCGTCAAATGCACTCCTCCTCCCTGCTTGATCACCTTAGTATAACCTTAGTATAACCTTACGACCGTAAGGTTATACTAAGGTTATACTAAGGTGATCAAGCAGGGAGGACAGGCCAAGCTCGTCTCCAACCGACCAGCTATCGGGTGGATTAGAAATTTATTGACAAAAAAAGGACATGTATTTCAATAATGCGATTCCTAAAGAGGAGAGAGAATTGGACGACAAGCAGAGCCGGCAAGAGCTGGAAAAGATGCTATTTCAAATACTTGGTCGGTTGACCAAGCCGAAGCGGGACTATCAGGATATCTGTGCGATCATCGTTGATCATGCCAAACGCTACACTGAAAGCACAGACGGATATATTGCCATGATCGATCCTGAAACGAGGGAATTGGTTGTGTATGACGGGGGTCTTTCGACGGACGGTAGTGTGCCCGGTTGTTTTACTACTCGCATAAATCCCTTGTCTGACGGATCTTATCCGGGTTTGCGGGGTTACGCCATCACTACCGGGGAGCCGTTCTACACCAATGACCCGGCTACTCATCCGTCTTATCGGGGGTTTCCAGCAGATCATATCCCGGTGCGAAATCTGATCTCGGTGCCGGTGCGGCTGGAAACACAGATCGCCGGATTGATCCATTTGAGCAACAGTAACCGGGATTATGATGAAGATGACATCGAAGTACTGAATCATATCAGTGAGTTTTTTGCCATAGTGATCAAGCACTGGCACTGTGAGACCCTGGTTCGGCAGCAAAAGTCCTATCTGCAGGCATTGATCGACAATTCCAAAGATCATATCTGGGCGATTGACCGTAATTTGCGCCTGACTGCCATCAATAGCCAGGCGAAAGCAGAATTTGAACGGATCGACCGGCGTGAGATCAAGATCGGCCATCGGGTGCTGGATGATGTTCCGGAATCTCTGAAAACCCACTGGATGCGCCTGTATGCCAGCGCTTTTGAGGGCTTTTCGCTCCACCTCATCGAATGTTCCGAATTCACAGAATACGAGTATCGTGAATTTTATGTGACGCCGATCGGTACCGATGGCGTGATCACGGGCGTATCGGTGCATTCTCAGAACGTAAGTGACTATGTGCGTTCGGACAAGACCATCCGGGCTTTGTATAGACAATTGCAAATGGCTCACAGTATCATAGACAAAGTAATGAACAACATTCCGGCGATCATCCTGGTCGTATCTTTAAAGACCTATCGCATTCTGTACATGAACGATTTTGCCAAAGGAGTGTATGGCGACGTGGTGGGCGGGATCTGTTATGAGAAATGCCATATCGATAAAACTGCGCCCTGTGAGGAATGCCCGGTTAGTGACCTGGTCAACAGCGATATTCCGGTATTAGCCAGGCAGAGCGATTTTCCAGTCGATGATCGCTGGTATCTCACCAGCAGTTCACTGATCGATTGGATCGACGGAGATCGGGCACAATTGCAGATAGCCATCGATATCACGGAACGGCTGATGGCACAACAGGAATTGGAACGCACCACAGCCCAATTGAAAAAGCTGAATGCCACCAAAGACCGGTTCTTCTCCATTATCGCCCACGATCTGAAAAGTCCCTTCATGGGAATATTCGGCTTTGCCGAAATGATCCACGATAGCTGTCGTAACCTGAGTTGTGATGAATTGGAGACATATAGCCGGATCATAGCCAATTCAGCCAGGCATACGCACGACCTGCTCCAAAACCTCTTGGTCTGGTCTCAGACCCAGACCGACGGGATTAAATTTGAGGCTGAACCCACCGATATCAAAGCCCTGATCGAGGAATGCGTGGCTTCCCATCACCTCTGCGCCATACAAAAGATGATCAGTCTGGAAAGCTCCGTGAATGTAGCGCACCGCGTCTGCGTGGATGGTAACCTGATCAGGACAATTATCAGGAATCTGGTGTCCAATGCCATCAAGTTTACCAATCCGCAAGCAGCGGTAAGGATCAATGCGGGATTGGAAGATCATGACCTGATCCTGAAGGTAAGCGATGACGGCGAAGGAATGAGCCCGGAACAAGTGCAGAACCTGTTCGCCATCGATACCGGAAACAGTAGATCCTACAACGGAAATGACGATCGCAAAGGCACGGGACTGGGCTTGATCATCTGCCGGGAATTTGTGATGCTGCACGGGGGGTCGATCAGCGTGAACAGCAAACCGGGACAGGGCTCAGTATTTACGGTAAGAATACCATTGCACCAAGATAAGGAACACCAGGACTGAAGTTCCGGGTGAAGGGACAGCGCCGAATGCAGGGGCACTTTCCCTCAGAGCGTAGCCCCGGAGGGAAGAAACCGTCAGCTTAGCCCCGGAGGGGAGGAACCATCAGCTTAGCCCCGGAGGGGCGACACCTTCCCAGGCAGGGTGTGCAGCGTAGCGGAACCCCTGCACATGAGATAAGAAACCGTCAGCTTAGCCCCGGAGGGGCGACACCCTCCCAGGCAGGGTGTGTAGCGCAGCGGAACCCCTGCACATGAGGGAAGACAAGCGGCGCTTTTGCAACAGACCCGACAGGGGCGAAAACCTCAGCTCCCTTTTAGTCACTACAGTCGCAGGATCTTGCGGGTCACGGAGGTGCCTGGCGTGGTCAAGCGGCAGAAATACACTCCCGTTGGTGCGGTCTTGCCGGTCTTATCCTTTCCATCCCAGATCATTTCGTGATTGCCGGCAGCGTAGCGTCCATCCGTCAACGTAGCGATATGC
>Ga0194125_10006800_pt1 | contig 16718 bp, 15 predicted proteins | sample TA2KigC250mmetaG_FD_148626 | JGI IMG/M metagenome (GOLD analysis project Ga0194125, IMG submission 148626) | Freshwater microbial communities from Lake Tanganyika, Tanzania - TA2015034 Kigoma Deep Cast 250m | ecosystem: Environmental > Aquatic > Freshwater > Lake | place: Tanzania: Lake... | reverse complement strand
AAGATGCCGCAGGATCCGGCCCACCACATCGGCATCGGTCAGGAAAGCGAGCACAACCATCGGGATCGACTTCGCCGCCGTCGAACACCGAGGGCAGGAGAGAGCATCGACGTGCAACAGCCGGCGGAGCAACTGCGCCCACGGCATGCGGCGACGGCGAGAGAACGACGCCCTCTGCCCCCTTCCCTTGCCCCCCACTCTCCCCGAGGCATGCAGATCCAGCTCGCAAGGCGCCTCGGCCTCAACACCGGCAACCTCCCGCGATGGAGCAGAGGGCAAGCGCCGCCGCATCCGACTGCGATTCGTGAGCTGCTGACGCCGGGCGCACCGTGGCGCATCAGAATCACCGAGGAGTTGCGCGCGCGCTTCGTCCAAGACGAGCCTGAAGGCTATGTACCGATCGTCGACGCTGTGCGCTGTCTCGGCATCTCCCGTCAGTCCGTGTTGCAGCGTGTAAAGCGGGGACAGCTCGAGGCCATCCACGTAACTCGAGGAAGACGAAAGGGGTTGCGCATCAAGGTGTTGGCCGATCAACAAGCCCTCCTTGAGGGCACTCGATGAAAGGAGGTGCATTGTGGCGAGGTCTCCAAGTAACCCGACAGGTCGGCCTCGATTACCTCCCAGTGCCGCGACTTCAAGAGCGCATGGACGTGGCGAACCGCGTCCAAGGCATTCCTCCCGGTCCGGTAGGCGTACTGCTCGGGCTGCAAGTCGGGCTCATAGATCGGGCTCAGAACCACGACTACGGCCGTCATCGCAACTCGATCTCGTATCGTCGGTATCCCCAGAGGTCGCGTCCGCCCCGGTCGGCCCGGCTTCGGAATATGAACCCGCCGAACCGCCTCGGGTCGATATCGCTTCGTTCGAAGCTCTTCCGTCAGTTCACCCAACCAACGTTCCACCCCGTAGGTCTCGATGTCATCGAACCTCTGCCCGTCCACTCCCGCCACCCCGCCGTTTGCCCGGCACAGGCGGTAGGCGTATCCCAGTACGTCGGCTCGATACACCTTGTCGTACAACGAGTAGAAACGGTACTCGGGTGACCCCTTCGCTTTGGCATGCAGCGCCACCTGTAGCTTCCCAACCGATTCCGGAGGTGATAGGCTCACGCCACTCTCCTGGCTGTCGCCACTTCGGACGCTCTCCTTGACCTAAGGCCCCTTCGCTCCACCGGCGTTACCCGGCTTCCTCGCTACTACGGACCTCTCCGTCACCCCATGGAACCCGGCCTCTCCCTCGCGGGAGTCCGGTTTGGCGGGCCGAGGTGCCCACGGGGACCGTGAGCCTCACGGCCGCGAGGCAGAGCGGCCGGGCGCCCGTCACCGGCGCCATCGCCGGCGCCAGCGCCATCGAGTACGAGGCGGAGCTGTGCGGCGAGTCGACGACCCCGTGCCTGTGAGGCCTGCGGCCTGAGGCCCGAGGCCTGAGGTCGTGGCTCGCGCGGCGGCGCGGGTCAGCGCGCGGCGGGGAGGGGGCAACCGTCGGGGGCGCGCTCGGGGCGCGCGGCGCCCGCGGTGGACGCCACGGCCGGCACGAAGGCGCCGCCCCTGGCGGTGGTGGCCGAGTCGATGTTCATCGAGCAGAGCGAGCCGCACATGGTGCAGACCTTCGACCCCTTGGCCTCGCTCCCCTCCTTGTAATTGCGCGCGCGGTCGGGGTCGAGCGCCAGGAGGTACTGCGTCTCCCAGTCGAGCGCCTTGCGCGCCCGCGACATGGCGGCGTTGCGCTCCCGCGCGCCGCCGGTCCCCTTGACCAGGTCGCCGGAGCAGGCCGCGATGCGCGTGGCCACCACCCCCTCGATCACGTCCGCGACGGTGGGGAGGCGGAGGTGCTCGGCCGGGGTGACGTAGCAGAGGAAGTCGGCGCCGGCCGCAGCCGCCACCGCGCCGCCGATGGCGGCGGTGATGTGGTCGTAGCCGGGGGCGAAGTCGATGGTGAGCGGCCCGAGCACATAGAAGGGCGCGTCGCCGCACAGGCGCTTCTCGAGCTGCACGTTGGCCGCGATCTGATCGAGCGGGACGTGCCCCGGCCCCTCGATCATCACCTGGCAGCCGCGCGCGCGGGCCCGCTCCGCCAGCTCGCCGAGCACGAGCAGCTCCGCGACCTGGCCGCGGTCGGTGGCGTCGCCGGTGGCGCCGGGCCGCAGGCCATCGCCGAGGGAGAAGGTGACGTCGTGCTCGTGGAAGATGTCGCACAGCCGGTCGAAGTGCTCGTAGAGCGGGTTCTCGCGGCCGGTCGCCTCGATCCAGGCCGCGAGGAGCGCGCCGCCGCGCGACACGATGCCGGCCAGGCGGCCGTGCGCGCGCAGCTTCGCCACGGTGTCGCGCGTGACGCCGCAGTGGACGGTCATGAAGTCGACGCCCTGCCGCGCCTGCTTCTCGATGCACTGGAACAGCGTCTCCACGTCCATGGAGCGGATCGAGGCCTCGGCCGCGACCTGGTAGAGCGGCACGGTCCCCAGGGGGAGCGGCGAGCGGCGGAGCAGCTCCTCGCGGACGCGGTCGATCTCGTCGCCGGTGGAGAGGTCCATGACGGCGTCGGCGCCGTGGTGGATCGCGGCCTCGAGCTTGCGGATCTCCTCGTCGAGGAGCTGGTGGAACCCCGAGGCGCCGATGTTGGCGTTGGTCTTGGTGCGCAGGCCCAGGCCCACGCCGCGGGCGCGGATGTCGTGGTGGACGTTCTTGGGGATGACGACCGTGCCGGCGGCGACGCGCTCGCGGACGAGCTCGGGGGCGAGCCCCTCGTCCGCCGCGACGTCGCGCATCTCCGGCGTGACGATGCCGGCGCGCGCCTGGGTGAGATGGGTAGCCATGGTGTCCTCGGTGCTGGGGTCAATGTAGCGGGTGCAGGGTGAAGGTTCAACGTCGAAGGGCCGCGCCGGCGGCCCCCGGCGTCAGGCGCGGCCGGCGAACAGCCGATAGGCAAGGAAACCCGAGGCCTCATCACACACCGCCATCCCTTCCACGGGTTGCGCGAACCCGCCCTCGGCCTGAAAGCTACACCACCGAGACAAGGATTAGCGCAAGCCGCCTCTCCCCGGTCTCACTATTAGGAAAAGAGTCTTGCTGATCTCCCCGACATCGGATAGGCTCTACTTGGCCGCCTCCGAAGCGCGCGCGGGGTGTGTCGCCGCAACCCACAGGAGGTAATCAGCGATGCACAACAGAAGGTTCACAGCATCAGGAATTCTCGCACTGGGTCTCGCCCTGCTCGTAGTCCCCATGCGTGGGTCACTGGCAAGGCCGACGTTCTTCACCAATCAGTGCGCATCGTGTCACTCGAACGATACGCCCACCTGCAACGGCTGCCATCACCACATCGGGACTCTCTCTGCTACGGCGGACAGACCCACTTACTATCCGGGGGACGCCGTGACCGTCACCTTGAACGGCGGTACCCAGACGGGATGGATAAGGGCCATCCTCTACAACGAGAACCACACCGAACTGGTCCGAAGGACAGGCCCCACCCACACGGGAGACGACGGACAGGCTAATCCGGTCGTCTTCCCGGTCAGCCTTCAAACCACAGCCCCCCTTCAGCTCGGCGATCACGTATGGCAAGCATCATGGTTCGGGAACAACGACGGCAGCGGACACATCGAGAACCTCGCGAATGTGACGATCCGGGTGGTCCAGGATCCCGCCGCAATCGAGGATCCTCCCGCACTTCTCAAGACATGGGGGTGGCTCCGCTCCGCGTTTCGCTAGCCTAACTTCCGCAGTTCGAGGCGCCGCCGAGCTTTTTTCGAGGAGTTCGGCGGCGTAACTGCTTTGTTCCCAGTTCGCCGGATTCCGAAACACGATGTAGTGCCACCCTCGTAAGGTAAAACAATTCGGACGAGGGTCAACCGCGGCGGGAAACCGGAGTTCGGGAGCTCGGCTGGGGCGGGTTTGAGTCGAGAGGTCGGCTGTTCAGGTCCGCGTGCAGGGGTGATGGTGGTTGGAAGACGGAGCTATCCGGGTGAATAGGTGGTTCTTCGACGGACATCGGGGCGACGGGTGAGCCTACGCGGCCTCGTGGTAGTAGTAGCGCAGCATGCCACCGAGGCGTTTGCGGCATCGGACCGGGCCAGTGGCCCGTCCAACGCTATCGTCGGGTTCGATCAGCCGGTTGCTGAGCCCCTGGTGATTCCGCTCGCCGTGATAATGGGCAAGGAACGCGATGGTCGCCCGACGCAGCGGCGACTCGCCGAAGAAGATCATGCGATCCAGGCACTCTTGCTTGGGGCTCCGAAGAAACCGTTCGAGGTGAGAGTTCAGGTTGGGCGACCGCGGCGGCAAGCGCACCGCTTCCACATCCGTGCCCCTGAGGATTGCCCGAAATGCAGCGCTGAACTTGGAATCTCGGTCCATCAGAAGGTACCGCTTGCCCTCGAGGAATCCGTCGCCATAGACGGTCAGATTCCTCGCAACCTGCTTCATCCACCTCTCGTCAGGGCTGGCTGTGCAGCCCGCGAAGCAGACGCGGCGCGTGGCCACCTCCATGACGAAGAGCAGGTAGAAGGTGAGCCGTCCCGACTTCGTCCAGACCTCGATCGTCGTGAAGTCGATCGCCCCGAGCACGTCCCAATGAGCCTCCAGGAACCCCTTCCAGGGGGACCGCCGCTTCCGGTCCGGAACTGGTTCGATCCCGTGCTCTCGGAGGATGTTCCCGACCGTCGTGTCTGAGATCTTGTGCCCGAGGTTGGCCAGTGCAGCCTGGATGCGGTCGTAGCCCCAGGTCGGAATCTCGCGGGCCATGCGCAGGACCAGGTCAACGATCTCCGGCCTGACTCGTGGCCGCCCCACGGACTGGCGGCGATTGCTGTAATCCCACTTCTCGGCCACGAGCTGCCGGTGCCAGCGAAGGATAGTGTCGGGGGAGAAGGCAGCGCCGATCTCACCGAGTAGCTTCCGGCCGAGGATCTTTCCCTTGACCGCCAGGCGTCGGCGTTGGTCGTCGTTGAGCCTGATTCTTCTCTTGCCATGGGCTTCCTTCAGGACCTGATTCTCGGCGCGGAGATGCTCGATGACCTCTTGCTGCTGCCGGTTGATCATGCCGGCCAGGATGGTGAGGAGTAGCTGCCAGGGTTGGAGGACGAAGTTCATGGTTGGTCCGATGCCGGAGCGGCAAGAGGGAGAGCATCGGGCGCATGACTCGGCCGGTCAACGGGCTGAAATCGGTGCTGGACGAAGGCCCGCAATCAAAGCGCGAGCGTGAGTTGCGCCTCGGCTGAGTTTCTTGACCATACGGGGCTATCGATCGATCGAGCACCGCAACCGTTCCAGCACTTCCCAGAACCGCGGAAAGGACTTCTGAACACACTCGGGATTCGCTGTGTGCACTCCATGAACGCGCAACGAGAGCAAACCCGCAGCCATCGCCATGCGGTGGTCCCCGAAGTCTTCGATCCGGGCACCCAGGCGCGCGAAGGGCGGAGAGGTCCGAGGATCGTCCCCGAGGGTTTCACCGGGGAAGATCCGCAGACCGTCGCGGCGCTCCTCCACTGTGATGCCGACCTCGGCCAGCATCTTTGCCGCCGCGGCGATCCGGTCACACTCCTTGAGCCTCGCGTGCGCGACGTCGCCGATCACGCTCGGCTGCGATGCGAAGGCGCAGGCCACGGCGAGAGGAGTGATCAGGTCTGGGCAGTCCGACAGATCGAAGGTGTGAGGGCGGGGCCGCCCCAGTTCATGCAGGAAATCTACGATCCTGCGATCGCCCTGTGTGGAGTGGGGATCCAGATTCGGAATCGACACCCGGCGGCCAGTCAGCCAGCCCGCGACGTGCAGCATGGCCCCTGATGACCAGTCCGCTTCGATCTGTATCTGAGTCGGCCGATAGGACCCGGCGGGCGCGCGGAAGCCGGTTCCCAGATCCTCGATTGCAGGACCGCCGAAGCGGACCATCATCGTGCGGGTGAGCTCCACATATGCGCGCGACGCGATCTTGCCGGTCACCGTAACCTCCATTCCTCCCAGCAAGGGAGAGAGCATCAGGAGCCCCGACAGAAACTGGCTCGTACCGCTTGCATCGACCCGGACCCGACCCGGGATAGGACCTTCCTGAGATACGACGAATGGAGCGAACCCCTCTGCGCCCAGGTGCTCGACCCGCTTCCCGAGCACGCGCAGCGCATCGACGACTTCGCGGACCGGCCTGCGCCGGAGCTGCTCAGCTGCGTCCAGCGTGACGCGGTCCTCGATGAGCAACGAAGCCGCCGCTAGGAAGCGTAGGCAGGTCCCTGCCTCGGCGCAGAACAGAGGTTCGGAGGGGGACCGATAGACGCCGCCTTGCACGGTCCACTCCGTACCTTCGGTTCGTACATCAATCCCGAGCCGCTGGAGCGCCCCGCGCAACGCCCGCGCGTCGTCACAGTCGAGTGCTCCCCGAAGAGTGGAAGTTCCGGGCGCGAGGGAGGCGAGCAGCAAGGCACGCTGGGTCGCGCTCTTCGAGCCTGGAGCCTCTAATGTAATTGGATCAGCCATCGTTCGTCCCGAGACAACTGTTCGACTGTCCGGTTCCCCTGACCCGCCTCGCGTCGTCCATCACTCCGCCCCGCTAACGGTTCTCACTCGTGGCTGCCTTCATCTCCGCCACGAACGACCGCACGCACTTGACGATCGCCCCGGTCCCACCTGCGAGTTGCGCCTCGACGCGTTCAACCACCGCAGAACCGCAGATCACGCCGGCCGCGCCTGCCTTCCGTGCGGCGACGACATGTTCGGGACGGGAGATGCCGAATCCGAGGAGGGGAGGCGCCGCATTCCGGAGGGCGAGTTCCCGAAGAAGCTTGCTGTCCGGCAGACTGATCTCCTCGTCCGCCCCCGTCACGCCCCTCCGGCTCACCACGTACGTATAGCCCCTGGATTCGCCGGCGATCTTGTCCAAACAGGCGGGACTCGCGTTCGGGGGGAGCAAGAGGATGGGATCGACTCTCGCCCCTCGCGCGGCTTCGCAAAAGGGTGTGGCTTCAAGAGTCGGTACGTCAGCGACCAGAACTGAGTCGAGACCTGCCGCTGCCGCTTCGGCGTAGAATCTCTCGACCCCGTTAGCGACAACGAGGTTCGCATAGACCAGGAGGCCCAGGGGAAGATCTGGGAAAGCCGACCGCATCGCGCGGATCATGACGAGGCAGTCTGCAGGCGTGGTCCCGGCCGTCAGGGACCTTCGGGCCGCGGCCTGAATCGTCGGGCCGTCAGCGGTCGGATCCGAGAAGGGGATCCCAAGCTCCAGCGCGTCGGCGCCCCCTTCTGCCATGGCTTTGAGGACCTCGAGGCTCGACTGCGGATTCGGATCCCCGAGCATGGTGAACGGGACGAAGGCGATCTGGCCCCGTCGCCGGAGCCTCGCAAACATGCTGGCGTATCGGTCGCTCACGGCTTGACCTCTGTACGGGCTTGGTTCCGCTCCACGCAGAAGCTCCTGACGGCGCGCGCCTGCATGACCGTCTCGAGATCCTTGTCCCCCCTGCCCGAGAGGTTGACCAGCAGATCAGCGGAGCCCGCCGTGCGAAGAGCGCGCCTCAAAGCCTCGGCGAGCGCGTGTGCAGACTCGAGCGCAGGCAGAATGCCTTCTCGACGAGCGAGGGCTTCATAAGCATCGAGGGCTTCGACGTCGGTCACAGAGGTGTAGGTCGCCCGGCCGGTGTCGCGAAGGTGCGCGTGCTCGGGGCCGACGCCCGGATAGTCGAGCCCGGCGGAGATCGAGTGGGATTCCTGCACCTGGCCGTGCTCATCCTGGAGGATCGGCGTGACGGCTCCGTGGAGAACGCCCATGCGACCTCGGGCGAGGGTGGCGCCGTGCTTTCCGGTTTCGAGTCCGTGACCCCCCGCCTCGACTCCGACCAGGTTCACATCCGCGTCGTCGCGGAACGCCTGGAAGATGCCGATGGCGTTCGAGCCGCCGCCAATGCAGGCGATCACGGCGTCCGGGAGCCTTCCCGCCGCGTCGAGAATCTGTTCCCGCGCCTCCCGACCGATAACAGCCTGGAAGTCACGCACAAGGCTGGGAAACGGATGCGGCCCCGCGGCGGTGCCGAGCATGTAGTGGGTCGTAGGATAGCTCCCTGACCAATCCCGGAGGGCTTCGTTGATCGCGTCCTTCAGTGTGGCCGAGCCGCTCGTAACCGCCTTCACTTTGGCTCCCATCAGTTCCATCCGATGTACGTTCGGCTTCTGCCGGTCGATGTCCTTGGCCCCCATGTAGACCGTCGTCTCGAAGTTGAACAAAGCCCCGGCCATGGCGGTCGCGACTCCGTGCTGGCCCGCACCCGTCTCTGCCACCAGTCTCGCCTTGCCCATGTGCCGCGCAAGAAGCGCCTGGCCCAGGACCTGGTTTGTCTTGTGCGCGCCACCATGGAGAAGGTCTTCCCTCTTGAGCCAGATCCGGACTCCTGTCCCGTGCGCTACGTTGCGGCATAGATAGAGAGGGGTAGGGCGGCCGGCATAGCTGCGAAGTAAACCCTCCAACTCCTCCCGGAAGGCACGGTGGTCTCGGAGATCGAGCCATGCGGCCTCGAGCATCTCGAGGGCAGGGACCAAGATCTCGGGAACAAAGCATCCTCCCCACCGACCGAACCGTCCGTCGAGTCGCATGTCAGGCGCCTCCCCGTTCTGCACCCTGTCCGCGCAGGGCGGCGAAGAAATCCCGCAGCAGGTTGCGGTCCTTCCTGCCGGGGGCCGCCTCGACGCCCGAGCAGACATCGAGGATGCCGGCGCCCATCATGTCCGCGGCAGCAGCCAGCTCCGGACGCAGTCCTCCGGAGAGAACGACCCGCGCAAGATCGGCGCCGGCGATCAGGGACCAATCGAAGGCCCTGCCTGTTCCGCCCGCCCGCCCGGGGTCGAAGGTGTCAAGCAGAACGCGGTCGGCCGGACCAGGATCGAGATCGGGCCTCTTGTCCCGGACTCGGCGAACGACCCATATCTCCCGTTCGCCGCCGATCCCCGCGCGTAGTCGCCGAGTAAACGCTTCGTCGAGCCGCCCGGAACTCGAATCGTCCTGGATGATCTGCACCGCGGCGAGGTTCAGCTCATCCGCCAAACGCGCGATCCGCTCAACTCGATCCCCCACGAACACGCCGACCCAGCGGAGTGACGGAGCCGAACGGACGAGGCGCGCTGCTTGCTCCGGCTCGACGCGACGAGGTGACGACTCGGCGAAGATCAGGCCTCCGTAGATCGCCCCGGCTTCGGAAGCTGCGCGTGCGTCCTCTTCCCTCGTGATGCCGCAGACCTTCACGGTCCCGAAGACAAGCTCGCGGACCGCCGTCGCGAGGTCGCGGCGCTCCATGAGCGCCGTCCCCACCAGGAAGGCGTCGACATGCGGGCGCAGCTCGCGGACCTGGGCGTGAGTCGAGATCCCCGACTCGCAGACGATGCTCCGGGCGAAGCCCGCCGCCGGAGCCAACCTCATCGTTCGAGTGATATCGACCTCCAAGGTTCTCAAGTCCCGGTTGTTGATCCCCACGATCTCCGCTCCCAATGAACGAGCCCTTGTGAGCGAATCGTGATCGTCGACCTCGACGAGAGCATCCATCGACAAGGAGGCAGCGGCGGCGGCGCACTCTCTGAATGTCCGATCGTCGAGCACTGCGAGCATCAAAAGAACCGCGTCCGCACCATGCAACCTCGCCTCGCAGACCTGATACGGATCGACGACGAAATCCTTGCACAACACCGGGAGGGTAGTTCCGGCGCGCACCCTCTCCAGGACGTCGAATCCTCCCCCGAAGAAGTCGCGATCGGTGACAACGCTAATCGCATCTGCGATCGGGTTGTAGCTCTTCGCGATCGCTTCCGGATCGAAGTCCTTCTCGGCGCGGATCGTTCCTCGGGACGGCGAGGCTCGCTTCACCTCGAGGACATAACCGGTCGATGACCCCTCGATCGCTCGGGCGAAGGACCGGTGCGATGGGATTAGCTGATCCACGAAGGAGTTCAGTGGCCGTTCTGCCTTGCGGCGCGCGACTTCCTCCCTCTTGTGAGGAATAATTCGGTCAAGCACCATGCGATGGTCCCGCCTTCTGAGGCTCCTCGTGCGAGAGCTTCACCCACGCGCTCAGGCGAGCAAGGCAGCGGCCTGAGCGCATCGCCTCCAAAGCCGCCTGCGTGCCCTCACGAATGTCTTTCGCCGCCGACGCCACCCAGGCCGCCGCTCCCGCATTGATCGCCACGGACGCCTCATGAGCCGCTTCCCCGTGCCCCGAGAGGAGGGCCTCGACGGTTCGCCGGTTCTGCGCTGCATCCCCGCCGGCGAGGGAGTGTAGAGGGAACCGCCTTAGGCCTGCGTCTTCGGGCAGGATCTCAAGACGGCGCACGAGTCCGTCCTCAGTCAGCATTGCGCTGGTAGGCCCCGAGACGGAGATCTCATCCATTCCGCCGCCGTGCACGACCAGAGAGCGCCTCACACCTAGGCTGGACAGTGTCAGTCCCATCGTCTCCACGAGCGCAGGATCGTACACCCCGAGGAGCTGAAAGGGCGGGCGGGCGGGGTTCACCAGTGGCCCGAGGATGTTGAAGATGGTCCTCATCTTGAGAGCTGCCCTGACGGGCATGGCGTGACGCAGACCCTGGTGGTACTGGGGGGCAAAGAGGAAACAGATCCCGACTCGATCAAGGCAGTTCCTCGCAGTAGACGATTCGGGGTCGAGTCTCACGCCGAAGGCCTCGAGGAGATCGGCCGAGCCGCACTTCGATGAGACCGAACGGTTGCCGTGCTTCACCACGGGGATCCCCATCTCGGCCAGGACGATCGCCGCGACGGTGGATATGTTGAGGCTCCCCGCGCCGTCGCCCCCTGTCCCGCAAACGTCCATGAAGGGACCTTCAGGCGCGGGAAAGCCTGTCGCCCGATCGCGAACTGCCTTCGCCGCCCCGGCGATCTCTTGAGGCTTCTCTCCCTTCATTCGCAAGCCGATGAGCAGTGCGGCGATCTGTACGGGAGTGAGCTCCCCATCGATCATGGCGCCGAACAGCCTCTCTGCCTCATCACGATCCAGATCATGACGGTCGGCTATCCGATCCAGAAGTTGGTGCATGCTATGACTCCCCTCGACCGGCCGTTGACATTGCAAGGACGTTATCGAGCAAGCGCCCTCCCATGGGCGTGAGGATCGATTCGGGATGGAACTGAACGCCCCAGATGGGGCGTGAACGATGCTGGACGGCCATGACGATCTCACCGAGGCGGGCCACGATCGCGAGATCGGGAGGAACCCGCGTCGCCGCGAGGGAGTGGTAACGGCCGACCATCATGGGACTGGCTATGCCGGCAAAGAGACCGGTACCGTCGTGCGGCAGCAGCGAACTCTTCCCGTGAATGATCTCACCCGCTCCGCCCACGCTTCCGCCCAGCGCCTCGACCAGCGCTTGGTGTCCCAGACAGACGCCCAGCACGGCGATCCCCTCGGGCAGGCGGCGTAGCAGCTCGACGATGCATCCTGCTCGAGCGGGGGTTCCTGGACCTGGACTCACGACCAGGAGCTTCGGGGTCGGGGTGCAGTCAAGGAGTTCGAGAGCCCGCGCGGTCGTGATCGTGTTGCGATGAACCTGTACAGAACAGCCACGACGCGCGAACTCATCGACAAGGTTGAAGACGAAGGAGTCGATGTTGTCGATCACCAGGACGTTCGGCAAGCCCCTCATGCGCCCTCCCAGGCCGCGCGGGCGACGGCTTGCAGGACAGCGCTCGCTTTCGCCCGTGTCTCATCAGCCTCTGCCTGCGGGTCGGAGTCGAAGACGATTCCCGCCCCCGCGCGAACGTGGGCGTGTCCGCCGGCGACCAGTGCAGAGCGGATCACAATCGCTGTGTCCATCGCGCCTTCGGACGTCAGGTAGCCGATCGCGCCGCCATAGGGACCGCGCCGGTCCGTTTCCCAGCGGCGCAGCAAGCGAGCCGCTTCGACCTTGGGGGCTCCGGTCAGGGTGCCCATGGTCATCGTTCCCTGCAATGCATGGAGCGCATCCAGCTCGGAACGCAGTCGCCCCTCCACCCGACTGACCAGATGCATGACATGGCTGTAACGCTCGATCTCGAGCAGTCGGGATACGATCCTCGAACCTGGCTCGCTCACCCTTGCGATGTCGTTGCGCGCGAGGTCGACGAGCATCACATGCTCCGCGAGCTCCTTGCCGTGGAGCTTCAACTCGGCTTCGAGCCTGTTGTCCAGATCGTGATCGAACCGGCCATCGCGCGAGCGCCCTCGAGGCCGCGTACCGGCGATCGGGGCTATGGTGACGCGCGGAGGATTTCCCTCGACCCGCAGGCTGGTCTCCGGGGAGGCTCCGAATAGAACGAAGCCAGCGCCATCCAGATAGAACAAGTAGGGGCTCGGGTTGAGCCGGCGGAGGTGTTTGTAGGCGGCAAGCGGATCACGACATGGCAGGCGGAAGGTGCGGGAGGGGACGATCTGGAATACATCCCCCGCCAGGATGTGCTGCTGCATGGCGCGGATGACCTCGCAGTACGCGTTGTCATCCAGGTCGACATCCACATTCTCTGGAACGCTCGTGTCAGCCGCCTCGGATCCCGCCGGCTCCCTCTCCTGCAGGTCAAGTATCGACCGGCTCAACTCTCCGATCGTCTTCTCGTCTGGGGAGGCATCGCCAAAGCCGTTCGCGATCAGTTCCACCGTGCCTCCACGGTGGTCCATGTGGATGAGGATCTCCGGCAGCTCGAAGAGAAGATCGGGAAGCGAGAAGAGGTCCTGCCTCGCAGGGGGGAGATCCTCGAAGAGGTCGATGAAGTCGTATCCGAGGAGCCCCGGCAAGGTGAGAGGCGGTACCCCCACGGGCGTGGACCAACCGAATGCCATGCGCCGCAGCACATCCAGCGGCGAATGGGATCTCAGGCGCTCCTCCTCGCCGGCAGCAGGATCGATCCGCGAAAACGATAGTACGAGAGCGTCGCCTTCGGACGATGCATCCGCCAGCCCGGCCAGCGCGTCCGCTTGCACTCGGAGCGCTTCGACTCCGGCCGCCGTGAGCGGGATGAGCCTGACCTCGCCCCCCCGCCCTTCGATGCGCAGGGCTGATCGGATCAGTACGAAGCTCTGGCTGTCGTTCCGTCCGTTTCCGTCCCTCGATTCGAGCAGGATCGTGTCGGGGCTGGGATGGGCGAGCGCACCATAGAGGACCTGCGGGTCCCATGAGCCGCTGATGCGGTGGACCAGAGCGCTGCGGCGCGCATGTCCCGGTCGCGTCACAGCGAGGCCCCGCTCGGCGGAGCCGGTTGCATCAGAGTGCGCCCCAGCGTGTCAACCAGCGAACGCAGGGAGCGCATGAGGGATTCAAACTGCTCCGGATAGAGCGACTGCTCCCCGTCCGAAAGGGCCTCCGCTGGATTGCGGTGGACCTCGACAATGATCCCGTCCGCGCCTGCTGCCGCCGCGGCCAGAGACATCGGAGCAACCAACTGGCGCCTGCCCGTTCCGTGGGAAGGATCCACGAGGACGGGGAGATGGCTCCTCTGCTTGATGAACGGTACGGCATTGAGGTCGAGAGTATTGCGGGTCGCGGTCTCAAAGGTCCGGATGCCCCTTTCGCAGAGGATGACATTTGGATTCCCCTGGCTCACCACGTATTCCGCGGCCATCAAGAGGTCCTCGATCGTGGCGGCCATGCCCCGCTTCAGGACTACCGGCTTGCGGCGTTGTCCGAGTTCGCTCAGCAGGCGGAAGTTCTGCATGTTCCGCGCTCCTACCTGGAACGCGTCCGCATGCTCCTCGACGGCGAGGATGTCGGCCACCTCAACGACCTCGGTGACTGTTGGAATGTTCAACTCCCGCGAGACATGCTTCAGGATCTCAAGCCCCTCGACACCGAGCCCCTGGAACGAGTAGGGGCTCGTGCGGGGCTTGAATGCGCCGCCCCTCAAGACGGCCGCCCCGGCGGCGGCGACGGCACGGCAGGTCTCCATCGCCTGCTCGAGGCTCTCGATTGCACAGGGGCCGGCGATCACGGTGAAGTACCCGTTTCCGACTTTCGCCGAACCTATGTGCACGACGGTGTCTTCAGGATGGGATTCCCTGCTCACCATCTTGTAGGGGGCAAGGATAGGCTTGACGGACTCGACGCACGGATGGCTCTCAAGATGCAGTTTGGCCAGGACGCGTTCATCGCCGATTGCCCCAAGCACCACCCTCTCTTCTCCTGGAAGAAACTGGGGCTTTAGTCCGCATTCCTTGATGTGGTCCAGCAGCTCCCGGACCGTACTGTCCTCGGTTCCCGGTTTCAAGATGATGATCATCGTGCTCTTCCTCCGCGACCCGGTGTTCAAAGCAAGAAACAGAAACGCCCGCCGGGGTCCGGTGGGCGTCCAGCTTGTGCTTCTACCTGCTGCCTGTCCTATGAATCGTTCGGTGACTCAAAGCTGACGCACAACAGGGGGGCGCTCACCGGCATGACATCCCGCCATCGCCGGTATGCGCAGGAATAGGGATACTTGTCTACCCCCAGTCGTATGGCGCACCGTGCATGCATCGTGACTGTAATTCTCCCAGATGCCACCGCCCATTGTCAAGCGGAAACCGAGGGAGCGAATCCGATGATTGAACGAATTCAGCGGCCGCTCTCGCGAAAGTGCCCAGCCGTCACCCAGCGGCGACTGTGCCTGGCTCCAACGCCTTGTGAGATTCCTCACAGAAACTGTCGGTGGGGCCCCTGCGGAAAGATGCGCGCCTGGCCAGAGGAGTCGAGAACGCATCGTCGGGAAGCCGCCGGGAGAGTGAGTCGTGGCGGCTGGCGGCAGTCGCGAAAACCTTCAATCGTCCGATAATCTTGACATGGCCGCATGGACCTGGGAGTGGTTGCGATCATGAAGTTCGAGGTCTTCTCGTCGCTGGACGAGTTCGCCGCCTTGCGGGACGAGATCGAGGCGCATCTCAAGAACTTCCCGGAGAGCTTCTTCTACAGTCCCGGCTGGCTGATCCCTTTCCAGAAGGTGTTCGGCACGGGCATGGAGTTCAGGCACGTCATCGGCCGCGATCCGCAGGGGAAGATGACCGGATCGGCGCATCTGTCGATCGTCCGCACGCCGTTCCTCAGAGTACTCCGCCAGCGCGTCGTGGCCTTGATGGGAACCCGAGCGGCCGTATCGCCCGAGCATCTGGATCTTCCCATTCGACCCGAGGCTTGGGATCAGTGGTTCGATTTTCTCGAGAAGCAGATCGCCGGCGACATGGGCAGCTGCGCCTTTGCCCTGTTCGATTCCGTGGCCGAGCACGCGCCCTTCATCGAGGCCTGGACCGCGCGTCTGCGCGACCGTGGGTTCCGTGTCGTCCGCGAGGAACAGGATGTCTGTCCCTACTTCGACCTTCCCGAAAGCTATCAGGCCCTGCTCGACGGGTATTCGGCCAACATGAGGAAGATCACCCGCCGGACGCTGCGGCGCGCCGGGGACCAGGTGCGCATGGCGGATCATACGGAGATCGGCGACGTCGAAACCGTGCTCTCGGAAGCCCGCCGGCTGCATACCCTCTCGCGCGGGAAGAAGGGGGATGCGGGGAGTCTCGGGCGATCCGGATACATGGAGTTCCACCGCGAGTTGATCCGGTCTCTGAGCCACGGCGATGCGCTCTACATGAAGTTCCTGGTCAGCGCGGGCACTCCGATCGCCTACCGCCATGGATTCCTGGTCGACGGCGTGTACTACGACTACCAGACCGGATACGACCCGGCCCATGAGAGACTGCGGCCGGGATTCGTCATCCTGGCTCTCGTCGTCGAGGACCTGATCCGCCGAGGAGTGCGGCGATTCGACTTCCTTCGCGGGGACGAGCCTTATAAGAGGCATTGGGCGTCCAAAGACCGCAGGAGCTATCGCTACCTCATCTTCCCCCCGCGACTGCGTTCCTGGCTCTACCTTTCCCTCAGACGCCTGTACCACGGACTTTGGTAGATGGCGGCGCAGATCGACCCGGCGCGCGACCGCTCGAGCATGGCCGCGAATGGTCTCGCGCCCGTCGTGTGCCAAACCCCAGCTGCCTTCAGGCAGCCCTCCGATGGTAGTACCGGAGCATCCCGTCAGGTCGCTCCCGACAGGCCAGCCGCCCCTGGCCGCCTTGCCTCAAGGGCTCGATCAGCCCGGTCCCAAGCCCCTGGTGGTTCGCCTCAAGGTGGCATCACGGAGGGAGGAATCACCAGGGACTTGGTCATCGGCTGATCGACGCGGGCGAAGGGGTCGGGCGCGTCTCCGGTCCGGTCCAGTGTCGTGAACGGCGCGGTCGGTAGGGTGCTGCAGTACGACTTCCGCCAGGCCGCGTAGGCTCGCTTATCGTGTCATAGTCCGTCGACGATCAATCGATCCTGCAATCGGTTACGAGATGGCATTGGGCACAGCTGCTAAGCTCCTGTCCGAGACTTCGAGACCGTGCGGGTGCTCACGCAAGTCTCGATGGATCCAATCAGAATCGGCCAGCTCGCCAGACTCAACCCGCGTGTCGTCCAGCAATATCTCGATCTGCTCCCAATCGACACTCGGCAGACGCAAAACGAGTCCGCGGACAGGTCGGAGACCTCATCCGCGGACTTGTTGAAAACTTCTACGCTCTCAGAACTCCCAGGACCAACGATTGAGGAGCATCTCGATGTCTGACATCCCCCAAAACAGGGAAGGAGGTGACCCTGACCTGCCCCCGATCATCGGTCCACTTCCTATGTTAGTCCCAAGCTCGGTTCCACACCTGACAGCAAGCTCCTGATGGGCCTCGGTTCAGTCGCCTCCGGAGCCGGTGG
>Ga0194125_10006799_pt1 | contig 16720 bp, 28 predicted proteins | sample TA2KigC250mmetaG_FD_148626 | JGI IMG/M metagenome (GOLD analysis project Ga0194125, IMG submission 148626) | Freshwater microbial communities from Lake Tanganyika, Tanzania - TA2015034 Kigoma Deep Cast 250m | ecosystem: Environmental > Aquatic > Freshwater > Lake | place: Tanzania: Lake... | reverse complement strand
GCGCTGCTCGCATTCCGCCGGGCGGGTGCCGACGGCGTTCTCAGCTACTTTGCGCGCGACGCCGCCCGCTGGCTCGCAGCGTTGCGCTAGCCGGAGGCGGTTCGGGCAGGCTTGTCGAGTTCAACGCTGCGTTGCAGGTGTGCGCTGCGTGACCCATGTGGCGCCGCGAGGCAGCAGCCTTAGTGGCGGATACGCCACCCACGGCCAAGCAGGACAAGCGCCAGCGCGCTCACGAGGAGTGCAAAGCCCAGCGATACGCCAAGGTCGACCGCCGCAGGGGCATCCGAGGCACCGAAGAAGCCGTAGCGCAGTCCGTCGATCATGTAGAAGAAGGGATTCAGATGTGCTAGTGACCGCCAGGGATCCGGCAGCGAATCCACCGAGAAGAACACCCCGGCAAGGAAGGTGAAGGGGTTGATGATGAACGACTGAAAGACCGAGAGCTGGTCCCACTTTTCAGCCCATAGACCCGCGATCACGCCCAGCGACGACATGAGCCAGGCCGACACCGCAAGGATCAGCAGGGTGAAGGCGGGATGCACCGGCACGGTGATCACGAAGGGCAGGGTGGACAGCCAGACGCACACGCCCACCACGAGTCCACGCACAAAACCTCCACCCACGTAGCCGAGGAACCATCCCCAGGCTGGCAATGGCGACAGCAGCAGAAACACCAGATTCCCGGTGACCTTGCTCTGGGTGAGCGAGGAGGATGCATTGGCAAAGGCGTTTTGCTGCAGCGACATCATGGCAAGGCCGGGCACCAGGAAGGCTGCGTAGCTGATGCCCCCGGGAAGATCGAGGCGGCCGCTCAGCACCTGCTGAAAGACCACAAGGAAGAGCACTGCAGAAATCACCGGCGCAAGAACCGTTTGCACCGACACCTTGCGGAAACGTCTGACTTCCTTGTGGAGCAGCGCAAAGGCGCCCCTCCAGGCCAGGTCCGGTGAGGCCGGACCTCCCCCTGCGGCCGCCGCCTGCGGCGATTCGGAGTGGGGCGTGGTGATCGAGCGCAAAGGCGCTGGCCTCTGCCGCAGGCAAGTGGCGCTCAGCGTGCGTCGCTGGCTTCGAACTCGGGTCGGTCCATCAGTTCCACATAGGCCATGGGCGCGTTGTCGCCGGCACGAAAGCCGAAGCGCAGGATCCGCACGTAGCCGCCCGGACGCTTGGCAAAGCGGGGACCGAGCTCGTCGAAGATCTTCACCACCATCTCGCGATCGCGCAGGCGGTCGAAGGCGAGTCGCCGGTTGGCCAGACTCGGAGACTTGCCCAGATTGATCAGAGGTTCAACCACACGGCGCAGCTCCTTGGCTTTGGGCAGCGTGGTCCGGATCGCCTCATGCTTGAGGAGGGCGTTGCACAGGTTGCGAAAGAGCGCGGTGCGGTGGCTGCTGGTACGGTTCAGCTTGCGAAGACCGTTGCGATGGCGCATGACGAATTCCTTTTCGAAGATTCAGAGCCGATCGAGGGTGGCGGGCGGCCAGTTCTCGAGCTTCATGCCAAGCGTGAGTCCGCGCGAGGCGAGCACTTCCTTGATCTCGTTGAGTGATTTGCGGCCCAGGTTGGGCGTCTTGAGCAGGTCGTTTTCACTGCGCTGGATCAGGTCACCGATGTAGTAGATGTTTTCGGCCTTAAGGCAGTTTGCCGAGCGCACCGTGAGTTCCAGATCATCCACCGGGCGCAGCAGGATCGGGTCGAGCTGCGGGGAACGCCCCGAAAATGCATCGAAGGCGTCACTGCCGCCCTCGAGCGAGGCAAACACCGAGAGCTGCTCCACCAGAATGCGCGCCGACTGCCGCACCGCCTCCTCGGGCTGGATCACCCCGTTGGTCTCGACGTCGATCAGCAGGCGATCCAGGTCGGTGCGCTGCTCCACCCGGGCGCTCTCCACCGCATAACTCACCCGGCGGACCGGGGAAAACGATGCATCAAGCACCACACGACCGATTCCATGGGTGTCGGAGCGGCCGAGATTGCCCGGAACATACCCACGCCCGCGTTCGATCTTGATCTGCATGTCGATCTTGCCGCCCTGCGTGAGGTGGGCGATCACATGCCCCGGGTTGACCACTTCCACGTCGTGCGGCACGTCGATGTCGCCTGCATAGACCGGGCCAGCCTGATCCTTGCGCAAGGTCACGAAGACCTCGTCGCGGTTGTGCAGCTTGAACACCACGGCCTTGAGGTTGAGAAGCAGGTCGACCACGTCCTCGCGGACCCCGTCGAGCGTTGAATACTCGTGGACTACCCCGGCAATCTGCACTTCGGTTGGCGCGTATCCCACCATCGAAGAAAGCAGGACGCGACGAAGCGAGTTGCCCAGGGTATGACCGTAGCCGCGTTCGAAGGGCTCCATGACCACCCGGGCATGGTTGGCACCGAGATGTTCCACCTCGACAATGCGCGGCTTGAGCATGGCGGTCTGCATGGTCGTTCCTTTTTTGACTGAGTAGATGACAAGATCAGGTTGAGCGGTCCGGTTTGGCCGGCACTGCGGCCAGCTGTCGCCAAGCCGGCGGCACCGGGGCCACACGCCTCCGCGCCACACGCCTCCGCGCCACATGCCTCCGCGCCGCACGCCTCTCTGCCAGCCACCGCAGGGCCAACAGACCCGAGGCCTGCGAAGCTGCGGCGGCACAGGCTGCAGCCAGCGAAGCAGCGGCCGAGGCCGAGGCCCTCGCGGCCACGCGCATCACCGCTGAAGGCGCACGACAAGGGTTTAGCGCGAATACAGTTCGACAATCAGGTTTTCGTTGATGTCGGCAGGTAGATCCGAGCGGTCGGGGTGCGTCTTGAACACACCCTCCATCCTGGTCTTGTCCACCGCCACCCACTGAGGAAAACCGTGCTGCTCGGCGAGATTGAGCGCGTCCTGGATCCGCGCCTGCTTCCTCGACTTCTCGCGCACCGACACCACATCGCTGGGACGGACCATCGCCGAAGGGATGTTGACAATGCTGCCGTTGACGGCAACTGCCCTGTGCGACACGAGTTGCCGGGCTTCGGCGCGGGTGGAGCCAAAACCCATGCGGTAGACCACGTTGTCGAGCCTCGATTCAAGCAGTCGCAACAGATTCTCTCCGGTGTTGCCCCGGCCGCTTTCGGCCTGCGCAAAGTAGCGCCGGAACTGTCTTTCGAGCACCCCGTACATGCGTTTGACTTTCTGCTTTTCGCGCAGTTGCAGGCCGAAGTCGGAGGTGCGCGCGCCCGAGGTCCTGCCGTGCTGACCGGGTCGGGAGTCGAGCTTGCACTTGCCATCCAGCGATCGCCTCGCGCTCTTGAGATAGAGGTCAACGCCCTCGCGCCGCGACAGCTTCGCCTTGGGTCCGGTATAACGTGCCACAGTCAGTTCCTTTCATCTGGCGCAAGGCTCGGCCTTGCCAAGGTTTGCCCGGTGCGGTCTCCGCCTGGTGAACTCCGGCGGCGCAGATCTCTCAAATGCGCCGCTTCTTCGGGGGGCGGCAGCCGTTGTGGGGCATCGGTGTAACGTCCTGGATCGACAGCACCTTGATCCCGAGGGCATTGAGCGCGCGAACCGACGACTCGCGGCCCGGGCCAGGCCCCCGGATCTGCACCTCCACGTTCTTCACGCCGCACTCCATCGCGGCACGCCCGGCCGCCTCGGCGGCCACCTGCGCGGCAAACGGGGTGGATTTGCGCGAACCCTTGAAGCCTGCGCCACCCGAAGTAGCCCACGCCAGGGCGTTGCCCTGACGGTCGGTGATGGTGATGATGGTGTTGTTGAAGGACGCATGCACATGCGCAATCGCGTCGCTCACGTTCTTGCGCGCCTTCTTGCGCGCCCGCGACGCCGCCGCCTGTTGCGCTGCCGTCTGACCCTTGGTTGCCATCCCTAAACCTCCGCCAAATACCGCACCTTGAATTCAAGCCTCTGCGAGACACCCGATGTGATGCGCAAAGTCGTCATTTCTTCAGCGCCACGCCCGCCTTGCGCGGACCTTTGCGGGTGCGCGCGTTGGTGCGCGTGCGCTGTCCGCGCACCGGCAGACCGCGGCGATGCCGCACCCCTCGGTAGCAGCCAAGATCCATGAGGCGCTTGATCGACATCGAGACCTCACGCCGCAGATCCCCCTCCACCACATAACGCCCGATCTGGTCGCGGATGCGTTCGAGTTCGGCGTCGTTGAGATCCTTCACCCGCTTGGAGTAGGCCACGCCGGCCGCATCCAGGATCGTGCGTGCGCGTCGGCGGCCAATACCGTAGATCGCGGTGAGCCCGATCTCGGCGTGCTGCCGGTCGGGAATGTTGATGCCAGCAATACGTGCCATGCCGCGCTCCGATCAGCCCTGACGCTGTTTGTGCCGGGGGTCGGTGCAAATCACACGGACCACGCCCTTGCGCTTGATGATCTTGCAATTCCGACAAATCTTCTTCACCGATGCGAGTACCTTCATGTCCAGCTTCCTCGTTGTTGATCACTTCGCCCGAAAGACGATGCGCGCTTTCGAGAGGTCGTATGGGGTGAGTTCCACCGTAACCTTGTCACCCGGGAGAATCTTGATGTAGTTCATCCGCATCTTTCCGGAGATATGCCCGAGGACCATATGCCCGTTTTCCAGCTTCACCCGGAAGGTGGCATTCGGCAGGTTCTCGAGGATCTCGCCCTGCATCTGGATCACGTCCTCCTTGCTCATCGGTGGGCCACCCCGTCAAGCGGCGCAGCCTCGGGAGGCCGCACGATTGCAGCAGGCAAACAGGCGCGGAGTGCACCGGTGGCGTGAGGCTTCGTTGTGCAGGACGGAGCGCGCATGGTGCAAGAAGCCTGCATCCTCAGCGTCCCAGCTTTCCGGCGTTGGCCTTGCGCAGCAGGCTCTCGTACTGATGCGACATCATGTAGGACTGCACCTGGGTCATGAAGTCCATCGTGACGACCACGATGATGAGGAGCGAAGTGCCCCCGAAGTAGAACGGCACGTTCCACTTCAGGACCAGAAACTCCGGGACCAGACAGACGAGCGTGATGTAGCCTGCGCCCACCAGCGTGAGACGCATCAGGACCTTGTCGATGTAGCGCGCAGTCTGGTCGCCTGGCCGTATCCCCGGAACGAAGGCGCCACTGCGCTTGAGGTTGTCGGCGGTTTCCCGGCTGTTGAACACCAGTGCGGTGTAGAAGAAGCAGAAGAACACGATAGCGAGCGCATAGGCGGTGATGTAGACCGGTTGACCAGGCGAAAGCGTGGCTGCAGCGTCGCGGATGAAACGTACCACCGGGTTTTCGCTCTCGCCGGAGGCGAACCACTGCCCGATCGTGGCCGGAAAGAGAATGATCGACGAGGCAAAGATCGGCGGAATCACGCCCGACATGTTGAGCTTGAGGGGTAGAAAAGAGGTCTGTCCACCGTAGATCTTGTTGCCGACCTGACGCTTGGCGTAGTTCACAGTGATGCGGCGCTGCCCGCGCTCGACAAAAACGACGAACGCTGTGACTGCAATGACCAGAGCCACGATCACCAGTGCGGCAAAGGCTCCGATCGAGCCGGTGCGTACCAGTTCGGCCAGTCCGCCGATCGCACTGGGGAGTCCTGCCACGATGCCGGCGAAGATGATCATCGAGATCCCATTGCCCAGCCCCCGCTCGGTGATCTGTTCGCCGAGCCACATCAGAAACATGGTGCCGGTCACCAGCGTGACCACGGCAGTGAACTTGAAAAGGAGCCCCGGATTGATCACCAGCCCGGGTTGCGCCTCGAGCGCAACCGCGATGCCGAAGCCCTGGAAGGTGGCAAGCGCGAGCGTGAACCAGCGGGTGTACTTGGTGATCGTGCGCCGTCCTGCTTCGCCCTCCTTGCGCAGGGCCTCGAGTTGCGGAACGACCGCCGTGAGCAGCTGCATGATGATCGAGGCCGAGATGTAGGGCATGATCCCGAGGGCAAACACGGTGAAGCGCGAGAGCGCGCCGCCGGAGAACATGTTGAACATGTTGAGGATGCCGCCGCTTTGCGACTTGAAAAGTGCGGCGAGTTGGTCGGGGTCGATCCCCGGCACCGGGATGTGTGCGCCGAGCCGGTACACCACGATCGCAAGCAAAAGGAAGATGAGGCGCCCTCGCAGATCGCCATACTTTCCCGAGGAGGCGAGCGCAGCAACCCGGCTCATGCGGCACCACGGCCAGCACACGCAAGGCGCGCCGATGCGCGCCAGGCGCAAAGACCGATTCCCGAGGCCGTGAGCCTGCGCATCGCGGATTCACCGATCAAGCTCAAAGAACCTCGCCACCTGCAGCCTCGATCGCCTTGCGCGCGCCTGCGGTTACGCCAAGACCCCTGAGGACCACCCTGCGCTCGAGCGAGCCGGACAGGATCACCTTGGCTCTGCGCGCGGTCTGGTGGGCAACCCCGGCCCGCTTGAGCGCAAGCAGGTCGATGTTGGTGGTGTTGATGCGCGCGAGGTCGGAAAGCCGCACTTCCACCTGATCGAGTGCACGCAGCGAGGTGAACCCGCGCTTGGGCAGCCGACGATGCATCGGCATCTGCCCGCCCTCGAAACCCACCTTGTGAAAACCGCCCGAGCGGGACTTCTGCCCCTTGTGCCCGCGGCCCGCAGTCTTGCCGAGGCCCGAGCCGATCCCGCGCCCGACGCGCTTGCGCGCGCGTGCAGAACCTTCTGCAGGTGCCAAACCGTTGAGTTTCATCGTCTTGAGCCTCTCAATCCTTGAGCTTCGAAAAATCGGTCAAGGCCTTCGCGCAACCCACTGCGACCGACGCTTCTGGCATCGCCCAGGCCTGTCGACATCGACCGTTGCTGCCGGCAACGGGCCCTCAATCCACCTTCACAAGGTAGGCCACCTTGCTGATCATTCCGCGCACCGCTGGCGTGTCCTCGAGTTCGCGGCTCTGCCGGATGCGCTTGAGCCCCAGGCCGAGTACCGTGTCGCGGTGCGAGGTGCGCGTGCCGTTGGGCGATCGCACCAGCGTTACCTTCAGTGTCTTCTTGCTCATCGCATGCTCCTGTCAATGGACCATAACGCTCGCCCATAACCCTGCTGCCCCACAACCCTGCCCCGTAACGACCCTGGGCGACCGCCTGCCGCGCACCACCCGCAGGCAGGTTGCGCGGTTGCGCAGCATGCCCTGATTCAGGCAAGGATTTCCTCGACCGATTTGCCGCGCTTGGCCGCGATCTCGGCCGGAGTGTTCATGTTCTGCAGCGCATTGAGGGTGGCACGCACCAGGTTGTAGGGGTTGGTGGAACCGAGTGCCTTGGCCACCACGTTGGTGATACCCACCACCTCGAAGACCGCCCGCATCGGCCCCCCTGCGATGATCCCGGTACCTTCGGCCGCAGGAGCCAGATACACGGTGGAAGCGCCGTGCTTGCCCTTCACCACATGCTGCAGCGTGCCGCTGCGCAAGGGGATCCGCACCATGCGCCGACGCGCCTCGTCCATCGCCTTTTGCACCGCAACCGGCACCTCGCGCGCCTTTCCCTTTCCCATGCCGATGCGGCCATCGCCGTCGCCCACTACGGTGAGTGCGGCAAAACCGAGGATTCGTCCGCCCTTCACAACCTTGGTGACGCGGTTGACGCCGATCATCTTCTCGCGCAAGCCGTCGTCGCGCTCTTCGCTGCCCATCTTGGGAACAATCTTGGCCATGTTTTCCTATCCGTATCCTTGAAACAGGTGGCGCAGCCGCCGATCAGAACTTCAGCCCGGCCTCGCGCGCTGCGTCGGCAAGCGCACGTACACGGCCGTGATAATGAAACCCGCTCCGATCGAAGGCAACCGCCTCGATTCCGGCTGCCAGGGCCTTCTGCGCAATCCGCTGACCCACGATCGCAGCGGCTGCCGCGTTGCCTCCCTTGCCACTCGCGCCTGCGAGTTGTGCGCGCACTTCGGGCTCGACACTCGAGGCTGCGGCGAGTACACGGGCGCCGTCGGAATCGGTGATGCTGGCGTAGATGTGCAGATTCGAGCGAAAAACCGTGAGGCGCTCGGCGCGGAGCTGCTTGATCTTCAACCGGGTCTGGCGCGAACGGCGCAGTCTCGACTCTTTCTTGCTCGGGTTCATCCTTGGTCACCTGACTCGTTGATCACCTGGCCACGCCCTTGGCGAAGGCCCCTCTTTACTTCTTCTTGGTTTCCTTGATCACAACCACCTCGCCCGCGTACCGGACCCCCTTGCCCTTGTAGGGCTCGGGCGGCCGGTAGGCCCGCACTTCGGCGGCCACCTGGCCCACGCGCTGACGGTCACTGCCCTTGATCAGGATCTCGGTCTGTGTTGGCGTTTCCGCGCGCACACCGGGGGGAAGTGCATACACCACCGGATGCGAGAACCCGAGAGACAGGTTCAAGGCGTTGGCTTGGGCCTGAGCGCGGTAGCCCACGCCAACCAGGGTGAGCTTCTTCTCCCAGCCTTTGCTGACCCCGTGGATCATGTTGGCGACCAACATCCGGAAGGTTCCCGAGAGCGCGTTTGCCTGCCGCGAACCATCGCTTGCGTGCACCCGCAGGGTGTTGGACTCCCGCACGATGCGCACAAGCGGATTCGCGCGCTGGGTGAGCGTGCCCAGAGGGCCCTTGACCACGATTGCATCGTCGTTGAGTTCAACCTCCACCCCGGCAACAATCTCGACCGGCATTCTCGCGATACGTGACATGGCAGGTCTCCGATCAGGCGACGAAGGCGAGCACTTCGCCGCCCACGCCGTTTGCGCGCGCGCGGCGATCAGTCATCACCCCGCGCGGGGTGGAGACGATCGCCACACCCAGTCCGTCCATCACCTTGGGAATCGACGCCTTGCCCCTGTAGACCCGCAACCCCGGACGCGAGACCCGCTCGAGCCTTTCGATCACAGGGCGGCCAGCGTAGTACTTGAGTTGCACATGCAGGTGCGACTTGGCGCCTTCGCTCTCGACCCGGAAGCTCTCGATGTAGCCCTCCTCCTTGAGGACCTGCGCAATCGCCGCCTTGAGCTTTGACGAAGGCATGGTGACCGCCACCTTTTCCACGCTCTGGGCGTTGCGGATTCGGGTGAACATGTCGGCGATGGGGTCGCTCATGCTCATGAAGGAGTCCTTTCGCTGGGATCTGAATCGTTTGGTGCAGACCGTGCCGACACCGCCGGCGCCGATGCTGCGATGGAGCCCGGCCGGTTCACCAGCTTGCCTTGACCATGCCGGGAATCTCCCCGCGCATCGCGATTTCGCGCAACTTGTTGCGACCGAGCCCGAATTTGCGGAACACGCCCCTGCCGCGACCGGTGAGTTCACAACGGCTGCGCACCCGCGTGGGATTGGCGTTGCGCGGCAGTTGCTGGAGCCTGAGCCGAGCCTCGTAGCGGTCCTCATCGGAGCGCGAAGTGTCGTCGATGATCGCCTTGAGCGCAGCCCTGCGCGCAGCGAACTTCTTCACCAGCGCCTCGCGCTTGAGGTTGCGGTTGATCACCGAAAGCTTGGCCATGGTTACTCCCTGGTGTCGGCCTAATGCCGGAATGGAAAGCGGAATGCGGTGAGCAGGGCCTTGGCCTCATCGTCGGATTTCGCGGTGGTGGTGATCGAGATGTTCAGGCCCCTGACAGCGTCGATCTTGTCGTATTCGATTTCCGGAAAGATGATCTGCTCGCGCACACCCATGTTGAAGTTGCCCCGACCGTCGAAGGCCTTGGCCGAAATCCCGCGAAAATCGCGCACCCGCGGCAACGCCACAGTCACGAGACGGTCGAGGAATTCGAACATGCGCACGCCGCGCAAGGTGACCATCGCTCCGATCGGGTAGCCCTGCCGGATCTTGAAACCCGCAATTGCCTTGCGTGCCTTGGTGACCACTGGCTTCTGTCCGGCGATCTTCGAGAGGTCGCCCATTGCATGCTCGAGTACTTTCTTGTCGGCCACAGCCTCCGACACACCCATGTTGAGCGTGATCTTGGTGATGCGCGGAACTGCCATCACCGAGGGATAACTGAATTGCGTCATCAACTGTGGAACCACCTGGTTCCGGTACATCTGCTGAAAGCGTGCCATGGAGGTTTGCTCGCTGTGTGGCCTGGATCGTGAAATGAGGTACCGCCGACGGGTTCAACGCGGGCGCGCCGGATCAGGCGCGGACCTGCTCCCCGCTGGACTTGAAGAAACGCACCTTGGTACCGTCTTGGAGTGAACGGATCCCCACCCGGTCGCCACGCCCGGTGGCCGGGTTGAAGAGCATCAGGTTGGAGCGATGAATCGGCAAGGTCTTCTCGCGGATTCCCCCCTCCACGCCTTTCATCGGATTGGGCCGGGTGTGCTTGAGAACCACGTTGACGCCCTCCACAAGGAGCGACTGGTCGTTGATGCGGCGCAGCACCGTGCCGCGCTTGCCCTTGTCACGTCCGGTGATCACCACCACTTCGTCGCCTTTGCGGATCTTCTCCATCGCTGATCTCCTGGCCGCCTAAAGCACTTCAGGGGCGAGTGACACAATCTTCATGAAACGCTCGGTTCGCAATTCGCGGGTGACCGGCCCGAAGATGCGGGTTCCAATCGGTTCAAGCTTGTTGTTGAGCAACACCGCAGCGTTGTCATCAAACTTGATGAGCGAACCGTCGGAGCGCCGAACACCCTTCGCAGTGCGTACGACCACCGCGTTGTAGATCTCGCCCTTTTTCACCCGTCCGCGGGGTTGAGCCTCCTTGACCGACACCTTGATGATGTCGCCAATGCTTGCGTAGCGGCGCTTGGAACCCCCAAGGACCTTGATGCACATGACCGAACGCGCACCGGTGTTGTCGGCCACGCCAAGCCTGGACTCTGTCTGAATCATGATGAGCTACTCCAACTTGCACCGATTCGCCCGGGAAAGGAGCATTTCGACTCCTGCTCCGCTGTGCGGTCGGCAGCACGCCGACGACTCCAGGCAGGAATCAACATCGGTCAGTCTTGGATCCGTTAGCGGAAGTGAACAAGGCACGGTACACAGGTGCGCACCGCTCGGAGAAAACTGCGTTGAAACTGAGCTGTAACTGGACTGTAACTGGAAAACAACTGGGCCAGGACTAGGAGGGAACCGGGCGGAGCCGCGTGATGACAAGCTCGGGCCCAAGGACCATCGGACGTGCGCCTGCAACACTGCGTACTTTGGGAAAGCCTTCAAGTATTCACTGGAAAAGGAACTCTGTCAAATGCAACCGTGCGCATCCGCGATGCGACTGTCGGCAACGAGCCACGGCGCGCGGCAGGCACACAACCGCGCCGCCGGTATTGGCAACGCTCAAGCGGCGCGATCGAGCACCTTCACAACCATCCAGGTCTTGGTCTTGGAGATCGGACGGCATTCCTGCACCTCCACCACGTCACCGGTTGTCAGCGGGCTGTTGGTGTGGGCATGCACTTTCTTTGACTGGACCATGTACTTCCCGTAGAGCGGGTGCTTGACCCGACGCTCCACGAGGACCGTGACCGTCTTGAGCATCTTGGTGGACGTGACCCTTCCCACAAGACTGCGTCGTACGCGAACAGTATCCGGCAACGGAGTGGCGGTACCTGGCAAACCAGCCTCCGGAGTGGCGGTACCTGGCAAACCAGCCTCCGGCGTGGTGGTACCCGGTAAACCAGCCTCCGGCGTGGCCGTATCCGGCAAACCAGCCTCCGACGTGGTGGTACCCAGTAAACCAGACTCCGGCGTGGCGGATTCAGGGTGCTCGGAGGGGTTCATCGGGCACCCGCCTTTTCGCGCATCACGGTACGAACCCGGGCAATGTCGCGCTTGACCTTGCGCAGTTGGCTGGTGTTGGTGAGTTGTTGCGTCCCTTGCTGCATGCGCAGTGAAAAATGCGCACGCAGCAAGGACTCGAGTTCGGTCTGCAGCGCCAGGGCGTCCTTCGACCGGAGATCGATTGCCTTCATACCTTCATTCTCCAGGATGTCCACGCCGGGTTCAGGCGCCTACCATCCGCGTGACGAAAACCGTTGAAAGGGGCAGTTTCGCGGCCGCGAGCGCAAAAGCCTCGCGCGCGAGCCCTTCGTTGACGCCGTCCATTTCGTAGAGCACCTTCCCGGGCTGGATCTCGGCCACAAAGTACTCCGGGTTGCCCTTGCCGTTGCCCATGCGCACCTCGGCTGGCTTCCTGGAGATCGGCTTGTCGGGAAAGATCCGGATCCAGACCCGACCACCGCGCTTGATGTGACGCGTCATCGCCCGGCGCGCCGCTTCGATCTGGCGTGCAGTGAGTCGGCCACGTGCCGTGGCCTTGAGTCCAAATTCGCCAAAGGAAACCGACGCTCCACGGGTGGCAAGACCCTTGTTGCGTCCCTTTTGCTCCTTGCGATATTTCCTGCGCGATGGTTGAAGCATGCTTCAGTTCTCCGAAAATCCCCGTCTCTGATCAGTTTGAACGCCCGCCGCCTGGTCCCTTTTGGGCAGGGCCGCCCCGCGGACCGTCTGATCCAGGGCGCGGCCCCCGATTGGCGCCTGGTCCCGGGCGCGGGTTTGCACCAGGCGCGCCCCCCGGTGCGGCACGCTGCCCTGCACCTGCCTGCGCCGTGTAACCTCCTGCTGCGCCGGGTGCACCGGGAGCAACGGATCCACCAGCGGCCACGCCTCCCGGGTCGTCGGCACGACGGACGCGCTTGAAACCTGGACGCGGCGCATCCGCTGCACCCTCGCCGCGCACTGCCGGTGGGGCAACACCGCGTCCATCGCCGCGCGCATCCGCGCGGCCCCCGGGGCGTGTATCGCCTCTTGCGTCGCTGCGCGGTTCGGCACGGGCCTCCGCCGGGCCGCCGCCTGCGCCCTGTGTGTCTGCACCATCGGCTTTGCGTCGCGGCGCAGGGCGTCCTGGAGGAAGGGTGCGCGGGCCCGGCGACTTGCGCTGCTTGCGCTCCTCACGCTCGAGCGGTGGATCCTTTTCGGCGGGTGCCAGGTCGTTACGGCCGAGCGTATCGCCCTTGTAGACCCAGACCTTCACACCGATGATGCCGTAGGTGGTGACTGCGGTGGAGAAGCCATACTGGATGTCGGCGCGCAGGGTGTGCAGCGGTACACGGCCCTCGCGGTACCACTCGGTGCGCGCAATCTCGATGCCGTTGAGGCGCCCTGAACTCATGATCTTGATGCCTTGTGCTCCGAGTCGCATTGCGTTTTGCATCGCGCGCTTCATCGCCCTGCGGAACATGATCCGCCGCTCGAGTTGCTGGGTGATCGAGTCGGCGATCAGTTGCGCGTCGATTTCGGGTTTGCGGATCTCCTCGATGTTGACGTGCACCGGAACGCCCATCAGGCGCTGCAGATCGCCCTTCAACTGCTCGATGTCCTCACCCTTCTTGCCGATCACCACGCCGGGTCGCGCCGAGTGGATGGTGATACGCGCGTTGCGTGCCGGCCGTTCGATCACCACCCGTCCCACAGAGGCGTTGCGCAACCGGCGACCGAGATACTCGCGTACCCGAAGGTCCTCGTTGAGCATCACCGGATAGTTGCGCGCGTTCGCGTACCAGCGCGACGCCCAGTCCCGGCTGACCGAGAGGCGGAACCCGGTTGGATTGATCTTCTGACCCATAAAGCTTCCTTATTTGCTCACGCTCAACATGGATACTGCGCAGCCGCGGCGCCATGTCACGCCCGCTGCGCAGCGAATCACCCTCAATCGCCTGCTCCCGCGCTGATGCGGCGGGTGTGCGCCTCGGCAATCAATCGCCCACGCCCAGGAAGATATGGCAGGTCTGCTTCTCGATCCTCGCACCGCGGCCCTTTGCACGCGCGGCGAAGCGCCGCAACGAGGCGCCTTTTTCCACATGTACCGTGGTGACCTTCAGTTCGTCGACGTCGGCACCCGCGTTGTGCTCCGCGTTGGCGATCGCAGACAGAAGCACTTTGCGCAAGATGCGGGCCGACTTCTGTGGGGCAAACTGCAGCGTGTTGAGCGCCTGCTCCACAGGCTTGCCGCGGATAAGGTCCGCCATCAACCGACCTTTTTGCGCCGACAGCCTCACGCCCCTCAGGATTGCACGCGTCTCCATGATCCGTTCCCCTTAACGCTTGGCCTTCTTGTCTGCGGCGTGCCCTTTGAAGGTGCGGGTAAGCGCAAACTCGCCAAGCTTGTGGCCGACCATGTTCTCGTTGATAAAGACCGGCACATGCTGCCGGCCGTTGTGCACTGCGATCGTGAGCCCGACAAAATCCGGAATAACGGTGGACCGCCGCGACCAGGTCTTGATCGGTCGCTTGTCCCTGCCGGCGACTGCGGTGTCGACTTTCTTGAGCAGGTGGGCATCCACAAAGGGCCCTTTCTTGACGGAGCGTGCCATCGCTTATCTCGCTTGCGATTGAGGGGCCAACGTCAGCCGACGCAGCCGGGGGAGGAAGTGCGGATGCCGCAGACCCTGTGTCATTGACTTGCCGTGGATACGGGCAACCTGCCGGGCTACTTGCCGCGCCGCTGCACGATCATCCCGTCGGTGCGCTTGTTTCGCCGGGTCTTGTAGCCCTTCGTGGGCTGGCCCCAGGGCGATACCGCGTGACGGTTGCCGCGGGTACGGCCGCCGTGCGGGTGATCGACGGGATTCATCGTCTCCCCGCGAACCGTGGGACGGATACCTCGCCAGCGGGTGGCGCCCGCCTTGCCAAGCTTGCGCAGGCTGTGCTCCTCGTTGCCAACTTCGCCGAGCGTGGCACGGCACTCGATGTGCACCCGCCGTACCTCTCCGGAGCGCAGTCGCAGTTGCGCATAGGTACCTTCGCGCGCAAGCAGCCGCGCCGAAGTCCCGGCGGACCGCGCCACCTGAGCGCCCTTGCCAGGAAGCATCTCGATGCAGTGAATGGTGGACCCTACCGGAATGTTGCGAATCGGCAGCGCATTGCCCGGACGTATCGGCGCCTGCGAACCGCTCATGAGGTGATCGCCGGGATGCACACCGCGCGGCGCAAGGATGTAACGTCGTTCGCCGTCGGCGTAGCACAGGAGCGCCAGGTGGGCGCTGCGGTTGGGGTCGTATTCGATCCGCTCCACCTTGGCAGCGATGCCATCCTTGTTGCGTCGGAAGTCGACCACCCGGTAGTGCGCCTTGTGACCCCCACCGCGATGTCGGGTGGTGATGTGCCCGTTGTTGTTGCGCCCGGAGCTGCGTGTGGCGCTTTCGGTGAGCGCCGCAACAGGCCTTCCCTTGTGCAAACCTGGGGTAACGATCTTGACCATCCCACGCCGACCTGCGGAGGTCGGCTTGACCTTGACGATTGTCATTTCACGCGATCTCCGCGAAGTTGATCTCGTAGCCTGGCTTCAGGCACACATAAGCCTTGCGGGTATCGCGGCGGTGGCCCTGAAAGCGCCCGAAGCGCTTTGCCTTCCCCCGCAGATTGAGCACCTGCACTGCCTCCACCTCAACCTTGAAGAGCAGTTGCACTGCGGCACGGATCTCAGCCTTGGTGGCGTCATGCATCACCCGAAACACCGCCTGGTTGGCCTTTTCCCCGACGCGGGTGCTCTTCTCCGAGATGACCGGCGAGAGGAGCACCTTGAGCAGCCGTTCCTGATTCACCCGACGCTCCGGACCCGCCGCTGGGGTCTGGCGGTTCTGGCGTTCCTGGTTCATCCGAGCATCTCCTCCACCTTGGCCAGTGCAGGCTTGGTGATCAGCACCTTCCTGTAGTGGATCAACGCCACCGGATCGGTGTGCCGCGGCTCGAGCACCAGCACGTTGGCGAGGTTTCGGGCGGCGAGCAGCAGGTTGTCGTCGGGGTGATCCGCGATCAGAAGGACCGAATCGAGCCCCATCCCCCTGAGTTTTTGCGCAAGCAGCCGGGTCTTGGGCGCCTCCACCGAAAAGGCATCGATGATCGCCACCCGGTCTTCGCGCACCAGTTGCGACAGGATCGAGCAGATCCCGGCCCGGTACATCTTGCGGTTGACCTTCTGGCTGAAATTCTCGATCGGCGAATTTGGAAAGGTGCGTCCACCACCGCGCCACAAGGGGCTCGAGGTCATCCCCGCGCGCGCACGCCCGGTACCCTTCTGACGCCAAGGCTTCTTGGTGGAGTGCCGCACCTCGGAACGGTCCTTCTGGGCACGGTTGCCGCCGCGCGCATTGGCCTGGTAGGCCACCACGACCTGATGGATCAAGGGTTCGTTGAAGGCTCGACCAAAGATCGTGTCGGGCGCGGTGACATTGCCCGCAGACTCACCCTGATCGTTGAGAAGCTTCAGTTCCATGGCTGCGCCTGCCTCTATTTCGACTTGGACGACTTGGCCGCGCCGGCACCCTTGCCGGAACCGCCAGCGCCTGCACCCGGCTTTGCACCCCCTGCGGCTTCAGGCGCCACCCCAACCTTGCGAAAGCCTCCCGGGGGCGCCTTGACCGCCGGCCGCACGACGACGTCGCCACCGCGCGCGCCAGGCACTGCACCCCTCACCATGAGAAGGCCGCGCGCAGCATCGATGCGCGCGATCTCGAGGTTCTGCACCGTGGCCGACACCGCGCCCATCTGACCCGCCATGCGTTTGCCAGGAAAGACCCGGCCCGGGTCTTGCGCCATCCCGATCGACCCTGGCACCCGGTGCGAGCGCGAGTTGCCGTGCGAGGCACGCTGCGAGGCAAAGTTGTGCCGCTTGATGGTGCCGGCAAAGCCCTTGCCGATCGAGGTGCCCGACACGTCCACCAGTTGCCCGACCGCAAAAAGCTCCGGACCAACCACGGTGGCCGGCGAAAGCTCGGCCGCCTTCTCCACACTCACCCTGAACTCATGCAGCCGCGTCGCGGCGGTAACGCCGGCCTTGGCAAAGTGCCCG
>Ga0194125_10006798_pt1 | contig 16721 bp, 12 predicted proteins | sample TA2KigC250mmetaG_FD_148626 | JGI IMG/M metagenome (GOLD analysis project Ga0194125, IMG submission 148626) | Freshwater microbial communities from Lake Tanganyika, Tanzania - TA2015034 Kigoma Deep Cast 250m | ecosystem: Environmental > Aquatic > Freshwater > Lake | place: Tanzania: Lake... | reverse complement strand
ACGAATATTTCTCGGTTGATTATGATATTGTTTGGAATGTTGTGACAAAGGAAATTCCGGAGTTACTAACAACGTTAATTTGATTTACATTAGAAAATTGTTTGTATGATAGAAGAAATCCAGATACTACTTGACAACTACACCGAATGGCTGGGCGATAAGACCGTTCTGCGGCAGATAAACGACTGGGTGGAAATCACCACACCCTATCTCGACCGCCACAACGACTATATCCAGATTTATGCCCAGCGGAACAACGGCGGCTTTCTGCTCACCGACGATGGATGGACCATCAGCGACCTCGAGTCATCCGGCTGTAAAATTCAGAGCGGCAAGCGGCAGGACCATCTGAAGATGGTTCTGAATGGATTCGGCGTGGCCGAGAACAACGGCGCTTTGCAGGTTTTTACATACAAAGATAATTTCGCGCTCCGAAAGCACAATCTCCTACAAGCCATCTTGACCGTCAACGATATGTTCTATCTATCGGAAGCGGTCATCAAACCGCTCTTTTTAGAGGATGTAACCAACTGGCTGGACGAAAACAGCATAAGATATATACCCCGCGTCAAATTCAGCGGCAAGAGCGGATATGACCACTTGTTCGACTTTGTGATACCCAAGAGCCGGACTATGCCAGAGCGGATAATACGCGCCATCAACCGCCCCGGCAAGGAGTCAGCGCAGGCGTTCGTCTTTGCCTGGCTGGACACCCGCGAAGTCCGACCGCCGGACTCGCAGGCTTATGCCATAATCAACGATTCGGACGGCAGCATCCCGGCTTCGGTTACCGATGCGCTTGTAAGTTATGAAGTTGCGGTTGTGCTGTGGAGTTTGAGGATGGGGAAGTTGGCGGGATTGGCGGAGTGAATTTACCTATTCCACTATGACTACTTAAAAACAAATTTTAACAAAGGAGTCTTACAATGAAAAAGTCAATTTTAGTTTCTGCCATTGCCTTGTTGTTGTCGGTGAACTTGGCAGCAGGGCAGGATTCAAGCGGAGTGAGGAAGGTGGGACAGATTTATACTCATTGGGATAATGCCAATGATATTGTTGTTAGTGGTAATTTTGCCTATATTGCCGATGGATATGCAGGAATACGTGTAATGGATGTCTCTGATCCTTATAATCTTCAAGAAGTAGGATTATTTGATACTCCTGGATTTGCATTTAGCGTTGCAGTCTCAGGAAATCATATTTTTATTGCAGATAAAGGCGGAGGTATGCGAGTAGTAAACAAACACAATCCTTACCGTTTGCATGAAGTTGGACATTTCACAACTCCAGGATTGGCTTATGGTATTACTGTTGATGGAAACTATGCATATATTTCCATCAAGGATGGAGGATTCTGTATTGTGGATGTATTAGAACCCGCTCGACCACAAGAAGTAAGTTACTTTAGAACTAACCTTCAAATTTGGGAAATAGTAGTTAGCGGAAGTTATGCCTATTACACAGATAATAGCTTACACATTGTAGATATTACTGATCCAGTCCATCCTAATGAAACCGGATTCTTTTTTACCGATGGATGGGCTTTGGGTATTGCAGTTGCAGGAAATTTCATTTATGTCGCTGATTATTTCGACTCATTAAGAATTGTTAATGTTGCTAATCCCCAACAACCCTTACAGGTGGGAGTATGCGGACTTGGAGATTTATTAGGATATGATGTTGCAGTCAATGATCAATATGCCTTCGTTACAGCGGGTCATTATTTGATTGTCGTAAATATTTCTGATCGCAGTCAACCTCGTGTAATTACAAGACGCGAAATGCAGCGAAATGCCAAAGTTGTCGAACTTAGTAATAACTTTGCTTATGTTATTAATGATGGTTTACAGGTCGTGGAAGTTTCGGACCCTCATAGACCACAATTAGCGGGATCATTTTATCCTTCCGGATGGATAACTTCAGTTGTGTCACTTTCAAACTATGCTTTTATAGCAGATGGCTATGATGGATTGCGTATAGTCGATATTTCTAATCCAGTAGCGCCTCAAGAGGTTGGAGTATGCGATATACCTGGTTTAGCCTTTAATGTCGATGCTTTTAGAACCTATGTTTACCTTATCAATTATGGAACCGACTTAAGAGTCATCGATGTTACAGATCCAATCCATCCATTTGAAACAGGGATCTTCGATTCACCGGGTTTTGCTCGAGATGTGGTTGTCGATGGGAATTATGCTTATATTGCTGATGGCGGAGGAGGCATGCGGGTTGTTGATATCTCAAATGATGCTCATCCTCAAGAAATCGGGTATTTCGCTACACCTTGGCTGGCATTTGGCGTTGATGTTGACGGAAATTACGCTTATATTGCGGCTACAAACTTATATATTGTCGATATTTCCAATCCAAATTGCCCAACAGAAGTAGGTGTATATAGACCACCCATAGGAGGTGTAAGTGAAGTTACCGTCAATGGAAATTATGCTTATATAATAACTGGAATAATTGGAAGAGGAGAGATGCGTATAGTTTGCATTGAAGATCCAAGACACCCCTATGAAACTGGATTATATACTGCTCCTTCAATTCTAAAAAGAATTCCAATATCAGGTGTTGCGATAAGATCAGGTGTTGCAATAAGGGAGAATTTTGTCTTTATCGCAGATGGCGATTCAGGATTGCGAGTAGTCAACGTATCTAATTCTGCTCGGCCGATTGAAACGGGTTTCTATGATACCCAAGGTTACTCAACCGGGGTAGCAATTGCTCAAAATGGTTTTGTTCTTGTCGCCGACGGCACCAACCTCGGCATCTACGACTGTTCCGAAGCTCTTGGTCTTTCTGAAACTACTCTATTACCATTATCGCTGAGTTTTTTATCCGCCTACCCCAATCCCTTCAACGCCTGCACGACGGTCGACTTCAGCCTGCCTCGTGCTGGTGCAGTGAGTCTGCTGGTCTATGATCCGCTGGGGAGGTTGGTGACGGATTTAACTCCGCAGGGCTGGCTGCCGATCGGCGAGCATCGGGCGGTATGGAATGCTGCCGGTCTGCCGGCGGGGAATTATGTGCTGTGTCTGCGGGCGGGGGATTTGAGGCAGTATCGGCAGGCGGTGGTGGTGAAATAAATTTTCAGTATTCCGCGATAGTCGAACATTAATTTTTACAATCCAAAACGACTGCAATGCCTTTAAACGAAATATCCGAACTTGCTCGCTTGAGCGTCCCGGAAAAAATCCTGTTGGTCGAGGATTTGTGGGACAGCATCACAGGAGATGAGTCTGCGGTGCCGGTCCCGCGGAGCCATCAGGATGAGTTGGATAGAAGATTTAGAGCCTATAAATCAAATCCAGGCTGCCTTTTGTCACTCGAGGAACTCCGGGCGAATATTAGAAAACGGAAATGACCCATTCGGTCCACTTTCTGCCGGAGGTTGCGGATGATGCTATCGCTGGATACAGGTGGTATGAATCCAAGGCGGTTGGGCTGGGAGAGGATTTCCTGCGGATGTTCTATGTCAGCGCGAGGCTAATTTCAGCAAATCCATTGCTCTATCCGAATGTGCATCGTGAGTTTCGCCGGTGTTTATTACGGCGTTTTCCATATGCGCTGTATTTCAAGATAGAAGGCGATGAGGCTATTGTGATAGGATTGTTTCACTGTGCGAGAAATCCTCAAACTGTCAAAGCCGTGTTGCGAGTGAGAAACAAACTAGAGGATTCTTAAGAAGAGACTTCCAACATCTAATAGCGGCTACATTTTACATCCCCCCTTGCTCCCCCCCGCAAGCGGTGGGGGAATTGCGGAACAAGATAAATCTTGAACTCTGAACTTATACGAAATCCAAGGACAAACCTATGACCAAAGAACTGACAATCGACGAAGACGGGCGGATAACGCTGCCGGAGGAGGTCCGCGAGCGGCTGGCAAAGAAGCCAGGTCTGAAAATGCGTCTTAAGCAAACGCCCGAAGGCAAGTTTATCATCGAAATCGGTTACGACCCGCTCGACCTTAAAGGAATAATCAAAGACCGCGGCATAAAACTGACGGTCGAAGAAATCAACCAGGCTATCCTGGATAAAGGCAAACACATTTGATAGCGCTCGATACAAATGTGGTCATCAGGCTTCTGATGGCGGACGATGAAGCGCAGTATGACCGAGTCAAGAGGCTTCTGCAAAGGCTTCAGGACGAAGGCGAAGAAGCGGTCATCACCGATAATGTGTTGTCCGAAACAGTCTGGGTTTTGAAAGCCTACTATCAAGCCGGCAAGGGTGAGATAGTATCGGCATTAGAGTATTTAGCCAGTGCAGTGGGATTTCGTCTGGCTTCTCCATTGCGCTTCTACAACGCTCTGAATGCTTTTACTAATGGCCGCGGCGACTTTGCTGATTATCTTTTGCGCGAACAAGCCTTCGAAGCCGGCTGCCGGACGGTCGCCACATTCGACAAGGCTTTATTGACAGACGAAGGCTTTTTCGAACCGTAGCAAGACGAGATGCTTCACTTCGTTCAGCATAACTCGGCAGGCTAAAGACCGCTTGCCCTACTAAGTTGTCGACGGGCAGGGACGCCCGTCCTCCTTTTAAACTTTCAACTTTTAACTTTCAACTTTCAACTTGTAACTCACACTTTACACTATACACAATAAATGCAAATACGCCCTGAAGAAATAACCCGCATCATCAAGGAACAAATCGAGGGTTTCGAAGCCCGCGCCGATCTGTCGGAAGTCGGTGAAGTCATCCAAGTCGGCGACGGCATCGCCCGTATCTACGGGCTGGAAAATTGTATGGCGAGCGAACTCATCGAGTTCCCGCACAGCGTCTATGGGATGGCGCTCAACCTCGAGGAAGATAATGTCGGCGTGGCGCTGTTCGGCGAAGATAAACTGATTCGCGAAGGCGACCAGGTCCGCCGCACCGGCCGCGTCGTTCAAATCCCCGTCGGCGACGAACTGCTCGGCAGGGTCGTCAATCCGCTCGGCTTCCCGCTCGACGGCAAAGGGCCTATCAACACGTCCAAATTCAATCCGGTCGAAAAGAAAGCCCCCGGCGTCATATTTCGGCAGCCGGTCAAAGAGCCGCTGATGACCGGACTGAAAGCCATCGACTCGATGATACCCATCGGCCGCGGGCAGCGCGAGTTAATCCTCGGCGACCGCCAGACCGGCAAGACCGCCATCGCCGTGGACGCCATCATCAACCAAAAAGGCAAGGATGTCGTCTGCATCTATGTCGCCATCGGTCAAAAAGGCTCGACCATTGCCAAGGTGGTCAAGACCTTGGAAGATCATAACGCGTTGGAGCATACGATCGTCGTTTCATCGACGGCTGTCGAGTCGGCGCCGATTCAGTTCTTAGCGCCTTACACTGGAGCCGCCATTGGTGAGTTCTACCGTGACAGCGGGCGGCACGCGCTTGTAGTCTATGACGACTTGACTAAGCACGCCTGGGCTTACCGGCAGTTGTCGCTGCTTCTGCGAAGGCCGCCGGGACGTGAGGCTTATCCCGGCGATGTTTTCAACCTGCACTCGCGGCTGTTAGAGCGCGCGGCGAAGATGTCGGAAGCCGAAGGCGGAGGCTCGCTCACGGCGCTGCCCATTATCGAAACCCAGATGGGCGATGTGTCGGCTTATATCCCGACTAATGTCATCTCTATCACCGACGGGCAGATCTACCTTGAGCCTGAACTGTTCTACGCCGGTATCCGCCCGGCCATCAATGTCGGCATCTCGGTCTCCCGCGTCGGCGGCAATGCCCAGTTCAAGGCGATGCGGCAGGTGGCTGGCTCTTTAAGGCTAGACTTGTCGCAATACCGCGAATTGCAAGCCTTCGCCCAATTCGGCTCAGATTTGGATAAAGCCACCCGCCAGCAACTCACCCGCGGCGAGCGGTTGACTGAAGTGCTGAAGCAGGGGCAATATAATCCTTACTCTTTCGAGGAGCAGGTGGCGGTGTTGTTCCTGGCAGGCAAGGGCTATCTGGACGAAGCGCCGCTGGCCGAGGTCAAGCGCGCCGAAGATGAATTCGTGCGGCTAATCCGCGACATTCACCGCGATATTTTGTCCGACATCGCTGAACGCAAGATACTCGATGACGATTTAAACAATCGTCTCTCTCAAGCCTGCAAAGACTTTGCGCAAGGCTTTAAAACCATTAAATAGTATTGAGGAAGTTAATTTCCAACCGCAGTTAGCAGCAGGTTCTGAAAGCAAGCAAATGGATAGTCAAAGCCTTAGCCGGAAGAAGCGCTAACTATCTAAATTCGTATTAATGACAATGTCAATGTCAATAGGGATTTACTGTTATTATCATTATCATTGTCATTAGCATTGTCTTAGCCTTACATAGATGCCATCTTTAAAACAAATCAAACGCCGCATATCGGGCGTGCGCAGCACGGCGCAAATCACGCGGGCGATGAAAATGGTCGCGGCGGCTAAGTTGAAGAAAGCCCAGCAGAATATGGAGCGGTCGCGGCCTTACGCCCATCGACTGATGGAAGCCATTGCTTCGCTGGCCGGGCGGACATCATCGGATCTGCATCCGCTGCTTGCCGTGCGCGAGCCTAATTATACCGGGGTTGTGAATGTAACCTCCGACCGCGGACTGTGCGGTTCGTTCAATGCCAACATCTGCCGGCAGACACAGAAAGTGCTTGCCGATTTCAGCGGCAAAACCGTCGAACTGATAACCATCGGGCGCAAAGGCTACGACTTCTTCGTCAAGCGTGACGCTAAAATCTACCGGCATTTTCCGGGTGTATTTCAGGAGTTGCAGTTCTCACAAGCCGCGGCTATAGGCGGGTCGATTGTCGATTTATATTGCACCGGGCATTTCGATCGCATATATTTAGTCTTCAATGAATTCAAGAACGTTGTCCAGCAGCGAATCGTCTGCGAGCAATTGCTGCCGATTATACCGCAGAAACCTATGACCGCCTGGCGGTCGGTCGAGTTCATCTACGAACCTAATTCGGCCGCCGTGCTGGACAAACTGCTGCCGATGTATGTCAACATAGAAATTTGGCATATTCTGCTGGAATCTTATGCTGCCGAGCAAGGCGCGCGGATGTCGGCAATGGACAACGCCACCGAAAACGCACTGGAATTAGTGGATAATCTTTCATTGCAATACAATAAGGCGCGCCAAGCCGCGATTACTAAGGAATTACTCGAAATCGTCGGCGGAGCGGAAGGATTGAAATAATGCTGATGCTAATGCTAATGCTGATGGTGATGGTGATATTAATTCCTAAAGTTTTGAACTTAAAGATCAAAGCCTAAACAGGTTGTCCGAGAATGTGTAATTGGCAAGGCGGACGTCCCCGTCCGCATTGACCCTTAACGTGCATTTTTAACATTCTCGGACAGACTGTAAAGCCCATAGCTTAAAGTCCAATAATAACAAGGATTTACAATGCGTTTAATCGTAGTGAGTTTTATAGCGGCGATGCTAATCGCCGGCTGCGCACGGTGGGGAGGGTATGTTCATAACAGCGAGAAACTGCCGCTGAAGATAATCTTCCCCGAAAAATGGGATGTTTTCGACAGGTCGGACGACCGGCGGGATTTTTTAGTTGCTTCCTATCCAGGTTCGCCAGATACGAAAATCGAGGTAACCACCACACCAACGGCGCCGGATATTCATCCAAACGAAATCTACCCGACCTTTCAAGCGGGCGGCGGCGACCAGGACGACCTGCTCGAATTTGAAGTCACCGACCGAGGCTCAGTATCCTGTTCCAATGCTGAAGGACGCTATATCAAAGTCCAATGGCTCGGTGAAAAGTCCCGTATGCGCGGCTATCGCGCTCTATTCCTCGGCAACCGCTATCTGCTTGAGATTAGAATCTCAATACCGGCTGACGACTATATTACGCACGAATTGGAACTGGCAAAAATGATGAAATACATCGAAATATAGTTGAAAGGTGGAAATTTTGAGAGTTATAAAGGTGTAAGGTGAAAGGTGTAAGTTTATAATGTGGAAATTTGAAAGTTAATAAAGGGTGTTAATAAGGTTAAACTTTTATCAAAGTAAGACTTAATCACAATACCCCCGCTTGTCTTACACTTTACTCAATGTGCCAATAGATTTTTCACGGACATAAAACATCAAAATAGATAAAATGCCCAACACAGGAATTGTTCGTCAAATCATCGGCGTGGTCGTGGATGTAGCCTTCCCGGAAGGGGATTTACCGGGGCTTTACAACGCCTTGTATATCGACCGCGGCGGTAACAACCAATTAACCCTCGAAGTTCAGCAGCATTTAGGCGACCGGATGGTGCGTGCGATCGCGATGGATTCGACCGACGGTTTGCAGCGCGGCGCGGTCGTTGTTGACAGCGGCGGACCTATTACCATCCCGGTTGGACGGGAAACGCTCGGCAGATTGATAAATGTCGTCGGCGAGGCTATCGACGGATTAGGCGCAATCCAAACGTCGACGCGCTATCCTATTCACCGCACGCCACCGCCATTAGTCGAACTCGACACTGCCACCGAAATGCTCGAAACCGGCATTAAGGTTATCGACCTCATCCAGCCTTTTTCCAAGGGTGGTAAAATCGGCTTGTTCGGCGGCGCTGGCGTAGGCAAGACTGTCATCGTAATGGAACTAATAAACAACATAGCCAAGCAGCACGGCGGCATTTCGGTCTTCGCCGGGGTCGGCGAACGCACCCGTGAAGGCCACGACCTGTTGCGCGAAATGATAGAATCGAATGTCGTCAGTTACGGCGATAAATTCGATATGAAGAGTTTCGACCTTAATACAGTCGACAAAAGCCTTCTGAAAGACTCCCGCGTGGCGATGTCCTTCGGTCAGATGAACGAGCCGCCCGGCTGCCGCGCCCGCGTCGGTCTGACCGGCGTTACTTTAGCCGAATACTTTCGCGACGAAGAAGGCAAGGATGTGCTGCTATTCATCGATAACATCTTCCGCTTCACGCAAGCCGGTTCGGAAGTCTCGGCGCTGCTTGGGCGTATGCCCTCGGCGGTGGGCTACCAGCCGACACTTTCGACCGAGATGGGCGCTTTGCAGGAGCGCATCACTTCGACCAAGAAAGGCTCGATTACATCCGTTCAGGCAATTTATGTGCCGGCTGACGACCTGACCGACCCGGCGCCGGCGACCACCTTCGCACACCTCGATGCCACAACCGTGCTTTCGCGCCGCATCGTCGAAATGGGAATCTACCCCGCCGTTGACCCCCTTGACTCGTCTTCGCGGATTATGGACCCGCAAGTTGTCGGCGATGAGCATTATAATGTCGCTAAGCGGGTGCAGCAGATTCTGCAGCGGTATAAAGATTTGCAGGATATCATTGCTATCTTGGGAATGGATGAATTATCAGACGATGATAAATTGACGGTCGAACGGGCGCGACGCATTCAGAAGTTCCTATCGCAGCCGTTTCATGTCGCGGAAGCGTTCACCGGTAGAAAAGGCGCTTATGTGCCAATAAAAGAAACCGTGCGCGGCTTTAAAATGCTCATCGACGGCGAACTCGACGAAGTTCCCGAACAGGACTTTTATATGGCTGGTGGCATAGATGAAGTCTGGCAGCGATGGGAGGAGCGGCGCAAAGTTGCCTGAAGATATCCAACTTAAGGAGACCGGCGGAGCGGCGACCATTCATGTGACCATTGTTACACCGTCCGGCACTCAGGAAGAGTATGATGTTCGTCATATTCGCTTGCCGGGCAGCGAGGGCGAGTTCGGCGTGCTGCCGGGACATATCCCCTTTTTAACGACCTTAAAGATTGGTCCGGTCTATATGGACACCGCTAAAGAGCGTATCGTATGGGCGGTGTCCGGCGGGTTCGTCGAAGTCTTAGGCGACGCTGTGATGATACTTGCCGAGACGGCCGAGCGTGCCGACCAAATCGACCGTGAGCGCGCCGAAGCTGCCCGCCAGAGAGCATCGGGACGTTTGAGAGATAGTCGGACCGAAATAGATGTCAATCGCGCCCAAGCCGCTCTTGCACGCGCCGTCAATAGGCTCAATGTGATGAAAAGTTAGAAAGTAAGAGAGTTAGAAGTAAGAAAGTTATACATTACGTCGAAGCGCTTTGCATTGTCACAAGTGTAATGCTGAACGCAGTAAAACATCTCATCTGGTCAGACAGGGGCTTGAGACGCTTCACTTCGTTTAACACGACTCTATTGTCTTTATGCATACTCTTTATGTCGCTATGTTTAGATTCTTATTGCTGAATCAAGGATAGGCAACAAAATTAGCGGGTTTATATGAAAGTCGATTGTAATCGCCAAATTTAGTTAAATTTTCAGAGTTGTCAAATTTTCTTTTTAAATTTATAATAACGCTTGACATTAGGCTAAAAAAAGGTTATAATTGATTACTATGACGCTGTTGTATGAGCAGCGCGGTTAATCGATAATAAATTCTTTAATATAAACGGAGCGGAATGTTGATTCGCCGATCGCTGGGCAGCCTGACCGGACTTCTGGCGTTGACATTATCCTTGTGCGCTCAAAATGTGTCTGCGCCGGAATCTGCAGCCGGTGATGTAAATTCGTCGGAACAGCTCTACCGCGCCTACTCTGAATTCTACTTCCTGCGGCGCGATATCGAATTCACGCTTGAGATGACGCTCCGCGAATCTTTTCTCGCCTGGCTCTACCAAGGTATCGCCCAAGAAGCCTCCAGCCGAGCGGCAGACGCCCCGTCTGCCACCCTTGACGCTATTAGTCCTCCGGAATTAGCCGGCTACAACGAATCAGAATATGCGGTCGGTGAAATTCCTGCGGATGCGCCTCTGCGCATCCGTTATGCGGCTTATATGAACTATCTGCACAGCGAGTTCAATCATAAATATCTTCAAGCCCGCCTTATCAAAGACCGCCTAATCGAAAATGCGACCCACGAGCAGTGCAAGCGGATGTTCAAGCGCGACACGGAATCAGCGATGCTGGCTTACCGTGATGAATTATACCGCGATGCAATTTTACGATTCGACGAGTGTATAAACGCTTATGGCTATGTCGATGTTGCAGATATAGTCTTCTATCGCGCCGAGACTTACCTCGCGCTGCACCTTTATGAATTAGCCTTTGCTGATTATCTGTATGTAATTGAGAAATCATCCGATGCCAAATTGCGCGTTGTGGCGCTCGAACGGCTGATTCCGCTTGTCGGCGACCGGGGCGATATTTCTGTAATGCTGGAGTTCTGGACACAATATCAAACCGAGTTTGGACCGCAGTCGGCGAAATACTGGACGATGGCTGAACTCGCGGCGCGTTATCTATTTGCGAGCAGCCGCTGGTCGGAGGCGCGCGCAATTTTCATGAGCATACCGACGAATTCGCCGAATTATATGGAAGCCCAGCTGCGCGCCGGCGATTGCTCGCTGGCGCTCATCGACCTGGACGACGCCCGTGCCCGCTTCACATCGCTGGTCGATATGCCGGTTGGGAAAAAAGGCGGCATTAAAGCATTTGCCGTCATTAAGCGCGAAGCCCAAATTCGGCTCGGCTATATTAATTATATGCGCGGCGAATACGATTTAGCCTTCGCCAATTTCAGCCGTATCAAAGGCGACGACGATTTAGCCGAACATAGCGAGTTGATGAGCATCTGGTCGCTCTATAAATTAAATTCATATACGAATGTTCAACAACTATGCAACGAATTTATCACCGCGCATCCGAACAGCCAATACCTCTATGAAGCGAAATGTCTGCTCGGCTTTGCGCAGGAGATGATGGGCGGCGCCGATAATGCCCTTAAAGACTACCGCTCGGTTATGGGCGCTCTGGACGACCGGCAGGATTTCCACGATTTCAACTATGAACTAAAAGCCATTGCCGAAGCGCTGGGCGAATTAAACCGAATGGAAGAGATGATTTTTATGGCAGGGGAGAGCGATTTATTTCCGGATTATCTCGCTTTAAGACAGAAACTTTCCAGTTTGACTAACGGGGTGAAGTTGGCGCGGGCGATAAAAACTACCCCGATGCTGACCGAGATATTAAAGGAACAGGTCGCTTTAGGCGAGTTGTTCGCCGAACAACAGGCTTTTGAGCAGCAACTTTACGAAGCGCAGGACACTAAACTCTTTAACGAATATCGTAATATCGTCGATGGGTTAATGGACAGCGGCAGCGAACTTTCGGCTGCTGTGCGTTTTTATATGAAGCAGAAATCACTAATACAACGCGAACAGGACCAGCAATTTGAAGCGTTGATGGTTGACACGTTGCGCAATCGGCTGGAACGCGAGTGGGCGATGACCCGGGAAGCGTTGAACTTGCTGCGGGCCGAGCGCACCCGAATAGGGATTACGGATCCATCGGCGCTGGTGGATTTATCCGGCTTGGAAGTTGACTTGACCGCTCTGCAAGACCGGATCCTCAAAGTCCGAAACGATTTGAAGAAATTAGGGCAGGACCGCGTCAAGAGCAATCTGGATGAATGGAGCGATTTCGCTTATCAGCGATATACTTTCGGCGGTTTGAATTTCGATAATTTTTATGCCCAGCAGCACCGTCTGGATGCTTTAGACCGCTATATTCAACAGACCGGGCAAATTTTACGCGAGCGTATCGAAGCGCGTAAAACTGTGCCTGAGTTGCCGGTTGAATTAATCCTCGTTACACAGCCTAATGAAGCGCCTTATTACGCGCCGATGGCGCCGCTTTGGGGTGTTCAGCCGGCTGAGCGGGTTTCGCCGCCGACCGAGTCGATGCCTGCGCCGCTTCCGGAAGGTTCGCTTGAGCCGCCTGCAGAACCAACCGCACCTATTCAAGATGAGCCTGTTCCGACAGAGATACCTGGCGAGACGACGCCGGCTGATCCGCAAGTTAAGCCTGCTGACGAACCTGCACCTGAGCCCGGCGGAGCCGAACCTCCAACCGAGCCTTCTCTGGATCCTGGTGCGGTTGAGCCAACACCGGCGCCCGAACCAGGTGGAGCCGACCCGTCAACTGAACCACCCGGCGAGCCTGCACCGCAACCGCAGACTCCTCCCGGCGCCGGCGAGCAACACTCACAAGATAATTATAACCGTGAGGTTCCAGCCGACCAATGAAACCTCAAAGTCCAATCATCGCTGCCTGCGCTTTTAGCCTGCTTATTTTAACAATTTGGCTGCCGGTTGATATAGCCGCCCAAATAGAAGGCGATTTGACTGATGCTGCCGACATCGGCTTGCAGCAACTTCCGCCGGAAGTTCGCGGACGCTGGCTGAGTCTCACTTCACAAGTTGACACCGCCGCTTTTGCCGAAATAATTTACGAAGGCCGGCTCATACTGCGTCAATTAGGCGAACTCATTCAGGTTGTCGGCGGGCAGCCTCCAACGCCGGATATGCCCAGTTATAGTATTTACAGCGGCTTGGAAAACAGCTTGACCTCCCTGCTCGATAAAATTCAGCTGGCCTTAGTGCTGCAGATGCCCGATGAGGAGTTGCAGAAATTACTCGATTATTATCGAACTGAGAAAAATGAGTTATCCGGCGGCGCTAGAACCGAGCGCCAGCGTCTAATCGACGCCGGCACGGCTCTCATTCGCAGCCATGAGAACGACCCTTACTTCCTGCGTTATCCGCACCGCCGCGCTGTTATCGCCGACTTATACTTCCGTTTGACCGAACTGATTTATGAAGAATCTTACGACCTATTCTTAGAAGCGACCGATGATTATCTGTTTAAATTAGATTCGCTGTCCAAGGTCAATCCCGGCGCGATAGCAACCTTAGCCAAACCGAAGCCGGATTACACACGCGTGATGGCGATGTATCAACGCATCGTAGATGAATTTCCGACTTCGGAATATGCCGACGACGCCCTCTATAATCTGGCGGTTCTGACAGCCGAAGGCGAAACCCAAACCGACCGCGACCGCGCCAATCGTCTGCTGGAGACTTTGATAAGAATCTATCCCGAATCTGTTTATAAACTCAATGCGTTAAGACGTATAGGCGAGTATTATTTCAATCCGCCGGTCAATAGTCTGGAGAAGTCCATCGATATATATTCGCGCATCGTCGAGGAATACAGGGATTCCGAATATGAAAGCGAAGCGCTGTATAAACTTGGCTGGTGCTATTATCGTAAGACTCAATTGGCGGATGCAGTCGAGTATTTTGCTAGGTCGTTGGATGCTTCCAATTTCAACGAAGGCGCCGCGACCGGCTCTCAGTTTGGTTTGGATATCGCCAGCGAGTCGATTAACTATATTGGGATTTGCTATGCCATAGATCCGCGAGACTGGAAAGACGCCGGCGTGGACAATATGGTTAAATGGCTGCGAAACCATCCCGACCGGATAAAGAATTACGGCCGCCGGTTGATTACCCAACTCGGTGCAATCTATCACAAACAGGTCGGGCGTTATGCCGATGCTGTAAGCGTTTATGAAAAGTTCCTCGAATTATTCCCGCTCGACCCGCAAGCCTGGCGCATTCATCGCAATGTTGTGGAAGTTTTCCAACAGGGCGAAATCTACAATCCGCAGCATGCCTACAGCGAGAAGAAGCGCTTCTTTGACGCCTATAATATTGACTCACAATGGTGGAGCGCCAACGCTGACCAAGCCAACCGCGACGAACTAATTCCGGTCCTTGAAAACTATTTAAACCTGATTCTCGACGAGACGCTTGTTTTAGCCACCGATTCCAAAGATCCGGCTCTATACGATGAATTTGAGAAGTATTGCCGGCAGTATCTGCGCTATTGGCCTAAGGGTTATAATGTCTATAAAGTTCATTATAATTTAGCGTCGATTTTAGAGCGGAATAAGAATAAGAAATTTGCGGCGCTGAAAGAGTATTGGCAGGTTGCTATCAATTATGCTGATACTACCAACCGCTCGATTGCCTGTCAACGTATTGTGGCGATTGCGCAAGAATTGATGAAGCAGGAGAAGGATGGTTTTCTAAGCGTTAACGCTGATGGAACAATCGGCGAACCGCTGCCGCAGCCTCCCGCTGCGCCGGCGGCCGAAGGCGAGGCGCCGGTAGTTGCAACGTCGCTGCTGAACGGCGAAGCGTTGCTGCTATCATCGTTCGACCTTTTCTTAGGCTTCTTCCCTGAGTCGCCGCTCGCGACGCAGATGCTCTATCAAGCCGGCGATATTCTGTTTCAGCACAACCGCTTCGTTGACTCTCGCAGATATTTAGAATGGCTGCTTGCCGATTATCCCGGCAATAAGTTCACAGAAGACGCTTATACACTGATCCTCGAAGGACATTTCAAAGTTAAGGAGTTCGCGGCTGTCGAGGAAGTGTCGAAGCGCATTTTAGCCGCCGATGTCTCGGCTAAACTCAAGGATAATGCGGGAAGACGCAAAGCCGAGTCGGTTTTTCTCAATGCCTCGAACTTAAAGGAGGGCGCTGACCATTTAGCCGCAGCCAACGAGTTCAAGCGCGTCGCGCTCGAATCGCCAGATTATCAATATGCCGACCGTTCGTTGTTTCAAGCCGGTTTGGAATATAACCTGGCGCAATCTTGGTCGGCGGCTAACGAAGTCTTCCTGCTCCTTGCCGACCGGTATCCTAAATCTGAGTTCGCCGACAAAGCCTTGTATAACGCTGGCTTCAACCTGCAGAGCCAAATTAAGGATCCAGCCACATCGGCTATGATTTACGAGCGTCTGGCTAACGGCTTTCCGACCTCCGACCTGACGCAAGGCGCCCTTTCCAATGCCAGTATGAATTATAACCAGGTCGAAGACCATCGCTCAGCTGTGCGGGTCAACGAACTTTATGTGAAACTATTTCCGACGGCCGATGACGCCAGCGTCTATCTGTTTGAAAATGCCTCACACTATATGAAACTCGGCGAAATCGACCGTGCTAATGAGATTTACAAACGCTTTGCCGAGCGCTATCCGGACGACCCGCGCACGGTGCAAGCCTTCTTCGAGCGCGGCAAATACGAACTCGATAAAGGCGACCGCGCCGGCGCCGCCAAAGAATTTACCAGCACGGTGGATGCGCATCAGAAGTTAGTTGGCCGCGAGCTGGCCGGCGCGCCGAAATATGCTTCGCAGGCTTTGGGCTATCTTTTAACTTGGGAACAACAGGAATATGAGAAACTGCGTTTGACCGTTCCTGAGGCGCAGCGTGCCGCAGCCAAGGAGCGCAAGAAGCAGTGGCGCAATGCCCTAGTCGATAAGATGCAAGCCTTGATAAAACTCGGCCAGAAGGAAGGCTATCGCGCTTTCCATCAAATCGGCCGTCTGGACGAGGATTTTGCCCAAGCCACTTACGCCGTTGAGAATCCGACCGGCAAGACACCGCAAGCCGCGCAGGAAGCGCTGGCGAAGTTAATCGATGAAGCCATCCTGTTAAATATCGTCGCCTCGCAAACTTACCGCAGCGGCTATGAAGCGCTTACCGGTATTATCGCCCCGCTGCATCAGGAGAAAGCCCGCCGTCAGCAGGAATATGCTGCATTTGCCGACGCTGTATCCTTGCTGCAGAAGGACGCCGCCGCGGTGGGTGTGCCTGACTCACTGACTAAATTAACTAATATGCAGCGGACGCTGGTGGAACTCGACTCAGCCATCATCGAAGCGCAGCGCTGGTCAGATTCCTGCCGTTTGAAAGTGCCGGAAGTCGCATTCCGCAACGGCGATTATTTTGTGCGCACTTGGCGCGCTGGATTCGGACTGCGCTCAACAGATAAGAACGAAGAGGTGCGGCTGCTGTTCCGTGAAGAAGTCATCAAGAACATCATCGCTCCGCCGACCGCCGATATCATCGGACTATATTCCCAGGCTC
>Ga0194125_10006797_pt1 | contig 16722 bp, 8 predicted proteins | sample TA2KigC250mmetaG_FD_148626 | JGI IMG/M metagenome (GOLD analysis project Ga0194125, IMG submission 148626) | Freshwater microbial communities from Lake Tanganyika, Tanzania - TA2015034 Kigoma Deep Cast 250m | ecosystem: Environmental > Aquatic > Freshwater > Lake | place: Tanzania: Lake... | reverse complement strand
AGAAGTAGCCGACGGCCGAGAAGTCGCCCGCCGTCTCCGGCGAGCACTCGACCCACTGGCCCTTGACGTCCGCCGCCGGCTCTCCGGCCGTGACGTTGGCCACCTTGAACAGGCGTATCTTCGGGTACTTCGCGTCGGCGATTTCCTGCTGGCCGTTTATGGCGCCGCGCACGGCAAACGCCATGTTCGACTGGCCGGAGCAGATCCAGACTTCGCCGACGAGGATGTTCGCCAGTTTCAGCGTGTTCTTACCGGCTACAGAGAGTTCCTGCGGCTCGGCCGACGCCTTCATGGCCGCCAGCCGCACCTGCCACTTGCCGGCGGAGTCGGCTACGGCCTCGGCCTTCCGGCCGCCGAGCGTTACGGCGACCTTCTCGCCCGGGTCGGCCCAGCCCCAGATGGGCGCCTGGATGTCGGCCTGGAGGACCATGTTCTGGCCGATGACGGCCGGCAGGCGCACGTCGGCCTGCGACCCGGCGGCGAGGACCGCCGGCAGAATTGCCGCCAACAACAATCGGGCAACCGTTCTCATGCAGTGTCTCCTTGGCTTGGGGCAACGGGATTGCATTGGGCGGAGAGTATACACCTGCGCGCGGCCAATGCGAGCGTATTCAGCCGCTTGGGGGCTCAGCAGCGTGCAATCGAGCCGCGGGTGTAAGCCCCGGGGCGCCGGCGCGAGAAAGACAAGGAGAATGTTAAATATTGAATACTCAATATTGAACATTCAATATTTCACATTCAACATTCTCCTTGTCTTTTGCTCGGACCGCTACGCCATTCCGCCGATCATGCGGTCGATGGCCTCGCCGGCCGGGACCATCGGGAAGACGTTCTCCTCGCGGTCCACCATGAAGTCCAGGAACCACACGTGCGGGTCGGCAAAGGCTTTCTCCAGCGCCGGCCGCACCTGGTCCGTCTCCGTGATGCGCGCCCCCCTGGCGCCGTACGCCTCGGCCAGGCGGACGAAGTCGGGGTTGCCGTCCAGCGCCGAGCCGCTGTAGCGCCGCTTGTAGAAGAGTTCCTGCCACTGCCGCACCATGCCCAGGTACCCGTTGTCGATGATGCAGACCTTGACGGGCAGTTTGTTGTGCACGGCGGTGGCCAGTTCCTGGATGTTCATCTGGATGGAGCCGTCGCCGGCGATGTCGACGACGAGGGCATCGGGGCATCCGACCTGCGCCCCGATGGCCGCCGGGAACCCGTAGCCCATCGTTCCCAGGCCGCCGGAGGAGATGAAGTGCCGCGGGTATCGGTGGGTATACCACTGCGCGGCCCACATCTGGTTCTGGCCGACCTCTGTGCAGATGATGGCCTTGCCGCCCGAGACCTCGCAGATTTGCTGAATGACGTACTGCGGCTTCAGGCCGTTGGGCTTGTAGGCGAGGGGGTGCCTGGTCTTCCACTCGCCGATTTTGGCGAGCCACTCGCCGCGGTCTCGCGGCCGGACGTCCTGGAGGAGACCTTCCAGGATGGCGCGGGCATCGCCCACCACGGGGATGTCGACGCGGATGTTCTTGGAGATGCTCGACGGGTCGATGTCGATGTGGATTATCCTGGCGTGCGGGGCGAACTTCTTGACGTCGCCCGTGATGCGGTCGTCGAATCGCGCCCCGACGGCAATCAGCAGGTCCGACTCCTGGACCGCGTAGTTCGCGTACGCCGTGCCGTGCATGCCGAGCATCTTCAGGGCCAGCGGATGGTCTTCCGGGAACGCTCCCAGCCCCAGCAGCGTGGTGGTGACCGGGATGGCGGCCCTCGCGGCCAGTTCGCGCACCTGGTCCGCGGCGTCCGAGATGATGACTCCGCCGCCCACGTACAGCAGGGGCCGCTCGGCCGCGTTGATCGCCTCGGCCGCACGCTTCACCTGGCGCCGGTTGCCCTTTATGACGGGCTTGTAGCCGGCCAGGTCCACGCGGTCGGGGACGGGCGCATCGGTCTTCGCCACCGCAACGTCCACCGGAATATCCACCAGGACCGGCCCCGGCCGCCCGGTGCGGGCGATGTGGAACGCCGCACGAAGGCACTCGCCCAGTTTCTCCACGTCCCTTACCAGGTAGTTATGCTTGGTGATGGGGCGCGAGATGCCGGTGATGTCGGCCTCCTGGAAGGCGTCGTTGCCGATGAGGAACGTCTTGACCTGGCCCGTGATGGCTACCAGGGGCACGGAATCGAAGTTGGCCGTCGCCAGCGCGGTCACCAGGTTCGTGGCGCCCGGCCCGGAGGTGACCAGGCACACGCCGACCCTGCCGGTGGCGCGTGCGTAGCCGTCGGCGGCATGGCCGGCCCCCTGCTCGTGGCGCGCGAGGATGAATCGCGGCTGGGCGACATCGCCGAACGCATCCAGGATGGGCAGGACCACGCCGCCCGGGATTCCGAACACGACCTGGACGCCCTCGGCCTTCAGAACTTCCAGCAGGATGTGCGCACCGTTGCGCTCCGGCCGGGCAGCGGGCTGCTGCTGAGAGCTCTCGCGCTGCCCCTGCGCCGTCGATCGCTGCGGCTGAGACATGGGCACTCTTCCTTCCGCGGACGCCGCCGGTGGGGCGGACGCCCGGAACTGCGGGCCGGGACCTTGCCCCGGCCCTCCTGGTCGCGAGACCGGCGTGGTTTCGCGCCCCGGCCGCCGCCCGACGGGGGCGCCGACCGTGCACTTCGGCCGTCCCTCAAGGGAACCCTTTCGGCAAAAGAGGAAAGGCCGCCCCCGCCCCGGGGCGGGAGCGAAGGAAATATACACGCCGGGGGGGCGATTGTCCAGCACGAAACGCCGCCCGCCCGGCTTCTGCACCCATCGCAGCCGCTACTTGCCGAACGTCTTGTCCCGCTCGGCACAGTCGCGGTAGAAGACGAGCCAGCGGTCGCGTTTCTTCTGGTCGCTCCAGAACTGCTTCTGCTCAGCCAGCCAGGCGGCGGTTCCGATGCGTTTGCGGCGGCGCAGGTTCTCGAGCGACACGGCCCCCGTCCGCCAAACGGGGTCGTTGGCCCGCATTATCAACTTCGTGCAAGGCAGGTCGGGGCAGTCTGCGCAAGACTCGATCTTCCTCTCGCGGGTACAGTTGACGATATCGCAGGCCGCCGCGTACCTGGCGCCCTCGCATTGCCCGCACGGGCAGGGACACCCGTGGCAGTTGCCGTTGCGGTATCCGGGGCAGACCGCGCAGTAGATGCCGCAGGGCGGCGCCAGCAGTTTCTCCGCCGCAGCGCCCGTGGGGGCGGCTGCCTGTGCGTTCGGGGTCTGGCCGAGCGCCTGCGCGGCCACAAGGCCCGCTCCGGCCACCTCAAGAAAATCTCGTCGTTTCACGGGTACTCCTTTCTTCCCCCCTGCGGGTTCTCGGCGCCAATCTTGGGGACCGTGGGGTCGTAAAGACCGGCCCGGCCCCGGGGGCGCCCGGTCGGCCGCGGGTCACGAGGGCGGCTGCCCGGCGGCCGGGCGCAGCGGCCTCGCCTTGCCCGAAAGCATTCTCAGGCGGACGCCCTCGAAGGTTGCGGTCGAGTTGAACACGCCCAGCCCCAGGGCCTTCGGGTCGGGCATCTTCCACACGGTTCCTGGAGACAGCAGTGACTGCCGGCCCTGCCAGCGGAGGAAGATGACGCCGTCCAAGTCCACTACGACTTCCGCCTGGGTTCCCTTCAGGGCGACCGTGATGTCCAGGGCATACGTTTGGCCGGCCTTCAGCAGCGGCGACGCGGACGTGACCGACGCTTCGCTCAGTCCGGCGCGTTGGCTGGCGACATCCTCCAGGCCGCTGACCGTGCCGCCGCCTCCCCCGAGCACCAGGTGGACGCACGTGGCCCCCACGGGCAACATGACGGCGACCTGGCTGCCGCTGACCATCTGGAACTTGACCTGGAGTTGATAATCGCCCTCAGGCATGACCGGCAACGCAAGGCGGGACTGGGGCTTGCCTGAGCCGGTCAGGGCGGCCTCCTGACGGGTCCACGCGCCCTGCATGGCATCCTTCGCGGGGTCGATGAGGGGCAGGAGGTCCATCCACTCGCCGGGCTTGGCGGGCGGGGCCGGCGCCGTCGTCGCCGCCCCCATCGGCCGGATCTTGAGGTTGCGGAACGCAATGCCCCCGGCCATCGCATGCAGGCAGATGTGGCCCCTGGGGTTCTTCCCGAATCGAGGCATGGCCTGACGCCCGCCGGCCGCCACACGCTGGTTCCAGGCGGCCCCGCCTATCTCGTACTCAAGCACCTTCACGCCGCACAGCCAGTGGTTGACCGACGGTCCCTTGGCCACGATCCGCACCTCGTGCCACTGGCCGGGCGGCATCGGCGTCTCACGCGTGGGGGCAAAGAGGCCCTCGCACGACCCCGCGGCCTTCTCCGGAGTCAGCCACTTGGCGTGATCCGCGTTGTTCAGGAGGTGGATCTCGGGGCCGGTCTCCCCCGGCTTGTTGGCGTCCTCGGAAACACGATACAGGATGCCGCCGTTCACCGTAGGTTCGATGCGGCACTCGGCGGCCAGTTCGAAGTCGTCGTACTGGTCAACGGTGATGATGTCTGATGCCGGTCCGGTGTGGGCGAGCGTCCCATCGACTGCCCGCCATTCTGCGGGCACGCCTGCCGCCTTGTAGCCGCGCCAGCCGCCGGTCGTCCTGCCGTCGAACAGGAGCCGCCATCCGACGGCCTTGTCGGCGTTGGAGAGCGTGTTGGGCGTCGCTTCGGCGGGGGGGCCGGGCGCCGGGCCTTCTTCGGTCACCGCCGTCAGGTACTGGACGCCCGCCGGCGGCGGGCGGAGCAGCGTCGCCCCGCCCGAAAGCACCCGCAGCCGCACGCCGTGGAACTGGACCTCGTTCTTGCCGCTACCCAGCCCGAACCAGCCCGGTTGCGGCACGCCCCAGTAGGGGTTTGCCGACAGCAACGACCGCAGCCCCTCCCACGAGGTCAGCGGCTTGCCGTCCAGGCTGATGTCGAAGCGCGCCCGGTTGCCTTCCGGCGTCACGCGAACGAGCGCCGTGTAAGGCCGGCCGGTCTCGGGGATTCCTTGCGGGACGACGGTTGGATTGCCCTGCTGGTAGCCGTGTTTGCCGTCGATGTAGCCCACGCCGCTTGTCGTTTCGCCGAAGGCCGCGGTCAGCGACACGGCGCCCACGGGGAAGGTGACCGCGACGCGGGTTACTCCGGGGTCGAGCGCGGCTACGGAGGCCCGCGTGAACCGCGCCTCCAGTTCGTACGCGCCCTGGCAGACCACCGGAACCATGATGCGGTCGTTGCCCTCGGAAGAGACAAGCGCAAGGGCCGCGCCTTTGCGCTCCCAGGCGCCAGCGATTCGGTCCTGCGCAAGGTCAACGAGCGCCAGCAGGTCGATCCACTGCCCGGGCTGGACGCTGGTCTCGGCCGCCGCGGCCGGCGCCACGCCGGCAGCCGCCTCCAGCGGCCGGACCTTGATGCTGCGGAACCAGGCCACGGGCGTGTGGTTCTGTAGGACAATGCGCCCGCGCAGGCTGGCGGCAAAGCCGGGGTTCTTGTTGGCCATCGTCCGGGAGGCCATATCCCACAGTTCGCTGCGCGTGTCGCATTCCACGACCTTCCGGCCGTTGAGCCAGTGTTCGATGTGCGTGCCCTGGCATACGACGCGGCTGTCGTTGAACTCGCCCAACGGCCGGGTGAGGTCGGCCCTCGGCCCCACGACGCCCCAGAGCGATGCGGCCGACGTCTTGGGTTCCTTCCCGTTCGGATGCCCCGCGTTGTCGAGGACCTGGTGTTCGGGAGCCGTCTCGGGGGTCTCCTCCTCCCTGGCGCGGTACTTCACGCCGCTGTTGGCCCCTTCGGAGACCTTCCACTGGAAGGCAAGTTCGAAGTCGCCGAACTCCTCGTCCGTAGCCAGGAAGCCCCACACCTTCTGCTCCACTTTCGGCAGACCCGCCGTGACCAGGCAGCCGTCTTCCACCTTCCAGTCGTCCAGCGAGCGGCCGGGCCAGGGATGCCAGCCAGTGAGGGTCTTGCCGTCGAAAATCAGCCGCCACCCGGCGGCCTGTTCTTCCGCGCTGAGCGTGTTCGGCAGCAGGTTGTCGGCCTGCGGCTGCGCGGCGGGCGGCGATCGCGGAACCACGTGCCACAAGACGGCCGCCGTCAGGGCGCAGGCGGCCAGGATCGCCCCAGCCGCCGCGCCAACATTGCGAAGCCTCGCCCGCTGCGCACGCGCCAGCGCCGCCATCCCGGCCGCAAGCGTCGGCTGCCCGGAGAGGTAACTGGCAACGTCTCGCGCCATGTCGCCGGCCGACTGGTACCGGTTTTCCGCCTTCTTCGCCAGTGCCTTCAGGACGATGGCCTCGATGGTTTCATCGAGGGCCTTGCGGCGGCGGAAGCGGCGCCGGCGGACCTTGCGGGCGGCGTCCTTGGCCTCAAGCACGCGGCTTGGCGGCGTAGGCTCCGTCGTGATGATGTTCGTCAGCACGTCGCGCATCGAGCCGCTCACATCGTACGGAAAGTGACCATCCGTCAGCATCTGGTAAAGGATTATGCCCAGCGAGTACACGTCGCTGCGGATGTCGATCTTCCCCGGAAGACCTTCGGCCTGCTCCGGACTGGCCCACGGCAGCGAACCCAGGAACTGCCCGGTTACGGTGACCGGCCGCGGCGTGCCGCCCTCCGCCGTCAGGCTCTGCACGGCCGTGCGGGCCAGCCCGAAGTCCAGTATGTGCGGGTCGCCGCGCGCATCGATGCGCACGTTTGAAGGCTTAAGGTCGCGGTGCACCACGCCCCTGAGGTGCGCGGCGCTGACCGCATCGGCGACCTTCATGAACAGCCGCAGCATCTCCTCCGGGTCCGGCCTGCGCCCGCGCTGGCGCACGTAGTACTCCGTGATGAACTGGTCGAGCGGCACGCCCTCGATGTACTCCATCGCCAGGTACGGCGCGCCTTCGGCGGTCGTCCCGCGGTCGAGGATGCCGACGATGTTGGGGTGCTGGAGTGCGGCCAGGATCTGGACCTCGCGCTCGAAGCGTGCGCGCTGCTCGGCCGTCAGCAGCGCCCCTTCGCGCAGGACGCGGATGGCGACCTTGCGGCCAGTGGATTCCTGGATGGCCTCCAGGATGACCGCCTGCCCGCCGCGGCTGATCTCGCGGAGAATCGAGTACCCGCGAACAGTGATGGGCGGCGGGGAGGCAGCCCCGCCGGGGATCCCCGGCCCCGTGACGAACTCATCCCGCGTCGGCTGGTCGGCCGACCCGTGCGGCTGATTCGATGCGGGTATGTCTGTGCCCATGTCCCCCTCGCACCCCCCTGCCGGCCGGCAGGCGCGACATGGCGATAGGGCGCCCGCCGTCAGTCCTGGCGGGCACGCCGTGCTGCGCCGAGTTTACAGGTTCCCCCTGCGAGGGGCAAGAACACTTCGGCCGGGTCGTATGGCGCCAAAAGTCACGGGGATTCCTGATTGCCGGGTGGCATGCCCACAGCCTGCCCGCCGCGGCGGGCCGCTGTTGCGTGGGCATGCTTGCCGGTGGGGCGAACGAGCATGCCCGGCAGACGGCGTGCTGGGGCAAAAGAGAAGGAGAACGTTGAATGTGAAATATTGAATATTCAATATTCAGTATTCAATATTCTCCTTGCTTTTCCCGCGCCGGCCCGGGGCCGTCAGGAGATAAGTATCACGTGCCCAGAACTCCAAGCACCTCTTGGCCGCCAGCGCCATGAACGCATCCGATCTCACCAGCCTCCTGGGCGTCCACGCGAGCATGGGTTCTAAGATCCTCAAGGGCGAGCGGTCGCTGACGGTCGAGCACCTCCGGAAACTGGCGGAGCGGTTCAAGGTAAGCCCCGAAGTCTTCATGGACTAAAAGGACCGCTTGCCGCTGGGCGCGCCGCCCCTTCACGATTCGCTATTGTGCGTTCCTTGTTCGATATTCTCCGTCGCCCTCGCCGCGCCGGTCCGGTGCGCATGGGTGTGTGCAAGGCACGCGTCGCGGGGGACCGACGCCCAAGGTGCGCCCGTGGCGAACGCTCACAGCCAAGAAACAAAAACAACCACAGCGGGTCTTCAGGGAAAAAGACAAGGAAACGGCCACAAAAACAGCCACGACAAAGAAACAGACGCCTCGGGGAGGTTCAGGCCTTGACGGGCACGGTTATGGGTGTCCCCTTTTTCCGCGTTTCCCCTGCGTTTTCCCCCGCGCAGCGGACCCATGCTTTCGCAGCGGCGCGAAAGCATGGCACCCGGCGAAGGCATGGCACCCCTATTTCGGCCGTTTCTTGGGCGGGCGGCCGGGGCGGCGGCGCACGAGGGGGCGGCCGAGGCGACGTTCGAGGCGGCGGATGAGGCGCAGGTCGCCCAGGGGGCGGCCGGTGCGGACGTGCATGCGCAGAAGGTCCAGGATCGCGGCGTCGGCCTTCCGGGCCAGGAACCGCCGCCAGTCGGGGACCTCTTCAAGGAGCGGCACAACCCGCACGAGGACGTCGTCCTTGCGCTTCACGCGGGCGGCGGCGCTGGACCAGGGCCACAGCCACGCGCTCTTGGCGCGGCCGGCCCGTACGGGGTTCTGCTCCACATAGCGGACGGCCTCCAGGGCGTAATTCGGCCCCAGGGCGCAGGAGGAGAAGCGGCCCTGCCACAGGAATCCCTGCCACCCCTCGCGCATGTTGACCCGGCGCGTGTACCGCCGGTGCGCCTCGGCCAGGGCCCGGGCGAGGTCGTCGGCCGCGTGCGGGACGGCCACCAGGTGCACGTGGTCGCGCATGAGGCAGTAGGCCCAGATGCTGACGTGGCAGCGGCGGCACTCCTCGGCCACGAGGTCAAGGTAGACCCTGTAATCGGCCTTGGAGAAGAAGACCGGCTGCCGGCGGTTGCCTCGCTGGGTAACGAGGTGCGGATAGCCGGGAACGACGACGCGTGCGATTCTGGCCATGCGGGCAGGCTATCTGCGCGCGCGGGCTGCGCCAAGAAGAAAACAGGCACTGTCCCGCGGAATCGCAACCTGGCCGGGCGGCATGCCCGCGGCGGCGGGCCGCCGTATGCGCGGGCCTACGTGCGCCTGCGGCGAAGGAGGAAGCCGAGCCCGCCGATCGCCGCAAGCGCCAGCGTGTTCGGCTCGGGGATCACGGTGAACTGCGTGATGTAGCCGCTCGCCTCGCCGCCGAAGTCCGCGATTTCGGGCGCCACCGACCAGTCCACGAGCGCGTCGTCCAGCGGCGAGAAGAAGTTGCCGTTGTGCAGGCGGCTGCCGCGAGGGTCCAGCCGCCAGTACTGGAAGGTGGCCTCGCGTATGGCGTCGGTAAAGTCTGTGGCGGCAAAGAAGTTGGCCTTGTACTGGCCCTGCGGCGGGTGGATGAACAGGAAGTACACGTCGATGACCGTGTCGGAGGTGAGGCATGCGGCGGCGGCGCCGGCGGCATCGGCAAAGGGCAGGGTGTCGTCGGTCAGGCGGAGGACGTCGTTGATGCTGTTGTCGGGCGCGGCGTAGTCGGGGCTCGGCGCACCGATCTCGAAGGAGAAGTTGCGGGGCGCCTGGGCATCGAGTATCTGGCTCATGGTCAGGATGGTGGAGGGCGCCCCTGGGCTGATTGTGCCGCCCTCCTCGATGCTGAGGGCCTTGCCGATCGTGCCCTTGCCCATGAGCGTGCCGCGAAGGTACACGGTTCCTGTGCCGCCCCCGAGCGTGCCGTTAACGATGAGGATGGCGCCGGGGTCGATGAAGACGTCGGCCAGGGTCAGGATAGTACCGCTGGGTATCTGGTTGGCCTCGCCGCTGACGGTGAGGGCGCCGTTGATGGTCAGGGCGGCGGTGCTGATGAGCGTGGAGTCGCCGGTCAGAAAGACCGGACCGGCGATGGTGCCCGTGCCGCCGAGCGTGGCCGCGCCAACCGTCACGGCGCCCGAGCCTGTGGCGGAGCCGGCGGCGTTCTGGACGAGCAGCGTTCCGTCGGCAACGGTCGTGCCGCCGCCGTAGGTGTTGCTGCCGCCGAGGATGAGCGTGCCGGCGCCCGACTTGGCAACGGCAAGGTCCCCGGCGTTGCTGATGGTGCCCGAGAACGTGATGGCGGCGCCGAGCGCCACGCGGACATCAAGCGGGGCGGCCAGGGTTACGTCGGCGGCAATGTCGTGGCCGCCGCCGCCGGAGGCGTCCACGTTGACCAAGGCGTGCGCGCCGCCGGTGTTCCGAAGGGTGAGCGTCTGCGGCCCGGCGACGATGTAGTTGTTGGGGCTCTGGAAGTTCAACGCGCCGACGGTCGTGGGCGCATCGACCGAGACGATGCGGACCTGGGTGATGACGGCGCCGAAGGTGGCGGCGTCGCCTGCGCCGTTGGGCAGGCCGCCCGTCCAGTTGGCGGGGACGGAGGCGTTGCCGCTCTGGTCGTAGCGCCACTCGCCTGGGCCGCCCTGGACGGCCGTCAGCACGAGGTCCGTGGCGGAGTAGGCGGGGGCGAGCGTCAGGCGGCCGCCCAGGTCCAGGCCCGTGATGGCATCGAACGTGCCGGTGCGCGACGCGAAGGTCATAACGGTGAACGTATCGTTATGCGAGGGCCTGTACGGCGGATAGATGAGGACGACGTTCATGGCCCCGTCGAGCGTGGCGCGGCCGGCAACGTTCACCTGGTCGTGGCCTGCGCCGGGGGTCGTGCCGCCGATTTCGATTTCCAGGCTTGCGGCGGAGCCGAAGACGAGGTCGCCGCCGAAGTTCACGGCGGCGGGGCTTGAACCGGGGCGCATGTCGCCTTCCATGTAAACCGTGCCGCCGCCGGAGACGCCGCTGCCGCTGAAGGACCCCAGGAAGACGGCAGCGCAGCCGGGGCTGACGCGGAAGTATCCTCCGGCCGGGCCGCTGGCATTGTTCTGGACGTCGTCGTAGAAGGTGGCGGTTGCGCCGCCGGATACGAGGATCTTGCCAGGGCCGTTGTTGGCAAGGTCTCCGTGGACATCGCTGAACCCGCCGCTGAAGGCCATGGCGCCGTCGTTCGAGATGCCGGCATCGGCGGCCAGCGTTCCGCGTCCGGCGATGAAGCCGGCGGCGGCGTTCGTGAGCGGCTGGGCGAACTCCAGCGTGCCGCCCTGGAGGATGAGTTCGCCGGCGTTCGGGGCGAAGACGCCGTCGAAGGTGAGGCGGGAGTCTTCTTCGGCCCAGATTTCGCCCGCGGCGGCGTTGGTCACGGGGTTGGCGATGCGTCCCTCGCCGCGGATGACGCCATTGTTGGTGAGGGCGCCCGGGCCGTACACGAGGGCCGCGGGGTACTCCATGATAAGTTCGCCGTCGTTGGTCATTGCGCCGCCGAGGTAAATGGTTGACGCGCCGCCGACGAAGATCGTGCCCGGGGACTGGTTGGTGGAGGTGGTGGGGATGTTCAGTTCCCCGCCGGCGTTCAGGAAGATCGAGCCGTAGTTGTCCAGGATGAAGGGCTGGAACCTGCCGCCATCCGCGACCAGGCGCTGGCCCCCGGGCAGCATGGCCGTGTTGCTGGCAATGAAGTAGCACCCCGGCCCGACGGTGAAGGGCGAGCCGAGGGTGGAAACGTCGAACGTGCCGGCCATGTCGGCACCCACGTTCAGCAGGCCGCCGGTGAACCGGAAGGTCCCGGGCGAGACGTTCAGGCCGTTGGTCGTCAGTCGCCCGCCGTTTATCGCCAGGGTGCTGAATGAGTCGAGGTTCACGTCGCCGGAGACGTTGAGGATCTGGCCCGGATTCAGGGTAAGGTCGTACGCGAAGGGGCCGCCCTGGCCGAGCGTCAGGTTGCCTTTCATGTTCACCTGGCCGCGATAGAGGTAGATGCGGCCGCCTTCCGCAACCAGCGTGCCCAGGTTGACCGTTCCGCCGTCAATAGAGATGGCGCCGGTCTTGCGCAGGAACGTGGAGCCGGCGTCAACGGTGTATGATGCGCCGTCGTTGACCGCGAGCCAGGCGCTGCCCGAAGACTCGTGCCCGATGAGCAGGCTGAAGCCGGGCCGGTGGGTCACGCTGGATCCCGGGCCGGTAACGGTGACGGCGGCGTTTGAGCCGCCCCCCTGGGCGCCGATCCAAACTCCGTTCACGGTCAGGTCGGCGCCGCTCTCTACGGTAACCGTGCCCGAGGTGCCGGGCGTGGCGTCGGCAGCAACCTCAAGTATGCCGAACGACCCCTGTGCGCCGTTGCAAAAGGTGACGAAGGCCCTGGAGCCGGCGCGCCCCCACCACGAGATGGTTGCCGCGCCTGAGGAAACGGTGGAGGTCGGGCCGTCGGCCACAAGCGTGCCGTTGCCGGAGATGCCGATGTCAAGATACATGTCCACAGCCAGCCGCCCTCCGTCGGTTACGTTCACCTGCGAGCCGTTGACGATGCCCATGTAGCCGGCGTAGCCCAGCGTCTTCAACTCGGAGCCTGTGCCGTTGATGTTGACGGTCGCGCCGCTCGGAAGCCAGAACCCGCCGGTAATAGACACGCGGCCGCCGTTCTGGACGTCCATCGTCCAGCCGGCGTCCCAATTGAACGCGCCGGTGTCGCTGCGGTTAAAGGCGCCTTCAACGATGATGTTGCCCTTGGCGTTCAGCGTGCCGCCGGCGCCGATGTTTACCTGGCCGGTCTTGTTGACCGTCATAAGGCCGGTGCCGGTGGTGAACGCGCCGCCGCTGACGATATTCAACAAGGCGTCCGAGTAGGCAGCCGCGCCCAGCGTCAGGGTTGAGGCGGCCAACTGTGTCACGGACGAGCCTGCGCCGGTAACGGTAATCGTGGCCTGCTGGCCGCTCTCGCCGCCGGTGGCGGCCCAGATGAATGACACGTTCAGGTCGGCGTCCGACTGGACGGTCAGGTTGCCGACGGCATTTGCGCCGTCATCGGCCAGATACAGGTAGTCTAGCGTGCCGGATGCGCCGTTGCGCAGCGTCAGGTCGCCCCTGGCGGCCGACCAGCCCACGTAGGTGTCGTAGGCCACGGTCAAGTTGCACCCCGCGCCGTCCAGCAGGAAGGTGCTCGTGCCGACCTCCGGCGCCGTGCCCACGTGCAACTGGGTGGCAATTACGTCGCTGCCCTGGCGGGCGTGAAGCAGAGACCCGCCCTGAACTGAGACGGTGTAGGCCGTCAGGTTCAAGGCGTTGCCGCCGTTGCCCATGTACAGGGTGCTGCCGCCGAGGACCGACGCCTGCTGCGTGCCACCGGTGGTCAGGGAATACGTCCACGGGCCGCCGTTGGACTGGAAGTACACGTTTCCGCCGCTGCTCACGGTAAGCGCCTGGTTGCCGACGCCGGCGTTGAACGTAACGACGTAAGTCTTGGATAAATCAAAGACGGCGGCGTCGCCTGCGCCGGGCACGGGGCCGGCGCCGTAGTTCCAGTTTGCGGCCGTCTGGAACGTGCCGCCGGCGGCGTTGGTCCAGTACTGGTCGGTGGCCCAGGCGGCGGGCGCGGCCGCCATGATGCAGGCCGCCAGCGCGGCCGCCAGGTGCGCCGTCCGCGATTTCCGGGTTCTCATGACGGATCTCCTGTTATTGGCCTCATCGCCCGGGCAAGAAAGAAACGTCCGGCAGAGCGTTGATGCCGTGCGGCTCAACTCCCCCGGACGTTCTGGATTCGCGGAAACGACGGTTGGCCGAGTCGCGGCGACCCCCAGGCAACCGACTCGGCGTTCGGGAACGGCCCCCTATCCGAGCCGCTCTCCGTCAGGGAGCGGTGACGTGGCGGGCACACGGCAACAACACCGCTCCCTTACGGAGAGCGGCTCTGAGTGGCCCCCCGCCTTCTCCCGGCTCGCATACTATACACGCAAACTCGGGCGAAAGCAAACCGGAGGCTTAAACGCTGGAATCTCCGGCGCGAGGCGGTAGAATAGCCGCCTCGGAAGAGACCTGCGGGAGGGATCGCATGTTTTCCGGCAGCCTGGTAGCGCTGGTCACGCCGCTCAGGGGCGGCCAGGTGGACTACGCGGCCATCGAGCGGCTGGTGGACTGGCACGTCGAGCAGGGCACAGACGGCCTTGTTCCCGTCGGCACGACCGGCGAAAGCCCCACCGTGACCGTGGCCGAGCACGAAAAGATCATCGAGACGGTCGTCCGCCGGGCCGCCGGGCGCGTACCCGTCATCGCCGGCGCCGGCGCAAACGCCACGCACGAGGCCATAGAACTCGCGCGGTTCTCAAAGAGCGCCGGCGCCGACGCCACGCTCCAGGTGACCCCGTATTACAACAAGCCCACGCAGGAGGGTCTGTACCGGCACTTCGCGGCCATAGCCGAGGCGGTTGACCTGCCGATGGTGCTGTACAACATTCCGTCCAGGTGCGTGGTGAACATCGCGCCGGAGACGATCGCCCGGCTGGCGAAGATTCCTCAGATCGTGGCCGTGAAGGAAGCCACCGGCTCGATGGACCAGACGAGCGAAATCCTGGCCCGGTGCAACATCACGGTTCTTTCGGGCGACGACAGCCTGACTCTACCGTTGATGGCCCTGGGCGCAAGAGGGGTCATAAGCGTCGTGGCGAACCTCGTGCCGAAAGACGTGAAGCGCCTGAGCGGCGCGATGCTGGCCGGCCGCCTGGCCGACGCCCAGGCGGCACACCGGAAACTGTTCCCCCTGTGCCGCGCGATGTTCATCGAGACCAACCCCATCCCCATCAAGACGGCGATGAAGTGGGCGGGCCTGCTGGAATCGGACGAGAAGCGGCTGCCGCTGGTGGACCTGGCGGGTTCAAGCGCCGAGGCCCTGCGGCGGGCGATGAAGGAGTACGGGCTGCTGAAATGAGAAGCCCGAAACCCAGAACATGGCCAGACGACGCAAGTCTCACACTACGCTGGAACGCCGGGGCCGATTCATCTTCGGCCTCCTGGTGCTCCTGACGGTCGCTGCCTGCATGTGGTGGCCGTACTGGCAGATAGAGCAGGTCGTCTGGTCGGGCGAGGCGGCCCGGGCGCAGGCCCTCGCGCGGGCGTACCTTCAGGACTATCACGCCGCCCAGTTCCTGGCGAGCGACGGCCGCGCAGCCGAGCCGCTGCGCCGGGCGATGACCGAGCAACTGGCCCGCTTCGGCCCGCTTCGCGGCGAGAAGGAGCCGCGGCGCGTGCAATTCAAGCCGGCCGCGCAGGGCCAGCCACAGGTCCCGCCGGCGAACCTCTCGCCGTTCGAGGAGTCGGCCGTCCAGACGTTCCTGCGCCACGCGGACGAGCGCCGACGCTGGCAGCCCTCCGGCGACGCGCTCCTGTTTGCCCAGGCATTCCGGGCCGAGGCCGAGTGCATCGCCTGCCACACCGAGTACAAGACCGGCGAGATCATCGACGTGGTGTTCCTGGACTTAAGCGCCCGCGAGGCCAACAAGACCGTCCTGGTGAACCGCCTCATGCTTCTGGTGGCAGGACTGCTGGTCGTCGGCTTCTCGATCGCCTTCTTCTACGCCGTCTTCCGGTACTCCGTGGTGCGGCCGGTGCGGCACCTTAAGGACGTGGCCGACAGGGTGAGCGAGGGCGACCTTAAGGTCCGCACCGAGATCGACACGGGCAACGAACTCCAGGACCTCTCCGACGCATTCAACCACATGCTCGACGAACTGGCGAAGTCCCAGGCCGACCTGCGGGCCGCCACCGAGGCCCGCGACGCCAAACTCGACGACCTGGCCAAGGCCAACGTGGCACTGTTCGAGATGAACCAGGTCAAGAACAAGTTCCTGACCACGATGAGCCACGAGTTCCGCACGCCGCTGAACTCGATCCTGGGCTTCGCGCAAATCCTGGTTGACAATCCTGCGGTGGCGGCCGACGCAAAACTGCTGCGCTACGCCCGCAACGTCCTCTCCAGCGGCCGGATGCTCCTGGAGATGATAAACGACCTGCTGGACCTGGCGAAGATCGAGGCCGGGCGGCTCCAGGTGCGATGCGAGAAGGTCTCGCCGCAGGACATCGTGGAGGTGGCCTGCGGCATGGTCCGCCCGATGCTGGCCGAGACGTCGCTGCGGTTCACCCACGAGGTTGACCCGGCCGTCCCGCTCATGATGACCGACGCCACGAAGGTGCAGCAGGTTCTTTATAACCTCGTGTCGAACGCCATCAAGTTCACCGAGCAGGGCGAGGTGCGGGTGGCGGTGCGGCCGGTTTTGGATGCGCCGGACGCGGCAGCGGCGGCGGCGCAGGCCGACGGCATAGCGCAGACCCTGGCGGGCGCGATGACCCGCGGCGCGGCAGCGGCAACGACACCGCTCCCTTACGGTCGCGGCTCTGATTCGGCCGCCGCCTCGACCCCGGCGCCGGCGGCGACCCCGGCGGCGGTCGCCGAGGCCGCGCCTTCGCGCGGCGGGTCTCCTGGCGCGCCGCGCGTAACCCACGTGGCCTTCGCCGTCGCCGACACCGGGCCGGGCATCCCGCGCGACGAACACCTGCGCATCTTCGAGCGGTTTACACAACTGGACTCCAGTTACACCCGGCGGTATCGTGGTACGGGCCTGGGCCTGTCAATCGTAAAAGAACTGACGGGCCTCCTGGGCGGCACGGTTACGGTCGACAGCGAGGAGGGCCGCGGGTCGGTCTTCACTGTGGTGCTGCCGGTGGACTCCAGCGCGGCCGAGTCGCGGAAGGCCGAGGCGGCGACCGCCGCCGACGCGTAGCAGCCTTCATGCCGTTCCGTTTCACCGCGGAGAGCGCAGAGGACGCGGAGGAAGACCTGATAAATATGTTGTTGTTAATTTACTCTATCCGTCTCTGCGTTCTCCGCAGCCTCTGCGGTGAGACGGAAGTGTGAAAAATCGGATGGGCGGGCCGACGCCAGGGTCCCGAGAAGGAGAACCTATGTCCATCCTGTTCCGCTGCCCCTGCGGGCGCAGCATGGTGGCCGAGGACG
>Ga0194125_10006793_pt1 | contig 16733 bp, 16 predicted proteins | sample TA2KigC250mmetaG_FD_148626 | JGI IMG/M metagenome (GOLD analysis project Ga0194125, IMG submission 148626) | Freshwater microbial communities from Lake Tanganyika, Tanzania - TA2015034 Kigoma Deep Cast 250m | ecosystem: Environmental > Aquatic > Freshwater > Lake | place: Tanzania: Lake... | reverse complement strand
TAAGTCTAACAAAACAGACAAATGTGCAATAGGTAACCTCAGCGCAGTGGTGTGGATAAAAATTAGCCCGAAGCCTCTTAGATGTATGGGTGTAGCCATAAGGCTACCATACACCTAGTTGTATGGCAGATACTTTTTAAAATTTATTATTCGACTTCTGAGAGTCAAGTATGTAACTGCACCGATGACGACGGCAACGATAATGATGCCAGTAAACCACCAGGTGAGCATATTTCGGTAAAAAATAGCTTTAACACTCTTATCGGAGTCAATGTTGACAGTAGTGACAGCTTTATTTGGCTCAGTGACATCGCCAGTCCATTTATGGAAGCGCCATCCTTTTTCTGGTACGGCGTTGATAATTACCACCGTTCCGTCTGCGTAGCTATGATTGCCCACAGGTGGGTCGGTAGAACCTCCACCTTCGATCTGGATATTCAGAACATGTTTTATCGGCGAGAAGTTAGCGGTAATGTTTTTATTACAATCAATCAAGATTGTTATGGGATTATTGGTACTGTTCAGGTCTCCTCTCCATTCTTTAAAGGTGTACCCGGAGGCAGGAACAGCTTCGATTTGAACTAAGGCATCAGTCTGAAAAGTAAAAATACCCGGATATGAAGAAGGGACAGCCCCACCCAATTTTACTATACCACTGTTACTCGGGCTGACATCCACGGTCAGACTGAAGCTAGACCCCGGTCAGCCAGCCTCTACCGGCGTTTTCATTGCCAGTATTAACATTATTGGTAGTAGTACGCCAATGACTGCCAATGGCGCCATCTTGACTAATCTATTTGCCATTTTTCCATGTTAAGAGGCAATCTCACTACTACTGAGGTTTCTGGAAGCAGTAGAGTGGATTACCCGCACTATCCTTCCCACACTGCGTGACCTGTCCCTGGCAGTACTGGTAACCAAGCTTGGCGGCTTCATCCTTGGTCATACAGACACAGCCCTGGGGACACTGCACCTCAGTCGTCGTTGGCTTCTGGAAGCAGTAGAGTGGATTACCCGCACTATCCTTCCCACACTGCGTGACCTGTCCCTGGCAGTACTGGTAACCAAGCTTGGCGGCTTCATCCTTGGTCATACAGACACAGCCCTGGGGACACTGCACTTCAGTCGTGGTTGGCTTCTGGAAGCAGTAGAGTGGATTACCCGCTTTGTCGGTGCCACACTGCGTGACCTGTCCCTGACAGAGGACGAACCCCGATTTAGCGGCTTCCTCTTTGGTTAAACAAAAGCAATTCGTGGGACATTCAGCGAATGGAACAGGCTTAATCTCAGTCGGTGCTGCTTGCTTGGTGAAGCAGTAGAGTGGATTACCCGCACTATCGGTTCCACACTGTATTACCTGCCCCTGGCAGAGTACAAATCCTGATTTGGCGGCTTCCTCTTTGGTTAAACAAAAGCAATCCGGAGGACACTGGGCAGTTGTGATTGGTTGTGTTGCCGATGGCTTGGAGAAGCAATAAAGGGATTTGCCACTTGGGTCAGTGCCGCATTGTACTACCTGTCCTTGACAAAATTGATAACCCTGCCTGGCGGCTTCTTCCTCAGTCAGGCAAAAGCATTCCGGGGGGCACTGAACTGCTTCGGTTTGTTTCTGAAAGCAGTAGAGAGGGTTTCCCGCTTTGTCGGTGCCGCACTGCGTTTTTTGTCCCTGACAGAGTTGATATCCCAGTTTGTCTGCTTCTTCGGGGGTCAGGCAAAAGCATCCCTGGGGACACTGTACCTCAGCCTGTTGAGTTGGCGGCGGAGGCGATATTTTTAAGGGAAGCTCTCCGGTACAACTTATTATCAATATGGATGCGAGCAATATTGTTACTATTATGGCAGGGGTGAGAATTTTCATTTTTTTCATGTTCACCTCCCCTTACAATTATTGGTTATAATTTTCAGTCATTATTTACAAGTGATATCAGCATGTATGAATAATATTCCACCATTAATTATATGATGTTTTCAACAATCAAGCCAGAGTGGAGCAACGCTAATCAGGCAGGCTCTTACCAATGCTCGTAATCAGCTCCTCCGCATAAGATTTTTGGCCCGATATGGAAATAAATATCCGGCTTCCCTCTTTCCGGAGTAGCACGGGAACAGTTTTCCCGTTGCCAATATCCAAAATACCCTGATATATGGTTAATTCACCCAGGTTAAATTTGGGAAAGCCGGCATTGTCAAGAAACCTCCCCGCAATTGGGCTGACTAAAAATCCAGGAAGTTCGGACTTCACTGACACAAGTATTCCCAAATTAGATTCCCATATAGTACCCTGTTCTATTCCCTGCAAAATCTCAGTAATATCCAGGTACTGTGGTGTATAAAGCCCGGCGGTTATTATCTGGAGCCTTGCCCACCTTTGTAATGTATTTATGGTGTTTGAGGCCTCAGGGGCGATATTTTTCGCGATAACCTTCAATAGACTTTGGCTCGGCTTGGCTACGGCTACTGCGACCAGCTTTGCAGTTCCCCCGTCAGGCAGCAGCGCCACTTCCGCTAAGGCTTCCTAGTCATCATAATATTTGAAATCATTTTTGGTAATGGGAGTTTTTAGGGCCTCAGCAGCGACACCCGAACCCCCCACAAAATAAATATGGTTATCTTTGACGGTAGCCCAAATTTTCGACTGACTTGGTATCTGAGTGAATATTTGGGCAGCATCATTGGCGTTGGTAAGTGTCAGTTTTCCACCAAGTGTGAAACCTTCCTCAATGGCTAAACCCCATAAGGATAGCGATTCTGCAATCAAGTCAAATGGACTGCCAATTATTTCTTTAGGCACCATTGTGGGATTATCTTGACCGATGTAAACATATAAATCCAGATTTATGTTTGGCACAAGTGTTGCAGTAAGTTTGTTATAGGTTGGTGTTGTGGTGGTGGGTTGTGCTTCTTCGCCATGGCATCCTACAATTATGACAGATGTAATCGCGAGCAGAACCAGAAGTGCTAAAAACAGCTTACTTCCCAAAACTTTTAATTTCATATTTATTTTTCCAACACAATCATCTGTTAATAATAACTGAAGAAATCCCTTTTTTGGTTAGCCCAGATAGCAACACTGGCGTGCATTGTTATTATTCCCGATTATAGGGTTGCCGATACTCGCCGTCAAGCCTAAATTGAAGAGCAGCCTTCAAGACCTAGTATCTAAAGTGCAATTCAATTAGGTATCAATTTAGGTAACAACTTGACGGAAGGTGTGATGCCGAGAGTTTTCCCTGCACATTCCTGACTTTTGTTACCCTTCGCACTCAGACTCTGGTTTCTTCCTAAAGGCTGACATTGTCGTCAATCCTCAATGTGAGCCAGCTAACCAAACGGGTGTTTGTTCGTTATATAATCTATAAGAGATAGAACGGAGGGCAGTCAAAATGAAGAAACTAATTATCTCAGCGCTTGCCGCACTGCTTATCGCCTTGTCTGCCTGCACCACCACAGCACCGGGTGATACAGTGCAGGCTACCGGTCCCGTACTACTATCGGAAAAACAGCGCGAGCAATCACCGGAGGTGACTCCGTCTGATATTCCTACTCTGGTTAATGGCAATAGCGCCTTCGCTTTCAATTTATACAAGTTATTGAGTGACGAGGAGGACAATCTGTTCTACTCACCTTACAGCATTTCAGCAGCTTTAGCCATGACGTATGCTGGTGCTCGCGGGGATACCGAGAAGCAGATGGCTGATACCCTGCAATTCTACCTATCGCAAAACCAGCTGCATCCGGCCTTCAATTCCCTTGACCAGGAACTTGCCAGCCGTGGTGAAGGGGCTGAGGGCAAAGATGGAGAAGGCTTCAGATTAAATATTGTCAACGCTATCTGGGGTCAGAAGGACTACGCCTTTTTGGTCAGTTTCCTTGATACCTTAGCGGAAAACTACGGCGCCGGACTCAGAATTGTTGATTTTGTCAATGAAACAGAGCCGGCCCGAGTTACTATAAACGATTGGGTCAGTGACGAGACCGAGGGTCGCATTAAGGACTTAATCCCTCAGGGCGCAATTACTCAGATGACACGGCTTGTCTTAACCAATGCCATCTATTTCAATGCTGCCTGGCAGTACCCCTTCGAGGAAGATGCCACATCTCCAGGTGTTTTCTACTTGTTGAATGGTGGTGAAGTCACTGTACCGATGATGCAACAGCAGGAGTCATTCTCTTACGCCGAGGGCGATAACTACCAGGCAGTCGAGTTGCCTTACGACGGCCAAGAACTTTCCATGGTGATAATACTCCCGGACCCCGGGCAGTTTGAGGCGTTTGAAAAGGCTATAGAGTATGAGCAGGTGAAGGGCATTGTAGAAAGCCTGGAAAGGCAAGAGGTCAGACTTACGATGCCCAAATTCGAGTTTGACGCCAGTTTTAGCCTGAAAAAGGCCCTAGCCGAGAAGGGTATGCCGGTGGCTTTCTCAGAAGGAGCTGACTTCTCCGGTATGACGGGTAAAAAAGACCTTTTCATAAGTGATGTAGTCCACAAGGCCTTTGTATCTGTTGACGAAGCCGGTACTGAAGCAGCTGCAGCAACAGCCGTCATTATGGCACTTACGGCTATGCCGGAAACACCGGTAGAGGTTACATTAAATCGACCATTCATCTTCCTCATTCGGGATATAGAGACGGGCGCTATCCTGTTCGTAGGGCGTGTAATGAATCCCGAGTAATAGGCTCATTAGACAAAATTAGAAGCGGGCCTAGTTAATCGGGCCCGCTTTTATATTCCTGATATTCTGGCATAGCAGCAATGATTGTTTACCTTGATTCTCTATGAACAATTCTCGGTTTTGTTAACTTAGCGAAAATTGTTCCTTTTATTGCACGATTAAATGGAATGAGTACTACGCAGCTACCCCTTCAAATGCTTCCCAATGCTAAACGCCTCGCCTATAGGCTTGCCGAATTCCCAGTACTGGTTCGTCGGGCGAAAGACCCAAAGGAAAGGCTTGATCTTAGTCACATCGGGCTCACCATCAGTCAGGCACGAGTCTGTAACGTAAACCTCTTCAATCTGCCCTACGACCATCTCATGGCTTCCCAGATTTAGTATATGCAGAGCATGACACTCAAGGTTTACGGGGCACTCACTGATCAAAGGTGCATTGGTGAGCTTACCGTAAAAGATGTTGAATTTACAATCGGCGACTTTATCGGTCTCTCGCCCTGATACGAGGCCGCAGTAGTCTGTTTCTTTGACCAATTCCACTGAAGGGATATTTACAGAGAAGGTCCCATTCTGTTTGACACCCTTCAAAGAATGACGATGATGCTGGAAGGCAACGGAGAGCATCGGTGGACGGCTGTTTACGATCCCGCACCAGGCATATGTGGAAAAGTTCGGTTTTCCGTCAACATTGGCTCCGACAAGGACAGTAGGCAGCGGGTAAAGAAGTGTACGAGCGCCAATAGCTACCTTACCCATGTGTAATCACCTCCATTTCACGCCTGATAACCAGGAATGAATTCATGTAGTAAAAAGGGAACGATACGTGTTGTTATTGATGTTCAGCGTATGCATTGTATTATGTTAAAATAATCGCACACGAAAGCGATGCTTATAGCACCCCGAAACACATGGATTAGCTCAACTTCTCGCTTATTTTATTTTATAAGGGCTGAATTGCAAACACCCGCCGTCAATAAAGATAATTTGACCTGTAATGAAATCAGAAGCAGGCGAAGCCAGGAACAGCGCTAGGTTCCCCATCTCCTCAAGGGTGCCCACCCTCCCCAGCGGTATGCATGCCACCATTGCCTTACGCAGGGCAGGATCCTCGTGGCTCTTGGCCGACAACCGTGTGTGAACCTGCCCTGGTCCGATGGCATTTACATTAATATTATAGCGCGCCCAGTCCAGTGCCAGGCAGCGGGTAATCATGTCTACCCCGGCTTTGCTCACATTATAGGCGATATCATCTACCTGTGCCTTCTTTGAACTGATAGAGCTTAAATTGATGACTTTTCCCTTTTTCTGCTTGAACATGTAGGGACCCACTGCCCGGCAGCACAGGAAGATGCTTGTGAGGTTTGTGTCAATAACCTTATGCCACTCTTCTTCTGTCATACCATCGCCTTCCGGCTTGACCAGTTCTTTAAAAGCGGCGGTGCCGGCGTTATTTACAAGGATGTCAATATGTTTATAGTGAGCATACGCTTGAGCCGCCATCTGTTTCACCTGCTCCCAGTTGGTGATGTCGGTGGGGATAGCAATAGCTTTTCTGCCTTTTGAACGAACCATCTCGCAGGTCTCCTCTATCTCCTCCCTTGTTCTTGATATAGCGGCGATATCCGCCCCGGCATCCGCAAACGTAAGACAGATTGCCCTGCCGATTCCTCGACCAGCACCGGTGACGATGGCTACCTTTCCCCCAAGTGTGAATTCATCGAAAAGCATTTGGATCCTCCTTGTAATCATTTATTAAAGAAGCAATGAACTTGGTCAGGAGCTTGAATCGATTTTACTACGACGCCTGACGATACCTCAAGCAACCAAAGAAGACAATTCTCGCTGACTACTTAAGGCACCGGCTTTTGGGTCACGCTGCAAGCGCATTTTCTACTAAGATGACACCCGATAGAGATAACCACAACCATCCAGATATCCGTAACCAGCGCCAACAGAAAAAGCGGTGTGGTTTATCTGGATACACCGTAGCCTTGGCAATAACCTCTCGGTCAGATTGAAGATAAAGGACTGTCAGGAACTAGTTACTGAGGGACCTTATCGCTGGATTAGACATCCAATGTATACAGCTTTCTTTATTCTCCACGTGGCAGCTTTTCTATTAACTGCAAATTGGTTTATTGGGTTGACATGGATGGGTGGCCTAACCGCCATCATTTTTTTGAGAGTAAAAAGAGAAGAAGCAATGCTTCTTTCTGCATTCGGAAGCGAATATCGTTCCTATATGGAGAACACTGGCAGATTTGTTCCCATTATTCGAAAGAAAAAGTCTTGACAGTTTAGTTCGACTTTTAAATCAATAGCAGAGTTGGACACAAATAATAGTCGAAACAAATACTTAATAACAACATATTACCAATTGTACTCTAAGCTTTCAGCCTGTATTGTGGTCACTTGACCTTACCCCAGAATTAGCGCAACTGCTCTTGGTAATCATACTAGCTACTCCCACTTGTGAAGTGATATCCATTATGAAAGCAGGTCATCCATTGAGTCAGCAGGATCGCGAGTGACTTCCGTGGTCGGATAGACGTACATCATAGTAAATGGAGCATCACTCTGGTTTAAAAAACGATGTGGAACGCCAGGCGGCACCAAGGATAGGTCAAACCGCTCCAAATTGTAACGTTCTCCATTAAGTTCAGCGACTGCCGTACCATCAAGTATAACGACAATCTCTTCGCAAGGATGGGTATGCAACAGGATGTCAGCGTTAGGAGCGAACACTGAGATACCAGCCGTGAAAGTATTCGCTCCGGTGTGCTTACTTACTAAGCGGCGTGCGGCGACTCCAGGGTCGCTATCATCAATTGCAGTCTCGGAATAGCGTATGATTGGCATAGTATTAATCCTTCCGATTATACACTTCAGCTATTCCTCTATCAATGCTCTGGACTCTAGCCTTGGGGTAGCTGTTAAATGCTACTACTGCAAACGCTAAAAAGCTTTGCCAGATACGCTACAATACGATGCATTTGCAATTTCAGAGTAACCCAATATAAAAGACTTAGTTGTTTTTGGCTGTATGAGGTGGATTGTCGCCATCAGGTATCGTAATCATTGTTGTGTGAAATACAGGTATGATAATTGAGGGGGGCAGTGCTGGTAAAGGGCTAGGTAACATTTCGTCAGTTTATGCAATAGGGCGATGCAGAAACTTCATACCTGAACTGAACAAAACAGACTTTTATTCGGCCATAATACCAAGCACCATGCTGTTAACTGTAATAAAAATTATTATTTTAGTACAATGAATAGTAACCTAATACGAACAAAAACATAACGCACTTAATTTTTGCCACAATGAATACTGTCAGAAAGCGATGGAATCATGACGAATATTAGTACTGATGAAGATTATGGTTTATGGTTGTTGTTAGCCCAGGCCAGAGATGCGCTGTATAAAGCTCGAAAGAAGGAATTAAATAAATATGATATCTCTCCGAGACAAAGCGCTGCCTTGTTTATAATACAGGCTATTGGCACGCATGCTACCGCTGCTGAGATTGCCAAGTATCTATTCCGGGAGACAAATTCCACATATGAATTGCTGCTCAGGATGGAGAAGGAAAAATTAATTAAAGGTGCCAAAATTAAAAATAATAAGAAGCCAGTATCTTATAAACTAACGCAGAAAGGCCTGAGAGCCTATAATCATTCACAAGAAAGAAAGGCGATTCGAGAAATAATTTCCTGCCTAACAAAAGAGGAGCGCGAGCAGCTTAAGTCATCACTGAAAAAATTACGAGATACGGCACTGAGAACTCTAGCCATTCGGGAATTAGCTTTCCCGCAATTATAGATAAGCTGTGACATTATTGTCCTGTCATATCTAACTTATTAGTCGTCAACCCCCTAGGTTTTCTGCCCAACACTCTTCGCAATCATTTGTCAGGTTCCTGCTCTAAATTCTTTGGCACTACCCATATAATTTTCAACAACGCTGTATTGACAAGTGATATATAATTATATATACGACTTCGTATACGCATTCGTAGTAGATTAATTTAAGTAATTAATAAGGAGGTGCTTTTTCCAAAATAAAATAGTCAAGAAGCAGCTTATCAGAACATGGAGGGGAGTAAATTAATGAAGAAAGGAATAATCTTCGTCTTTATTCTGGCAGTTACCTTAACTAGCATGTTAATCACTACTGCTTGCGCAACGCCAGCTCCCGCACCATCGCCGGCTCCAGCACCCGCTCCCGCACCAGCACCAGCTCCTGCCCCCTCTCCGGCACCGGCTCCTGCCCCAGCACAGCCCGCAAAGGTAATTACCTGGAAGTACCAGGGTCATCCTGCCGGTGGTGACCGTTATGCGTTGACAGTGAAGCGTGCGTCCGAGCAAATCACTGCCATGAGCGGCGGTCGCTTGGTCGTTGAGCCCTACACCGGCGGTTCTATTTACCCGAAGACAGAAGAGCTGTATGGTGTAGATGCCGGTATCCTGGAAATGGGAATGTGTTGCCCGATGTATAATCTGGACAAGTTCCCTGCGTCCAGCCTCTTTGATATGATGTCCGGGGGTCTGACACCCATTCAGATGTTCATTTGGCTCCTGAGGGGTGGAGGCGATGAGCTGGCGGCACGGATGTGGGAGTCGGCTATGAACGTGAAGTATATCGCTACCGCGGGACATCTGCCTCCCGAGCTGTGGGCCCACTCCAATAGAGAGCTGAAGACCCCGGCGGACATCAAGGGGTTGAAGATGCGCTGCGCCGGCGAGGGCGGTGAAATCCTGGCCAGGATGGGCGCCTCCACGGTTTTCTTCCCCGCTGACGAAGTCTATGAATCAGCGCAACGGGGCGTGATTGACGCTTTTGAATGTGCTTCACCGACCATAGACTGGGGTTTTGGCTTTCAGGAAGTGGCTAAATATGTCTACATCTCGCCGTCACGCGCACCGACTGATTGCTCTCACGTCTGGGTGAACCGGAATAAGTGGAATGAGCTTACCCCCGACCTCCAGATGATTGTTGAGTCGGTAGTACGTAACGTGGGCTTTGACTATTACGCGGAGTCAGTGGTTCTGGATGACGAGTATCTGGTCAAGTTCATAGACTATGGATGCGTGGTCCAACTCCTTCCCCAGGCTATAGAGGACGAGTTCCTTAAAGTATCCTATGCGTACTACGACGAGAAGTGTGCCAAGGACCCCTTCTATGCCGAGATAGTGCAGTCCATGCGTGCGTTCCAGGAAATCTGCCGCAAGCAGAACATCCGCTAGACTGAAGTGTCTCGTGGCTGGTACACTCTAGATGCTGGTTTTGCCCCCGCTTCGAGGCCTAGCCTCGAAGCGGGGGTCTAATAGCGATGAGAAGTATAGTAAGAGTTATCGAGGCAATTAGTGAGGGGACGGGAAAGGCAGTACGCTGGGCGTGCGTGGCCCTGGTTCTGGTGCTGGTCTATGAGGTTACCGCCAGATATGCTTTCAATGCGCCAACGATATGGGCACATCAGACTTCATGTATGCTGGGCAGCACCTTTGCCGGTCTGGGCTGGGCATATGTCCATCACCATCATGGGCATGTGAGAATTGATGTCTTTTATGCGCGCCTGTCACCCAGAGGAAAAGCACTCATCGATGTACTGTGCGCCTTTTTTCTCTTCTTCCCGTTGCTGCTGGTTCTTATTTACACGGCGACCGTTTTCATGTGGACGGCGTGGGTTGAGGGTGAGGTACTGATTGAGAGTTACTGGTATCCGCCATCCGGTCCAATCAGAACGATAACGGTGCTAGCGCTGTGCCTCTTTCTCCTTCAGGGATTGGCTCAGTTCATCCGCGATTTACATTTTGTCATAAGGAATAAACCGCTGTGATTGATATAAGTCCAGAGCTAGTTACCATACTGATGCTGGGCGGGGTTCTGGTGGGAGTCATGATTGGTTACCCTCTGGCTATTCCGGTAGGTGCTCTGGGCTTAATCTTCGGATTCTTGTTATTTGGAACACCGGTCTTTGACTTACTTTATGCACGTCTGTTCAAGCTGATAAACAATTACGCCCTTCTGGCCATCCCCCTGTTTGTTTTTATGGGAGTCATGCTGGAACGCTCGGGAATCGCCGAAAAGATGTACAATGCCCTATACCTCTGGCTCAGTGGACTCCGGGGTGGGCTGGCGATAATCACCGTGCTGATTGGCACTATTCTTGCTGCCTGCGTGGGCATAATTGGCGCCTCGGTCTCCATGCTGGCGCTGCTTGCCCTGCCGGCCATGCTGAGGCGGGGCTATGATAAAAGTCTGGCCAGCGGTGCCGTCTGTGCCGGCGGCTGTCTGGGCATCCTTATTCCACCCAGTATTATGCTGGTTATTTACGGGCCAATGGCTAATATCTCGGTGGGGAAGCTGTTTATGGGCGCCTTTATCCCCGGCTTTATCCTCTCTGGTTTATACATGACCTACATCGCCATTCGCTGCTTCTTGCAACCCCAAATAGCTCCGGCGGTGCCCATTGCAGAAAGACAGGTCCCCTTCCTTAAAAAAACGGCCATGCTCGCCACCTCGCTGGTACCACCTGGACTTCTTGTCTTAGCTGTGCTGGGCAGTATCTTCTTCGGGATAGCTCCCCCCACTGAAGCCGCCGCCGTAGGCGCCTTCGCCGCCACGCTTCTCACCATTGCCTACCGCCGGTTTAACTTTGGCGTGCTCAAGGAGACAGCTACACAGACACTTATGGTCACCAGCATGATACTCCTCATCGGTGGCTTGTCCTTCGTTTTCGTCGGTGTATTTATCCCCGCCGGCGGTAACAAGGTAGTAAAAGAGTTAATTTTGGCGGCCCCGGGCGGACGCTGGGGCGCCTTTGTTATGGTCATGTTCATCATCTTCCTGCTGGGATTCTTCATTGACTGGATAGGCATCGTCTTTATCATGGTTCCGATATTAGCCCCTATCGCACCTGAGCTCGGCTTTGACCCTCTCTGGTTTGCGCTGATGATTTGCGTCAATCTGCAGATGGCTTTCATGACACCCCCCATGGCGCCGGCGATATTCTACCTCAGGGGCGCGGCGCCGGCTAACCTGGGAGTGACCATGGGTGATATCATCCGGGGGGTATTTCCTTTTGTTGGATTGATTATAATTGGGCTGGGTCTGTGCGTAGTTTTTCCGCAGATAATCCTGTGGCTGCCAGCACAGATGATTAAGTGAAACCATCCGGTCAGAATAATGTCTACAAAGTACTGCTCTCCCGGGGTCTACACATCTAAGAGGCTTCGGGCTAATTTTTATCACGCCACTGCGCTGAGGTTACCTATTGCACATTTGTCTGTTTTGTTCAGCCAAATTCCAGCCTCAAGCGGTGACTAACTTTTGCTTCAGTTCTGCGTTTATACTTATAAATGAAGTCCAATAGAATAAAGAGCAAAACGATGAGAATAATAATGGAACTTAATAAGTTATGCCTACTCCTTGGCTTCTTAATAATCTTGGCAGGGTGTGCGTGGGAAGCACCTTTATCCCAGACTCCACCAACGGGCTCGGTGGTGGTTAAGCAGTCAGGTGCGGCTGGGCTCCTTATTGCTGAATGCCAGGATAAGCAATACATTATCAGTACGGCTGATTACATTGTTGAAGGGATAGTAGAGAAGGTTGAAAGCAGTTGGAATGAAGATAAGTCCGCCATCTTTACCTATACTAACCTGTCTATCGAAAAGTATGTGAAAGGGGCTTCATTCGCTCAGAACGAGCTTCAAATCGTGACACCAGGAGGCACAGTTGGTGATATCACTCAAGTGGTGGAGGACCAGCCTCTCTTTCATGAAGGGAAAAGGGTTCGCATATACTTTCAGGACGTTGACGGCGAATTCCACATTGTGTGTGCCCAGTTTGGTGTGGAAGAGCTAGGACTACCAAGTCCTTCCTCTTCTCATTGAAGGCTTGCTGACTGCACGAATTTGACGTTCTGTTTGATTTGCCAAATCTGAGCTATATATTCCTGACTTTTGTTAGCTTGTCAACATTTTAGCGGACGTGCAATCTCGTAATAAATGGCCAGACACAGTTGACTTTTTACTATATTATTGATATATTTATGGTCAAATTGAATAATAGATAAGGCTGGGTGCCTCAGGGCTTAAATGGAGAAGCAAGCCGGTGCAATTCCGGCACAGTCCCGCCTGCTGTAACAGTCAGAACGCTAGCCCGGCAAGTTTGTAGTCTGCCTCCGCGGAGTAGGGGGTGGGATTTATTAGTTTTAGTAAATCCCCCTGTTCTGTAGAGCAGGGGGATTTTATTTTGCCATAGGGAGGAGCACTGATGAGTCATTATGTCCGAAACTGCCTTCTCATCCTGCTATCATTGCTAGTACTCAGTAGTGTTGGTTGCGGTTCATCACCTGCCGGGAAAGCCGAGTCTCCAATCCAAATTACAGACCAATTGGGTCGAACGGTCGGGTTGGCCAGAATCCCGCAAAGAATTATTTCCCTTGCCCCAAGCAACACGGAGATTCTCTTTGCTCTGGGCTTGGCTGACAAAGTAGTGGCGGTAACGGACTACTGTAATTACCCACCGGAGGCTAAAGAGAAGGCCAGCATCGGCGGTTTTTCCACACCGAATATAGAGAAAGTGGTCGCTCTTTCTCCAGACTTGGTAGTGGCAACCTCTATTCATCAAAAGCAGGTTATCCCAAACCTCGAGCAAAGGGGAATAACGGTTTTCGCTTTAGCGCCGAAGACTCTTGATGAAGTACTGGAAGCTATCACCCTAGTTGGGGAAATTACCGGTAAGGAGAAGAAGGCTTCCAACTTAGTCAGAGAGATGAGGGAGAGAATTACGGCGGTAACTGATAAGACAAGTAGCCTGACTGAGGCGCAAAAACCTAGGGTCTTCTATATAACCTGGCATGACCCTCTCAAGACTGCTGGAGCGGGGACCCTGCATGACGAGCTAATTCAGAAAGCAGGCAGCACAAACATTGCCCGAAATCTTACAGGTTATTCTGGTATTACCCTAGAAGCGGTTATTGATGCCAATCCCGAAGTGATGATTGCCGGCGTGGGTATGGGAACAGGTGCTGATGCACCACTTCAGTTTGCCGTGACTGAGCCGAGGCTGAGAAACACGGATGCCCGCCAGCACAATCGAGTATATGCTATAGATGTTGACCTTGTTGGGCGTCCCGGACCTCGCATAGTTGCTGCACTGGAACAATTCGCTCAATACATACATCCAGAACTATTCAAGGAAGCTAAATAGTGAACATCTATCACATAACCCATAGCCCGCGGGTTGGAATCGTCCACCTGCATTTCTGGGGTTGTAACCTGAATTGCCGGGCCTGTTTACTCAAAAAGGAGTTGTACGACTGCCATCTGGCGGAGACAAAGGAAGGGATATTCAATCCAACAAGAGAAGGCTCTCGAGCTCCTGAGCGCTTCCTTGACTTGAAGGAGGTAATGCGGATTTTGGGCAAACTGGAAGTAAAGCAGGTTGTCTTGATGGGGGCTGAGCCTGCCACCGACCACCAATTGCCTCAGCTGGTAAAGGCACTTCATGAAGAATTTGGTAGCTACAATATTCTTCTCACTAACGGGTTTATATTCGCCGACCTCAGCCATATTGACGAGGTAGTGTTCAGCCTGAAAGCGTACACCGATGAACTTCATCGCCACTACACCGGGAAATCAAATAAAAAGGCGCTGGAGAACTTTATCAGGTACCACCAATCGGGAGTGAAGCTAAGGGCTGAAAGCGTCTTTATTCCTGATTACATTGATTGTGTCGAGATTGAGAGGATTTCCATGTTTATCGCCCATGTGGACAGCGGTGTCCCTTATCGTATAGATGCTTATATCCCTATCGGCGATAACCCGTGGAGACGTCCTACCCCTGAAGAGATGGGAAAAGCTGTCAGCATCGCTCGAAAACATCTCGACAATGTTTCCTGCCTGACTGGTACCGAAGAGTTGAAATTTGAAGTGTTGAGGGTTATTTAATATGTCTTCTAAACCGGATTCATCTAGCCAGATTGAACTAACCAGCCTGATTCGATGGCGCGGCCGAATCTATGCCATTATAGGGCTTTCGATATTGCTTATCGTGGTAGCGGCTTTAGCTACGACCGCTGGCAGTGTCAAGATTCCATTCCTAACCACCTGCCAAGTTATGTTTTCGAAGCTACTTTTTCTTCACCCAAATCCAGTCCTGCCGAGCGGAATAGAAACCATAATTCTGGAAATACGCTTGCCTAGGGTCATTCTGGCGGGACTTGTCGGGGCTGCTCTGGCGACGGCCGGAGCTACTTACCAGGGGCTTTTCCGCAATCCACTGGCTGACCCGTATCTTATCGGCGTCGCCCAGGGAGCATCACTGGGGGCCGTGGTCGGCTTCTTACTACCCGCTACTTGGCATGGCCTGGGAATTGGAGTTGTTCCCCTCTTAGCTTTCATAGGAGCATTGGTTAGCACTGCGATTGTCTATGGCTTGGCCCGCGTCAGCAAAACCCTCCCAGTGACCACTCTTATCTTGGCCGGTGTCGCCTTGGGGGCACTTCTGGGGTCAGTCGTTTCCTATCTCATCATTTCCAGTGGGGAAAAGATGCACGGTATTATCTTCTGGCTGATGGGCAGCTTCTCTTTAAGCCAGTGGTCTGACGTGAGGCTCGTTCTTCCCTATGTGGCAGTGGGTACCGGCGTCATCTTGCTTTATGCTCGTCCGCTTAATATCATGCAGCTTGATGAGGAGCAAGCTCAACAACTCGGCATCAATGTGGAGAGGCTGAAGCTCGTGCTTCTTGCCATGGCCACCTTAATTACCGCGGCGGCTGTTTCTTTTGTTGGTACTATTGGCTTTGTTGGTATCATTATCCCGCACACAGTACGGCTGATTTGGGGTGCCGACCACCGTTTTCTGCTGCCACTTTCCGTTCTAACCGGCGCTATTTTCCTTATTTTAGCCGACCTAGTAGCCCGTACCGCTCAAGCACCCACAGAAATACCGATAGGGGTAATCACGGCTCTCTGTGGAGCACCCTTCTTCCTTTACTTATTGCGTCGTCGAAGAAAGGTAATCTTTTGAGGTCAAGATGACAAAGATAGAAGTGCAGAAAGTCTGCTTGGGATATTCTCATAAAGAAATATTGAGAGATGTGACGTTTCAGGTGCTGCCTGGAGAGATGGTAGGGCTTATCGGCCCGAATGGTTGTGGCAAGTCGACCATCATCCGGGCTTTAACTCGCATTATATCTCCATACGGGGGGAGGATACTCCTCGATGGAGAAGATATACTCAGCATACCAAGGCAGGAGTTATCCCGCATGCTGGGCGTAGTCCCCCAGATGCCGCTTCTTCCCAGCGCCTTTACTGCCTTTGAGGTAGTGCTCATGGGCAGGAACCCGCATCTCGGCCTTTTCGAATATGAAAGTCAGAGAGAACTGGATATTGCCTGGCATGCCATGGAGAGGACGATGACCCAGCATCTCGCCAGACGAAGGATAGGCGAGCTTTCCGGTGGTGAAATACAAAGTCTTCTTATTGCCCGTGTCCTCGTTCAGGAGACGAAGGCAATTCTACTTGATGAGCCAACGGCAAATCTTGATATCGGACGTCAGATAGAAATCATTAATCTTGTTAAGAACCTGTGCCTAGAAAATAATCTGGCGGTTCTCGCCGCGCTACACGACCTTAATCTCGCTTCGCAATACTGCGACCGCTTGATATTGCTAAATAACGGAAGGGTTCACGCTCAAGGGACACCAAGTGAAGTCATCACTTCCCGGAATATTAAGGAAGTTTATGGGGCTGACGGCTGCGTCTATACGCATCCGGCTAATGGGCTGCCAGCTGTCCTGATTAATCCCGGCAATGGCCGGTATCTAACGCGAGGAAGGTAACGAAAAGGAATAGGAACTAACAGCTATGGAGGCTCTTTTTATCCTACTGCTTGCCTTAATTATTGACCTAGCCTTGGGCGAGCCACCGGCGGTCATCCACCCGGTGGTGTGGACGGGAAAGGTCGCTTCCTCTCTGATAAAGGGCGGGAGCGATCGGTCTCCTGCAACGCAGTTCCTTTACGGGCTGGGAGTGGTTATGTTTACGGCTGGCG
>Ga0194125_10006785_pt1 | contig 16744 bp, 11 predicted proteins | sample TA2KigC250mmetaG_FD_148626 | JGI IMG/M metagenome (GOLD analysis project Ga0194125, IMG submission 148626) | Freshwater microbial communities from Lake Tanganyika, Tanzania - TA2015034 Kigoma Deep Cast 250m | ecosystem: Environmental > Aquatic > Freshwater > Lake | place: Tanzania: Lake... | reverse complement strand
ACCTGCCGACTACGCCAGAAGCAAACGTTCCCCGTGTTAGTGGAGGCCATAAGTAGTTATTTTAAAGGCAAAGCCCCAGATATCGCTTGGATTTCCCAAGCATAATCTTATACCCTGTGATCGGTTACGCTGACTTTTAATCCTTCCTCGGCCCTGAAAAACAACTTCTCGGCACGCAAGATCAGCACATTAAAATTTTGGCGGTGGATTAAGGCCTTTTTCATTCCTTGCAGTCAATGGTCCGAACTGCTATGATACTTCTGAACTATCTTCCTTCCTGGTCAAGAAATGCTTATCCTGCATGCCGGATTTTTTGCCGATCGCTTACTTTTCTGGGGCGAGATCACTGAAATCGCAAGTTTTCATGCCGACCGCTCAAGGCGAGGCAGGGCAAAGACCGCCAGCCCTCCCCCTTTCCCGTATGACGCCGGCCAGGAGAACCTGCTGAACATAATCCAGGAGGCAGGATTAGCCCTGCCGGTCGGAGCCTGCCAGTGCGAGAGCGCCATTGCCCGGCTTCCCACCCAGAAAAACAAACCCCTGGTCTCCAGCCCGCTGATTGCAGAATCCCCAGTTGCCTCTGCCTCGACTGCCATATCCCCCTGGCAGGTAACCGTCCTTAGCTTGCCGGCCTCAGCAGAAGTAGAATTTTTATGCAGGTGTGTGGGCAAGGACCTCCTGGCTCCTGGCATGGTTATCGGCAGGGACCTGGCTTTTTGGACCGTTGCCATGCGCTTCGCTGCCTCTTTGACGGCCAGGCAGCGGTTCTTGCCTGGCCTTACCGGAATCCAAGGGACCTACTACGCCGGTTGGGAACCGTTGTTGTCCGGGGCTGACGGCCAAACTGCAGCACAACTTGCTGCCCTGATGCCGTCGGCGTGCCGGGCCTTGGCCCTAAACGACCACTCTGGACCGCTGCGCCCGGCTTCACAGGTGCTGGCAGATTTCCTGAGCCGGATAGTGGATCAACTGGTCCGGTTGGCCCCCCCAACTGCTCCGGCACCAGCAAAGATGCAACGGGGCCGCCCGGCCAAAAAGGTTGCTGAGTTTGACAGCCTCCATGATCAGTGGCTGCACGCCCTGCAGGCCCCGGATGGGCAGATGACCGGCGACCCTGGCGATCTGGCTCACTTGCACCAGCACATTCAGCAATGGCGTCGCCCCGTCGCCGTCACCGCGGCGGCGCCGTTCCACCTCTGCTTTCGATTGGAGGAACCCGAAGAGGTCACCCTATCCAAGCCCGGTGAAGAGCGCTGGTTTCTTCGCTATCTGCTCCAGGCGGCTGATGATCCCAGTCTCCTTATTCCTGTCCGCGCAGCCTGGAATCCAAAAAAGCCACTGGCCGGGCTGCTGCGCCTGGGCGAATTTCAGGCCAGGGAGTACCTGCTGGTTTCACTGGGCCAGAGCGCTCGCCTTTTTCCAGAACTCGAGGCCGGTTTGCAAGAGGCCCTGCCGGACGGCCAACACCTGGATACCCGCGGCGCTTTTGACTTTCTCACCCAAAAGGCCATATTGTTGGAGCAGGCCGGTTTCGCAGTCATGCTGCCCGCCTGGTGGAGCGGCCGGGGGGCCAAAATGCGCCTGTCGGCCCGGGGACAGGTAAAATCCCCCAAGATGGCTGGAGGTAGCGGCTTGAAGCTGGACCAGGTCGTACAATTCGACTGGCGACTGGCCCTGGGCGACGAGGAACTTTCGCTGGCCGAACTCAAGGAACTGGCGCAGCTCAAATCTCCTTTGGTCAAGGTGCGGGGCCAATGGGTCCAATTAAACGCCGAGGAAATCCAGGCGGCCCTAACTTTCTGGCAGAAAAAGTCAGCCACCGGCCTCACCGCCCGGGAAGCCCTGCGTCTGGCCTTGGGGGGAGTGCAAACCCCGGGGGACATCCCCTTGGCTGAACTGAAGGCCGAAGGCTGGGTCGGCGATCTCCTGGCGGAGCTGCAGGGTCAGGCTACCCTGGGCGAATTGCCGGCCCCCGACAGCTTTCACGGCGCTCTGCGCCCCTATCAGGTGAGGGGTTATTCCTGGCTGAGCTTTCTGAAGCAATGGGGCCTGGGCGCCTGTCTGGCGGACGACATGGGGCTGGGCAAGACGGTGCAGGCCCTGGCCTTGATTGCCCGGGAGCGGCAGGCCAGCAGACAGGAGCCGGTCCTGTTGGTCAGCCCCACCTCCGTGGTGGGCAATTGGCAGAAAGAGGCAGCTCGCTTCACGCCCCAGCTGCCGGTGCTGGTGCATCACGGGATCACGCGGGCCAAGGGAAAGGCCCTGGCCAAACAGGTCCGGAAATACGCCATCGTGATTTCCAGTTACGCCCTGCTGCATCGGGATTATGAGGTGCTCAAAGAGATTCCCTGGTCCGGGGTGATCCTGGACGAAGCACAAAACATCAAAAATCCGGAGACCAAACAGGCTAAGGCGGCCCGGGCCATACCCGCGGGTTACCGTCTGGCTCTCACCGGCACGCCGGTGGAAAATAATGTGGGAGACCTGTGGTCCATTATGGAGTTTCTCAATCCCGGTTTCTTGGGTTCGCAGACGGAATTTAAACGCCGGTTCTTCATCCCCATTCAGGCTAACCGCGATCTGGAGGCAACCCAAGGGTTGCAACGCCTGACCCAACCGTTTATCCTGCGCCGGCTTAAGACCGATCCCACCATCATCGCCGATTTGCCGGAAAAGAATGAAATGAAGGTCTACTGCAACCTCACCAAGGAGCAGGCTTCGTTATATGCCGCGGTGGTGGGAGAGGCGGCCCGGGACCTGGAAGGCGCCGACGGCATCCGGCGCAAGGGGGTGATCCTGGCCGTCCTCTCCAAGCTTAAGCAGGTCTGCAACCATCCGGCCCAGTTCCTGGCCGATAATTCCCCCATCCCGAACCGCTCCGGGAAGCTGGCCCGACTGACGGAGATGGTGGAGGAAATCCTGGCCGTCAAAGACCGGGCCCTGATCTTTACCCAGTTCGCCGAGATGGGCAAAATCTTGCAGGTCCACCTGCAGGAAACCTTCGGCCGGGAAGTCCTTTTCCTGCATGGCGCCACCCCCAAAAAACGGCGTGATGAGATGCTGGAGCGCTTCCAGGCTGATGGCAGCCACCTGCCCCTATTCATTCTGTCTCTCAAGGCCGGGGGGACGGGCCTGAACCTCACCGGGGCCAACCATGTCTTCCACTTCGACCGCTGGTGGAATCCTGCCGTGGAAAACCAGGCCACCGACCGGGCCTACCGGATCGGCCAGACCAAAGATGTCCAGGTGCACAAGTTTCTCTGCCTGGGCACCCTGGAGGAAAAGATAGACGAGATGATCGAGAGTAAAAAAGAGGTCGCTGAACAGGTAGTGGGCACTGGCGAGGGCTGGCTGACGGAACTGTCCACCGCCCAGTTAAAAGACTTAATGGCCCTGCGCCAGGAAGCCCTGGGGGATTGAGATGGCCTGGTGGCGTTACTATACCCCGAAGCCGGCCCGGGAAGTGAAGGGGGGCATCAAAGCTCAATCCAAACGCGGGGCCTTTGCCACCAGTTGGTGGGGGCAGCGCTGGATACACGTGCTGGAAAGCTTTCATATCGGCGAACGCCTGAACCGGGGCCGCACCTACGCCCGCAAGGGACAGGTCATGGACATCCAGCTCGATAAAGGCTCGGTCAAGGGCATGGTGCAGGGTTCCCGCACCCGGCCTTACAAGGTGGAAGTGCAGTTTCAGCTCCTGTCCAAGACCCAATGGCGCAAAATCGTTAAGGAATTGTCGAGCCGGTTTATTACTCTGGCCAAGCTGTTGGCCGGTGAGATGCCGGAAGACATGGAAGAGGTTTTTGCGCAGGCCAAACTTTCCCTTTTTCCCCATAAGTTGAAAGACCTGGTGACCAATTGCAGCTGTCCCGACTGGTCCAACCCGTGCAAACATACGGCTGCGGTTTTTTATCTTCTGGCCGAGGAATTCGACCGGGACCCCTTTCTCCTCTTTAAACTGCGCGGTCTCTCCCGGGAAGAACTCTTCGACATGCTGGGATATGGTTCGGCCGCTGCCCTGCCTTCCCCTACCGACCGGGTCGTGTTTCCGGTATCGGTTCCAGAGGAACTCCCTTTGGAAGCCTCGTCTTTTTGGGGCAGGGAGGAATCCCTGGACGATCTGTTGGGAGAGGTTCGCCTTCCTGAGGTTAGCGCCACCCTGCCCAAAAGGTTGGGCACTTTTCCTTTTTGGCGGGGTAAAGTGCCATTTTTAGAGGCCTTGGAACCCTGTTATGTCAAGGCGGCCTCGGTGGGAATGGACGTCTTTTTAGGACTCGAACATAGGCCGGCGGCAGGGCCTGCAATCCCGGAGAAAGCTCCTACGCGCTTATTCAACAAAAATACTGGTAATCCGTAGTCAATTATGTTAATCCTTGAACGGAATGATGCCAAGGCCATTTAAAATTTCCGCAAGCACGGCGTCACCTTCGAACAGACAGCCTATGCGTTTCGCGATCCTTTTGGAGTCGCATGGCAAGACGACAAAGCGGACCATGGGGAAGAGAGAACTATTCTCCTGGCCATGTGCGGCTCGCAGATATTGAGCATCGTCTATACAGAACGCAGGGAGCACATTCGTATTATCTCAGCCCGCAGAGCAACGAAACATGAAAAAGACATTTACTACCGTCAGAATGCATTCTAACGGCACCCTTAGAAAGCGACTACCTGACGGCGTCGAAAAGGTTGTGCCGGTAGCCCCGATCACGCCCCTCAATGAAGCAGCCATTGATGCCGCCGCCGGGAGCGATCCCGACAATCCGCCTTTGACCCCCGAACGTGAAGCCAAACTCCATCCTATACCGCGCGTTAAAACGCTCCGTCGCGCCCTCGGGTTGACCCAGGAAGAATTTGCGGCTCGCTATCATATTCCTTTGGGAACACTCCGTGATTGGGAGCAGGGACGGACCCAGCCGGATCAACCGGCCAGGGCTTTTCTGGCCGTCATCGCCAGAGCTCCAGAGGAGATCGCAACCTTACTTAGCAAATAATAGTTGTAAATATTCGGCCAACTCGGTAATAAAGCCTGTTAAAAAGTATCTCCAAAAATCGGGGTTGGGGATAAGCAGCGTTAACTTTTGGGCACAATGTGGTCTGCCACCAAGTTCCCGATCTTTGAGATGCCTTTGACAGAAGTCTTTCGCAAAGGGCAAGAAGCCACGAGTGCGTTCTTCGATAGATTTTCTCATCTCCGCCAGAGATACACTATTCGCTGGTGGCGCCGGCATATCGGTTAACTCATGGAGGGGAACCTGCTCAGTCTGGCTCTGGTCGTACTGCTCCGTGACTACTTGCAGCGCCAGTTCAGGCGATTCTTTATTCTTTGGCTTGGTCAGGCGCCGCCAATATGGGAATTCGGTCTTCAGTTGCTTTATCACGAGCCGCTTAATATCTTTTGCATGGCAAGCCCCTGTAGCGAGACTTGGGATCGGTGTGGGACCATCTCAAGCATACAGGTTTTCCATACCGGAAAGTACAAACCGAAACGATCATGGCCGATTTGGGCCACCCCCGGTTATGAAAATATTTTCTTTGGGCAGGCACGGAGGTCTGCCCCTACGGGGGGGGGGTTCAAGGTAAAACCGTCTAAAACTAAGGAGGTGCACGCGTGGAATCGGCAAAAAAGCTGGGAAAGCTGCCCGCTCGTTGCCTGGTGCTGGGATTAGCCCTGATCTGGGCCTTTCCGACCCTTGGCCTGGCCCAGACCTTCAGGATGGTGCAGTCCCAGCAGCAGCTTTATGCCGGGCCGAACTTCGGGGCGGAAATAGTGGGGACGGTCCCTGGAGAGGTCGAGGTAATGGTGCTCCAACAATCCGGCGACTGGTATCAGGTGGATTATCAGGGAAAAAAAGGCTGGCTGCCCCAGCAGGCCTTTCCCGTCGGGAAAAAACTGGATCTGTCCACCCTCTTGAAGGGCAGGGCGGTGCCGACAACCAGGACCGACGAAGTAGCGCTGGCCGGCAAGGGCTTCACCCCCGAGGTGGAGGCCGGGTATCGCCAAAAAAATCCCCAGTTGAACTATGCCGCCGTGGATACTATCGAGCAGTTTAAATTACCGCCTGTGGCACTCCAAGCCTTTATCCGGGAAGGAGGTTTGCAGCCATGAAAAACAACCCACAACGACTCATTCTACTGGTTCTGTCCTGGCTGCTCGTTATGGGTTGCGCCGGGGTCGTGGCCCAAATTCCCGAGAGCATACGACCGATGGTGGATATCGCCCAGAAAACCGGGGCAAAGGCCCTGGAGGCCTCCCAGGAACTCAGTGATTCCGAGGAATACTACCTGGGCCGGGGGGTGGCCGCCCGCATCCTGTCCCAATATCCCCTAAGTCAGGATCAGGTCTTAAATACCTACGTCAACCAGGTGGGTCAGACCGTGGCCCAAAAGTCAACCCGTCCAACCCCTTATCGGGGTTATCACTTCGCAGTGTTGGAGAGTTCCACACCCAACTCTTTTGCCTGTCCGGGTGGGTTCATCCTGGTCACGAAAGGCATGATCAAGGCCTGTGAAAATGAAGATCAGCTGGCTGCGGTGCTGGCCCATGAGGTGGCTCACGTGGCCCATCGGGACGGGCTCAGCGCCATCAGCCAGGCCCGCTGGACCGAGGTGGCTACCACCGCGGGTACCGAAGCTGCCAAACACTACGGCGGCGCCCTGGGGCAACTGCTGAGCCGATTCGAGGGTTCCATCAACGATGTCTTTAAAACGGTCATCGTCAACGGTTACAGCCGGGCCGCGGAAGAAGAGGCCGACCGGGCCGGGGTGGAAATTCTCAAACGGGCCGGGTATAATCCCGCCGCCATGACGGCTATCCTTACGGCCATGAGCTCCAAGGGCGGCTCCGGGGGGATTTTGGGGACCCACCCGGATATCCGGGACCGCCAGGATAACATCAAGATTATCGCCCAGGAAGACAATACCGGGATGGAGCCGGCCCGCACCAAACGCTTCCGGGCCCTGAAACCTTAGCCCGCCGGCGTTCAGCCCTCAGCCGTCAGTCCGGAAACGGGAAATAGTATGATATCTGATAGTTGATAGATTTTAAGATGAAACGATCATGGCCAGGCCGGGCAGCCCCTCGGTAATGAAAAGATTTTTGTGGGCGGGCACGGGGCCCCCCGGCGGGGTAGTGTGGCGCTAAAGTCCTCTAAACAGTCGGGCGGGGAAGGAGGCCCGCCCAAAAAAACCTGCCATGAACTCCCCTGAAGAGGACAGACGGGCAGCTTTATTTCTGACCACTAACCACTGACCACTGACCACTTTTCCCTATTCCCTCTTCCCTTTTCCCTGTTTTCCTCCCCACCATCTCCGCGATCTTCTGCGACAGAGCGGCAATGCGATAAGGTTTCTGTAAAAACCCCAACGCCCCTTTCTCCAGCATCAGGTGGACGTCCTCATCCATGCTGTGGGCGCTGTAGAGCAAGACCTTGATCTCCGGGTTGATCTCCCGCAGCCGCTGAAATGTCTCCCGGCCGCTCAGGCCCGGCATGACCATGTCCAACACCACCAGGTCGATGGAATCCTGGGTCTCCCGTAAAAAATTGACGGCTTCCTGCCCCGAGGCCGCGGGGATGACCCGGTAGCCCAATCTCTCCAGTATCCTGACGCCAATGGCCCGCACCGGCTCCTCATCATCCACCAGCAGGATAACCCCGCTGCCCCTGACGAACTGAAACGACCGGCTTTCCCGGGATTTGGGGGTCCGTTTGGATACCGGCAGGTAGATATGAAAAGTTGTCCCGAAGGAAGCCTCGCTGTCCATCTCGATGATGCCCTGATTCTTCTTGATGATCGAGTACACCGAGGCTAAACTCGGCCTCGCCTCCGGCCCCACATCCTCGGAAACCACAAACGGCTCGAAAATCTTGCCTTTTAAACCCTCATCCAACACCAGATAGGGGGCGTTCAGGGAAATATAGACATACGCACCGGGCAGCCGACTGTAGGGCTGGCAGAAATCCTCGCTCAAAAGAACGCTCTCCGTGGCAATGGTCATCTCCTGGGCCTTGGCTGCCGGCGGCCGGGTCATGAGGAAAAGATTCACCAACACCTGTTCCAACTGGCCCTGGTCCACTTCCACCGGCGGCAAGGCCTCCGCCAGACTTCGCCTGATGCGCACGTTCTTGTGAGAAAACCGGAAGAGCTTGATGATCTTATCAATCAAAAGATTCAGGTCGCATGGGACCGGGTTGAACCGGCGGCTGCCAAAGGACAGCAACTGATCGATGAGCTCGGCTCCCTTGGCCACTTCCTGTTCGATCTGTCGCAAATCCCCATGAGCCGGTTCCCCCGGGTCGGTTTCGGCCAGGAGCAGGCCGTTGAGAATCATAATGTTCACCAGGATATCATTGAAATTCCGGGCCCAGCCCTCGGCCAGGGCCCCGATGGCCTCCATTTTCTGCTGCTGCAGGAGTTGCCGCTCCATCTTCTTCATGGCCGTCACATCATTGAACATGGCAAAGGCCCCGATATAGTGGCCTTCCTCCAGAATGGGGACCGAACTCATAATGACCGACACCGCGCCCCGGTCTTGGGTGAAAAGCTCCAGCTCGTGCTGGGCCACGTTCCCTTTTTTGTTCTGGGCCAGGATATTGGCCAATAACTTCTTATTCTGACGCTCGAAGAAAGGAAAGATGTCCTTGCCTTCAGGCTGCTCCTCCCCGATAATCTCCCGCAGCCGGTGGTTGGCGAACTTGATGACTCCTTGGCTATCAATGATCCAGATGCCCTCATAAGCATTTTCCACAAGTTCCTGGTAGCGGCGTTCCGAGAGCTCCAGTTTCCGGTGCAGCAGGGCGCTGTCCAGGGCCATGGCGATCTGGTGGGCAAAGTTCATCACCAACTCTTTGTCGATCTCGCCGATATGCGGTTCCCGCCGGGTCCTGTCAGCCAGAATCACCCCGATGACCTTCCCCCGCACCGAAATGGGCGCCAGTATAAAGGCCTTGGGCTGGAAAAGCTGAATCAGGGGGTTTTCTTTGTTGATGCGGCTGTGCGTCACGTCCCCGATCACCACCGGAATGCCGTTGATGGCCACCCGGGCTATGATATTATCCACCTTGGAGACCGGAATCTTGTAGTCTTTCACCTTTTCGTACAGACCCGGATCAATCCCCACCCCGCAGTGGATCTCCAGATGCTGGGTGTTTTCATTCAGCAGAAAAACCCCGGCCCGGTCCAACCTGGCAAACCTGATGAGAAAATTCAGGGTGACCTGCAATAACCCCTTGATATCCACCGTAGTCAAAGCCGCCATGCAAGTCTCCGGCAAGGTCATCAACTGATCGATCTTCTCCTTCAACTGCAGATTAAGATGGTGGACCTCGTCATATTTTTTCCGCAGGAGTTCCTTGTCCCGCTCCAGCTCCTGAATGGTGTCCCGCAGCAGGCGCCAGGGGAGGAAAAATTTGCGGAGCCATTTCTTGAAAAACGACCGTTCTTCCCAGGTACAGAAATATTCGCAGTAATCATCTCCTCGGAAATAGCAGCGCCGCTCCTCCAGATTGCCGGGGGGCAGGTGCCAGATGGTGGGCATGGCGGTGAGAATTCCCTGATTAAAGAGGCAGAAATCTTCATCAGCTGGAATATGCCGGAAATAGCGGAATTTTATGGTGGCCTGGCACCGACCGTGAAACAGGACTTCCAGCGATTTATTCCGGTTGAATTTGTCGCTGATGGCCTGGATTTTTTTCAGGGCCAGCCGGGGGTTGCCGAAGGCCTGGGTGATGATGCGCTGCACGTAGCCGAATTTCTGGTGGGTGGCGGCATAGCTGCCGATTTTGAAAGCTATCTGGTCATCCTGGCTCAAGCGCCGGGCGTTTCTGAATAAACCGATGACCACGTCACTGCAGACCCAGTTGTTGATGTCCGAGAGGAATTCCCGGGGATTATCGAGGGATTCGATTTCAGGATGTAGATCGTGGAGGAGAGCCGGGGTCAGCTCAGGGAAATGCTCTTGAAAATAGTCGATGATAACCTTGGTGTTCAGGCATCCATGATGCTTTTCCATGCCTGCCGCCGCCCTGTCCGTAGGTGTCTCGCCCGGGGAAGCTGCATCCGTGCAGCCTCCGGCCACCACTGTCGCTAGCGCCCATCAAAGAGACCCGGAGTCCAAAAATGTGAACGTCGTCAACCTCTTTTTTTCGACGCCGCTTGTTCCATTAATCATATTTTATAAAATCTTCCGGGATGATTGTTCATTATATTAAACATATTTTAACTAAGATTAACTGCAAAAATAATTTTGTCAATATTTTTCGATAGTGAAGTTCACAATAATAAACAAAGGCGGGAGGCGTTCAACTATCAGCAATCAACTTTCAGCAGAAACAATGGGTTGGGCAAACTAATCAAGAAACCTGCGATCTGGCATTTTAGAATAACTATTTGATTTTAATGCATTATCTGACGGCTAAAAGCTGACTGCTGAAGGCTTACCAATTCAGAAGGTTGCCCGACCAGGTATGATCCCTCGCATCTTCGCTGCCTTGATCTAGGGCATTGTTTCTGCGGTGGGCTGAATGCTGAGAGCTGAAAGCCTGCTTTTCGCGAGTTTGTGACAGCTGTCCTATCTGTTCTGTTTAACTAACCAATATATCAATAGAATCCTGGCCATCAAAGTAACTTTGCCTGACTGCAAGGAGGATGGCCATGGAATCGACTAAGAGCACTAACCAACAACCCCGGCTCAACCTGAGTAAATTCTGCCAGACAGACCTCAGCCGCAAGCTGGCCCGGTGGGCGCCGTATCAGCTGTCCCAGATGTATGTCTCCTGTTTGGGCGGATTTTACTATTCGCGGCACCCCGAGGAGCGGGAGCTTATCCGTCGCACCATCCGGCAGGTTTTTGGGGAGGCGCTGCCCCGGCTCCACCTGGAGAGGCTGTATCGCCGCACCTTTGCCGGCATCTTTGCCCACTACCAGGAAAAACTCTTTCTGGCCTATGCCCCGGTGGCCAGGGTGAAAACCCACCTGGAGCAGCGTTTGCGGTTATCGGGAACCGCAGAACTGAACCGTGCTTTGTCTACACAGCGGGGGGTTATCGTGGTCACCGGCCATTATGGCGCGGTGGAATTCCTGCCCGGGGCCCTGAGCCTGCAGGGTTATCCGGTGGCCATCATCGTCCGGCCCCAGACTAAGGAACTGGCCGAATCTCTGACCCGCCGGGCGGCCGCGATTAATCTCACCCTGATCATGCCGGAAGATGGCAACGTGCTGCCAGCCGCGCTGAAGGCCCTGCGGGAGGGCCGGATTCTGGTCACCGAAGTGGATGAATTCCCCATGTGGCGCCTCAGTAAGACGGAAACCGTTAATTTCCTGGGGTTCCGGATGCCGGCGGACCGCACCCTGGAGGTGTTGCAGAAACGTTCCGGCGCCCCTCTGGTGACTGCCCTGGTCCGCCGGGAGCCGAAGCGGCGTTACTGCCTGGACATTTCGCCCATCGGCTGGGCAAGCCCGCCCCCCATGATTAGCCGTCGATGCCTGCAGCACTTGGAAAGGGCGATTGTCGCTGCCCCGGAGCAGTGGTACCAGTGGAAGGAATTCGGCAAAATCCTGGCCGGGCTGCCCCAGCGGGCGGCCCCTGCCAGGTTACAGGAGTCTTATGCGCCTCAGGTTTGTGAGGCTCATTATGCCCCGGCTTAAAGGATTAATTTTTAATTTTAACTGAAAGAAAGGAAAACAGCCATGTTAAGCGGCAGGATTATAAATCTCAAAAGAGTGGTTGTGACCGGGATGGGAGTCGTATCCCCTCTGGGAAATTCTGTGGCCGACTCCTGGGAAAATCTGGTGGCGGGGTGCTCCGGCATCTGCCGGGTGTCCCGGTTCGCCGATGATCCGGCGGAGTTTCGGGCCCGTTACCAGGCCCCGGAGGACTTTCCCCTCATCGCCGGGGAAGTGCAGGATTTCGACTTCAAAGACCTTATGGCCCGGCACAAACTGGATCTGAGCAAAGAGGACCTCAAGCTGGCCAAATATACCGATGCTTTTACCCAGTATGCCCTCACGGCCAGCTATGAAGCCCTGAGCCAGGCCCGTCTGCAGCCGGCGGCCCTGGACCCGGAGCGGCTGGGGGCCATTATCGCTTCCGGCATGGGGGGCGTAGCCAGTTGGGAAGAGGCCTTCCAGAAATTTACCGAGGGTGGGGTTAAAAAGGTTTCCCCTTTTATGGTGCCGCGGCTGCTGCCGAACCTGGCGGCCGGCAACGTCTCCATCAGTATCGGGGCCCAGGGTCCCAATACCGCCCTGTCCAGCGCCTGCGCGGCCGGCGGCCAGGCCATCGGCGCCGCCTTCCGGTCCATCCAGTTGGGGGAAGCGGACGTGATGCTGGCCGGCGGGGCTGAAGCAGCCCTGACTCCCCTGACCCTCACCGGTTTTTATCGCATGGGGGCCCTGGCCACCGGTTACAACGACCGGCCCGAGGCTGCCAGCCGGCCCTTTGATCAGGGCCATGCCGGTTTTGTCATGGCCGAAGGCGCCGGCATCGTGGTGCTGGAAGAATTGACCCATGCCCTGAATCGGGGGGCGCCCATCCTGGCGGAACTGGCCGGCTTCGGCATGTGCGGCGACGGCCATCACATCACTGACCCGGACCTGGGCGGGGCCATGCGCTGCATGCGCCGGGCCCTGACAGATGCCGGTGTCGAGCCCCAGGACATTGACTATATTAACCCCCATGCCACCTCCACGCCGGTGGGGGACCGGAACGAGGCCCGGGCCATCTCCCGCCTCTTCCCGCACCAGCCCTGGGTGAGCGCCACCAAGTCCCAAACCGGCCACCTCCTGGGCGCCGCAGGGGCCCTGGAAGCCATCTTTACCATACTGTCCATCAAGCACGGGCTTATCCCGCCCACTCTCAACCTGGAGAGCATGGATCCGGAGTGCGCCGGCATTGCCGTGGTGGGGGCCCAGCCGGAAAAACAGGAGGTGCGCTGCGCCCTGTCCAACTCCTTCGGCTTCGGGGGCACCAACGCCGCCCTGGTCTTTAAGCACTATAATTATTTCAACCTGTAGGCCAATGATTCAATCACAGGGAGGAAATCACATGAAGGCAGAAGAGATAAAAAAAGTTTTGATCATCGGCGCCGGCCTCATGGGCCGTCAGATCGCCCTGCAATGCGCCCTGTTCGGGGTTGAGGTCACCCTGTACGGCCGCTCGGACATCTCACTGGCCCGGGCCCGACGTCACCTGAAAAGATATGCCCAGTACTTGAGCCAGGGCGGCTATATCACCAGCGACCGGGCCGCGGCGGCCCTGGAGCGCCTCACTTTTACCACCGACCCGGTGGCCGCGGCTGCGGATGTGGATTTAGTGAGCGAATCCGTGGCCGAAAACCTGGACTGCAAACGGGAGGTGTGGGCCCTCTTCGGCCCCCTGCTGCCGCCCCGGGCCATCCTGACGACAAACTCCTCCATGCTGCTGCCCTCGGAATTTGCCGAGGCCTGCGGCCGCCCGGCACACTTCCTGGCCTGGCATTTTCATCAGCTCTGCTTCATCAAAAATATGGTGGATGTCATGCCCCACCCCGGCACTGATCCGGTATGTGTAGCCGCGGTAATGGAATTCTCCCGCCGCTTGAACCTGCAGCCCATAGCCCTGAAAAAGGAGCACCGGGGATACGTCTTCAACGCCATGCTCACCAGCCTGCTCACCGCGGCCCTGGAACTGGCGGTGACGGACGTTGCCACCCTCCAGGATATCGACCAGGCCTGGATGACCGTCATGCAGACGGCACACGGGCCTTTCGGTATCATGGATGGGGTGGGCCTGGACACCGTGGCCAATATTCTCTCCTTCGGGGTGGCGGTGGAGCCCGAGAATGCCCTCTATCCCCAGGCCCTGGCCTGGCTCCAGCCCAAAATCGAGCAGGGCCACCTGGGGCAAAAAACCGGCCAGGGTTTTTACAGCTACGCCCGGCCCAGCCTGGCAAGGGCAAAATAAGGGCGCGGCAACCCGGAAACCGGGTTTCCTGCCGCGCCCGGAGTGCAGTTCAGGTGTGTCGAAAATCGAAGCTAAAATTTACAGGAAAGACTTAACCCCAGGGAATGATTGTCGCTCTTGTATCTGCCGTTGGCCTGGAAGGCCGGCGGCAACGGTACCCCGCTAATCGCTAACATATTGTTCTTAGTTCTGTTTTCGCTCTTAATATAGTTGTAAGCGAAACCCAGGGTAAAGCGGCTGATCTCGGTGTCGCCACCCAAAGTAAAGATATGCCGGTTGGCGTCGGGAATGGTGGGATCCAGGGTGCTGCCGGGCACCGGCGTCATGTCATAGATATAACCGGCCCGGGCCTTCATGCCAGGCTTGATTTGATAATTGCCGCCGAATCGGAAGGCCCAGGCGTCCTGCCAATTTTTTTCCTGGGAGATGCCCGAGATGGTGGTGCCAGGGAGCATTCCCGGAATAGGCCGGCTGAGATTAAGGTTCAAGTCTTTATAGGTTGACCAGCCGGTCCAGGTGACGTCAACTTCAAAGACAAAGGGGTTCAGGCGGCTATAAGCCACCCCCCAGGTCACCGAGGGCGGGAAAACCACGGATGCTTTGCTGCCCACTGGGTCTACCAAGGAAACCCTCAAGTCGCCTTTGTGAGTCACCTTAATCTCGCTGCGGTAGGAAACGCCGAACTTGATCCCCGCCAGAGGTTCATACAAAAGACCCAGGTTGTAACCATAACCGAAGCCGTCGCCCTTAAAATCATTCTTGGTCTCGATGAGAGGGGGTAAAACCCGCAGTCCTCGCCGTTGAATCTGCACTTTCGACCACAATACGTTAAAACCTGCCGCAAAAGATAAATTATCCAGCACCTTGACGGCAACCACCGGATTGACGTTTATAGTTTCCAGCTTGGATCGGGTGGTGAGAAAGCGCCCATCCCAGGAAGGAGGCCAGGTTGTGCCGAGGCCGAAGGGCATGAAGGTTCCCAGCCCGAGAACCACTCGCTCATGCACCGGCAGGACGGCATAGAAGGCGGGAATGACAAAAATCTTATGTTCCGCTGTAGTATACGATCCCTGGGGGCTGGTGTAGGTTCGATTTGTCATGCTGAAGACCTTGTTGAAATAGATCTCCGGCCGTTTCAGTTGGGTCAAGCCCGCCGGATTATAGAAAATCGCCGAGGGATCATCCGCCTGGGCCACAAAGGCATTCCCCTGGGCCATGGCAGCCGTTCCCTGCTGCAGGATGGCGAAACCGGCGGCCTGGACCCCGGAAACCGAACAGACCACGAGACCAATGACGAGTACATAGACGAAGCGGCGTCTCGACACGGGCTTACTCCTTTCTGAAGAGGTTGTCAACAAAAGGAAGGGAAACTTAATCCCTTGTAGCACAATATTATTTAATTAGCAAACTCTTTTGATTACTTGTTGAAGATTTATTGATTTTCGCGAGCGAGGTCCTCCTTACAGTTTTTACCGTGAAAATCACCACCCAATAATAACCAACTAGAAATAAATAGTTTCAATAGGACAAAAAGTGTCTCGGGAAAAATTAATTTTTTCCTCTCCAAGCCGATACAGATTGTAAAAATATATTTCACATATTCTTTTGACTGGGTATAATGGGCACATCCCAAAAGCATTTTTTTTCGGATGTGCGTCTCTCCTCGGCCTGACGAGGGCTCCGGGCAACCGTGGGCCTCATCAGTGGAGGGTGAGGTGTGACCGGAGCGGTACGCCTCGCCCCTGGTAACAATTTACTAATATTTTTCATTATATTAGAAGGAGACCGCCATGAATCTGAAACATTTCTTGTCCCGTCGTCTGCGCCTCAACCTCAGCAGATTTTTGCAGATGAGGCTGAATAGCTGGCTGATCCGCTTTTTCCCTTTTTTCCTCTCCCGGTACTACCTCATCTATCTGGGCCGGCTTTATTACTTTTTTAACCTCAAGGAAAAAAAACTGATTGAACGGACGATCGCCTTTGTCTTGGGAAAAGGCAAATCCCCGGCGGAATTGCGCCGGGTGACGCGGGAAACCTTCAAAGGTATATTCGACCACTACCATGAAAAACTTTATTTGGCCTACACCCCTTTTAAGAGAATTAAAAAATTTTTCCAGAAGAGAATGCACTTCGCCGGGGAAGAGACCCTGCAGCAGGCCCTAAAAGCCGGGAAAGGAGCAATCCTGGTCACCGGCCACTTCGGGGCCGTGGAATTTTTGCCGGCCGCGCTGGCCGTGAAAGGATACAAGGTGGCTATAATCTGCCGTTTCCAAACCAGCCGTTTGAGGGATACGCTGGTGGAACGGGCCAGTCAGGTAGATCTGGAAATAATTGACGCCGATAAAGGCAACTGCCTCCTGGCAGCCCTGAAGGCCCTGAAACAGGGCCGGATAATCATCACCGAAGCGGATGAATTTGATGAGTGGAAGGCCAAGGACAACCACCAGGTATCTTTTCTGGGAGCCCGGCTGGACTATGATCGCTCCCTGGACATTTTAACCAAACGCTCAGGGGCTCCCGTAGTCTCCGCCCTGGTGAGTCGCACCGGTAAAAACTATACCCTGAACTTGCGGGCCGTTACCCACCAGACCCCGGCGGAGGCCAGAATTGGTGAAATATGCTTGTCTCATTTAGAGGAGATGCTAGAATATTTACCGACTCAATGGTACCAATGGAAAAAATTTGGACAAATGATTAAACCTTATCTTGAAGAACTTAATCCAGCCCCGGAGCTCTCTCTGGCTCCCCTGGGAATGGCTTATCAATATGGACAATAAGCCTTAGTCTTGACAAATTATAAATAAA
>Ga0194125_10006782_pt1 | contig 16748 bp, 21 predicted proteins | sample TA2KigC250mmetaG_FD_148626 | JGI IMG/M metagenome (GOLD analysis project Ga0194125, IMG submission 148626) | Freshwater microbial communities from Lake Tanganyika, Tanzania - TA2015034 Kigoma Deep Cast 250m | ecosystem: Environmental > Aquatic > Freshwater > Lake | place: Tanzania: Lake... | reverse complement strand
GTGCCCCAAAGCCCGGCAGCGCGGATCCTCGGCGGCGATCTGCCGCATGATCTGAAGCGATCCGTCGGCCGAGCAGTCGTCCACCATCAGGAGTTCCTTCTCGATGCCGGCGTCGACCGACATCACCTTCCGCACGATTTCGCGGAGCGTCTTTTCCTCGTTGTAAACGGGCATCACGACCGAGAGCTTCACGGCTTGCCTCCTGAATGTCGGCAGGTTAGCCGACGCATGCCCCATTCTCCAAGCCGAAAAGGCCTGTTCCGGCACTCCGGCAAGACTTCAGGAGCGCCCTGTCCGTGGAACGGTGCGGCCGTCAATGAGTTTGGCTCGAAGGCGCGCCTCTGGTATATGTACGTGCCTGAACTGAAAGGATGCTTCGGATGGGACTTCTTAGCTATCAGGTTGCCAGGGTGTGGGGAATACCGATTCGTCTCCATGTTTCACTGGTATTCACCCTCCTGTACTTCATCAACAGGTTCGGGGTGATAGCCGGAACACTCATGGAGGCGGGCTTCGCCGCCAGCATAGTGCTTCACGAACTGGGTCATTCGCTTGTCGCGATCCGCAAGGGCTGCAGGGTCAGGTCCATAACACTGCTGTTTCTCGGAGGGGCGGCGCAGATGGACAACATACCGACTCGCCCGGGCGACGAATTCCTGATGTCAATCGCAGGCCCGGGCGTAAGCATACTCCTGGGCATCCTGCTGCTGACCGCCGGGCATTTTCTCCCGACGCCGGGGATACTGCCGGGCGGGATAGACTTCCTGACATACATGGGAGCCGTGAACCTGATTCTTGCCGGGTTCAACCTGATTCCCGCCTTCCCCATGGACGGCGGACGCGTGCTCAGGGCTTTTCTCGCCCGCAGAATGGGCCGGGTGCGCGCCACCTTCATAGCCGCACGACTCGGGCGCGCATTGGCGGTTATCTTCGGCCTTTCCGGGTTCTTCGGGGTCCCCGGCCTCGTGGCGCCGCAGAACTGGGTGATGATCGCCATCGCATTCTTCGTTTTCATCTCGGCCGGCAACGAGTACCGGATGGCGGTGATCCACGAGCAGATGAACGCGATGTACGGCGCACAGGGCGGCGGCGAAGTGGTGATCAGCCCGCCGCCGTACGAGGAAGACCGTCCGCCTGAGCGCACAGAGATAAACTCAGACCGCAAGAACAACCCGTTCTGGCGTTTCCGCTGAACCGGGTCAGCCCGGGGCTTTCCTGCGCCGCTCCAGATACCGGCGCAGCAGAGCCGCGGTGCTGCCGTCATGATCGAGGACGATATCGCCGGACTGCAGTTCCTTCAGTATCCGCCCCGCCAGCGTCTTGCCCAGTTGAACTCCCCACTGGTCGAATGAAAAGATGTTCCAGATGACGCCCTGGACAAAGACCTTGTGCTCGTACAGCGCGACAAGCGCACCGAGGGTGAACGGGGTGAGTTCGTCGGCCAGGATGGTCGAGGTGGGCCTGTTGCCGTCGAATACCCTGTGGGGAGCGTCCTTTCTCCTCACGCCTTCGGCAACCACTTCCTCCTTTGTCTTGCCGAAGGCGAGCGCTTCGGTCTGAGCGAAGAAGTTGGACATTAGCTTGTCATGATGGTCCCCGACGGGGTTCCGGGACCTGCAGAACCCTATGAAATCCGCGGGCACCAGCCGGGTCCCCTGGTGAATGAGCTGGTAGAAGGCGTGCTGGCCGTTCGTCCCCGGCTCACCCCACACCACGGGCCCCGTGTTCCATTTTACGCGTCTGCCGTCGCGAGATGTCTGCTTGCCGTTGCTCTCCATGTCAACCTGCTGGAGATGCGCGGCGAAACGGGCCAGGTACTGGTCGTAGGCAAGCACGGCATGGGTCTCCGCGCCAAGGAAGTTGCTGTACCAGACTCCGAGCATGCCGAGGATCACCGGCATGTTGCGTTCAAGAGGCGCTTCCGCAAAATGGCGGTCCATCGCGTGGAAGCCGTCGAGCATCATGCCGAAGTTATCCGCCCCGATCGCGATCATCACCGGCAGGCCGATCGCTGAACACATCGAATAGCGCCCGCCCACCCAATCCCAGAATTCGAACATGTTCGAGGCGTCTATGCCGAACGCCGCCACTTCCTTCGCGTTCGTGGAAACCGCCACGAAGTGACGCGCAACCGCCTTTCTGTCCGCAAACGCGCGGAGAACCCAGTCCCGCGCCGTTTCCGCGTTGGTCATCGTTTCCTGGGTCGTGAACGTCTTCGATGCCACCACAAACAGGGTCTCGGCCGGGTCGAGATCGCGGATCGCCTCGCTGATATGCGTTCCGTCGACGTTCGAAACGAATCGCACGGTCAGGGACCGGTCAGAGAACGGTTTCAGCGCCTCGTATGCCATCGCCGGCCCCAGGTCTGACCCGCCTATGCCGATGTTGACCACGTTCCTTATGCGCCGGCCCGATGCGCCTTTCCATTCGCCGGAGCGCACAGCCCCGGAGAAAGCCGCCATCTTCGCGAGCACGCCCCTGACCCCGGGCATGACGTCTTTGCCGTCAACGGTGATGCCAACATCCCGGCGTTCCCGGAGGGCAACGTGCAGCACCGGCCGCTTTTCCGTGGCATTAATCTTCTCTCCCCCGAACATCCGCGCCGTCTCGCTCCTCAGTCCCCTCGCCTCGGCAAGCGCCCAGAGGAGCCGCAGCGTCTCATCGGTTGCAATGTGCTTGGAGTAGTCGAGATACAGGCCGGCGGCCTCGAGACTCATTCTTCCGGCCCTGCCATGATCGGACCCGAAAAGCCCCCGCAAGCTTGCCGACTTCATTTCTCTCGCGTGCGCGGCAAGCGCTCGCCATTCGGAAAGGAGATGACCCTGTCTTGCTCTCATGCTTCAGTTCTCCAGAGTTCGCCCGTTGCATGTCCGGCGCCGCAGCGGCCGCGGGCATGAACGGAATACGCGTTACTTCCCCGCCAGCCTTCGGAACGTAACCGGCTCGTCCCATGCGAACATCCATCTGCCATCGCGCGAGGCGATGCGATGAAGCTCGTTTGTCCCGATGGTCCCGAGGGTGACGGTATACGCGCCGTTCGTTTCGCCGGGCAGGCGTCCCGAGACGATATCGTCCCGGAATGCCTGGAACAAGGGCAGCCAGACCGTGAGGATATCGCCGCCCTTCTTCGCGCGGGCGAAGTAGTACCGGTCATCATCGCCCACGTCGTTCTTGAGCGCCAGGAAAAGTAAGTCTTCCCCGTCTCGCACGTGGACCTCGCCTGTTTTCAGCCTGAACGCCCCATCGCTGTCCTCGATCCACGAGATCCGAAGCACGCCGCCGTCGGAATCTTTCACCCTGGCGGAAACGGCCGTCTCGGCAACAGCCCATGTTCCGTCCCACTCGGCCGGTTCCAATCGCAGCGGCGGTCCGCCGAAGGGCTCCTTGCTGCAGACGGCCGCGCATCCGGCAAGGAGGCACGCGGCACACGCCGCGACTGCCGGCATGAAACCGGCGATGCGTCGGTCAATCGTCGTCATCGTTCCTGGTCTCCGTTCTTGCATCTTCTTCCGCGACAATGCCGCGCATCTCCGCGATCCTGTCAGGTATGGGAAGCCTCTGCGTGCAGCGGTCCGCGCAGAGCCCGCACCGTGTGCAGTCTGCAAGCGGCGCGTCGAGGACGCCGTACCCGTATTTCATGGCGCCAGTCAGGGAGGCCGGGGAATTCTTGAAGAGGTATGCGTTGTAACTCTGCATCAGCTTCGGCACGTGAAGCCCCACAGGGCAAGGCATGCAGTACCCGCAACCGGTGCACATGTTGTCAAACCCGCCGGCAAGCTGTCTGCGCATCTCGGCGATCCGCGCTGCGGGGATCGGTTGGAACCCCTCAACAGCCCTGGCCGACTCGTCAATGTGCGCTTCGTTCCCGAACCCGACGAGCACGACCGTGATCCTGCCGTCGTTAAGCAGGTACCTGATCGCGGCCTCGACAACACTCTCGCCTTCCTGCGTCCTGAGGAACTCGAACCGGCCCGCATTCTCGGGAATTATCCCGCCGCCCAGCGGGTTCATCGCTACCACTGCCTTGCCGCGCCTTGCTGCCGAGTCAAGGGCGGCGTCGCGGAACGCCGCGTTCATCGCTGAGTAGCCGAGAAGCACGCTGTCGAACGGGTAGTCTGCGAGAACGCCGTCCACCTCGTCCCCGCTCATGTGGGACGAGAGAGCGATATGCCTGACCAGCCCCTCTTCCTTCAGGCGCGTGAATTCGCGCAGGGCGCCCTTCGCCTTTCTGTCGTAGTACCATCCCGGCTTCACGACCCACCAGACATGGAACACGTCCACGTAGTCCAAGCCCATTCTCTGCAGCGACTCCTCGATATCCTTTCTTACCTCGGCAGGCTCCGCCTTGTTTGACTTGGTGGAGGCTATGAACGACTCGCGCCCGCTGCGGCGCGCCATTTCCCGGAACCCGAGCCCGAACCGCTCCTCCGACTTGCCGGAGAAATAACCGGGCGCCGTATCGAAATAGTTGATCCCGTAGCCGTGCGCCTTGAGCATCATCGAAACGCACGCGTCCGGTTCGTCTATCTTCTGAAACCGCATGCCGCCGAAGCCAATGGCTGAGACCCTGATTCCGGTCGTTCCGAAGTTCCTGTATATCATACCTTTATCACTGTTTTCGGCTTGACCGCACCGGACCCAATGCCCCGCACGCGGTGACGCGCATTCGATCATATTCCGCCCCAGTCTTCAAGTGATTGGACAACGTGCCGGGGAGATATTGCCCTGCGCGCCGCGCTGTGGTACACGCACCCGGAGTTGCACCGGCCGCCATCTGGCCGGAGAACAGGAGCCGCTCGCCATGACCGCAAGGAAGGCGTTGATCACCTGGGGAGGTTGGGACGGACACGAACCGTCGAAAGTCGCCGCCGTTTTCCAGGACATGCTGGAAAAGGAAGGCTTTGAGGTGCAGGTGACCCCCACCCTCGACTGCCTCGCTGATCAGGCAAGGTTGAAGGAACTCCACCTGGTTGTGCCGGTCTGGACAATGTCAAAGATATCCAACGAGCAGTGCGCCGGCATAACCGAGGCCGTCGCGAACGGAGTGGGCATCGCCGGCTGCCACGGCGGAATGTGCGACGCTTTCCGTGAAAACGTGCAGTGGCAGTTCATGACCGGCGGCAACTGGGTCTCACACCCCGGCGGCGCGGACGTCGAGTACCGCGTGGAAATGACCCGCGGATCATCGCCGATAACCGAGGGAATACGCGACTTCTCCCTCAAGAGCGAACAGTACTACCTGCATGTGGACCCCGCGATCGAAGTGCTGGCTGTCACAAGATTCCCGACGGCGACATGGTACCATTCCCCGAACGGGCCGGTTGACATGCCTGTCGCATGGACAAAGCGGTGGGGACACGGCCGCGTCTTCTATACCTCGCTGGGCCACCATGCCGACGTCTTTGACATACCCGAAGCCCGTGAGCTGATGCGCCGCGGGTTCCTGTGGTGCGCCGAGGGCAAAGACGTTGCCTTGCGCGACGGCCTGGATTCCTCCGCGTTCCGCAGCAACAAGCAGATGTTCTGAGAGCGCTGCGCCTGCATCCGCCTGATGGGACGATGGTGGATTACGATTACGATTGGGGCGAGTGAGGGAGCCCGAGCCCAGCAAAGGAGCGCGCCAGTTCCACCCAGTGGTCAACCGCCACTTCGCCGGCTCTCGCCGCCGGCGCAATCCCAGCCGCCTGGAGCCGCTCCACCCAGTCAGCCGGCAACACGGCGCTTCCTTTCTTCCGCGCAAGTCCGCCCAATTGCTTCCGGCGGTACTCAAACACATGCTTCGTCAGCCGGTAAAACTCTTCCCTCCAGCAGCCGGACATCGCCTGCGGTTTGCGCTCCATCGCCACAACCGCGGACTCGACCTCGGGCTTGGGCCAGAAACAGCTCGGACTGACGATCTTCTGCACACTCACGACGTAGTCCGCCTGAACCCATACGCCCAGAAGTCCGTAGTCGCCGGTGCCAGGCGCCGCCGCCAGCCGCTCCGCCACCTCTTTCTGCACGGTTACCACCATGCGCCTGGGCCTGTGATCGGACCTTGCAAGCTCAACAAGTATCCGGCTTCCTGACCGGTAGGGCAGGTTGGATACAAAAACATCGCAGCGCCCGAGAAAACGCTCGATTCCGACAAGCAGCGCGTCGCCGGCAACGACCTCGATGCGCGGGTCCCCGGAAAACGTCTCGGAGAGATGCCGCGCCAGCCGGTCATCCTTCTCTATCACCACCATCCCCGCGCACGATCCGGCAATAAGCTCGGTAAGCGCCCCGAGCCCGGGGCCCACCTCGAGTACATGGTCGGACCCGGAGAGATGCGCCGATTCGACAATGATCCGCGCTATGTTGCCGTCTATGAGGAAGTTCTGCCCCAGTGCGCGGCTTGGAACGATACCCATGCCGTCCAGCAGCCGCCGGACCTCGCTCGGCCTCGTGAATGTCATGGCTCGGATTCGGCGGCAGGCGCGGGCTCGTCCGACGTTACGTTAAGGATCCGGACGTAGGACCTGGCTCGAAGGCGGGCAATCCACGCCTCCATCAGACGGCGCCCCTCCTGCGCGCGAAGTGAGCGTTCGATCTCGGGCTGCACATCGGCGAACGGACGCGCGGACGCCTCGCGCCTTCCATCGACTCTCAGGATGTAGTACTGGTCGCCAGTGTCGATGACCTCGCTTGTCTCGCCCGGCCCCAGCGCCCCCGCAACCTTCGCCAGATCGGCGCGCAGCACGCGCGGCTCCACCCAACCCCAGTCGCCGCCGCTCTCGGCGCTGGTATCGGATGAATGCTTCTTTGCCAGCGCGGCAAAGTCCTCTCCTCCGGCCGCCCTGCGTCTTACGTCATCGGCCATCGCGCGCGCGGCCGAGACGTCGCCGCCCTTTGCCCTGTCCATCGCGATGAGACTTAGCTTGATCTTCGCGGGTTCAGTAAATTCGTCCTTCCGCTTCTCGTACTCATCCCGCACCGCCATCGGCGAGATACTGATTTTCTCGTCAACGTTCATCTGGCGCATGTAAGTGATCGCAACATGGTTGCCGACCTCTTTCCGCCAGTCTTCGAAAGACATGGATTCTTTCGCAAGCTGGTCCATCAGCTTCGACCTGTCTCCGCCGAACTGCTCGTCAATCACCGACCTTATCCGTTCGTCGACAAACCAGTCCGGGAGTTTCTTGTCCATCTTCTCGTAGGCATCGAGGACAAGGTAGCGCTCTACTATCGCCTGCAGGGCGTCATCGTAGGCGGCGCGCAGCCGCCTTACCAGGTCGTCGCCCGTGTAGCGCGCAACAAGCTGGCGTCGGACAGGGTCCATCATGGTCTGAACATCGCCGATGGTGATCACATGCTCGTTCACGTACGCAGCCACGCCGTCAACAAGCCTGGGCTCCCCGGCGCGCAGGCTGGAAGCAAACGCCACCGCGGCCAGTATCGCCGCGAGCCTTCTCGTGCAAGTCATCAACCGCTCCTCCAGTTCACCACCGCCGGCACACGGTCCGGACGGACGAAAACCGCGCCCAAGACTACCGCCTGGCCCCCGCCAATACAACCGCCGTGTTTTCTCTGCGTCTCCTTGCCATGAACTCGCGGCAAACCACGGCATTGACACCGGCACATTCATCCGGTATTCATTCCCCGCCTGAACGCCGTTCAGTCGTGGCGAGATAGCTCAGCTGGTAGAGCAACGGACTGAAAATCCGTGTGTCCGCGGTTCGATCCCGCGTCTCGCCACCATCTTTCCTCTTCCGGCCAACGAACAGGTTCGGTTCAACACCATTAACGGGGGCAACCCCGATCTGCTGCCTTGGCAAGCGTTTTGAGGACCGCCGTCTTGACTTCTTCCGCCGTGCGGCCGATGCGCTCGGGATTGCCGTGTTTGTCCCGCATGGCCTTTTCATCGCCCGCAAGGATCATCTGATGCCGGTAGACTTGAGCGCGACAGCGCCGTTGGGAATCAATGGCGAGAAGCGGCGAGATTGATCGCGGGATCGGGGATTGCGGTTCCGGGAATGCCATAGTCGGCGCCATATACCCGCTTGCGGGCGGGTTGCCGGCCGGTTTCCCGGGTTTATGCACCCGCCAGCGCATAGCTCTCTCCGAAGTTCACGATCTTCTCCATGTTGTGGACCATGCAATAGAGCATCCACCGTGGAGCGCCGAAGCCAGATGGCGAAGGCGGCTGGATGTTCACCTTCAATCGGCCCCGGAGCGTGAAGCGGTCCATCCTCTTCTGTGCCAGCACGCTCGCATGCACGGTCAGATGGCGATCCGCCCCTGTCCTTGTCAACATCTATATTCTAGCTTCTAGGTCTGACCCTGGGAGCGTGTAGGTCTGACCCTGGGAGCGTGACGTGGTAGATCGCTCCGGGAAACTCTACTCGCAGATGCCTTGCCGTGCCCACAACATCGCACAGCTAGTCACCACTCGTAAACTCCAGTCTCAAGGGCCCCAATGCCTGCAGATCAGCAGCACTCCCGAGAGCGCCGCAAGCAAAATGGTTATCAGAGAGGATGCGACCATGCCCACGGCGCCGACAGCCGCGTCACGCTGATACCAGTAAGACCGGAAGTGGATGAACAGTCCCACGGCCACAAGGGCGAGCCCTGCCGCCACGGCTGCCGCACCCGTCGCGATGAGCGTCGGGCGTCCCGGAATCTTGAAGAACGGATTGTAGATCGCCACCTTGCGCAAGACCACTGCATGCAGTCCCGCTACTGCCACCAGGATCGGCCCAATGAAACAGCCAAAGACGCCGCCCGGCGTTGATGATCGCGGCGACAGGTTGAGTTCCTCCACGGCATCTTCGCAGGCGTTCGCGATTCGATCCCATTTGCTCTCCGTATCCCGCGAGGTCACATCGTCTTCCGTCATGGGGGACCCTCCCATGCTGTCCAAATCCATGCGATGATCAACCACAGGATTGGCCCCAAGCTTAGGAGTAATCCGACCACCGCCAAGATCAAGGGGCGCTCTCTTCGCCGGAAACTGATGATCGCGGCAGCGGTTCCGCCAAGAATCACGCACGGTGCCACAAAGACAGCGGCAGCAAGCGCAGCCCAGCCTGTTGTGTCGGCACCGAACTGTTGTTGATAGATGCCAAAGCCAATAACCAACGCGACGCCCGCAAACGGGGCTGCAACCGAGATGCACCCGTACTTCTTTCCGGTCGGCTCAGCCTCTGTCGTCGGTCCGTTCATCCGTTGCTCTCCGCGTGGCCGAACGTCACGGCGCACCAGCGGCGCGAAGCGACGTATGCCGCCGATGGTTCGGCCATTCTTGTGGGTGGGCATCTCTGCACCGGTCATCATAGGTCCAGGAGATGCATGATATAGCATGGGATGATTACGCATAACGCCGCTCCGAAGTAAAGGACTGTGAATGCGAGCAGGGGGATCAGCACCGCGCGCCGGAGGAGCGCGCCGTGCGACACGCATCCCATGCAATGTGTCTTCCACTTGACGAGTTCAAGCACGCCATAAACGAGTATCACCATGACGGCTGCACCCACTGCCGTAAAGCCGTAGCAGAACAGCAGGAGCACCGTCAGGGTGCCGCGCAACAATGTGCTGCTCTGGTCGTGTGCATCCAATACCCGGCACATACCGATGGCCAGGGCGATCTGCCCGACGGCGACCAGCGCCAGCACGAGCGCAACCGTCCACCGCCTGCGCGGCTCTCGACAGCCAGCGGACGGTCCCTTCAAGCCCAGGATCTGGGAGACATTCTCCGCTGGAGTTGGCATGGCTACTGCCTCCGGTACAAGACGATCAGGAATACGAGCAAACCGATGTGCAGCGACAGAAACGAGACGACGGAGATCAACTGTGGCAGCCGGTAAGGCGCACCGTGGGTGACGGGCAGCAGATGCAGCGAGATGCCCGCAACCATGCTGATGGCAACACCGACGATTGCAACCGACGTCGCCCGCTTGATATTCATGATGACAACCTCATGTTGTGACCATTCTCCAGAAGAAGATCACGCCGAACACCGTTCCCGTGATGAATGTGAGCAATTTGCCCAGACCCGCAACCATCTGGTTCCGGTGCGGCCACGCGAAATGGAAATGCATGAACGCCGCGCCGCAGAGGATTGCCAGACCCAGCAGTACAGCAACGCTTCCGGTTCCCGTCACCGCGGGTTCGACCGGATTCGCCTTGCTGTACATTCGGACCGTCCGCGTCAGAAACGGGTGCAGGGAAAGCAGTGCCAAAACAAGAGGCGCGACAACGCCACCGCCCAAGCGCGTCCAGAACGTGTCAGGGGGCGATCCCGCAATCTCGGCCAGCATGTCCGCCAGCCAGAATGGCAGGCGTGGACGATGTCTCGCCTTGCCTGACGCGGGCTTCATGCTGTCAGGGGTTTCCGCCATCACGGGTTCCTCTCTCATTGCCCTCATGGCTTCGTTCCGCTTCCTCACCACTGCAACCTCCAGCCAGACGAGAAAACAAAGAGCAACACGCCGATGTGGATGAACAGGAATGTCCCCACGCAGATCTGTGCGGCGAGCCCAGCCACCAGTGTGCTGATGCGCAGCGGTTTAGAGTGGATTCGCTTCGCCAAGCCCCAAGTGCCAGATACGACCAAAGACAACGATCCAAGGATGAAGATGGCGTCAAGAGTGATGAGAATCTCCAGGACATCCGCCACAGGCGTCTCGTGCTTCACCATGGTTCCGGCAATCACCGTGGCGAGCGCATGCGCGAGCAGGAACGCGCCCCAGCCCATTACCAGCCGCATGAATGGCCTGCCCGCCGCGAGGCGCAACCGCGTCCGTTGCTCCGACGCACCCTGGGGTGCCTCATCGCGCAGCCCAAGAATCCGCGAGACCCTTTTTGTTTCCTGACCCACCGACTACTGCCTCCTGTAGAGGGTAACCAGAAACACAAGCAGACCGGTGTCCATTCCTGCAAACGCGACGAAGGCAAGAGCCCGCCCAATGTAGTAGGATGCCGGAACATCAGTTGCCCCGCCGGTATGACCGAGTTGCATGAGATGTAGCCCCAATCCGGCGAAAAGGTTGATGCCGATCCCAAGGATCGCGAATCCTGTTGCTGTCTTGATGTTCATCGTCCCCCCGTGTCCGGTGTCGTTTCTCTTGGACGCTCCCGTTTCATGGACGGAGCACCTGATGCATACCATTCCCTTTCTCAGTCGGCCAGAATGCTGAGCATCACAAAGAGCAAAGGCGAAGCCCCAACAACGATGCCGGCGATCGATAGTGCGCGTTGTCGCTCTCGACGGCAAAGCCCTATGGTGCCGCAGACAATCGAGCACAGGAACGCGGCAGGCACGAAAAGCATGATCCCAACCAAGAACGCCCATCCCTCCGAATCAACACCAAAACAGTGATTAAACAGGCCGTAGCCGATTGCCAACGCGAATCCCAGGAAAGGGGAGGCTATCGAGAGACATCCGAAGACGGGCCGGCGCACCCCCTGTTGCTGTGGATGCCAGGTGTGTCTGCAATGTCGGCATACTGGATCTTTGCGACCCGCAAGCAGAGCAAGAAGCCCAAGAGGGAAGAGGCAAATCGAGACAAGAATCTGCCACACGTGAATCACTCCACGTGCTGTTTGCTGACCGCACCTGGGACACGTCACAGATACCATTTTGTATTCTCCCTCATCCCGAACGAGACTGTCGAAAAATGCGTTTTCAGAGGCGAGATTCTTCCTGGCCGGGACGGAAATCAAGTTTTCATTCGGTGAAGCGGCGAGATTGATCGCGGGATCGGGGATTGCGGTTCCGGGAATGCCATAGTCGGCGCCATATACCCGCTTGCGGGCGGATTGACGGCCGGTTTCCCGGGTTTATGCACCGGCCATCGCATAGCGCGCCCCGTACACCAATCGCCTGCCATCCGGCACGTGACGTGGTAGATAGCTCGGGAAGCTCAACTCGCAACTGTCTTGCCATGGCTCCAATACGCCACAGCTACTCACCCCTTGTAAACTCCAGTCTCAAGGGCTGACCCCCACCCTCTCCAGGAAGCGAAGCATGGCGAAGTCCCGCCCCCGCCGGCGGGCGGTGGGGGTGTCGCGCGTTCGCGCCGCAACGATTGCCCGGGCGCGGATGGCGCGGGACATGATCGAGTGTGAGGTGTCCGATGCGGCGCTGGCGCTCTTCCGGCCGGGCTACGGCGGACGTCCTTTGCCGCGGAACTGCAGGTACGTGCGCTGCGGGTCGCGGCTGGCGCCGATGACGACGGGCGGCACGGCCATCATCGTGTGCATCTCCAAGCGGTCCGGCCGCGTGCTGCGGATCGAGAACGCGCGGGAGGAGTGAAGACACCGGATGAACACGCCGCGCGTCATCCTGCCGTTTGCCCTGTCCGCGTTGCTCGCAGGTTGCGTCTGGGCGCAGTCCATCGAGGGGCGGGTTGTCGGCGTGCATGACGGGGACACGCTGACCGTGTTGGACGCCGACAAGGTTCAACACAAGGTCCGGCTGGCCGGCATTGACGCGCCCGAGAAGAAACAGGCGTTCGGCGAGAAGGCGAAGCTGGCGCTGTCGGGCAAGGTGTTCGGGAAGCCGGTGAATGTCGCGGTCGTGGACACCGACCGCTACGGCCGCACGGTGGGCGACGTGTACTGCGGCACGAACTGGATCAACCGGGAGATGGTCGTGGAGGGGTGGGCTTGGCACTACAAGGCGTTTTCGAAGTCAAAGGAACTGGCCGCGGCCGAGGAAGAAGCCAGCGCGGCGAAGCGTGGGTTGTGGGCGGACAGGGATCCGATCGCACCGTGGCAGTTTCGAGCCAGCGAGAGGGGCAACAGATGATGGCGAGGATTGCAGGGGGTGTTCTTCTGGTGTGCCTCTTGGCGGCGTGCGGGTGCCGGACGGCGTCATTGAAGGTCGTACCCGACACCGAGAACCGGACCAAGCTCGAAGTGTGGCGGCCGGCGAAGTGAGAGGCGATTGCCTGGACTGACTGACCATGTTCCCCGAGGCCACTCCTATCTGGAACCCCGCCGACAAGCCGGCATCCCTCCTTGCATGGGGCGAATGGCTTCACGCCGAGGCCCAGGGTGTGTTCCTGAAGGACGGAAGCCACGGCCAGATGCTGTTCCTCTTCTCCGACGACGGCATAGCGTCGATCAACCCGATCCCGCCAGGGACCAGTCCAGAGCGCCTGACTGCCGGCGTGCGGCAGGCGGTCAAGGAGCACAACCTGTATGGCGTCATCACCGTGGCCGAGGCGTGGACGTACTTCCCGAAGGACGACCGCGATCACACCTCGTTCCAGTTGCTCGACGGCGAGATGAACGTTGCGGATCTCAGCGATGGGGACAAGACCGAGGCGCTGATGGTACGGCTCGAATCGCGGGACGGTCAGCACGTCACATGGCTGGACCGGATTGCGCGGGTTGGCGGCCGCGTGACGCTGGGCGCCGGGATGAGGGTTCCCCGCGAGAAGTGCTTGAAGCTGAGGAGCTACTTCGAGCAGGACTGAGCCTGCCTAGTCGTACCCGGAAACGGACCGTCCACGGTAGAATCTGCTCGATGTAACACGTGGGGACAATACGGAGCCAACCGTCAGACCGCCATATGGCATTGCCGTTTGTCTTGCCCCCTCCACCCTGGCTTTGCTACCGTTCCGCCCATGAAAGCGCTCCTTCAGGCCGGTCTCAGCGGGCAGGTGCCCGCGCCGCCCGAAAAGCGATTTCTTATCAGTTGTTCGACGCAGTTGTATGACTGGTTGAACCCCGTGCGCCGTGACCGTGTATCATACAAGGAGTCCGCAGTGATGCGGACTCCTTGTGTTTCGGGATAGGAGGGAGGAGTCCATGCCACTTCTCCTCTTCCTCGTCCTGCGCTTTTTCGTATTTTGCTGGATTCGTGACAGGGCCTTCCCTCGGTCGCGAATCAGTTGTGGCGGGGCTGTTTGTGGGTGATTGGCGCGCCTTCCGGGTCCGTCACCTTTGTCTGGTCAGCGATCTCCGCCGCACGTCTACGGCAGCCCTGCCGGGCGATCAACCACAGAAGAGGAACCATTGCACATGGCAACCCAGACTCAATTCAAGAAGAACATCCTTTGCATCGGTGCCGGATACGTAGGCGGCCCCACCATGGCTGTCATTGCGCTGAAGTGCCCTGAGTACAAGGTCACCGTGGTTGACATCAACAAAGACCGCATCGCTGCCTGGCAGAGCGACACGCTGCCCATCTATGAACCGGGCCTGCTCGACGTGGTGAAGCAGGTACGCGGCAAGAATCTCTTCTTCTCGACCGAAATCGACAAGAACATCCGCGAGTCCGAGGTCATCTTTGTCTCGGTCAACACACCCACAAAAACGTTTGGGGAAGGCGCAGGCAAGGCCGCAGATCTGCAGTACTGGGAGAAGACAGCGCGCGACATCATCAAGGCTTCTGACTCCGACAAGATCATTATTGAGAAGAGCACCCTGCCCGTTCGCACAGCGCAGGCCATGGCCACCATCCTCAATGCCAATGAGAAGGGCATCCACTTTGAGGTGCTCTCCAATCCCGAGTTTCTCGCCGAAGGCACGGCCATCAAGGATCTCTACGAGCCCGACCGGGTCCTGATCGGCTCGCGCGAGAACGACAAGGGTATCCGTGCCCGCGACCAGATAGTAGACATCTATGCCCACTGGGTGCCCAAAGACAAGATCGTAACCAGCAATGTCTGGAGCGCAGAACTCACCAAACTGGCTGCCAACGCCTTCCTTGCCCAGCGCATCTCCTCCATCAACACCATCAGCGCCCTGTGCGAAAAGACCGAAGCTAATGTCAACGAAGTTTCCCGTGCTATCGGCATGGACGCGCGCATCGGCAACCGGTTCCTTAAAGCAAGCGTTGGCTTCGGCGGATCATGCTTCAAGAAAGACATCCTCAATCTGGTGTATATCTGTGAAACCTATGGACTTACCGAGGTTGCGCGCTATTGGGAAAGCGTTGTTGCCATAAACGAATACCAGGAGCGACGGTTCGTTCAGAACATGAGTCGAATGATGTTCAACACGGTCGCCAGAAAGCGCATTGCCGTGTTTGGCTTCGCTTTCAAGGCAGATACGGGTGATACACGCGAGTCACCTGCAATCCATGTGGTTCGTCAGCTCATCGACGAGCGTGCGCATGTTGTGGTCACCGACCCCGAGGCGCTGCCCAACGCGCGGCATGACCTCAAGGACGTTCTTGACAAAGTTACCTTTGAGGAGGACCCATACAAGGCTGCAGCCGGGGCGCACGCGATCGCCGTTGTCACCGAGTGGGAGCTCTATCGGTCGCTTGACTACAAGAAGATCTTCGCAGCAATGGAAAAGCCGGCATTCATGTTTGACGGGCGGGGGATCGTGGATCACCAGAAGCTTTATGAGATCGGGTTCAATGTGTTCCCGATTGGGAAGATGCCGTTGAAGCATGTGTAGTGGGTGATTGGGCGCCGGGTTGGGTCCACCTGTCAGCTCTGGGTGGGCCCGGCCATCGGTGGGCTGCTTCTATCCGTTTCCTGCTTCTGCCCCTCTGCGGTTCTGTCGCTTCGAGACTCTTCCTACGCAACTTCTACCACAGCTTCATGCACCGGGTGCCTCAGTCGCCACATCTTCGCATAGTTCCTGATCCAGATCATCGCTGCTGCCTCATAGTCCACGTTCATCCCAACCATCTCGACCAGGTGCTCACGATACCTCTTGATCTCTTCGATCTGCAGCATGTTATCCATAGGAACTCCTGGGAGACTGTGGGTCAGTGAATCAGCCCCTCGACTGGACCCCCAAAGCTGCTCGGGGACCGAGATCAGAAGTCAGAGGTCAGGTACACCAGTTCTCGGGCCACCTCTACTATTTCTTCGGCAGTATGCGGGCGGAACTATAGTGGATTGGCGATGGATGTACAGAGCATGCGACAGACACTCTACACGAGCATGCCTTGCTGCAGAAGTGCTGCGAAATCTTCGGCGCGCTGCTCACCGAGACGATCATGTTCCCCGTGCCCCACAGGCATTTCACCTTCGGCATTCCGAAAATGCTCCGCCCGTACTTCCGCTTCAACCGCGACCTGCTTAAGGACCTGTGCCGCTTGGCGCACGAATGCCTGCTCGAATACCTGCGCACCACGCTCGACCTTCCCGACGGCCTGCCCGGCATCGTCATGGCCATCCATACCTTCGGCGAGTACCTGGACTACCACCCCCACCTCCACGCCCTGGTCGCCGACGGTCTCTTCGCACGCTCGGGCCTGTTCTACGTCCTGCCCGATGCCGGCCTCAAGCCCCTGGAGGAGTTGTTTCGGGCGAGGGTCATCACGTTCCTCGTGGACAAGGGCCTCCTGCCGCCCGCGCGGGCCGAACTGCTGCGCGGCTGGGTGCATTCCGGGTTCAACGTGCATCGCAGTCGCCGGGTACTCCCTGACGAGCGCGAGGATCTGGAGCGCCTCGCCCAGTACATCATTCGCAACCCCTTCTCCGTCGAGAAGATGCAGGTCAATCAGGCAGGCGACTCGATCATCTACCGCTCCGCCATGAATCCCAAGATCCAGCGCAATTTTGAGGTCTTCACCCCCTGCGACTTCATCGCCGCCATTACGCAGCACATCCCGGACAAAAGCTTCCAACTCGTCCGGTACTACGGTTGGTACAGCAACAAGATGCGAGGTCAGCGCGACAAGCGCGCCGCCGTGACCTTCCCCCCGTGACTGGACAGTTCTTTAGGAGAGTCCGTGGGTGATAGTAGCCCCTCTGGTGTGGTTGTCCACCCTCTGCTCTGTCCCGTTGCGTTCCCCCCGAGGGGGGAACGCCGCG
>Ga0194125_10006778_pt1 | contig 16757 bp, 12 predicted proteins | sample TA2KigC250mmetaG_FD_148626 | JGI IMG/M metagenome (GOLD analysis project Ga0194125, IMG submission 148626) | Freshwater microbial communities from Lake Tanganyika, Tanzania - TA2015034 Kigoma Deep Cast 250m | ecosystem: Environmental > Aquatic > Freshwater > Lake | place: Tanzania: Lake... | reverse complement strand
CAAAAAATCCCGATGAAAACTGGATTTATTTTATCACTTTCAGATAATCTTTTTTTCAATACTTTTATTTTACCCTAAATGAAACGACTTACGCAAGAAAGTGTCGGAAATTAAAATGAAAAATAAAAAGTCGCTACTACAAAGATTAGTCAAAGCAAATTTAACAAAGCAGCAACTTTTGGAATTTTTTACCATTAGCTAAGGCGGGATGGACATCGTACCATTCTAAACCATTTTTATCATAAACTAAAATCGCCGTATTGTAAATGAGAAGTTGCGTGCGTTCGTCGTTTCTAACCTCTTTTGTTTTATACGACTCTATGAGATTTACATAATCCTCTTCTTCCACCGCTTTCTGATATGTCTCACAAAGCTCGTTAATCGTCCGTTGGGCGATATTTTTATTAATTTTCTCATCATGCTCACCGAGGGCGTCTCTGCATGCTTGCCTAAAGAGCCGTATTAGATCTCTCAAATGCCCGCCACTGGACAAAATAAAATCTCTCATTATTTCATCTGGATCCGTCATAATTTTGTCGGGGACAAATCGCTTCTCAAGGACTTGTGTCAAATGGGAAATGTTTCCTTCATTAGGAGTACCATCGCTATTCCTGACAGGAATCATTTTCATCTTTATTGGATCCGGTAAGCGTGTTCCTTCTCGACGATATAGCAAAGATATGGGGACAACATAAATAAAATGGCAATCTAAGCGACACAGATTCTGCTCGTTAGTATGAAAAAGGTCAGACGCTAAGTCAGGATGCAAACGGTCTAAATTATCAAAAATGATAACGAGTTCCCGATTGTCAAAGTCCTTACTGACCTTTGTTGCAGCAGATAACAACTCATCGACATGATGGATGAGATGCGGTAATTTTTGGTTTAATTCTGTACGGACCTCTTTCCGTTTCTCCCCGCCCGTCTTTATCGTCCCCACTAACTTCGCGGTGACAAATTTGAACCAATTCGGAATACCAATACCAGCCTCCGCCTGTAGTTCGGCTGAAGTTTTGCGCTCAACAATCTCAACGATTTTAGCGAACCAGTTAGCGACTTTCTCCAATAAGTCATTCGGAAGTCGTAATTTTTGTTCATTCATCCGTTCAAAAACAACGGTTGCAATGCCAAGCAAAAAATCGGGAAATCTGAAATCATTGAGGTCGAATACCTCTTCAGCATTAAAATAAAGCGGCCGGTATTCGTTTTCAATCAAGCCGATAAACCGATACAATTCCGTTGTTTTACCGTCTCCTCTGTAGCCCGTAAACAGTTGATGCATGCACTTATTTGCTCTACTATGTAAACGAAGCTCTATCTGCAGCTTTTGGACTACATCAATTCCGCGGGCGGCGGAACAGTCGAGATAGCGTGAGTCATTGTCATGTAATGGTTCAAGCGTTAACCTCTCCCAGGCATCCCAGGCGTTCTTCGCTGGAGACAAAACATTATTTTGTAGATTATTCATGTTTATTTCCCTCCTTTTTTTCTGCTTTTTTTCTGATTTTTCTTCATTCTTCATTCAGGCATACCTAAACGTTTGGCGTGAGTTTTGTGGAAACCAACCGTAGGGTGGGACGATGCACCATAAGCGTCAAGCTAAGTGAGTTTATCAGTTCCCCTCCCTTGACGGGAGGGGCTAGGGGAGGGTGAAAACAGAATCAGCAGATTTTTTCACCCCCACCTGACCTCCCCCGTCAAGGGGGAGGAAGGAGGGGGGCTGCGAATATGGTCTTAACTTGATGTGCATGGGGCAATATTCGCAGGATACCTACCGCTTTGATTTCACTTCCGCCCATGTAGTCGTCAATTTGCCCTCGGCCTTGACGGCATGTATATCTTTACCCTCCATGTGTTTCTTAATTTCATCCTGGCTGAGGGCGACATTTGAAAAGCGAATTTCGTCTAACATACCGGAAAAGCTTTCAGCAATTATAATATCAAAAGCGCCATTAATTTTGCCATCGGCAGCGGTTTGAACCAGCGGCTCGCCATCTATATACAGAATGATGTTTTTTCCGTCATAAGTCGCACTATAATACTGCCACGTTTCAGCTATGACGGCATCCGGCTTATTGGCATCTTTGCGGACAGCAGCCATATTATTGATGTCCCAGGTATAGCCAAGAGCCATCCAATTATTATCAATTCCGCAGATGTAGCTACCGTTTTGGACCCAACCCTTGTGAATCAGTCTCCAGTACGTTGCTGCTGGCACTTTATCGGGTTTAACCCAAAACTCAATCGTCAAGTCTTGCGCAACATTTAAGCTGTCAGAGATTGGAACAGTAATTTTATTACCGACAGTAAAAGAAGCCGCGCCTCCTACTTTACCGTCCCGTTCGAATTTGACATTGCCGCTTATTCGGCCATGATTTCCGTAAGGAGAAAGGTCTTGAATTTCATTTTTAAAGGAAACATCAAATTTGTACCAGAGGATTGTTGTTTCATCTTCTTTGGCATCTATACTTTGATACCAGACAAACGTGAGCGCTAAGCCCAATAAAATTACAAAATACTTTTGCATGTTAATCACCTTCTTTCTACTTTCCATGCGATTGGAGGGCATGTTTCAAATTTTCTCAAAAATTAGTTGACAAAGTGGCAAAGTGGCAAGAGGGCAAGGAGGCAAAGGGGCAAAGAACTATTAGCCATCTTGCCCAATTACCATCCGCCGAAAGGTAAACTATTTTCTGAAACATGCCACATACGGCACTTTTTTAATTTTTGATTTTCCCCCAAGTTGTAGATAGTTTGCCAACTGCTTCTACAGGGCTTGATGGGATATCAGGTCCATTGACATCAAAATCGTCGATATGAGAAGTGCAACCGTATATTCTTGCTCCCACTTTTCCTTTCTTTAGCTCTTTATCTTCTATGGCACTGATTAGCTTATCTTCGTAGTAACCTTCAAAGGTTTGCCCTTTTACAACGACCTTGAAACTGAACCAGCCTTGCGTGTCAATTTTCAAGGGGTCAACTTTGATTGAGGTGTATGTTCCTCCTACTTTCTTCCACCATTCTGCTTGTTGTCGCCCGCCTTCCAGCATGAACATATATTCACTTCCGCCATCGTCAGAAGCGCGGAAAGCGATAGCAATATTGTTAAAGCCACCCGGTTGCGTCAAACGGGCTTTGCACGCAATGGTATAATCCGTCCAATTCGACTCGCCTGCTATTGCGAGAGCTTCCCCTGCTTGGTCGCTGATTTTATAAGTATCCTTATCAATCTCACAAACTCCGCTAATAACCTTCCAATCTGCCTCCTGGGCTTTACTATTGAAATCCCAGAGCAATGCGTCTGATATGGTTGATAGAGACGCAAAGAATAGTAAAGAAAATCCAAGAATAGTGAGAATAGGTTTTATCTTCATGATTTTACCCTTCCTTATTATTAGATACCACAGAACTTATGGACGGACGCGGATAATGGGTAGCTGAAGTCACCAGACTTCAGGTTTTATTCGCGTTCGTCAATTAGAACAATGGTATCATGCCTTTCTAGAAAATTCAAACTAATAATAGCACTTTTCTATGACAAAATCAAGCAAAAAAACAAAAAAGAAACCGAGTTTCTCCGAGATTGCTTCGCTACACTCGCAACGGTTTCTCGCTGCAACTTTACTCAGGAAATTTACTTTTCAACTACAATCACCAATCGTTCGGGAGGAACCGTCACTGTAACCGGGAGCTTCGCGCTCTTGGAATCCTCGAACGGCTGGTAGATGCGAACTTCTCCTCTGTTGTTTCCTTCAAAAGCTACTACTAACGCTTCAAGTGGAATTACACCGAGGTTTACCAGCACACAAGCGCGTTTTCCCGTCTGAATATTCCGGAAAACGCTCCGCCTTGCAAGCCCATCGGCGATAAATTGTCCCTCCAAATGAACCTGCGAAGTATCCCAAAACTCGCCAAGGGAGACGGTGTCTATTAACTCGTCACGTATTCGGGTAATCTCCTTAATGTAGGCGGACAACTGCTTCATCGGTTTGTACGCCATCGAAGCGGTGTAATGCGCCGGACCGACCAGAAGATTGTGCCCGATTAGAACAGCGTTATTGACTACGTTGTAGTCATACGGCTGAGTTACACCCACACATGGCACCCATTGCGGAAAGGTGGTTTTTATGACCGAGTGAACGCCAGGCGACCACCATACAACATCGGTGTAAGATAACGTCCGGTCCCATGTGCTTTCAACAGATATACAGAAATCAGAGTTCACCGCTTTGCAAGCTGTCATCATTTCATCCAGAAACTGCAACATTCCTTCCCATGACGCCCTATCTGGACTTGTTTTGAGTTCAGGGTTGAAATCGAGTCCCACCGCCATAAACTTGTCAATATGCACCCCATCTGCGCCGATTTCGGCGAGCTTCTTTATCTGTCGGACAATAATTTCGCGAAATTCGGGGAAACCAGGGCTCACGCTTGCTAAGGGCCGCCTCGTCAGTCCAATCCTCGCGCCTAAAGTGCCCATGCCCCAGCCATACGGACCGTATTCGCAGCCCCATGGGTCCATCGACCTATACCGGTGTAGTTCTTTTTGATACCACTCGGTGTCAATATCTACTGGTTGAAGATTGACGAAGAAAAAGACCTTGACGCCCATCTTATGGCATTCACGGATACCCGCGGCAAGTTCATCCCAGGTTCCTAATCGTGGGTCAGGTTCATAGTGAGGATAACCGTTGTCATGTCCGCCCCAATGCCAACCGCTGATTAACACGGCTTTCACACCATAGTCTAAGGCGTCCTTAGCCCACTGTGGAATATCCTTGAAGGTAAAATTGACGTTTCCCTCTGGAAGCAGGAACATGGTATCCTGATAAGTTGTTTTCTGGCGCATCCAGCTTTTATGCGGGTCGGTGAGAGTAAAATTGGAGGTGAACCAATCGCGATAAATCATGGCTCCTTGATGCCAGTCGCCTTCATGGAATTGGACGACAACTGGCGGACCGTCGAAAGATTCCCCAGGATTGGTATATGGGAAACTAACCCAATTCAAGATGACGCCCATGGGGAGCCCGTTCAACTCTTCGGGCCGTGGCCAGTCGCTTAATGGGCGGCCGTTGGCGTTTCCAGGGTGCATTTCAAAATGCACAACCTTGAATCGGGGGACAGTATCATGAGAGGCGAAGTACATCCCTCGATTCACTTTCGGATTGTAAAGCACCGCCCAGGGCATGGACATTCGGCCTGGGTAGGAGAATGAATGTTCAGGGACAGGTGTTCCCAAATCGATGCTTCTCCCAAAATGCGTAAACATATCAGGGTTCCATTGGGAAAATCCAGAGGGTATCATCGCCTTGGTACTTCTGCGTTCATCAGTCTCGCCGCCAATTCCCATAGTGCCGCCCAAAATTGGATACCATATCTCCGCAACTTTATATTCCGTCCGGTTGTGAACGTTAATCCGAAACTGAACTTGATTTCCCACAAGTTCAATTCTCATGGCAACGTCTATATCAAATTCACCCTGCTGATTTGTGAGCGGCCCGTTCCAGCGAAGCGTCATATCGTTCGCTGTTTGTTCGACAGAAGTCAAATGCTGTTCTTTGCCGAAAATATAATTCGCCTCCGTGGCAAAAACTGGCTTTGTGCCAGGCAGAGGCAACAGCAACCGAAAGTTATCTGCGAGGCACGGTTCGACGATAAATTCAAAATTACCTATTTTGTCGAAAAGGCGGTTAATTACGCCATTTTGTGAATCAATTTCTAAGCAATAGTAATTATTCTCGATTTTCATAGTTTAGTTTCCTCCGATAATTTGAGGTAATATAGCCGCTGATTATCAGACAACGCTGATTATAAATAACCTATATAGCATATATCGGTTTTCGTGTTAAGTAAATTCCAAAAAAGTTTTTTTACTTTTTAAACCGCAGAGAACACAGAGAAGACGCAGAGGATACAGAGATAATCTTTTCTCTGCGTTCTCAGCGCCTCCTCTGCGACCTCTGCGGTGAGAAAAAACGACGTAGGAAAAGGTTATAATGTTTTTTGGAACTTGCTTAAGGAAAATCTGCATTTTAATTTCATACTTGACACCTGCCTAAAATGTGATTAAACTATATAAAATATTTGACCGAGGGAAAACATAATGAGAATTTCAGATGAACACAACATCCTTCAGATTGAAGGATTAAGTCAAAGAGGGCAAATTTTGAGCATCGTGGATTTGTTGAATGCCAACACTCTAAGCGTTGAAATGGCGGCGCATTTATTCTACATTATGTCGCATGGCGCATCTTTTTTGACTGCAGCGAAACCTGGGAATGCTGGCAAAACAACGCTGATGGCATGTATACTGATGTTTCTTCCACCAGATACTCGGATTGTGACAGTAAGTGAACCGTCCATGATATCGCAAGCGCTGCCAGGCCATCGTAACGAAAGATTATGCTATTTATGCCACGAAATAGGCGCGGGACATTGGTATGGTTATCTTTGGGGAGACGATGTCGGGAGATTTTTTAAACTCATTGACAAAGGTCGCTCAATAGCTTCCTGCATACATGCGGATACTCTTGATGAAATGAAGGAAATTCTCTTTTCGAGTGAACTAAAAGTCGCTGAAGAAAATTTTAGAAAATTAGATTTTATTTTATTCATGCATCTTGAACGAAACGGTTGGGAATACACCCGACGTGTTTCTACATTCTACGAAGCGACAGGCGCATCGTTCCAGCAAATCGAAAGTCACCGACCTCTGTTTATCTGGGACAAGAGTTCTGATGAATTCCATCAACAAGATGATTCATTACTATTGCAGACATTGGCGCGCAAGAAGGGAATAGCTCAAAAGGAAATCCAAAGGCAATTGGCAGAATGTGAAGATTTTATGAGGTGGCTTATAGAGCAAAGAATAAACGATTATCGGAAAGTGCGTAAGGAGATTGTGAGATTTTATGAATGTTTCATCCTATAAATGGCTATTCGGAGGTGTCAAGTCACATGAAACGAGTAATATTCATCCTACTGATATGCGCCTTGCTTGTGCATCTGCATGTGTGGGCGCTTGAAGATGTTACCGTCTTAAAAGAAGATGTAACAGTTTTGATTAAAAAGCTGGAAGATGCAAATGAATCTATACGGCAAGAGGCAAGGAAACAATTGTTGGATATAATTTGGCAAAAAAGCGTGCGTCCTCTCGCAGAGAAAAAGGAATTTGAGGAAGGGGATATATTATTAAGTGATATCGATGGAAATGGAACTATAGAGATTATAGCGAGTATAAAAGCGTGGCTGGATGGCTATATAGCTGTTTTGGATGAAACTCTGTCCACTATTCAGGTAATAGAAGTAGGTGAAGGAGACGTTACCATGCAAGTTAAGGTAGTGAAGATAACTAATTTACTTGGAGAGGAAGAGCAGGCTCTCATAATCGAAGGCAAATATGGAGGCAGCGCTGGGTATAATAGGTGGATAGAGATTCACCAGTGGGGACAAGGGAAGTTCACCAAGGTTTGGTCGAGAAGTATCGAAGAATCTTGGTATTGGTTTAGAGACGCTTTTGATAGATTTAGCGTGCCTACTGGAGGAACTTGTGCAAGGGCTAAAGTGCAAATCGTCGATTTAGACCAGGATGGGATAAGAGAGATTGTGAGAATATGGGAGATGTACAAAAACGAATGGAGCTCATGCGAAGTAGAGGAACTGAGCGGTGGAGAAACTGTTGAATGGGTACAAAAATTAGAGCGCGCGAAAGTCGAGATAGAGATGGGAGGCAGTTTAGATAGAATATTAGATAGATTAGATATAACAACTGAGACACATCCAGTTAAATTTGAATCTGATGTGAATTTCGACAAGGTCACATCAGGATACGAGACTTTCCGTAGATTCAAAGAGACCTACTCTTGGAACAAGGATTTTAACCGTTACATACAGCATACAGTTCGCATTACCAAAGATACAACGGTAATGGTCGATAAAGAATCTGTTTCTATTGCCTCAGGAACAGTAGTGGGTGTTTTAGGTAATGATTTTCAAGAAGGTTTCAATCCTGATTCTGTTGATGTGGTTTTACCGGACGGTCGGATTGTATCGGTTGACAAAGGAATGACAACGAGTAATTTTCAAAAATAAGATTGCGCTATTGTAGCCTGTGGTTTAAACCACAGGCAAACTTCAGTCGTTTTTCGCAGGCGAACGACTAAAGTCGTTACTACAATTACGTATACTTTTGAAAAAGTAACTATTACTATTATGCGACTGCAAATTCGGTGAACGGGCGCCTCTCAAGTGGGTGAAAAGCCAGGACGATATCATCTTTGGGAACACCTTCCTCTAATAAGTCAGTGGCAATGCCATTTTCCGTCCAATCTTCTTCGACCCAAATCTTGCCATTACGCAGACGAACAAACACCTGCGCGCTACGCACACACCGATATTGCGCCCAGGCCACATTGAGCAATACATAGTGGTCTCGTTCTTCATCGAAAACACAAATGGTTTCATGATTCGGCGATGGTGTACGATTGGCCCATGCTGAAAACTCGGATAGCAGGCGCTGTTTTACAGTAGCAAGTAGACCTCCAAAAATAATTCATGCCACCAATTCGTTGTTTCCAAGAAGTTTTTCCTTCTATTTCTATTGAACCTAATCTCTAAAATATGATAAAATAAAAAAGGTTACTAAATTATAGCATAACAAAACAGAAATTTCAAGACGATAGTTTAGTTTCAGAAATTCCTCAGTGTTTCTTTTGATTAAACTTTTCTTTTTAAAAGAAAAGTTTGGTTTAGTTTGACAACAAGTCAATTGCAACCTGTCTGCGCCGTGCATAGCGCGGCAGGAAGGGAGGTTACTATGACACCACATTTTCTTTTGTATCTTTTCTTTTTGGTATTGGTTGGCCAACTTGTTGGTATTAAGCTGTGCTATGGAAAGTCCAATGATGGTTCACAAAACAATATACGTATAGAGACGCCAGAAATCAAGGGTAGCTCTATGCTTTCCGATTACATTAGAAAACAAAGTTCTACTCTTCATACGCGTTATAAGAGGGATTTTGAGTCCAAAGAAGAATTTGAGCGATATCGACAAGAAACCGTCAAAAAACTACGTCAATCGCTCGGCTTGGAGCCCTGGCCGGAGAAAAATTCACTGAACCCGCGTGCGGTTGGCAAGATGGAGAAAGATGACATTGTTATTGAGAAAGTCATCTTTGAAGCTCGGCCTGGCTATCTTATAAACGCCGTGGTCTTTATCCCAAAGAACGCTGAATTTCCGGTTCCTGCAATTGTCAATCCTTATGGCCATTGGCCGGATAAGTATCAGGAGGAAGTGCAACTGAGATGTATCCAATTGGCGAGGAGGGGATATATTGCTTTAACCTATGACCCGATTGGCCAGGCTGAAAGAGCCTGGCTTGGAGGCCACGAAGATGTTCGGCGTCAAGCTATTTTATCGGGTCATTCTCTGTCGGGTATGATGTTCTGGGATACTATGCGCTGTATCGACTATTTGTATACTCGCCCGGATGTAGATAAAAACGGCGTCGGATGTATAGGATTATCGGGCGGTGGATTCAACACGTTGTATACTTCTGTTTTGGATGAACGCATCAAAGTAAGTGTGCCTACAGTTTACGCCACCAATTTTGAGATGCTTATTCAGCGTGGTTCAGCGGGTTGTTGCGCTTATCTGCCCAATCATGCCACCTACGGAGAAATCGACGATATGTATGCTCTCATTGCTCCCAGACTACTACTGATTCTCGCGGGAGGCGAAGAGGACAAGTGGTTAAGCGGAGGGGCAATGCAAAATTATAAAGTCGCTAAAGGCAGCTACCAGCTTTATGGATTGGATAGGTTAGACGTTTTTATTGATGAATCCGTTGGACATACTCTGAGCAAACCGATGCGGGAGAAAATGTATTTCTGGTTCAATAAAGGGCTAAAGGGAGACGATAATCCTGAACATGCAAAAGAAGATTCAATTCCTGAACTTTTCGACCGCCAGAAAGGAGAATTGGACGTTTTTGGCGACTATCAAAGCCGAGGGAAATCACTTGTGGATATCAACAAAGAACTTGTTATGGAATTGCAAAAGGATTGGCCGCGTCCGGAAAAGCAAGCAGAGATTGAGATTTACCGGGATTCGCCGCGGCGGAAGTTGCATGAATTGTTAGGGGATATATCCAAATTCGATGTAATCGGAGAAGTTATAGAGATAGAAAACTATGATAACTATTCGGTTGAGAAAATTCAGCTTACCACAGAAGCAGGGATTACTCTACCAGCTCAATTGTTCAGACCGGCTCAAGATAATTTATCAGGAATCATCCTCTACATTCGCACTGACGAAACAATTTCTTCACTCCAACCGTTAGCTCAAACAATCCGCCAGTTTTTAGCGTCAAATTATGCCGTCTTTTTTGTTCGCGTTCGCGGGACGTGGGAAACAAACTATAAAATAGAACCAGAAACCGAGTTTTTGGGAAAAACCATGTCCTCGAACCCTTCGCTTCGCTCGAGGGTAAACTTCGTGAAGGATCGGTTTCTCTATCGTGATACAGAGCTATATTCTTTAGCATTGGGAAAGAACCTCTTTGGCATGCGAGTGTATGATTTAATCCAAAGCGTTGAGTATATCAAAAGTCGCGACGAGATAAAAAACTTGCCAATTATCTGTGTCGGCGAGGGTTTGCGTGAAGGGTTGCTTGCGACTTATGTCACGGCCTTAGATTTGAGAATCTCTTCACTTATCACAAACGGTAGTCTGATTTCCTATCAGTATTTCCTGGATAATGCGCTCTATCCTTCGCATGAATTTTTCGTTCCGCAGATTCTCCGATACGCGGATACACCCGAAATATTAGCGGCTATTGCTCCAAGAAAAGTTTATCTGATTAACGCTTCAGGCATCATCACTGACCGCAACGGCAACTCATGGCAAGAAGGACACGCTTTGCCCCAGGCTATTGTCAATCAGACCTTTGAGTGGACAAGACACATCTACCGGTTAGCAGGTATGCCTGATGCGTTTACAATTTTATCGGGAATGATTTCTTATACAGATGTCCTATTGCACGAGTAGTGCTTCAACGATTACTGTGGTTCAAGATAATCTCAATACCCAGACACCCGCTTCCTTCTACAAAGTCTTTAAACCAGAGGAAGCGTTTGCGCTGGCTCAAAGATTTGTAATGCATTACACGCCCCAAAATGCTTCCTGGCTTAATATGGCTGAGATAGAACTGGCAGCGTTGTCGAAACCATGTTTCGAGCGACGTATCTCAGATACGGAAACACTCATAAACGAAGTTTCTAATTGGGTTTTACAGCGTAACCAGAAGTGTATAACAGTCAACTGGCAATTTACCAATCAGAAAGCCAGGGAGAAATTCTCTCGCTTTTATCCAAAACTATCATAATTTATTTAACAATGCAGTAGTGCATTGTAACATAAGTCTTGACAAGTTTAAAAGCTAACCACCAAGGCACTAAGACACGAAGGAATAGTTTTTTCTTTTCTTTGTGTCTTAGTGTCTTGGTGGTTAAGAAAATCGAACTTGTCATAATTTATTTTACAGTGTAGTAGTGCACTGTAAAATATATTTTGGAGTGCATCAGTCTCTCTTGAGCCTGCGAAGGTTCTCGCACGTGCAGAAGCAAATCTCCCCTCTTATCCCCCCTGTGGGGGGCGCTTACTTCTGCACTCCAGATGTCAAAAAAGAAAGGGAGGTTAAAATCATGTCGGGCAAAACTTTAATCTCAATTTGTGTTTTTACAATCATGGTAACTCCAATTTGGCATGCAAATGTAGCTGATGCCCAATTGGTTGAAAGAGGGCTGGTTAGTTACTGGGCATTTGACAAGGATACTATAGAAGGTGGTATTCTCAAAGATGTTTGGGGAAATAACGATGGAAAAATTTATGGTGACCCCAAAGTAATAAATGGGAAAGTCAAAGAATCTCTTGAGTTTGATGGTGTGGATGATTATGTTGAAGTGCCAGACAACGATAGTTTAGATATGGGAAAATCCGATTTTAGTATCTGCGCATGGATAAAAACTGAGGCTAAGGAGGTTTTTGATTTTATGGCTGTCATCTTCGGCGATGGAGATATGATGGGCGGTGGCGACCCAAGCTATTCAATTCTATTGTTCTCCAAAACGATGCCAGCTTTTGAGTTGTATGATTTAAAGACATATCTTGACCGTGATGGACACAACTCACAGAAGCCTGTGAACGACGGCAAGTATTACCACCTGGCCTGGGTTTTTGACCATGACAAAGATTGTTCAATTTATATCAATGGTAAATTTGATATAAAATACGATATCTCAATGATAGGCGACTTAAATAATAATCAAGACAGTATGATAGGAAATCAGCCTACAAGAGATTTTTTCTTCCCTGGGGTTATAGATGAACTCGTCATCTACAATAGAACCTTGAGTGAGGCTGAAGTAGCAAAGAATTTCGATGCCAAAGGTCTATCTGTGGAGCCTATGGTTAGAGTTACTCTTACCTGGGGAGAAATAAAAAAATCAACATTCTAAAGAGAGAAAGGGGAAATTCATGAACAACATCCGCATCACTCAAATCGGTACTGACGGCGATAACAACGCTTTTTTTCCTTCCCCAGGCGGAGGGAAAATTTGCACTGGCAAAGATGGGAAAAGCACTTTTGTGGCATACGCCAGTGCTTCGGGAGCAGTAACTCTATCTTTTGATGGAGACGTATGGAGCCGAGGCGCGCTCCTGCCTATCTCTCGACCTTACATGGTCATCGATAGCACAGGATTTATTCACATCTTCGGTCTGGGAGAGAAAGGGGTATGGCATTTTCAATCCCAAAAGCCAAATTCTGTCGTGTATTTTGATAATGGAGAACGTATTTATCCACCTAACTATTCTGCCGCGGCAATTGATGTAGAAGATACGCTATATTATTTCGGCGCGGGGCTTGAAGGGTTTGCCTTCGTGAAAAAGCCACAGGGCGGTTCATGGACGCCGCCGTTCAAATTGGTAACCGGAGGCATCTACCCCGGTGTTTTCATCCATAATTCCACTCTCCATCTGATTTATTGCGGCTGGAATCCAATCTCACAGCTCTATGAGGGAGTTTATTATATGAAGTCCGAAGACAAAGGGGAGACCTGGCAAAAGAGTGACGGTGCCCCTTTGAATATTCCCGTTCAGCATAAATCTGGGCAGGAGGAATTGCTCTGTTTAACCCAGAACACAGGCGGTGGCGAGGCAAATACACACGACTTATGTATCATGGTTGACTGTGAAGGGAAAGTACACGTTCTCTATTGGTACAGCCGTCCTTATTTTATTGCCTTTGGAACTGCGGCTGGAGGCAAAGAGGAGCCGAACGTGCGCGTCAAGCATCTCCGCCTTGACAAAGATGGCTGGAAACATAACCACCTCTGTGAAGCACTGGACAGAGATGTAGCTTATGCTGTAATGACACAGGTTGAGCGAGGCGAAATCCCGCAAAGCGGGGACAACAACGGCAGAAGAATACACACAGTAGTCACTCACAAGCACGTATCCGATGCGTTTTACGATGTGGGGTATCTATTTAGCGACGACAACGGGGAACATTGGTCAGCGATTCAGCCAGTGACAACGGATGCAAACAAACGCAAACTCAGTTATGCTCATCCTGCTATCAACCGCGGCTCAAACCGCAATAAAATCCAGTTTGTTTTCAATATGTGGACAGGCAAGAATCCTTCTCCCATTTATTACGGGGAAGTAGAAGTATGAAAGAAAATTGGCATGCTCCAGACAATAGTCCCCCTTAGTAAAGGGGGGTAGGGGGGTTGTTACATTTCGGCGGAGGGTAATTGGGCAAGAGGGCTAAAGGGCAAAACGGCAAGACGGCTAAATGGTACAACGGCAAGAACTTTTGCCATCTTGCCATCTTGCCATCTTTCCGTCTTGCCATCTTGCCACTTTACCTTTTTACCCCTTTTCGTCAAAATTGCGTCACAATTACCGCCTTACTCAACAGTGCTATTGCGACTGTTCCCATTCCAATCAATCCCGTTCCGCAGGTGAAACCAGCAGCTAACACCGGGTTAAACATAAACCATCTCTTTAGACCAAAGCGTTTTATCATGTAGAACCGGCCTACAAGCGCGCCAATCAATAAAGGAATATATCCGCCTGGGTCGCCACCGATGCCGCCTATAAGTCCATAAAAATACATGCTCTTCCCTGGAAATACGAGCCACAGCAACCCATACAAAACAAGCGATGAAGCTAACCCTGCCGATACATAAGTACCGCGAATCGCTTGAATCATTTGTCCGCGTCCATCGCGCAAAGCGGTCACCCAGAGACATGAGTTGGTCGCGTTTATCGGCCAGAAATATTGCACATACGGATACTGCGCCGACGGAATGGGCGCTAACTTCCAGATAAAGTGCCACACTAAAATGCCAGAAACCAGCAAGATGGGCAGCGTAATTAAACTCGCAGCGATAGAACTGGTAAAACGCGTGCCGGTCAATTCACATACCCGCCAATGCTGTGTTCCTCCACCATAGTCTTCGATGGGGAAAGGCGCAAACCAGATATCAATCTCTTCATATCGGCTGATGATGATGGCACTTTCTCGAATATACGGGACATCAAACAGTCGCCGACTCAAAATGCCATACGCTCTGGCGTTAATATATGAATCTATCGGGGTGTAAATGAACGCAAAACCGAGCAGGAAAGCTAACGGAAAGTTGGGAATCATCCAGTGTATAAGATAGACATATCCTGCCATTCCGACCACCCACATTCCGCCTGCGAGCCATATTGGAAAATCCCCTCTGCCCGGTGGCGTTCGCAGCGAACCTCGCTCTCCCGCTTCTTTTTGCCTTGCTTCTCTGAATTTGATAAACATTGGCGCAGCAACAGCTAAACCGATAACCGCAAAGGCAAAGCTTTTGCCAATGCCAAAACTAAACCAGAAATCTAAGGAGTTATACAAGCCTGTCGAGCGCATATCCAGGCCAGGCTTCCACAGATGAAGAATTTCATAACGGTAGAGGATTTGCGGGTTCAGAATAAACTGGGTAAAAACTGCCCCCATGAATTGGGTTATTATCACTGGGAATGGCATCACGAAACCGGAAAGAATTGCCGCAAAGTTGGTCGATAGCGCGAATATGCCTGTGGGCGCAAACCCCTCAATACTCTGCGTAAAGTCAATAACAGGAATGGGCAATATCTGAATCGGCTTGGACATCATCACACCCGTCAATGACGGGACGCCGATGTATATTGCCCCCCAGAACAGGCCTGCCATCGAACCCAAACTGAACACCCGCCAACGCCAGGTTTCCTCTTTTCCCGTCGTTTCTGCCAGCGCCGTAGCCCCTTGAGCGGACACTGGCGCCATCGGGAAAGGTAGTCGCTCTAAATCGGCGGTCAAGCGGAACATCAAGTACGGGCCGCCGATTCCTCTCAAGTTACCAAGCGCCATACTTATCAGCATGATGCCTATCGGTAGAAACCAATCGGCATGAATCAGACTCCTTGTCGCTATTGCTATGGAATCTTTCGGCGGAACAACCCAACGAGGGATTTTGTCCGCTATCTCAAAATTTTCGGCCTGGGGTGTTTGGATCAGATAAGCGTTCCAGATATAGCCGCTGTACATCCCGCCAGCGCTTACTGCCGCTCCTGCCAGACCCAGCAGAATATACAACTCCTGTCGTTTGGCTGTGGTAAAGGAGCGACGCGCCAATTCCGTAAACAAAATGACCGCAACCCACGGCGCCGCTGCGCCACCGCTATCCTGACCTGAGATTAATTGTAAATAAATAGAACCAGGCATCATGATCAAACCAATGAATATAGCACCAAGAATAACTTTCCAGGTCAAACCAGATTCAAAGGTTCTTATACCATCGTCAACATCATAACGTTTAGCCCACGCTTGCCATTCTTCAGCTTGCGTTTCTCTTACTTTTCTTGCCAAATGTCTTCACGGTTAAAAAACTTGATAGAAAGTAAAGTTTTTTAACCTGCCTCCTTTCATTAAACTTATTGCCCGCTGACCTTGTGGTACACTAATCCTAACAATCACTGGACGACTGAATTGGAAGGGGATTTAGACCCCTCCCAACCTTAGATACCGCAGATTTTATGGACGAACGGGCATGTCGAATAGCAACTTTGAACCTATTTTTTTTCTTTATCTCTGAAAAATTCTTCCCAAAAATGGGCTGCAAATATCCCCAGGGCTATTACACCCATTGAGATAAGTTGGTAGGTTATATCACCTTTCATAACAATGATTGAAAGTGCCCAACCTGCCGAACCTAATATAATAAGAAAAGCAACTACAATGTACATAAGCTGTTCTCCTCATTCATATTGCCAATCCGTTGGCCTTGTGCTCATCCAGACTTCTACTAATAGCAGCATTAACGAGCGCAAGGCAAACAATTAATCAGCAATACAAATCACAAAATGAGTATTTCTATTTTAACATTCCCTGATACCATTATGCAATGTTTTTTTTATCCAAACTTTTCTTTAAGTTTTGCTTAAACTTTTTCTAAAAGTTTGGAGTTTGATCAAAAGAAATAATTGGAATAAAAAGTTCCATCATAAGAAACACTGAGGAATTTCTAAGTAATTATGAAACTGGTTTTATATTTTTGAAACCGCAGAGGACACTGAGGAACAACCCCCTGCCCCCTTTGTTAAGGGGGATTAAGGGGGACACAGAGAACGCTGAGTGGTTACTGGTGATTGGTGAGTGACGTAGTTTATCAATCACCAA
>Ga0194125_10006777_pt1 | contig 16758 bp, 13 predicted proteins | sample TA2KigC250mmetaG_FD_148626 | JGI IMG/M metagenome (GOLD analysis project Ga0194125, IMG submission 148626) | Freshwater microbial communities from Lake Tanganyika, Tanzania - TA2015034 Kigoma Deep Cast 250m | ecosystem: Environmental > Aquatic > Freshwater > Lake | place: Tanzania: Lake... | reverse complement strand
ACGACGACCACTCCCAGGAGAATATAGATTCCTTCCATGCCTGCTCCTCTATACAGAATCAAACTCAAAACCCTAAACACAAAATCCTAAATAAACCCAAATCTTAAAACTCAAATATTTAAAAGTTCTTACGCCATGCCATTATAAGTTTGTAATTTGAGCATTTGAGTTTGTTTATAGTTTAGTGTTTTGAGTTTAGGGTTTACTTCCTTTTTTTCAAATTTTAATCTCAAAACCCTATTGGGTTCAATCCATTCTGGATTAGGGATGTTGAATGATCAGATGTCCTTCTACTCTGCTCTCAAAAGGGTTGGTTACGGAGATTTTCCATAACCTCTCCTGCTGAGATGCTCCTGTGAAAAATGGCAGTTCGATTTTAAGCGGACTTTTCCCTGAAACGTAAGGAAAATCCTTAACATTTTCTGGTTCTCCGAAAGAAAGCTTCAGGGAAGTATCCGCTCCCTCCCATCTCACTTCCATCTTTATTTTTTCTGAAAATGCTTCATCCTTTAGGGGAAAGATGGGAACAAAAAATGAAAACTGTTCCCTCCCCTGCGCTCCGATCTGAAAGGGAAAGATGATGAATCTTCTTTCGAGAACATTATTCTCCATCCGGATGTCATCCGGACGAAGCTTTGGGGCGATGGAGACTTTTATCTTCGAGATCCCCTTGAGGCTAACCCGATAGGGGGGCGAAAGGGTGTACAGGTTTTTAGAATAGGCCTTGAGTTCCTCTGAAATGAAATGTTCAAAATCTGAAATCTTCCGGTCATTCAAATGAATCTGAACCCGGAAGATGACACCCTTTCGAAGGTCCACCTCTCCTGCGTTGGAGAGGATGATACTCAGTTCCAGATCCTCTGTCAAATCAAAATCCTTGATCATAATGTCCGGACCAATGGGAAGCCCTTCGAGGATCTTCTTAAACTGGTTATTCTTTTTGTCCAGTTCTCTGAGATCAGGGGAAGTATTCAGTCGGACCTCTACCTCATGTTTTCCAAAAATGGAAAATGGCGTGGACAGGACAATACTTTGCTGGGGTTGAAGGAGAGCCATGTCGGAGAGGCTCTTAAGTTCATACTGCTTTTCAAACCGACCATCCACATGCAGGATCAATCCCCCGCTTTCCATCGGAAATGGGGCGGTGCCAATGTTGGTGAGGGTGGCAATCAAATGTCTCTTCTGTATGAGAAAAAGGTTTGAGATCGTGATGTCAGGAAGGCTTAAAGGTTCCTTAGCGGGTTCGGTTGGTATCGGGGCGGGCGTGAGATGACTCAGTTCCTCTTTCTTAATTTTTTCTTCCTCCTTCTTCCCCTCCTCCTTTACCTCTGCCTTCTCGACCTTCTCTGTAATTTTTTCTTCCAAGGGAATCCCGGAGAGATATTCATCGAGATAATAAATGAACTCTGCGGAAACGGGGGGAGATAGGGGCTGGACCGTCATTCTGGTTGAACACCCGAAAAGAAAGAGGAAAAAGGCGAGAAATAGGATCGCTCCTTGTAACATGAATCGAATCCCAACCTCCCTGTCCAATAAGATATCTCATCGCTCTATCAAAAGCAAGCCATTTGACCAGCATCCATCGCCCTCCTATTGCTATCCGAAAAAACTTCGTTTATAGTTTCTATCAAATATTATTTGAGGAGGAGATTGCTTTATGAGAACGATCAGGTTTTTAATGTTGATTTTCTTGGTGTTAACACTGGGAATGGTATGGGCAGGTTGCGCAAAACCGCCTGAAGCAGAGAAAGAAGCGGCTAAAAATGCAATGGATGCTGCCATCTCTGCCGGCGCAGAAAAATATAGCCCAGTTGATCTGGAGGCTGCCAGAAAGATATGGAATACTGCAGAATCCCAGATGAAAGAGAAGAAGTATAAGGAAGCGAAGCAGGGGTATATTGATGCCAAAGCAGCTTTTGAAAAGGCAGCCGCAGCTGTTGAAGCCGGGAAGAAGACGGTGACCGATCAAGCGAATGTCGCCTTGAAGGCTATTCAAGAAGATTGGAAAAAATTGCGTGCGACCGCCAGCAAGATGGAGAAAAAACTGAAAGACAAGAAACAGGCCTGGACAGCTGATGTCAAGGCGATCAATGACGGTTTGACAAAATCAAAAGAGATGATTGCCACAGCACCTGCCGAAGCCAAAGCGAAACTGGATGAACTGAAAGCCCTGATCGAAAAATGGGGAGCCACCTTCAAAGAGATGGCTAAACCAGCCCCAAAACCTGAAACAACAAAAAAGAAAAAGTAGCCGTGAGGCCTCTTGGAGTATCACTTTCAATTTAGAGTGGAGACGAAAGATGAAAAAATGGATTGACCTCAGAAGTGACACCGTCACACGACCTACCCCAGCCATGAGAAGGGTGATGGCAGAGGCAGAGGTAGGAGATGATGTCTTCGGTGAAGACCCTACGGTCAACGCCCTCCAGGAAAGAGTGGCTAAATCGCTTGGGAAAGAGATGGCCCTCTTTGTTCCTTCAGGAACCATGGCCAATCAACTGGCAATTAAATCTCATACCCACGCGGGTGATGAGGTGGTCATTGAAACCACCTCCCATCCCTATAACTTTGAGGGGGGAGGAGGGGCAGTCCTTTCCGCAATTCAATTCCACTGTCTTAAGGGTGTCAGGGGAATTCTCGATGCTTCCCAGATCGAAGAAGCCATCCGGCCGGATGACCACCACTTTCCTGTAACACGACTCATCTGCCTCGAAAATACCCATAACCGGGGAGGGGGAGCCATCTATCCCATTGAGAAAATGGCAGAGATCCATCGGCTCGCAAAATCAAAAGGCCTTCTGATTCATCTTGATGGGGCCAGGCTATGGAATGCCTCCGTCGCCACTGGAATTCGTCCCCATGAATATGGTCAATGGGCTGACTCTGTCTCGGTCTGTCTCTCAAAAGGATTGGGGGCTCCTATTGGATCTCTGGTCGCAGGTTCTAAGGAATTTATTCACCGGGTCCACCGTTTTAGAAAGATGTTCGGAGGGGGAATGCGTCAGGTTGGAATCATAGCCTCTGCTGGTCTTTATGCCCTGGATCACCACATGGATCGTCTGAAAGAAGACCATCAGAATGCAAAACGTCTTGCAGTTGGATTGAAAGAACTGAAAGGAGTTTCTCTTGATCCAAGGCATGTGGAAACCAATATTGTCATATTCGATGTAATGGAAACTGGGAAAACAGCGTCTCAGATCGCAGAAACCATGAAAGGCCAAAATGTCCTCATCCATCCCTTTGGAAAAACACAAATTCGTCTGGTCACGCATCTCGATGTCACGGAGGAGGATATTGAGACCGCCCTCAAGACATTTAAGAAGGTTTTGGGATAGAAGGGAATGGTGAACCAATAACCAAATTCCCTGCCTACCGGCAGGCAGGCAAGCACCAATAACCCAATAATAACCAATGACCAAAATTCAAAACCGGATTGAGGAATATTTGTTTGGGTCATTTGAACATTGGTTATTGGAGCTTATTTGGAAATTGTAATTTGGTTATTGGAATTTGCCAGACTCCGGCGCAAAAAGCCATCCCTCACTCATATCAATGAACATGGAGTTCCAACCAATCATTGTACTGGTGACTTGTGGCTCTGAAGAAGAGGCATTAAGAATTTCAAATACCCTTGTTGAGGAGAGACTCGCTGCCTGTGTTAATCTCATCTCTCCAATCCGTTCTATTTACCGCTGGGAGGGAAGGATATGGGATGAAAAGGAATGGCTTCTCGTCATTAAGACGCAGAAGAAAAAGTTCGATGATTTAGAGAATAAGGTAAAGTCCCTTCATTCCTACTCCGTCCCTGAAATCATATCCCTTCCCGTTATCGCAGGTTCCTCTTCCTACCTCGAGTGGCTTCTGGAAATGACCACATAGTTAATTTCGGATTGCGGATTTCTGATTTCGGAATTTATTAGAGGAGCGTCGGTTTCTTCTGATGGAAGTCCGTGTTTTGCTCGAAGGTAAAGGCTGCCTGTAAAATTTTCCCTTCGTCGAAATGTTTTCCCATGATCTGGAGGCCAATGGGAAGACCCTCTCTGCTCAGTCCGCAGGGAATCGAAATGGCCGGGATTCCGGTCAGGTTGACCGGAATCGTTAAGATATCGGAGAGGTACATCTGAAGAGGGTTTTCTACCTTTTCTCCAACCAGGAAAGCTGGCGTTGGTGCCGTGGGAGTCACAATCACATCCACTTTTTCAAAGGCCTTCTCAAAATCGTTTCTCATCAGGGTTCTGACCTGGGAAGCCTTACGATAATAAGCCTCATAATATCCTGCCGAAAGAACATAAGTCCCTAATATAATCCTCCGTTTCACCTCTTTGCCAAAACCTTCCGCACGTGTCCGGGTATACATCTCCATCAGGTCTTCATGCCCTCTGGAGCGGAAACCGTATTTAACCCCATCGTAACGGGCAAGGTTAGAACTCGCCTCTGCAGTGCAGATGATATAATAGACGGCTACAGCATAAGGGGTATGGGGGAGTGAAATCGCTTCTACTTCTGCGCCTAAATGTTTTAATAGGAAAACCGCCTCTCTGACCGACCTTTCGACATCTGGGTCCATCCCTTCGATGAAATACTCATCCGGAATCCCGATTCGAACCCTCTTCACATCATTGATTAGGAATCGCTTATAATCAGGAACCTCGACATTGACCGAAGTGGAGTCAGAGGGATCATAACCGCTGATCCCGCCAAGCAGGATGGCACAATCCTCCACATCCTTTGTGATGGGGCCGATCTGATCCAGCGAAGAAGCAAAGGCCACCAGCCCGTATCTGGAGACCCTGCCATAGGTCGGTTTTAATCCAACCACGCCACAGCAAGATGCAGGCTGTCTGATTGAACCTCCTGTATCTGTGCCGAGGGCCGCAATGCATTCATCCGCTGCCACAGCGGCAGCAGAACCGCCACTTGACCCTCCGGGGATACGCTTCAAGTCCCAGGGATTTCGTGTGGTATGAAATCCCGAATTTTCCGTGGAGGACCCCATGGCAAATTCATCCATGTTCAATTTGCCGAGGAAGACAGCCTCCCTCTCTTTTAGTTTTTTAATGACAGTACCATCATAAAAAGGAATATAATTCCCCAATATCTTCGAGCCACAGGTCGTTCTTACTCCTTTAGTGCAAAAGATGTCTTTAAGCCCAACCGGAATGCCTGCAAGGTCCCCTATTCTTTCTCCTTTGGCAATCTTCCGGTCCACCTCATCCGCCTGGCGAAATGCCTCCTCCTCCGTCAGCATGAGATAGGCTTTAATCTTTCCATCCGCCTCTCCGATTCTCTTGTAGAGGGCCTCGGTCGCCTCCCTTGAGGTTACCTCTTTCCTCACAAGAAGGTCATGGAGTTCGTGGATGGTTAGTTCGTGAAGTTTCATTACCACTCCATAATGAACTAAAGTGTCTAAAGTGCGCTTAGGTTTTAAAACTTAAAATATAGTCCTTATAACTTTAGGCAATTTAGTCACTTTGCAACTTTAGCCACTTTCTTTACTCAATAATCCTTGGCACCTTTAAATGGTCATCTTCCTGATCAGGCGAAATGCCTAGAACCTCTCCCCTGGGAAACGAGGACTTGACCTCATCCTCCCTGAAGACATTGACAATGGGAATGGCGTGAGAAGTCGGCTCTACGCCTCTGGTGTCAAGCCGATTCAACTGCTCCATATAGGTGAGTATCTGCTCCAGCTGGTCTCCGAATGTCCTCCTCTCCTCTTCGGATAGTTCAAGTCGGGCCAGCCTCGCCACTTTCTCGATGTCCATCTTCATTGTTTGAGACTCCTATAGAACAAATAATCCTCCACAGGTAATCAGGTTACCAGGAAATCAGGAGGCAGGATACCAAACTATCAGAATATCAGGTAAAAGAAACTTTAAGCCTGATAACCAGATATCCTGATAACTATAACCTGTTAACCTGATTCTCTGATAACCAATGGCCGTGCTTCCGATATTTCTTAATCTAGCATCTCTTTGATTTTGACCAGGCTCCCTTCCAGTTTTTCACGCTGGGAGAGAAATTCCCCTGCCTTCTCTCTCACTTCCTGGACGACTTCAGGAGGAGCCTTTGAGAGAAACTGCTCATTGGAAAGTTTCTTCATCACAAAAGCGCTCTCTTTCTCAATCTTCAGGATCTCCTTCTGAAGCCTTTTCGCCTCCTCCTCCATCCGGGCCCGGTCCATCGGGACAAAGATCTCAACATCCCGCACAACCGCATAGGCGCTATAAAGGGGTTTCTCGATATTCTGTCCAATATTCAATTCTTTTACCGATGCGAGGAATTGAATGAAATCGTCCTGTCCCCGTAACCGCTTCACTGCCTCATCACTCTTCGTGCGGAGATGGACGGAAATCTGTTCTGAGGGCGGAAGGTTCATCTCGCCCCGGATGTTCCGAAGACCATTGACCACCTCTATGACCCAGGCCATTTCATCTTCCACCCTTTGATCGTCATAGCGTGGATCGGGTTTTGGAAATTCAGAAACCATAATCGATTCATTTTCTTTTTGAACAGGAAGTCGCTGCCAGATTTCCTCCGTGATAAAAGGCATAAACGGATGGAGCAGACGAAGGATGGCATCGAGTACCTCTACAAGCGTTCGTCGGGTCGAGTCTTGCCTCTTTGAATCCCTCTCCCTGTAGAGATAGAGTTTAGCCATCTCCAAATACCAGTCGCAGAATTCATGCCAGATGAACTGATAAAGGACATGGCAGGCCTCATTGAACTTATACTCGTCCAGCGCTTTTCGGACGGACCGTATCGTCTCATTCAATCTTCTCCGGATCCATTGATCCGGAAGGTTCAATTCCTCCGGAGGTCGTTTGCCAGCGGTCTCATCAGGGATTAAGGCTTCAAGATTCATCAGGGCAAAGCGGGAAGCGTTCCATATCTTATTGGCGAAGTGGCGGTAGCCTTCAGTCCGGGACTCTGAAAGTTTTAAATCGCTGCCAGGCATGGTCAACGCCGCCAGGGTGAAACGGAGGGCATCGGCTCCGAAGCGTTCGATCAATTCAAGCGGGTCCACCACATTCCCACGGGTCTTCGAATATTTCTCACCTTTCTCGTCTCTGACCAGGCCATGGATGTAAACATCTTTGAAAGGGACATCTCCCATGAATTTAAGTCCCATCATCATCATCCGGGCCACCCAGAAGAAGAGAATGTCGAAACCCGTTACCAAAACAGACGTGGGATAAAAAACCTTCAACTCCGGTGTCTTTCCAGGCCATCCCATGGTGGAGAAAGGCCACAGCGCAGAACTGAACCATGTGTCCAGAACATCGGTCTCCTGTCTCAATTGATTCGACCTGCATTTAGAACAGGAATGAGGTTCCTTTTTGGCTACTATGACCTCACCGCATGCCTCGCAATACCAGGCAGGGATCCGATGGCCCCACCAGATCTGCCGGGAGATGCACCAATCCTTGATATTCTCCATCCACTCATAGTAGGTCTTCTCCCAGAGTTCGGGGACAATTCGCGTTTGACCCGTTCGGACGGCCTGGATGGCTGTCTGGGCAAGAGGTTTGGTCCGGACAAACCACTGGAGGGAGAGATTGGGCTCGACAATTGTCTTACAGCGGTAACAGTGGCCCACCTTGTGATGATAATCCTCTGTCTTAAGAAGAATCCCTTCCCGTTTAAAATCTTCGACAATCCTCTCACGGCAATCAAAACGATCCATCCCGTGATAAGGACCGGCATATTTACTCATCCTGCCTTCCTCATCAATCACCTTGACCTGCTCAAGGCCGTGTTTCAACCCGATCTCAAAATCATTAAAATCATGGGCAGGGGTGATCTTGAGACAGCCCGTCCCGAACTCTCTATCCACATAGGGATCACCGACCACCGGAATCTCCCTGCCGATGACCGGCAGGATGATCTGTTTCCCGACATCCCCGTGATAGCGATCATCCTCCGGATGAACGGCAACCGCTGTATCGCCCATCATCGTCTCTGGCCGTGTCGTTGCCACGATCACGAATCGATCTCCCTCTTTGAAGGGATACCGGAGGTGGTAGAGTCTCCCTGAAATCTCATGATGTTCTACTTCGAGGTCAGAGAGGGCGGTCTGGCATCTCGGGCACCAGTTGATGATATAATGACTGCGGTAGATCAACCCCTCTTGATAGAGGCGGATGAAAACCTCCCTGACCGCTTCGGAGAGACCTTTGTCCATGGTAAAACGCTCTCTTGACCAGTCGCAGGAGGCTCCTAACTTCTTCAACTGGTTGATGATCGTCCCACCAGATTGCTCTTTCCACTTCCAGACGCGTTCGATGAATTTATCCCTGCCCAGAGCATGCCGGTCAAGGCCCTCTTCCATGAGCTGCCGCTCAACCACATTCTGGGTGGCAATGCCGGCATGGTCTGTTCCGGGCATCCAGAGGACACTGAAGCCATCCATTCTTTTAAACCGTATTAGAATATCCTGCAGGGTATTATTCAGGGCGTGTCCGATATGCAGGACACCGGTGACATTGGGAGGCGGGATGACAATAGAATAGCCTGGGCTTTTTGAGTCTTCATCTGCCCGGAAGTAATTTCGTTCCATCCAGAAACGATACCATTTCTCCTCCACCTGGTGGGGATCATAAGATTTGTCCAAGATAGTTGAAGCCATGTTTGCAATCTTCTGCCTCCTTAACGAGAGCTCTAAAAATTACCTTTCGTTCTCTGAGATTTCTATACCTTTTTAGAAATCTCTTAATCCTTTTCTCCCTTCTGAAGCCGCTGGATCTCTTCCTGAATCGCCTTCTCCGCCAGATCAGGAATCACTTCCTTGACCATTGTCTCAATCCGTTCCAAGGTAGAGGTAATCATATGCTGGGCCATCTCGGGAACGATTTTGGTCACAAAATCCTGCATCATCTCCTCCACGCCTTTGGTGATGACCTCTTCGATTTTCTGGTCCAAACGTATGGCAGGAGGGGGAATCTCTTTCAAAGGAACTTTTGGCATTTCTGTGATCTCAGGAGCAGCGACTTCCACCTCCCTAAGCTCCTCCACTGGAGCCACCTCTTCCACCGGGGCCATTTCTTCTACAGGAAGTAATTCTTCTACAAGAGGAGGTTCCTCTGTACGGGGCACCTCTGGCAATGCCTGTTTCGAAGGTTGGATCTCTTCTCCCAAAAGTTCTGAAATCTCTTCTTCGGTCATTTCCTCTTCTACCACTACGGTCGTCTCTTCAGACCTCAATTCCTCTTCCTCAAGTTTCTCCAGTTCCTCTGTAAGCTCTTCCAGAAAGATCTCTGGAAATTCTTCCTCTGCAAGTTCCTGGAGATTCAGTTCCGCAGGGGCTTCTTCTGGGGTCGCCAATTTCGGAGCCTCCTGCTTCGTCTCCTCGATGAAAAAAGGCTGAAGTCCTTCTTCTATGGATAGTGACTCGGTCTTTACTTCGCCCTTGAGAGCGGCTTCGAATTCATCAAAACCTGCGTAGCGCTCCTCGGCCTTGGGTGTGGGAGGGACAATCTTTTCCGGAACCTTCTCTGGAGCCTTCTTCTCCCTCTCTTCACGCCATTCCTTCTCAATAGAGGGGGTAAGCTTCTCTACTTTCCGCAGGATATCCTCTAGTTCGATCTTCTCAAATAGTTCATCTTCAGGTAAAACTTTTTTCTCTAAGATCGGTTCATCAATCTGGAGGGAAAACTCCTCAATCTTCTCCTCCTTTTCTTTGGGGGGAGGAAGAAACTCTTTCCCTGCGACGGCCTCTTCTCTTTCCGGCTTTTCCCAGGATTCAATGGGGGTGATTTCTCCGAACAGTTCCTCTTTTTGCTGAAGGGCAAAGTCATCGATGCTCATCTTCGATTCAGGCTCTTCGACCACATCAACCAGCTCGATGATCTCCTCCTCTTCATCTACGCCACCCTCACCATCCAGAGAAAACTCCTCTTTCTTTCCAGTTTCTGACCCCCTAATATCAGCAAATGATTTCCAGTCCAGATTGTCTTCCAAATGAACCTCATCCCCCGCCCCTTCTTGGATTCCTTCGATGAAAGGGTTGACCGTACTTAAAACCTCATCCTCATTGAGCGGCCTCGAGATCATCCCATCCGCGTTCAATCGTTTGCGTTCCTTCTCTGATAAATCTTCAAACATATCAAGCAGGATGATGAATCGAATCTCTTTCAATTCTGTGTCGGATCGAATGCGCTGACACAGGTCTCTTCCCCCGATAATGAGATCCGGCTTAAAGAGTCTCCCCCTCAGAACGGCTTCTTCATCATTGTTTGTAAAAATGAGATGGTGACCCTTCGCTTCAAAAATCCGTTCAAACTCCTCCTGAGCCATCTTGTCTGCTTCGGCGACGAGAATCTCTTTTGCCATTTTTCAACTCTCCTTTAATGGGAGTTCACCCCGTTAGCAATTAGGAAGGGTGGATGGACCCTTCATCAGAATTTTTTTGAAACATAACCCTCCTGAATAACTTGGGCTCATCATTCTTCTAACGGGAGAAATGAAAAGAAATAAATTTCATTATTAATTTTAAGTCATTATCACAACCAAACCTCAATGTCAACTTTAGGATTTATTTTCTAGGTTTATCTTTTTCTGCAAAAACCCTTCTATGATGGAATCAAGGTCAATGTCAAAATCGTATTTTACCCTTGCGACCGGTTGATCAATTCGTATCTTTCTTCTTAGATCCGTAGGGGTAGCCATGACCACTGCATTACACGCCGTCCTTCTGATCGTCTCTTCAAGGTCCCGAACCTGGTTTTCGGAATATCCCGTGGCTGGGAGGACTCTTCCGATATGAGGGTATTTCTCAAAAACTTCCTTTAGCGAACCAACCACATAGGGCCTGGGATCGATCAGCGTCGCCGATAGCCTCCTCGACAGGGAGGCCCCTGCCCCTTCAGACATCCCCCCATGTGTGATCGTGGGTCCATCTTCAATAACCAACACCCTTCTGCCTTCAATCCATTCCGGGTGATCTGTATTAATCATTGAAGGGGCTACCATCACCTTCGCAGATGGATTGGCCTTTGAAATATTCTGCTTAATCTGTAGGAGGGATTCTTCATTGGCTTCGTTCACCTTTGTAATGATGAGATGATCCGCCCTTCTCAGATTCACCTCTCCTGGGTAGTAGAGTTTCTCGTGTCCGGGTCGTAATGCGTCCAGAAGTACCACCTCCAAATCTGGTTTTATAAACGGAAAGTCATTATTTCCCCCATCCCAAATGATCATCTGAGACTCTTTCTCCGCGGCCTTTAACACTTCCTGATAGTCAATACCAGCATAGACGGTGATTCCCATTTCAACCAGGGGTTCAAATTCTTCTTTCTCCTCAATGGTGCAGGCTTCCTCATCCACTTCTTTCATACTGGAAAACCGGAGTACCGGTTTGAATGTACAATAGGCCATGGGATGCCGTATCACAGAAACCCGAATCCCTCTCTTTTTCAAAATGGAGGCGATCTTCCGAGAGATCACCGACTTGCCGCATCCGGTCCTTACAGCGCAGACGGAAATGATCGGTATGTTGCTTTTGAGCATGGTCTCTTCAGGCCCGAGGAGAACAAAATTCTTCCCCCTGGATAGGACGAGAGAAGCCTTATCCATCAACTCTTCATGAGAGATATCACTATAAGAGAAGGCGACCATCTGGATGGGTTTCTCGGAGAGGAGTCGGGAAAGATCCTCCTCTGGATAGATCGGAATCCCTTCTGAATAGAGGGCTCCACTCAACTCTGGAGGATAGGTTCGATTTGCAATAAATGGGATTTGAGTGGCTGTGAATGCAACCACTTGGTATCCCGGGTGGTCTCTAAAGAAAGTGTTGAAATTGTGAAAATCCCTCCCGCCTGCACCCAAGATGAGCACTCGAATCGTTTTTTCTATCGAAGGAACTCCTTTTTGCCCCTTCAATTTCATAGGGCCATCCAGGGAAGAGGAAGAAAAAGTTTCTCGTAGAGGTTGAAGGCATAACGGTCGGTCATGCCGGCAAGGAAATCAGCAATACAACGTTCCAATGAATCGTAGAGGGTTTTCCTTTCGATTAACGTTAGAAAATAGTCCGGCTTATCTATAAAATATTGGTGAAGTTCTCTTAAAATTTTGGCCGCTTTGTGAAAATCGGCATGGACAGTCTCATTCTCATAAACCCTCTCCCAGAGGAACTCTCTCATATCCCACATCGCGGAAAGAATCTCCTCAGAAATCGAGAGGCGTCCACCTCCCGACCGTAAGGTCTCCGACACAATATCATTGACCATCGTATTGATCCGCTTCGAATGGGCATCCCCCAATCGTTTGATACAATCCTCAGGAATATCCTTCAGGGAAATCACTTCGCCCCGTATCGCATCATCAATATCGTGATTGATGTAGGCGATGATATCGGCCAGACGCACCACCTGGCCCTCGAGCGTCGATGCCATTGAAGCAGGATCCTTACAGAGGATTTCCCCCTTTCCCTTCGTATGTCTTAAGATGCCATCTCTCACCTCGAAGGTGAGGTTCAATCCTCTGCCGTCTTTTTCAAGAAGATCCACGACCCTCAAACTCTGTTCGGAGTGGTTAAATCCACCCGGGAGAATTTCATTGAGGGTCTCCTCTCCCGCATGACCGAATGGGGTATGGCCCAGATCGTGGCCCAGTGAGATGGCTTCGGTCAGATCTTCATTGAGCCGGAGGGCCTTTGAAATCGTCCGGGCAATTTGAGAGACCTCAAGGGTATGAGTCAATCGGGTGCGGTAATGGTCTCCGGTGGGAGCAAGGAAGACCTGGGTCTTATGCGTCAACCTCCTGAAGGATTTGGAATGAATGATCCGGTCCCTGTCATGCTGGAAGGCTGGCCTGAGAGGACACTGCTCTTCAAAGGATGGCCGTCCTTTGCTCATTGAACTCAATGTCGCAAAAGGTGAAAGAATTTTCTTCTCCTGTTCTTCCAATTCCTCTCGGATCGTTCTGCCGGCTTCGAGTTGCAGCGACAATTGACAAGCCTCCCTTCCATCGTCTATTCTCTAACTGGAAATTATCACAAACGGAGAGGTTAATCAAATAGAATCTCCAATGGATGAAAAAACCCTAATCCATAGGGCCCTGGATGACCCGATCCTCTTCAAACTTTCCACCCTGGCAAAGGAGAAAGGAGTTCCTCTCTTTCTTGTGGGAGGATATCTCCGGGACCTGCTCCTCGGAGCCCATTGGTCAGGGTTTCAGCAGGTTGGAATGGACTACGACTTTGCCCTGCCGAAAGAATGCTCTTCCTTTATTCCAACGATGGAACATGCTTTTCAATTTCAATTCTTTAAGGTGGGAAAAGAGGAGGCAGGAACCATCACCTATCGAATGATGAAGAAAGAGGTATCGATGGATATCACCTTCTTTCAGGGAGAGACTCTTGAGGAGGATCTCCGCAGAAGGGATTTCACCATCAATGCCATTGCGGTCTCTCTTCGCGATGAGACCTGTCATGCGATCGAAGGTGCGTTTGATGATATTGAAAAAAAGTTGATCCGTTCCGTCTCTCCACACTCCATCGACCAGGACCCTTTGCGGATGTTACGGGCAATCCGTTATCTCTGCACACTCGAAGGATTTTCAATAGACATCAGACTGGAGGAGGAGATCTCTTCCAAAAAAGATTTGATGAGGCATCTCCCAGGTGAAAGGGTCAAGATGGAGCTGGACCGGATCCTTCTCTCCCCTCACCCCTACCTCGGAATAAAATCCCTTTATGAACTGGGGCTTCTTCTCGTCCTCATGCCGGAGCTAATGGGACTGGAAAATCTCGGCCAGGACAAGCACCACCATCTCAATGTCCTCTTCCATATTCTTCTGATGATCGAAAAAATACACTGGGCTTTCGAATGGCTGACCCGGACCGGAAAAACGATCTCTCTGACCCGTGAAGATAGGCTGGCTCTCTATTATGCCTCGCTCTTCCATGACCTTGGAAAACAGGACACTTACTCTCAGGATGACAAGGGGAAAATTCACTTCTATCACCACGAATCCTTCTCATGCAAGAGAGCCGAGGCCATCATGGAGAGACTGAGATTCTCCAATCCACTGAAAAACCGGGTTCTTCATCTCATCAAACATCATATGAGGATCCTCAACCTCTCATCGGAGACCGGTGAGTCGGCCCTTAAAAGACTTGTCAATCAGATAGGGGAAGAAACACCTCTTCTCGTCCTCCACACCCTCGGGGATAAGGAGGCAAGCCGGGGAATCCTCTCCATTCAAATTGACGAGATCGTTGAAGGCCATTGCCTTCGGCTTCTTCAACTATTCGCGCAGAAGGATATCGTCCATCCCCCTCCCCTCGTCACCGGACACGATGTGATGGCTCTGGGCTATCCTTCCGGACCAAAGGTGGGTGAAATCTTAAATTTCATTCGTGAGAAACAGATCGAGGGCGAGATTCGAACTAGAGAAGCAGCTATAGAGTTATTAAAAGAAAGATACAACAGCTTAGAAGTGAAAAAATAATCAGGAACTTTTGTTGACAAATTATCCGATAATCCATTATACATTTTAGGTCCGCTATTTAGTCTTTATGCCTTGCTTCGCCCCCATTGCCGAAAAAACAAAAAAGATCGATAACGGCCTTAAAGTAACTTCATAAATTACTTTAAAAGTAGTGTTCAATTTTCTGATATTAAAGTTGATTCAATCTCAATAAAAATCATCTTCTTATGTGAGGAGGTCCGTTAGGATGTGCGGTGTCTTTGGCATTTATGATCACAATGAAGCATCCAATCATGCCTATTTAGGTCTCTATGCCCTTCAGCACCGAGGCCAGGAGAGCACCGGGATCGTCTCATCCGATGGGAACCAACTCCACCACTATCGACAGATGGGACTGGTCTCCGAAGTGTTCACAAAAGACCTCTTGAAAAGATTATCCGGAAGAAGCTCCATAGGCCACGTCCGGTATTCGACAACGGGTTCAAGTGAACTCAAGAATGCACAGCCATTTGTGGCAGACTATGCGAATGGCATGGTATCGATTGCTCATAATGGAAACCTGACCAATGCCTCTCCGATCAGGAGTAAACTGGAATCCCAAGGAGCCATCTTCCAGTCCAATATGGATACGGAGGTCATCGTTCACCTAATCGCACGTTCAAAAGGAAAAACGTTTCTGGATCGAACCATCCATGCCCTCCGGCAGGTAGAAGGCGCCTACTCCCTACTCTTTCTCACAAACAAAGAAATGGTGGCCGCAAGAGATCCCATGGGTTTTAGGCCACTAATCCTCGGCTCCCTTAAAGGTTCTCCGGTAATTGCCTCTGAGACCTGCGCCTTTGACCTCATTGGCGCCAAATGGATCAGGGAGATCGAACCCGGAGAAATTCTTCTCATCAATGACGCCGGAATTAAATCCTTCAAACCCTTCCCTCACAAACAGCTACATCAGTGCATCTTTGAATTCATCTATTTCGCCCGCCCAGACAGCTTCATCTTCAACCATAATGTCTATGAAATGAGAAAAACCTTTGGTGCCCAACTTTCCAAAGAATCGCCGGCTGCGGCGGATATGACCGTCCCCATCCCAGATTCGGGATTTCCGGCCGGCATGGGTTATGCGGCACAATCGCATCTTCCCCTTGAACTCGGAATGATCCGGAACCACTATGTCGGACGAACCTTTATCGAACCGGATCAGCGAATCCGCCATTTTGGCGTCAAGATAAAATTGAATCCGGTCAGAGAGTTGTTGAAGGGAAAGAAGATTGTTATTGTAGACGACTCCATCGTGCGCGCCACAACCAGCCGAAAAATCGTCAGGATGTTTCGAAACGTTGGCGCCAAGGAGGTTCATGTCCGGATCAGCTCCCCTCCCATCACCAACCCTTGTTTTTTCGGCATTGATACACCCAAGAAATCCGAATTGGTCGCCTCTTCCCATACGGTCAATGAGATCCAGAAATTCATTCATGCCACCTCTTTACACTACCTGAGCGTTGACGGACTGAAAAAATGCCTCATGGGGGAAGAAAAAAACTTCTGTTATGCCTGCTTCACCGGTGAATACCCCTACTCTTTTTAAAGAAATTGGGGACGGGTTCACATTTATTTTGCATATCTCATTGGATCTTAAGAATATTTTCAACAAGGTCTAAGTTTCTATAATATGATCCGATAAAATGTGAACCCGTCCCCAATTTAATGTTTGGCCCTCCAGATATGTCGGCTGGCCCGATTCTGTTCTATTGTGAGACGACCGGCTTCTCGTGGAGTCATGACACCATCAGACCAAGCCTTCTGGCGGTGCGCCTCAATCCTTGCCTGCTCCGCTTCGAGTCGCATGAATTCCCGGGGAGTGATAGACCCGTTATCAACGCCGTCATAGATACGAGCCTGCTGTCTTGCTTCGCGCCGGGTAAAAGGACCTGCAAAAGCTGAGGTTACTGTTCCGGTCACTAAGATTCCAACCAATAATACCAATCCTATTTTCTTCATCTCTTTTCCCTCCTAAAATTTTTTTTGAACCGAATACTCAGGACTCACCTCCTTTCGTTCTGCTTTACTTTCAACAAAGAGCAATGGATGTGCCAATTTAGTCTTATAGTCTAATGGTCGAGTTAGTCGGGTAGTCTTCCAAAAAGATTGAAAGAGCTTAACCTATTGATATTTCATACGGATTTGACGGATTTACCTTCGCAGAGATAGGCTCAATTCTATAGGGAAATCAATTTACCGATTCATTGAATTAAAGATATAAGAAGGAAATGTTTGTCGGAGGGTGAATAAGACGAAAGGAAATTTCTTTTTTGATTTCAACAAGAAACA
>Ga0194125_10006776_pt1 | contig 16759 bp, 13 predicted proteins | sample TA2KigC250mmetaG_FD_148626 | JGI IMG/M metagenome (GOLD analysis project Ga0194125, IMG submission 148626) | Freshwater microbial communities from Lake Tanganyika, Tanzania - TA2015034 Kigoma Deep Cast 250m | ecosystem: Environmental > Aquatic > Freshwater > Lake | place: Tanzania: Lake... | reverse complement strand
AAAATCACTGGCTTTTGCTACAGACATACCTTTCGTTGGAGTGAATCATATTGAAGCCCACCTGTCAGCCATTTTTCTCGAGGAGAAGCCTCCCAGATTCCCCTTTATCGGGCTGGTGGTTTCAGGGGGACACACGTCTCTTTTCCGCGTGGATGGGTTTGGAAAATTTAAACGAATAGGTCAGACAAGGGATGATGCGGCAGGTGAGGCTTTTGATAAAGTCGCAAAATTGCTGGGACTGGGATATCCCGGAGGACCGATCATTGATCAACTCTCCACAAAAGGGAATCCAAAGGCGATCCGGTTTCCCAGACCAATCCTCCGAAAGAACTTCTTCGATTTCAGTTTCAGCGGGCTGAAGACCGCTGTGGTCAATTTTGTAAAATCTCATCCCGAATCCCCTGGTGATCTTCCGGAAGAGATGATCCGCAATATCGTTTCCAGCTTTCAGGAGGCGGTCGTGGATGTCTTGGTGAAGAAGACTTTTTTGGCTGCACAACATGAGGGGTTGAAGAGGGTGGTTATTTCAGGAGGAGTGGCAGCCAACCGGCTCTTACGAAAGAGAATGGAGGAAGAGGCATCCGAGCAGCAGATACGGGTACATATTCCGTCTCCTGGCTTTTGCACGGATAATGCGGCCATGGTGGGTGTGGTGGGATATGAATATCTGAAAAGAGGCATCAGGTCTCCGTTATCGCTTAATGCATTTTCAAACCTGCCACTTTAATTTCTTATAATTTTTATGTAGGGCAACCCTTCAGGGTTGCATGAGCAAGGCTAAAGCCTTGCCCTACGGATGCATTGGCTTTGGAATGATGTCCCTACGGCAAGAACTCAAAGAATATGGTTTATCTCCCAGAAAGAAACTCGGCCAACATTTTCTTTCTGACCGAAACATTCTGGATAAAGTGATCCGGGCTGCAGGGGTCAATCAGGAGGATGTCATCCTTGAAGTGGGCCCAGGACTTGGAGAGATGACGCTTGCTCTGGCACAAAATGCCAAAGAAGTGATTGCTGTTGAGATCGATTCAAAGCTGGCTGACCTATTGAGAGAGAAGGTGTCAGGCCTTCCCAATGTGAAGATCATTTTGGGAGACATCTTAAAAATTGATTTCAACTCGTTATTTCGTGAAACGGGAAGGCCCTTTAAAGTTGTGGCCAATCTGCCCTATCAGATTTCCACACCGCTACTCTTCCGCTTCATTGAGTCGAAAAAGATTTTTTCCTCTTTTACCTTAATGCTTCAGAGAGAGGTTGCAGAGAGAATCGTGGCATCTCCAGGTGAGAAGGAATACGGCCCGTTGTCGGTCTTCATACAAATATTTTCAGATGTTTCGATCCTTTTTTTCATCAAACCTTCTGCCTTTTTTCCACCACCCAAAGTTGAATCAGCCGTCGTGCATTTGGTGTGGAAAGAAGACCCGCTCATAGAACTAAAAAACGAAAAATGGTTTAAAAAAGTGGTCAAAGCCTCTTTTTGTTACCGGCGAAAGACATTGATCAATGCCCTCAAACACTCCGAAATCTCCCTTCCAGAATCCATAGAGTTGAAAATGGACAAACTCGGGATTGACCCACAAAGAAGACCCGGGACACTCACCCTACAGGAATTCATCCGTTTAGCAGATGCCTTGAAATAATTAAGAAAAATAGGTTTGCAAATCACTTGGGGGATGATTATTTTAAGGTGGAAGAGTGTCATGGGGGGTAAAAAAGATGAATGTAGATAAATTTACGTTAAAGACTCAAGAGGCATTGCAGGCTGCAAAAGGCGTTGCTGAGCAGAGAAATCATCAGCAGATCGATGTGGAGCACCTTCTGGCCGCCCTCCTGATGCAGAAAGAGGGGATTGTGATTCCCATCATACAGAAACTGGGGGCCAATCCAAATCTGATCTCATCTCAACTGGAAGCGGAGTTAAATCGTATCCCAAAGGTGACAGGGGAAGGGGTAGGCCAGGTCTACCTTTCAAGTCGGCTCAATGAGATCTTGAATGTGGCTTGGAAAGGGGCTGAGCGATTGACGGATGAGTATCTTTCTACCGAGCACCTTCTCATTGCTATTGCCGACGAGAGAGGAGGAGTCTCCTCGCAGATTCTCCAGAGAAACGGCGTGACCAAGGATGCGATCTTTAGAGTCTTACAGGAGATCCGTGGGTCTCAACGGGTGACGGACCAGAACCCGGAGGAGAAGTACCAGGCCCTGAAAAAATACAGCAGGGACCTGACGGAAGAAGCAAGAAAGGGAAAACTCGATCCTGTGATTGGCAGGGATGATGAGATTCGCAGGGTCATTCAGGTTCTTTCGCGGAGGACGAAGAATAATCCAGTGCTGATCGGTGAACCTGGAGTGGGGAAGACAGCCATTGTTGAAGGGCTTGCCCAGAGAATCGTTAAAGGAGATGTTCCCGAAACTCTCAAGAACAAGAAACTGGTCGCTCTCGATCTCGGAGCCCTGATTGCCGGTGCAAAATTTCGCGGGGAATTTGAGGAGCGATTGAAGGCGGTTTTAAAAGAGGTGACAGCAGCCGTTGGCAATATCATCCTCTTCATTGACGAACTTCACACTCTGGTGGGAGCCGGAGCAGCAGAGGGTGCAATCGATGCCTCCAATATGCTCAAGCCTGCCCTTGCAAGAGGTGAGTTACGTTGTGTGGGCGCTACCACGCTGAACGAATACCGTAAGTATGTAGAGAAAGATGCTGCTCTTGAAAGGCGATTTCAGCCGATTTATGTGGTCCAGCCTTCGGTAGAGGATACGATTGCCATCTTAAGGGGACTGAAGGAGAGATATGAGGTCCACCACGGGGTAAAGATCAAGGACTCGGCGCTTATTGCCGCTTCGATGCTTTCTCACCGCTATATCTCGGACCGTTTTCTTCCAGATAAGGCGGTTGATCTGATCGATGAGGCCGCTTCGCGGCTCAGGATCGAGATTGATAGCGTGCCTATGGAGATTGATGAAGTTCAGCGAAAGGTGATGCAGCTTGAGATTGAGCGGCAGGCTCTGAAGAAAGAGAAGGATAAGGGTTCTGTCGAGCGATTGAAGAAACTCGAAGAAGAGCTCACAGGTCTGAAACATGAAGTACAAGAGAAGAGACTGAGGTGGGAGAACGAGAAAAAGGCAATTTCAAGAATCCAACAGATCAAGGAGCAGATGGAGAAGACCAAGCAGATGATGAAGGAGGCAGAGCGCGAGGCCGATTACGCAAAATTGGCTGAGTTACAATATGGTCAAATGACCCATCTCGAAAAAGAACAGAAGCAGGAGGAAGGAAAACTTGCTGACCTTCAGAAGGCAGGGAAGATGCTCAAGGAGGAAGTCGATGAGGAGGATGTCGCTGAGGTTGTCTCCAAATGGACAGGTATCCCTGTGTCAAAGATGCTGGAGGGTGAGGTAGAAAAACTGATTCACATGGAGGAGAGGCTGAAACAGAGGGTGGTGGGGCAGGAGGATGCAATCGTTGCCGTTTCGAATGCAGTGAGAAGGGCAAGGGCAGGGTTGCAGGATCCGAATCGTCCGATCGGCTCCTTCATCTTTATGGGTCCGACCGGTGTAGGAAAGACAGAGCTGGCACGCGCCCTGGCTGAATTTCTCTTTGATGATGAACAGGCCATGGTCAGGGTCGATATGTCGGAGTTTATGGAGAAACATTCAGTGGCGCGACTTATCGGAGCGCCACCCGGATATGTGGGCTATGAGGAAGGAGGGTTTCTCACAGAGGCTGTCAGAAGAAGGCCTTACTCCATTGTCCTGATGGATGAGATTGAGAAAGCCCATCCAGAGGTATTTAATATCCTTCTCCAGATTCTTGACGACGGGCGGTTGACGGATGGGCATGGAAGAACCGTCGATTTCAAGAATACCGTTGTTATCATGACCTCCAATATCGGTAGTCAATGGATTGTGGATTTAGGAGAGAAGGATTATGAGGAGATGCGGCGAAGAGTAATGGAGGCAGTGAAAGCACAGTTCAAGCCGGAATTTTTAAATCGGATTGATGAGTTGGTCATCTTTCACAGTCTTGGGATTGAAGAGATCAAGGCCATTGTTGAGATCCAGGTGAAAAAACTTGAGAAGAGACTTCTCGAAAGACGGATAGCTCTCAAGGTGGCTGAAAAAGCAAAGGAATTTCTGGCTAAAGAAGGGTTTGATCCTGCTTATGGTGCCCGCCCACTTAAGCGTGTGATTCAAAAGGAGATTCAGGATAAGTTGGCGATAAGGATATTGGAAGGTAAATTTAAGGAAGGTGATACAGTTACAGTTGATATGGATAGCAAAAAAGGGGAACTGGTATTCAAGGCATAGAAGCATAACTTTATAATTTTCTTGACAATAATCAAAAAAGGGGCTATACATACAGGGGAATTTGAGTTTTTCTTGATAGCGTCCAAGGAGGAGGTTAGTAGGCACGTAGCTCAGGGGGAGAGCGCTACCTTGACGCGGTAGAAGTCTGGGGTTCAAATCCCCACGTGCCTACCATTTAAACCTTTTTATTAAGAAGTGGAAGATAAGTTATTGAAAAAAAAGACATTTTAAAAACAAAATTTGAGAGGCATCATTCATTTTTTTGCGATGGATGGTGCCTCTTCCATTTGCATTAAGAGGAAAATGGAAGAGAAGATTACAATTACCCTGCCCAATGGCGAAAAGAAGTTCGTTCCAAAAGGGACGAAACTCTTAGACATTGCTGATAAAGACGCTGTGGCTGCTCATATTGACGGAGGCATGGTTGATCTTTCAAAACCGCTGGAGAAAGATGCGTCGGTCTCCTTTATTTCCTCCCATTCGAGAAAGGGACTCGAGGTTTTACGCCATTCAGCAGCCCATGTGATGGCGCAGGCAGTCAAAGAACTTTTCCCTTCTGTGAAACTTACCTTTGGTCCATCCACGGAAGGAGGGTTCTATTACGATTTCGATTATGAGAAGACCTTTACGCCGCAGGATCTCGAGTCTATTGAAGGAAGGATGAGAGAGATTATCGAGAAGGATGAACCTTTCATCCGGAATGAGGTGCGGAATGAGGAGGCAACCTTAACTTTTAAAGAGATGGGTGAAAGTTATAAAGTGGAACATATGCAGGATCTCCCTGACCGTGTCTCTCTCTATCGTCAGGGTTCCTTCTTGGATTTATGCGAAGGGCCCCACCTTCCTTCGACAGGTAGGATTAAAGCATTCAAGCTCTTAAACGTGTCAGGAACCTATTGGAGAGGTGATGCCCGAAATCAGGTTCTTCAAAGGATATACGGAACAGCCTTTCCGGATTCCCAAGGGTTGAAAGACTATCTTCATATGCTTGAGGAGGCGAAGAAACGGGATCACAGAAAGTTGGGAAGAGAACTCGACCTTTTCAGCCTCCACGATGAGGCAGGTCCGGGTCTGGTCATCTACCATCCCAAGGGAGCCCTCCTCAGGACGATCCTTGAGGATTTCGAAAAGAAGGAACACCTGAAGCGGGGATATCAGATCGTCATCGGACCCCAACTTCTGAAACAAGATTTGTGGAAGCGGTCCGGACACTTTGAGAACTACCGGGACAAGATGTATTTCACCAAGGTGGAGGATGCAGAGTATGGGATTAAACCCATGAACTGCCTAGCCCATATGCTGATCTACAAATCGCAGATCAGAAGTTATCGGGACCTTCCACTGCGCTATTTCGAATTAGGCACAGTCCACCGCCATGAAAAATCCGGGGAACTCCACGGGCTTCTCCGGGTGAGAGGTTTTACTCAGGACGATGCCCATATCCTCTGCCGCCCCGATCAGCTGGAAGCAGAGATCTATGCGATCATCGAATTTGTAGATGACGTGATGAAGATATTCGGATTCGAATACGAAATGGAACTGAGCACACGTCCGGAGAAATCGATCGGAACGGATGAGGACTGGGAAAAAGCAACGCAGGCCCTCTTCAATACCCTGAAAAACAAGAACCTCCCCTTTGAGATCAATGAAGGGGATGGAGCCTTTTACGGTCCCAAGATCGATGTGAAGCTCAAAGACGCCCTGAACCGGAGATGGCAGTGCGCCACCATTCAAGTGGATTTCGCCATGCCCGAAAGGTTCGATCTCAACTATGTGGGAAGCGATGGAGAAGGACACCGGCCTGTCATGCTCCATCGCGTGATCCTCGGAGCCATGGAGCGGTTTATCGGAGTGCTCATTGAGCATTATGCAGGGGCTTTCCCAGTCTGGCTTGCCCCTGTTCAAGCCATCCTTTTAACCGTGACGGAGCGTCACATCCCTTATGCGGAGAAGGTCTATCATCAGTTGATCCAGAAAGGGATCCGGGCCGAAAAGGATTTGAGGAATGAGAAGTTAGGATTCAAGGTACGGGAAGCGCAGGTTCAAAAAATCCCTTATATGCTGGTCATAGGAGATAGAGAAGAGAAGGAGAACACGGTTTCCCCACGCAAACGGAGCGGTGAAACAATCAGTTCAATGGGCACGGAAGAGTTCATCCGTCTGGTCGAGTCGGATTATCCAATTCTGTAACTAGACAGTAGAAGGTGAACAGTGGAAGGTAGTTGAACTACTTACCACATTCTACCTTCCACTCACTGAAGAAGGAGGTGGAATTTATCAGCAGAGACGTACGCGTCAATCGCGAGATTCGGGCAAAGGAAGTTAGGGTTATCGATTCCGAAGGAAAGCAGTTAGGAATACTACCATTGGTGGAGGCGCTACGGGCAGCCGCCAATGCCGATTTAGACCTGGTGGAAGTTTCGCCCAAATCAGAACCGCCAGTCTGTCGGATCATGGACTTCGGAAAGTTTAAATATCAGCAGAGCAAAAAGGCGCACGATGCCAAGAAGAAACAGGCTGTCGTCCATCTTAAGGAAGTGAAATTGAGACCCAAGACAGAGGAACACGACCTGGAATTTAAACTCCGGCACATTGAACGCTTTTTAAAAGAGGGGAACAAAACAAAGGTCACCATCGTCTTCAGGGGAAGGGAGATTGCCCATTCTGAACTGGGAAGGCAGATGATGGAGCGCATTATTGAGCAGAGCAAAGAGTGGGGGAAGATCGAACAACCTGCTAAGTTTGAGGGCAGGAATTATGTGGTGATTCTGGCTCCCCAGTCAGCCCAGAAACCGTCATAAAATTTAGCATGTGGGAAGTGGAAGGTAGAAGATCGAGGTGAATACCACCTGCTACATTCCACACACTACGCTCAAAATAAGGAGGTTACCGTGCCAAAAATAAAGACAAACCGTGGAGCGGCAAAGCGATTTAAAAAGACCGGCACCGGAAAGGTGAAGGCCAAAAGCGCGTTTGCCCGACATATCCTGACAAAAAAATCGGCTAATCGAAAGCGAGTCCTCAGGAAACCCAAGATGCTCAGCAAGACCATCACGAAAGGGGTCGAGAGATTACTTCCATATGTTTAAAAATTTAAGAAATACATCGGAATTCGTTTGCCGGTGAAGAGGCTCGTATGGAAACCCGAGGCTCGAAGCAAGAAACTCGAGTGTCAAGAATCGTTAGGCGAGATTCGATACAAGTTTCGACAACGACAAGCTTAACCTTTAAGCCAGAAAGGAAGGAGTATTTAAGATGCCAAGAGTAAAAGGTGGACCAAAGACCAGGGCCAGAAGGAAAAAGGTCCTGAAGATGGCCAAAGGATATGTGGGAGGGCGAAGCAAGCTTTATCGGACAGCAGTAGATGCAGTCCACCGAGCCCTTGCCTATGCCTATCGGGACCGAAGGGCGAGGAAGAGAGATTTTCGAAGGCTGTGGATCACACGGATCAATGCCGCTGCGAGGGCGCAGGGTCTTTCCTACAGCCACCTGATGAATGCCTTGAAAAAAGCCCATGTGGAATTGGACCGAAAGATATTGGCCGATCTTGCAGTGAGCGACCCTAATGCCTTTTTAAAGATTGTTGAATTGGCGAAAGCCAGCGCAGGAACAACGAACGTTAAACAATGAACCAAACTCATTGGAAGAATGGAATGGTGGAATAGTGGAATAATGGGTTAGAAAAAAGTTTTTTGGTTTTGCCCAATCTTCCATCATTCTGGAATCTTATCGTCCGTCGTTCATGATATGTCCCTCAAAGGAAGTGACCATTGAAAGAGGAACTGGAAAAGATTCGAGAGGAGTGTGAGGCTTCACTTTCTCTGGCGAATGCAGAATCAGAGATTTCCGAAATCCGGGTCCGGGTGTTGGGACGAAAAGGAAGCCTGACACAACTACTCAAGCGTTTGGGAACAATGCCGGAGGTCGAACGAAAAGAGATTGGCCGAAGAGCAAATGAGATTAAGGAATATCTGGAAGCAAAGATTGAATCAAGCCTCCTCGAAATACAAGAACGGGAGAGAAGGGAATCTCTGGCCAAAGAAAGAATCGATGTGACCCTTCCTGGTCGAAGAAGAGTCATTGGAACAAGGCATCCCTTGACGCAAACCCTGGATGAGATCATCCATATCTTTTCACGGTTGGGATTTGAAGTGGTGGAAGGCCCGGAAGTCGAACTGGACTATTACAATTTCGAAGCCCTCAACATCCCCAAAGGACATCCTGCCAGGGAGATGCAGGCCACGTTTTTTATTTCGGAAGATGTGGTTTTGAGAACGCATACCTCTCCGGTCCAGGTCAGGACCATGGAGAAAAAAAGGCCGCCTGTCCGCGTGATCTGCCCAGGAGCAGTCTATCGGTGTGACTCGGATCCGACACACTCCCCCATGTTTCACCAGGTCGAAGGTCTTCTGGTTGACAAGGGAGTGACATTTTCTGACCTCAAAGGGGTATTGACCGTATTTGTCCATCAGATGTTCGGAAAAGAGACCAAACTGAGGTTTCGTCCCAGTTTCTTTCCCTTTACCGAACCAAGCGCGGAGATTGACATCGAATGTTTCATCTGCGGGGGAGGCGGATGCGGAGTCTGTTCTGGCACGGGATGGCTTGAAATATTAGGCTCAGGCATGGTTGATCCTGCGGTCTACCGATTCGTGAACTATGACCCCGAGGAGGTGACCGGCTTTGCTTTTGGCATGGGGATCGAGCGGATTGCCATGCTGAAATACGGGATCAACGATATCCGGCTTTTCTTTACGAATGATTTGAGGTTTCTAAAACAGTTTTAGATCGTCAAGGCTAAAGCCTTGAGTTACATGTAACTCAACCCTTTAGGGTTGATATTTGAGTGGGAAGCATGAAGGTTTCTCTCAACTGGCTCAGGGATTATGTGGATATCCAGATAGGGTTGAAGGAGCTGATCAATCTTCTGACCATGGCTGGATTAGAGGTGGAATCAGCAACAGCGACAGGGCAGGGGTTTGAGAAGATCGTTGTGGCTGAGATTCAATCCATCAGGAGACATCCCAATGCGGACCGTCTTTCCCTGGTTGAAGTGAAAACTGACCTGGAACATTTTGGAATCGTCTGTGGTGCCACCAATATCCGGGAAGGGCAGAGGGTCCCTCTGGCCCTGGTTGGAGCAAAACTTCCCAACGGAGTTGAGATCAAACGGTCAAAGATCAGGGGAGAGACCTCTATAGGGATGCTCTGCTCGGAGATCGAACTGGGTTTGGGCCAGGATGCCACCGGGATTATGATCCTCGATCCCAGTACTTCTTTGGGAGCGAGTCTGGGAGAAGCCCTTGGATTGGCTGATACCATTCTCGATATCAGCATCACACCGAATCGCCCGGACTGCCTCTGTGTGATTGGGATCGCAAGAGAGATTGCGGCTCTCACCCATCAACGGATAAAATACCCAGTCTCTGTGCTTTCTAACCAGGGGAAAGAGATTCATCAAAGGACTTCTGTGACGCTTCAGGATCCGGATCTATGCCCCCGATATGTGGCGCGCATGATCGAAGGGGTGAAGATCGGTCCTTCTCCCAATTGGATGAGAAACAGATTGGAGAAGGTGGGGATCCGCTCCATCAGCAATGTTGTCGATGTGACCAACTATGTGATGATGGAATACGGGCAACCTCTTCATGCCTTCGATTTTGAACTGTTAGAAGAGGGAAGAATCGTGGTCCGGCGAGCCCGGAAGGGTGAGGAGTTTGTCACGCTGGATGGCGTGAAAAGGTCTCTAGACGAAGAAATGCTGATGATCTGCGATGGGGTTAAACCAGTAGCCATTGCTGGCGTCATGGGAGGGCTCAACTCGGAGATCAAAGAAGAGACTCGTACCGTTCTTCTGGAGAGCGCCTATTTCCATCCAATGAATAATCGAAGGACTTCCAAAAAACTCGGTTTTGAGACAGAGGCTTCCTATCGGTTTGGAAGGGGAATTGATTATGGCGGATGCTTGAATGCAGCCAACCGCGCTGCCTCGTTGATTCAGGAACTGGCAGGAGGAAGGGTGGTCGATGGGGTAGCGGATGCTTATCCGAAACCCCTACAGCCCAATCCGATCCGATTCAGTGTCCACAGAGCCAACCGAATTCTGGGAACGGAGATTCCGGCCCAACAGGTCAAGACCTATCTGGAGCGTCTGGACCTTGATGTTCAAAAAGAGAATGAGTCTACTTTGGTCGTTATCCCTCCTTCTTACAGGGGCGATCTCGAAAGGGAGATCGATCTGGTTGAGGAGGTGGCACGGCTGGATGGATATGAGAATATTCCCCTGACCCTTCCGAAAGGACCTCCTTCTTCCGAGGAGCGAAGTAGAGAATTTATTCTTGAGCAGACCACAAAAGACCTCCTCGTTCAGCATGGTTATCACGAAGTGATCACCTACAGCTTTACCACACCCCACTCCCTTAACGGGCTTTGCCTCACTTTGGACGATCCGAGAAGAAAGCATCTCTCCATCATGAACCCCCTGACAGAGGATTCTTCCGTCATGAGAACATCTCTCATCCCAGGACTGATGGAAACCGCCCGTTACAACCTCTCTTATAAAAATGCAAACCTCAGGATCTTCGAGTTGAAAAAGGTCTATCTGACAGTAGAAGGAGAACGACTTCCAAAAGAGGTCAAATGCCTCACAGGCCTGGCCATGGGGATGGATGGTGACCTCCACTGGGCTTCTTCCGCAAGGGCAGTTGATTTTTACGATGTCAAGGGATGTTTCGAAGATCTCTTCGGAGTCCTGCAGATCAAGGGGATAAAATTTGTGAGCGGAAAGGATATCCCTTATCTCCATCCAGGTAAATCATCGAAAGTCATCCGCGGAGAAGAGACGCTGGGTGTTCTGGGCGAGGCTCATCCCCACGTACTGAGTGAATATGAGATTCCCGGAAGGGCGTACCTCTTTGAGATCGATTTTGATCGGCTCTTGGGTTATGCAGAGGATGGGAAGAGATTTCGATCCCTTCCTAAATTTCCAGCGGTCTACCGGGACCTCTCTCTGGTGATCGAGGATCACCTCGAGGCGGAAAAGGTAGAGGAAGCGATCCGTTTGTTGAAGCAACCCCTTATTGACGAGGTCATGCTCTTTGATGTCTATCAAGGGGATCCGGTCCCCAAAGGGAAAAAGAGTCTTGCTTATCGGATCCGGTACCAATCTAGCGACCGGACCCTGACAGACGATGAGGTAAACCAATATCACGAAAAAGTCATCAGCAGGTTGAAGGAGATTTTTAAAGCGGAATTGAGAGGGTGAATCCATATTCGAAAGGACGAGGATTTAAACCCGATCCATGATCAAGCACCGGTTTTTTTAGCACCCTACTAAACAAGGTGGGGTTTTATAACGGGGTCAAGATTTCGGGGAAAGGAGGATGAAGGTCATGACGAAGGTAGATATTGTGGAGGCCATTTACGAAAAGGTCGGTTTTTCAAAGAAAGAGGTGGCCAAAATTGTGGAGTCGATCTTCGATATCATGAAAGAGCATCTCCAGAGGGAGGACAAAATCAAACTTTCAGGGTTTGGAAATTTTGTCATCCGGAACAAGAGGTCAAGACGAGGCCGCAACCCACAGACCGGAGATGATATTGAAATTACACCGAGGCGGATTTTGACTTTCAAGCCGAGTCAGGTATTGAAGGTTGCTCTCAATCGAAGGGAAACTCAAGGGAGAGAGACCGTTTCCCAAAATGAGTAAATCCTGTACTTCATCTCATGTAAAAACATGGGGGACGGATAGGGAACGAGGTTCCTGATATAGCAGGGGAATCGAAGTCAAGCCTTGCTATTGGTTTATTTCCACCCCTGTGAGAATGAGAGAAGTCAACCGTGTGAGGTGATAACGTGGTAACCCGATTGCTGAGAAGGCAAGAAATGGAATATCCCATTTCCCAGGAGAGGCTCTACTACCGGATTGGAGAGGTGAGCCGAATCACCGGGATCAAACCCCATGTGCTTCGGTACTGGGAGTCGGAATTTAGAGTCATCAAACCCCACAAGGGAGGATCCCTCCAGCGTCTCTACCGGAGAAAGGACCTCGACCTCATCCTGAAAATTAGAAAACTTCTCTACGAGGAGGGGTTTACGATCTCTGGAGCAAAAAAAAAGATAAAGGACCTTGAGCGTGCAGAGAACAGCAGGGTAAAGCTTAGGCTGGTCGAGAGAAGGCCGAGCGTAAAAGATCAAGAACTGCTGATGGCGGTGCGGGAAGAGTTAAAGGGGATCCGGAGATTGCTGGAATAACCGTGTTTCGATGAGGGAGACCGTTCTGAAAGAGATCGGGAATAGGAGAAGGAGGGTTTTATGAATTGGGTGGTCAGCTGTACGGCTTGTGGAAGTTCCTATGTCTATGAGTCGGGCCAAGGCCTTCCTGACATGTGTTCTGCCTGCAGTGAAAAGCGGAAGAAAGAAGTTAGAAAATTTCTTGATAAGGAGCAGAAAAGAAAGGAGATCATCTCCATTCATAACTCCGATTTTGGCAATCGAAAAATCATCAAAACCCTGGGAATGGTAACCCACGAACATATCTTCGGAGTGGGGCTGGTTCAGGACCTGGATCTGAAGAGGTTCAATGGAGGGGTTTCTCTCTCCTGGGCAGAGAAAGTGAGAAGCGGAAGAGACCTCTGCATTCGGTCGATTGAGGATGAGGCGATTGAGATGGGAGGAAATGCGGTTATCGGCGTGGAAGTCAACCATCAGGTCCTCGGAATGCATAATGATATGGTCATGTGGCTGGTGGGTGCCAGTGGAACTGCTGTGGTGGTCGATTAGTCTGGACTTTTTCGATAGAATTGAATATACTGAAGCATAAGATTTCGGAATAATGGAACGATGAACTCGAAAAGCATTCAATAAGAGGACTTCTCTTATCTTGTGTCCAATATTCCAGTTTTCCATTGTTCCATCATTCCTTTGATTTCTTCGGGGCGTAGCGCAGCCTGGTAGCGCACTGGCATGGGGTGTCAGGTGTCGGAGGTTCAAATCCTCTCGCCCCGACCATTTACCCTTCTCTATGGAATATGTCCGAACTGTCCCGCATTTTAGTGACCAATGACGATGGCTTTCATTCAAAAGGCATTCTGGTTTTAGCCAAGGCTCTCCAGAAAATCGGGGAGGTCTATGTCGTTGCCCCGGATCGGGAAAGAAGTGCCATTGCTCACTCTCTTACCCTTCACCGTCCTCTTCGAGTAGAAAGAATCAGAAAGAATGTCTATACAGTAGACGGAACTCCAGCCGATTGTGTTTATATCGGGGTGCATGCCATTTTGCCCGAGCGACCACACTTGATCGTCTCCGGGATTAATAAGGGAGGAAATTTGGGAGACGATGTCACTTATTCCGGAACGGTTTCAGCCGCCTTTGAAGGGACACTGCTGGGAATCCCCTCTTTTGCCATTTCTCTGGTTTCGAGGAGGGGTTTTAAATTCGAAACAGCTGCCCGTTTTGCCCAGAGGGTAGCGCACCATATCCTCAAAAAGGGACTTCCAAAGGATACTCTGCTCAACATCAATGTCCCCAATCTTGATGAACATAAAATAAAGTCCTATAAAATTACTCAACAGGGACGGTGGACCCAAAACGGAAGTGCGGTTGTGGAAAAGATGGATCCCAGAGGGAAAAAATACTATTGGATCGGCGAGGGGCGACTCACCTTTGACCAGAGAGGGGATACGGATTTTGAGGCGGTATCCAATTCCTCTATTTCCATCACACCACTCCATCTTGACTTGACCAACTATGCGTCGATTCATTTATTAAAGAAATGGAGATTGTAAGGTTCAAAAGTCTATTGACAAAGGAGGGGGGCATGAAGACGACACTGAGCATTATTAAAGCGGACATCGGGAGCATCGGGGGACATATCCGTCCCAGCGAGAAACTGATTGCAGAGGTTAAAAATTATGTGACTGAAAAAGGGAAAGGGTTCGTCACCGATTTTTTTGTAAGTCATACCGGAGATGATGTGGCCATTCTCTTTGCCCATGCCTTGGGGAAGGGAAACGAGAAAATCCACAAGTTGGCGTGGGACGCCTTCGTAGGCGGGACAAAGGTGGCAAAGGATCAGGGGCTTTACGGGGCAGGCCAGGATCTGCTCAAAGACTCTTTTTCAGGCAATGTAAAAGGGATGGGACCAGCAGTTGCGGAAATGGAGTTTGAAGAGAGACCGAATGAACCCTTTCTCTTTTTTGCAGCGGATAAGACTGATCCCGGAGCCTACAATCTTCCGCTCTATCTGGCTTTTGTGGACCCCATGTATAATGCAGGGCTCATCCTCAGCCCTTCGATGAATAAAGGTTTTAAGTTTGTCATCATGGATGTCAACTACACGGAGGGAGACCGGCTGATTGAACTCAATGCGCCTGAGGAGATCTATGATATTGCCGCTCTCCTGAGAGACAACCAGCGGTTTGTGGTGGAAGCGATCTACTCGCGAAACAATGGGGACATCGCGGCTGCGGTGAGCACGACCCGTCTTCACAACATCGCCGGAAAATATACGGGAAAAGACGATCCTGTCATGCTCGTGAGGGTCCAGGGTTCTTTTCCGGCAACCGGGGAGGTATTGGCTCCCTTTAATATCGGCCATTATGTCGCCGGGTTTATGAGAGGAAGCCACACAGGGCCACTCATGCCTGTGAAGATGAATTCGCCCATCTCTTACTTTGACGGACCGCCAGTGGTCTGCTGCCTTGCCTTCTGCGTCCATCATGGGAAACTGACTGAACCAGCCGATGGTTTTGACCACCCCTACTGGGATTGGGTGAGAAATAAAGTTTCCCAGAAGGCCACCGATATACGGCAGCAGGGGTTTTCAGGAGCGGCCATGCTGCCCTATAATGAACTCGAATATGGCGGCATTGTGGAAAAAATGGGGATGCTCGACAAGAAGTTCAAAGTGAGAACGTAGAACATTCCAAGCACCAAATCCCTAATTTCAGATAAGCACCAAAATCCCAATTTACCAAATAAAATATTAGGGTTTTGATATTGGAATTTGTGATTTGTTTGAAATTTGGATATTGGGATTTGGAATTTAGTACTTCGTTTTAAAAGATAAACAGTTAGGGTGGTTGGAGAAAGAGGGTTGGTAGAGAAGAAAGTCTACATCGAGACCTATGGCTGTCAGATGAATGAGCACGATTCAGAGCGGATGCTCCGGGTTCTCGAAGGCTCATTTTATCTGGAAACCAAAGAACCACAGGAGGCGGACCTCATCCTCATCAATACCTGTAGCGTGAGGGAAAAGCCTGAACATAAGGTTTACTCGGCCCTGGGAAGATATAAACGAGTCAAAGAGGAGAGGGGAGCGATCATTGGGGTGGCTGGCTGCGTTGCCCAACAAGAAGGCTTACGACTCTTAGACCGGGTTCCTTACCTGGATATGGTGATCGGGACGCATGCCATTTCAATTCTTCCCGACCTGCTGCGAAAGGTAGAATCGACGGGAAAGAGGGTCTGTGAAACTGGATTTGATGAGAAGGGAACCTATTTAAAAACGATTTTTCCGACAGATTCCCTTCCAAAAGTGAAATCGTTTGTGACGATCATGCAGGGGTGCGACCATTTCTGTTCATACTGTGTTGTTCCTTTTGTAAGAGGAAGAGAAAAAAGCCGGCCCAGCGCAGAGATCCTAGACGAGATCAGACATTTGGCAGAAAGAGGGGTAAAGGAGGTGTGCCTGCTCGGTCAGAATGTAAATGGTTATGGCCGAGGATTGGACCAAGAGATTGGCTTCCCTGAACTCCTTAGTCGTATTAATGAGATTGAAGGGATCGAACGAATTCGGTTTACCACTTCCCATCCGAAGGATTTATCTAATGCGTTAATCAAGGCTTTTTCAGACCTATCCAAATTGTGCGAGCACATCCATCTTCCTTTTCAGTCTGGTTCGGACCGGATTCTGGAAAGGATGCACCGGGGTTATTCGATTGTCTCATACCTTGAGAGAATCGAACGGTTAAGAGCGTTTCGTCCTGAGATGGCTGTGACGGCTGATGTGATCGTAGGGTTTCCGGGGGAAGAGGAGGAGGATTTTAATCAGACCCTGAATTTGATCAGGAAGGTTCAATTCGATGACCTCTTCTCGTTTAAATATTCAACGAGAAAGGGAACCGCTGCTGCCCAACTGGATGATCAGGTTGAAGAAAAGATAAAACAACAACGGCTGGTGGTTCTCCAAGAAATCCAAAGAGAGATCACGCTCCGGAAAAACTTGGCTGTTGAGGGCAGGACCGAAGAGGTTTTAGTAGAAGGGATTAGCAAGCAGAGCGATCAGGATATGACCGGAAGAACCCGCACCAATAAGAGCGTCAATTTTCAAGGCGATCTTCAGTTGGTGGGGAAAGTCGTTCCGGTCAGGATCACAAAGGGTTTTGCCCATTCTTTGAGGGGCGAGAGGTTATTAAACGCATCATAACTGGATCGACAAAAGCATTAGAAAAT